>Ga0255334_1000007_pt1 | contig 374769 bp, 389 predicted proteins | sample EtOH5_35cm_T3_12_FD_202080 | JGI IMG/M metagenome (GOLD analysis project Ga0255334, IMG submission 202080) | Sandy soil microbial communities from University of British Columbia, Vancouver, Canada - EtOH5_35cm_T3_129 | ecosystem: Engineered > Artificial ecosystem > Sand microcosm >... | reverse complement strand
CTTTCATCAAGCGCTCCTAATGCCCATGAAAACGACGGGGAAACAGCTTCCCGACTATTGTGAGGCTCAAATTCAAAAATTGGCCTCCTAAGCAACAATCATCTGGAACTCAGCCAAAAATAAAAAAGATACGGTATAATATAAACTTGTGAAAGAGTGCATGCCTCATCCGCGCATTTTGTCAGTGACCGTTGAACGGGTACAAGATCTTTTGCGATTGAAAGAGAGTGGAAAAAATGGGTCGTAAGTGGAACAACATCAAAGAGAAAAAGGCGTCCAAAGACGCAAGCACAAGCCGTATATACGCAAGGTTCGGGAAAGAAATCTATGTGGCGGCGAAGCAAGGCGAGCCGGATCCGGAATCGAACCGCGCTCTGAAGGTCGTGCTCGAACGCGCGAAAACCTATAGTGTGCCGAAAGCGATCATCGACCGGGCAATTGAGAAAGCGAAAGGCGGGTCGGACGAGATCTACAACGAGCTGCGCTATGAAGGCTTCGGGCCCAACGGCTCCATGATTATCGTGGACGCGCTGACCAACAACGTCAACAGGACGGCTCCGGAAGTGCGCGCAGCTTTCAATAAAAATGGCGGCAACATGGGCGTGACGGGATCGGTTGCCTACATGTTTGATGCGACCGCCGTAATCGGCCTGGAAGGAAAAACAGCCGATGAGGCGCTGGAGATCTTGATGGAAGCGGACGTCGACGTGCGCGATATTATGGAAGAAGACGATTCTGTCATCGTCTACGCCGATCCGGATCAATTCCACGCCGTGCAGGAAGCATTCAAAACGGCTGGCGTCACGGAGTTTACCGTCGCGGAATTGACGATGCTGGCGCAAAACGAAATTACCTTGCCTGAAGAGGCACAGGGTCAATTTGAAAGGCTGATTGATGCCCTGGAAGAGTTGGACGACGTTCAGCAAGTCTATCACAATGTAGATTTGGGCGAGTAATGCGAGAAAGCAGACTTTTGTTGAAAAACAAGCGTCTGCTTCTTTTTGTGCGTGTAAAAGCCTTTCTGGCTGCGCCGGCCAAGCGGTACAGCATTGGCCAGCCTTTTCGGAGGCCCGGACTGACAAACAGAGACCCCCAATACAGGAGTCTCCCTATTTCGATGGCTGCTTGTGCACGGACCTGATAGTCGGTCAGTGTTCTTGTTCGCGGCGGCGCAAGTCGACGGCGCGCAACTCGTCCTTTGCTTTTTCCACCAGTACCTGATAATCTCTGACGACCTCCGTCAATGCAGCAACGGACTCTTTATATTCGGATTCATTGCATATCCCATCTATCGCCCGGTGCAAATGAAACATCTTGTCTTCGGTTTTTCGGATAAACTCTACCCAGTCCATTCCGTTCATAAAGATTCCTCCTTTGCAATCATAGCCTTTACTTGGTCTTGGGAAAGTATGCAAGAAACAGCTTGATGATGGCATGGATGCGTATAGGCAGCAGTGTTCGTCTTGTTCCCTGATTTTATTCATGGTAACATACCTCACATCGGTGTTAGCGAGAAAGAGTAGGTGAATCTGGAGGTGTACATACTGTGAATCAGCTGACAAAGCTGAACAAGGCTCTGGAAAAGATCATGCCCCTGCTTACGCCGAGCAGTGTGGCGATCGGGGTATTAGCGGGAAGCCATCTGCAACCGTTCGCTTTTCTATCCCCGTGGATATTTGCGTTCATGACGTTCGCAGGCAGTCTTGGCTCCGGCTTCGGAGAGTTCGCCAGAGTGCTTGCGAGGCCGTTTCCGCTTCTCGTGAATCTGCTTATTTTGCACGCTCTCATGCCATTAGTGGCTTGGGGGGCGGCCTTGCTGTTTTACCCGGATGACATTCACATCGTGACAGGGCTCCTGCTTGCGGCGGTCATTCCGACCGGGATCTCCAGCTTCCTGTGGTCCGCGATCTACCTGGGCAATATCGCCCTGACGCTTTCCATTATTTTGATCGACACGATGCTTTCTCCCTTTGTCGTTCCGTTGGGCATGGCCCTGTTCCTGGGGGCGAAAGTGGAGATGGATGCGGCAGCGATGATGCAAGGGCTGTTTTTCATGATTGTGCTGCCTTCGCTGGCGGGAATGGCGCTCAATCAGTTGACGCGGGGAAAGGTCAAGAAGACGCTGATCCCGGCGCTCGCGCCTTTTTCCAAAATCGGAATGGGTATCGTTGTGGCGATCAACAGCTCCATGGTTGCCCCGTATTTGACGAAGATCGATGGGAAGCTGATCGGGCTGGCGGTCCTCGTCCTGGCTCTGGCTATCGTCGGCTATTTGATTGGCTGGTTGGTCGCCAGGCTGTTTGGCTGGAAACGTGATATCATCGTGACATTGACCTTTAATAGCGGCATGCGCAACATCAGTGCGGGGGCAGTCATGGCGGTAACGTATTTTCCGGCTGCAGTCGCGCTGCCGGTCGTACTGGGAATGCTTTTTCAGCAGACGCTAGCTTCCACTTTCGGCAAATTCCTCTCGGTTGTGGAGAAGGAGCCGATAGAACAAGTCCCTTTGGCTGCAAATGGCAAGGCGGGATGAGAAGTCGAAGGTGTAAGAAAACGGTTTCATGTAGGGAAAACTGACATGCGAAACAAGGAGATTCGCCTGTTCTTCTTTTTGTGTAAGAAAACCTTACATGAAATTCAAAAAAATCATTGACTCCTCGCCGGTTTGTGTTAATATATATTACATAGCATGCATTCTCTCCACTTCCTATCTTTTGACCCAAGCATCTTGGGTCATTTTTTTTTGCCAAAAAAGGGGGACGTTGCGCGTGGTGTTCGAACGAAAAAAGGACACAAGCATGCAGCGGCAGTCGTGCGTCAATGGACAACCTAGAAAAAGGGAGGCAATGGGCGGACGATTTACGGGCAGCATCCCTCCGGAGATGAGGGTGGGGCGATTTCGGGGGGACATGCAAAATCTGGAGTCGAAACATGCGGGATAAGATGGCCTCAGGCCCAGCAGGTGCTGGCGGACATCGCGGGAAGGAAGGAATGTCGGATCGGGGAGCTGTACGGATGGAAAGCAAGGCAGGCTGAGGGGGATGTGGCGCCAAGGGACGCTAGCTACAGGAGGAGCTGCCGTCAGGAGGCGCTTGTCGCCTCATCATTGGGGATATGGCTTGGCATCTGCTTGAAACAGTTTCCGGACCATCGCGTACAGCTTGCCGGGCATGTTGGGAAAAACAAAGGAATACTGATTCGCTCCGTTCGCGAGCAGCGCCACGGGGGTCTCGATGACATAGGGAATTTTCATCAAGTCGAGCATCTTTTTATATTCGTCCACCATCGACTGGTCGACCGAATAATAAAACGATTTGGAAGGTTTCATGGGTCCACACGCCTTTCAATATAATAGCTTCTCGGCATACGCCGAGTATTGATAATCCAAGGTTTTGAGCCTTGGGTTATTTCACGTTCACTCCAAGTTCAACGAGCGAAAACCGGAAATTATTCTCCTGATTTTGTAGAAAACACTTGACTTTTGAGAAGGGCCCCAATAATCGCCGAGAAGGGAGACGATTTCACACTTTCCGCCGAAGGGGTTCCCATCTGCAAGAAAGGACTTGCCATGAAGAGTGACGGCTACGACTACACCCGCGGTCGACGCAAATACCGCTGTCCTTTAGTGATAAACAGAATCGTCTCTTGCGACACTCCTTGTTCCGATTCTCCTTGCGGACGTACGGTTTACACCTACACCCAGGAGAATCCTCGCTTGTTTCCATCCGTCGCTAGAGGCAGCGACGAATGGAAACAAGCGAGAGAAAAACGACTATATGCTAGAAGTTGCCCGTCATCGAAGCACACGCATGTGGACCATACGCCTATAGGGGATCATGATGTGTCAACACCTCGACGCCTGGGCTGAAGAGAGTACTCTGGACCTGAACGCCAGCCTCTTCTTCGCTTAAAACCAATCTCATACGGGCACTATGCGGGGGGACATTTTTGAAAAGAACTTGAAAAACAATAACCTCATAAGGAATTTCCAGTTCTTCAGGTCTGTACGCCCCGAGCTTCATGCTTTATTCCGAGGGGCTATTATATTGTAACATAGCGGATAAACGGAAGGAATGATACATAAGAAAGATTATGTCAACTAAAAAAGGGACCGCCAGCGCAGATGCAAGGCGGCCTTTCTTTGTCGATGGGCGACTATCGGGGCATGGCCCGATCCGTCGCTTGCAGCAGCTCATGCAAATTCATTTCCAGCGCTTCCTCCAGATTGCCCTGCTCAAATTGTTCCTGCAGCTTTTGGAGCCTTTGCCGCCGATCCGCGGAGGGAGGAGCAAAACCGCCGGGGCACAGCAGAATGAGGCGGTTCACCATTTCCGGGCGGGCCAGGGCGAATTCGACGCCGGCATAGCAGCCAAACGAAGCGCCGACCAACGTGGCATGCTGCACATTCAACTGCTGGAGCAAGGCGTGCAAGTCCTCGTACAGGGTAAACGGACCTCCCGGGTCGACAGATTGGCCCATGCCCCTCATATCAAAGCGGAGAATCTGGTGCTTGTCACGAAGAGCGGCAAACTGCGGCTCCCACATACGGCTGTCCAAGGGAGCCCCGTGCAAAAAGACGACGGTGTCTCCGGTTCCGGACATTTCGTAGAAAAGCTGTGCGCCATGACAGGTAAGGAACCCTTGTTGGGTCGTTGGTTTCACCCTCCTGCTCTGGTAATTGAACATCCAAATGATACCATTTGTCCGATTGCACGTCTGTGAAATTTTCATGGTGATTCAGAAGGGGAGACTGGATGCGCCAGCAGAGGAAGAAGATGATGCTGATTTGCGTGATTCCAGTCATACAAGAAAAGGGCTGCGAATATGTAAACAATATTCAAAGGCTATCCATTCGGCCTGCGAAGAATAGGACGACTGCGGTCCTGGCCGGTGCGAGAGGAGGCGAATGATTTCAAAATAACCAATGAGGTAATCGTGACGGCGGGCGTCTTTGTCATGGTGCAAGGGCGGTTTCCTTTTCAGGTCGGACTGAATCGAGCCGGGACCGCACTCGGCATCATCCGGCTGGGTGGACATCGGGAGGGGCGAGAGACGGGATGGGAATGCGCGTCACGTGAAGCTTGGGAGGAGGCGAGCCTGACGATCGCTGCCGTCCAGCCGCCTGCCACGTACTGGTATGAGACCGCATCGGCAGACGCCCCGGCGTTTTTCAAAGATGTCTGGCCGGAGGAAGGGGTACCGCCGATCTTGATCGGCAGGCAGATGAACCGTCCCCACATGACGCCGATCTTCCTAGCCGCTTCCCAAGACACCCCGATCCCGGCTCATGAGACGAAAGGGCTGCTGCTCCTGACCCCAGCGGAGATTGCCGCTATTGTCTCAAAGGGGATGACGCTCGAACAGTATTTGGATGCGGGCGGCAAGGCGATCCTGCATGCAGAACTCCCGGCGAACGGGAGGCTGGAGCCTCTCCCGCATCTTCGGCTTCTCCACTGGGTGCTCAGGAGACATCCAGAGATTGCACGATAGGGCGGCAGTCCGGACCATGGCGCCACATGATCCGCGACGCCGCTTTCTTTGATGCATGAGTTAAACGATTGTTTAATGGTTGGGACAGGTTCAGTCAGTCAGACTCCCAGCGCGCAACGAATCAGCTGCACTTGAACGCTTTCTCCCTGTTTGCCAGGAGGGGATGCGGCCGCAGGCACGTCTAGCTGCTGAAGAAGCTGCGGCTGGAATGCTTTCTCTTGTAATGCGAGCTGCCGTAGTAGGAATGTCCGTGCCCGGAGCTGTGCCCATGCGAGTGTCCGAATCCTTTGCGATACTTGTGGTCGCTGCTGCTGTATTTGCGGTAGCTGTGCGAAGATGAATGGTTTCCAATCAGACTTTTCAGCCATTTTTTCAGCATGCCAAATCACTCCTTGTCGAAACGTTATTAGGGTATACGAACAGAGGGAAAGAAAGTTCCAAGTTCTTTCCCGAGCGGGCGGCAGGCGCTCATGGTTTTGGATAGGCGCCGGAGAGTCGGTCGATGCGATTCGTCCAGATGCCGCCGGAGTAGCCTGGCGGGATGCGTCTCAGATCCTCGCGTGTGTCAAATCCGCTGGAGTAATCTCCGCTGACCGCCACGAGAATGACGCGTGTATCGACCTTGTCCATCCGCTCCATGAACTTGCTCGGCCAGCCCCACAGCCACGGCGCGATCTCTTTTCACATGTATCAGGAAGGCTTGCTGAGGGAATTTCGCCAACACTTTATCGCGGGTGCTCGGGCGGGTAAATTCTTTCCGCCGTACACTTCTCGTTCGTAATGCCTTCCATGTGAAAGGTTTGCGCCATCCCGCGGTGGGCGAGGAGAAAAGGCTCGCAGCCGCCTGTTGTTTTTGCGGGTAAACATGATAGGAACAAACCTCCAGAATATTGGATAGGGTCTAACCATTGTAGCAAAGGAAAGCAAGAATGAAAAATGGCGGAAGGCTCTGCCGCTTTCCCTTGCATGTTCAGGGCTTGGCATTCGCATCTAAGACTGGCACAATAAAAGAAATTCAAGCAAGAAGCTGGGAGGTTCTATGAAAATCGCATTGCATCAGATTGCCTATCAAATCGGGTACCATCCAAACGAGATGGCCAGGCTGGTGTATGAAGGGGAAATTACCGGTGAAGTCCCCAACAACAATCCGCAGTCGAAGGATGCCTGGGTCGATCTGCATTCCTTGAGAAACTTCATTCAGTGGAGACGCGACCAAGGTCGAATAGATGGGATGTTCTACGACAAAGCGATCCGCCACATTGACAAGCATCTGCGTCGCTAGCAGCCGATGCAAGAAACGGGGACAGATAGCATGAATACGATCTATTGTTTGGTGTCAAAGGGATATTGGGAGCAGTGGGAGGGACGGGAGCATTATCTTCCTCGGGATTACGAGCAGGAAGGATTCATCCACGCGACCAAAGGAGACGAGTTGCTCGGGAAAGTGGCGGATCGCGTGTACGCGGCGTATGAGGGCGAGCTGTTCGTGCTTGTCGTCGACGAGGACAAGGCGACGGCACCCGTCAAATACGAGCAGGCAAAGGACGGCCTTTTGTATCCGCATGTTTACGGTCCGCTGAACCGCGATGCGATCGTGGACGTGAAAAGAATGCAGCGCACGGACGGACATTGGCGGCTGGGTCAAAGCCTGCTTTGACAGGTCGCTACTATCTACTATAGCATGCGGCTTACATAATTTCTCCTGGAATGGCGCACAATGGGAGAGGTGCTTTCACCACGATACCTAGTTGCGAAGGAGTGCTTGGAGAAGATGGCAAAACCGGATGATCGTTCAGACAACGCGGAAAAACTGCAGGAGATGCTGCAAGATACAGAGGAGAACATTCGCGAGTCTCAAGCGTATATCGCAGCCAACGCCGATGAAATACCGGCAGAAGAAAGAGCGAACATCGAAGCGAAAAATCAGCGCCGTACAGAGAGTATCGAAGGCTACCGTTCCGAGATCAAAGACGAAGCGAATCAGAGCAGATGATGGAAGCATGCGCCTGTTGCGATTTACGTGACAGGCGTTTTTTTGTGCAGCTAAGAAGCGCTTCTCCAGGATAAGTGCAAGTAGGCATGAATTGTTTTGCGAAACGTGGTAATCTGGTAGAGGATCAAATTGAAAGAAGAGGAGAAAGACCATGAAACGACCTGAAGATACACGCGTCGTTGTCGGCATGTCCGGCGGAGTCGACTCCTCCGTGACGGCTTACCTGCTTAAGCAACAGGGATATGACGTCATCGGCGTCTTCATGAAAAACTGGGATGATACCGATGAATTCGGCCACTGCACGGCGGAAGAAGACTTCCAGGACGTCCGGCGCGTCTGTGAACAAATCGGCATTCCCTATTACACGGTTAATTTTGAAAAAGAATACATGGATAAAGTGTTCCAGTATTTTTTGGATGAATATAAACGGGGCCGCACGCCAAATCCGGACGTGATGTGCAACCGGGAGATCAAATTTGGCGAGCTGCTCTCCAAAGTGCTGGACCTGGGAGCGGACTACATCGCGACCGGGCACTACGCACAGGTGAAGGAAGCGGACGGCGAGTTCAAGCTGATCCGCGGCGTGGATGCCAACAAGGACCAGACCTACTTCCTGAACGTGCTGGGACAGGAGCAGCTGTCCCGCACGATGTTCCCGATCGGCCATCTGCCGAAAGCGAAGGTGCGGGAGATCGCAGAACAGGCAGGGCTTGCGACGGCAAAGAAAAAAGACAGTACCGGCATCTGCTTTATCGGGGAACGAAATTTCCGTGAGTTTTTGCAAAACTACTTGCCGGCCAAGCCAGGCGACATCGAGACGGTAGAGGGGACAGTCATTGGCCGCCACGATGGCTTGATGTACTACACGCTGGGGCAACGCCAGGGTCTGGGCATCGGCGGCGGACACGGAACGAGCGGAAAGCCTTGGTTTGTGGTCGAAAAAGACTTGAAACGCAACGTCCTGATCGTAGGAGAAGGCTCTGACCATCCGCGCCTGTACTCGGCCAGCCTGATCGCGACAGACGTGAGCTGGGTCAGCAACAAGCAGCCGCAAGCCTCGTTTGCGTGTACGGCTAAATTCCGTTACCGTCAGCCAGACCAGGGAGTCACGGTCCATCTGCGGGAAGGAGGCACCGCCGAGGTCGTGTTTGACAAACCGCAAAAAGCAGTCACACCGGGCCAGGCTGTCGTCTTCTACGATGGCGAATACTGCCTGGGCGGCGGCACAATCGATCAAGTCACGCGGATGGATCAAGAGAACGGAAAATAGCGGAGGGAATGCGGTGGATTCTACGAGGAAGTCGAAAATCATCATCGTCTCCTTTTTGGCGGGAGCGCTCCTGCTGGGGTTTTCGGCATACGTGGGCATGGCTTCGACCGGCAACGAGCATATGGCCATCATCAAAAAAGTGATCCAGGACAAAGGCGGCGTCATCGTCGCGGGCGGCGTGACGGCTGTTCCGGCTGACGAGAGCCCGTTTGAGCGAAGCGGAAAAGGCAATACCATCTACAAGATCGACTATACGAAAGCAGGGAAAGCGTACACGGCCTGGTATCGCTCTGACAACCATTCCTCCATTCTCAAAGAGCCGGAAGAGTGGATTCTTCCCTAAACATGCGAGACATTATTGGGAGAGTGAGGGATGAACATGACCGAACTAGCTGGTCTTTGCGAGCTCGCCAGACTCATTTCGCGGATTGAACCCCAACTGGCGGGAGCTTCCTTGAGCATTTTGGCTCATGAAAACAAGGAGGAGCTCGCCAATCTGCTGCTGGACGGGCTGGGGGTGCGCATTCCCGTGCAGCACAGCTCCGGCGAGTACGCCAATCACCTGGCTGTCCTTCGCGCCGGCGGCAACAAGTACACCTTTGCCTTGGACTGGCGCGAGGTGTACATCAGTGAGATCAATTACTGTGCGTGCCGCATCCCGTCAGGCGCCCACGGGCTGTTGGTAGATCATGTCGATTACCCCGGGGTGATTTACGACGTCTCGCGGAAGCTGGCCGAGCATGAGATCAACATTTCCAAGCTCAATGTGGCGCGGGAACAAAAGGGCAAAAACGCGCTGCTCGTCTCTGTGACGGATGAGGAGATTACGCCTCCTGTCGTCGCCGCGATCGAGGCGCTGCCGCAGATCACCAAGGTCGTTTCCCTGCAATAAGTTCGCTTGCCGTTTTTGCATGGCGCACCGTCCGCAAGCACGCGGACGGTGCTCTCTTTTTCTATCAGAACGACACTTTTTTGTCACAGCAAAACGGGCAGAAACTCTCTGCTCTCTCTTGACTACCACGACATATTGAGTTAGAGTAATTTTTACCAACTACATATTGATACGGATAGGTGCTTTGCTAGAAAAGATTGGCAGACTTAATAGGGAAGTCGGTGTGATTCCGATGCGGTCCCGCCACTGTGACAGGGGAGCTTTCATTTCTCGTGCATGCCACTGATCGACCTGATCGGGAAGGCGAAATGAAGCAATGATTCTGGAGCCAGGAGACCTGCCTACCCGTTGACACGAAGAACCTACGGGAGATAGGGAGAGTGTTCGAGCGCTAGATTCGCCGATGCGAGTCGATAGATTTGCTGTTTTATGCGCATTCGACATTTTCAGGACGTCGAATGCGCTTTTCTATGGCAAGACCAGGGAAGAAAGGGTGGGGCAGATGCTCATCGCGTACGACTCCAAGACGGGGAATGTCCGCAGGTTTATAAACAAACTCGATTTGCCAAGCGTCCAAATTGATTCCGATGTGGTGATCGATGAGCCGTTTGTTTTGGTCACGTATACGACCGGCTTCGGACAAGTGCCTGAAAGGGTGACCTCCTTTCTCAGACGCAACCATCGCTACCTGCGGGGCGTCTCCGCCAGCGGCAACCGCAACTGGGGCGACAGCTTTGCCAAAAGCGCGGATACGATCGCCTGCGAGTACGGTGTTCCGGTCATATCCAAATTTGAACTGTCCGGTACTGGCCGGGATGTTGAACATTTTGCAAACGGGGTGGCTACCATTGCGGCATATTGAATTGAACAACGAACTGATGCTAAGAGGCGAAGACGGCTTTTACCAGCTGGAAAAAGACAGGGAGGCCGTGGAGGAATTTCTGCGGGAGGTGGAAGCCAGGACGTTAACCTTTGGCAGCGTCAAGGAAAAAATAGAGTACCTGATCCAGCATGACTACTATGAAAATGTGTATGAACGCTACTCCGAGGAGCAGGTCGAGGAAGTGTTCCGCCTGGCCAAGGAAGCGCCGTTTCAGTTCGCCTCCTACATGGCGGTCTCGAAGTTTTACAAAGACTACGCGCTCAAGACGGACGACAAGGCGCACTATCTGGAGCAATACCCGGATCGCGTCGCCATCGTGGCGCTTTCGCTGGCCCAGGGAGATTTTGAACGCGCCAAGCGCCTCGCGGTTTCCATGATGGAGCAACGATTGCAGCCGGCCACCCCGACGTTTTTGAACGCGGGAAAAAGCCGCCGCGGGGAAATGGTTTCGTGCTTTTTGCTCGAAATGGACGATTCGCTCAACTCGATCAATTACATCCTCGGCACGTGCATGCAGCTGTCCAAGATCGGCGGGGGCGTCGCCGTCAATCTGTCCAAGCTGCGCGGTCGCGGAGAGCCGATCAAAGGCGTGGAAGGCGCCGCCAAAGGCATCATGCCGGTGCTCAAGCTGCTGGAGGACGCCTTTTCCTACGCCGACCAGATGGGGCAGCGCAAAGGCTCCGGGGCCGCGTACTACAATATTTTCGGGTGGGACGTGAGTGAATTTCTCGACAGCAAAAAAATCAATGCGGATGAAAAATCGCGGATCAAGACGCTGTCTATCGGGCTCATCGTCCCCAACAAGTTCTACCAGCTGGCCGAACAGAACAAGCCCCTGACCATCTTCGCGCCGTACTCGGTCTACAAGGAGTACGGCAAGCATTTGGACGATCTGGACATGGACGAGATGTACGAAGAGCTGCTCGCAAATGAGCGCGTGAAGAAAAAGACGATCATGAGCGCACGCGAGATGCTGACCAAGATCGCCATGATCCAGCTCGAGTCCGGCTATCCGTACATCATGAACAAGACCAACGCCAACAGGAACCATGCCCTGAAGGATATCGGTTCCGTGAAAATGTCCAACCTGTGCACGGAGATCTTCCAGCTGCAGGATACCTCGACGATCAACAACTACGGCGAGCAGGACATCATCCGCCGCGATATCAGCTGCAATCTGGCTTCGCTCAACATCGTCAACGTGATGGAGCAGAAGAAGATTCGCGAGTCCGTCCACGAAGGCATCGAGGCCATCACAGCGGTCAGCGACATGACGGCGGTCGACAATGCGCCGGGCGTCCAAAGGGCGAATCGCGAGCTGCACTCCGTCGGCCTCGGCGCCATGAACCTGCACGGCTTTTTGGCGAAGAACAAAATCGCCTACGAGAGCGAGGAAGCCAAAGATTTTGCCCGCACGTTCTTCATGATGATGAACTACTACTCCCTGGAAAAAAGCATGGAGATCGCCCGGGAGAGAGGCACGACCTTCCTCGGCTTCGAGCAATCGGAGTACGCCAAAGGCGCGTACTTTGCCAAATACATCGAAAACGACTACCTGCCGCGGACGGAGCGGGGCAAGCAGCTCTTTGCCGACATGCACGTGCCGACGCGAGGGGATTGGGCCAAATTGCGGCAAAACGTCCAGACATACGGCTTGTACCACGCGTACCGGCTGGCGATCGCGCCGACCCAGAGCATCTCGTACATTCAGAATGCCACGTCGAGCGTCATGCCGATCGTCGAGCACATCGAGACGAGAACGTACGCCAACTCGACGACCTACTACCCGATGCCGTACCTGTCGCAGGACAATTACTTCTATTACAAGTCCGCCTATGCGATCGACCCGTTCAAGGTCATCGATCTGATCGCCGAGATTCAGGAGCACGTGGATCAAGGGATTTCGACCGTGCTGCATGTGAACAGCAGCATCTCCACGAGAGAACTGGCACGCTATTACATTTACGCAGCCAAAAAAGGGCTGAAGTCGCTGTACTACACCCGCACGAAGCACCTGACCGTGGAAGAGTGCATCAGCTGCGCGGTGTAGGCGGCTGCGGGCGAAAGAGATAGGAGCAGGAACCAGCAAAAAGAGAGAAGAGGAACAACCAGATGAAAGCTGTCAATTGGAACAGGCCTGACGATGCTTTTACGATGACGTTTTGGAACCAGAACATCATGCAGTTCTGGACGGACGATGAAATTCCGCTCTCCGACGACAAGATGTCCTGGATCGAGCTGTCGGCTGCCGAGCGCGATACGTATAAAAAAGTGCTGGGCGGCCTCACGCTGCTGGATACGGTCCAGGGAGGAGTGGGGATGCCGAAAATCATGGAGTATGTCGACGGGCTGCAGCGCAAAGCCGTGCTCGCCTTCATGGGGATGATGGAGCAGATTCACGCCAAGTCGTACAGCAGCATTTTCACGACGCTGGCAGCGACCGAGGAGATCGACGGCATTTTCCGCTGGGTCGAAGAGAACCACCGGCTGCAGCTGAAGGCGAAGCTCATTTCTGGCTACTACCAAGCGATCGAGACGCAAAAGGACCTGTATATGGCGATGGTCGCGTCCGTCTTTTTGGAGAGCTACCTGTTTTACAGCGGCTTCTTCTATCCGCTCTATCTGGCGGGGCAGGGCAAGATGACGAGCAGCGGGGAAATCATCGACCTGATCATCCGCGACGAGAGCATTCACGGCTTGTACGTCGGCGTGCTGGCGCAGGAAGTGTACGAGCGTCTGAGCGTGAACGAACAGAAGGCGTGCAAGGAGGAGCTGCATCAGCTGCTGCAGGAGCTGCAACGCAACGAGGAGGCGTATACGGACGAGCTGTACTCGGCGATCGGACTCGCCGAGGAAGTCCAAGCCTATGTACGCTACAACGCCAACAAAGCGCTGATGAATCTGGGGTGGGACACGATTTTCCCGGAAGAGGACATCAATCCGATCGTCCTCAACGGCATCCGCACCCATACGAAGCAGCACGACTTCTTCTCCAAAAAAGGCAATGGCTACGTGCGTTCCATCCATGTCGAGCCGTTGGCAGACGAGGATTTCCGGTTCGACCTGTAAACGACGCGGAAAAGCGGGTTGGATGAGCGCCAGATGCGCTCGAAAATACGGGTGGGCATGCGCGGCAGGGTGATTGTAAGTGAACAGGTTTGACACTCTAATAAGATGCATTGAATGATTCCCATAAACGAGACAACGGCGTGAGTACCCAGCTGACATTTATGATACGTGACAATTTTGGGAATTCGCATTTAATGGTAGCACAAGCGGGACAACAACGCCATTCGCGCCTGGAAAAAACGAGGGGCATGGCGGCCTGATGGCTTCACGCCCGCTTTGCTGATCAGGGGGATGGCTGGTCTCGCTGCATTGGCGGAGTGTTTTTGCTTGTACGGATTGCCGGGCTCGATCATGCGCCGCAAATCTTGCACGAATTGTCAAAGTTATGCTTTCGCGTAATAATTCGGAATGTTAGAATTTTTTAAAAGGAGGTAGATCAGTGATGTTCGATTTGAATCAGAACTTGAAGCGTAGTGCCCACCAGTTTCCGGATCGCCCCGCATACGTGTTCCGGGGAGAAAGCGTGACGTACGCGGAGCTGGATCAGCAGGTCGAGTATTTGGCAGCTGCCCTGGCAAAGCGGGGAATTGAAAAAGGGGATGCCGTGGCGCTCCTGCTGGATAACCGCCCTGAATTTGTGAGCGCTTACTATGCGATACTGCGAGTGGGAGCAGCGGTTGTCCCGATGAATCCTATCTATACTCCTCGAGAGTTCGGCTTTATTTTGTCCAACAGCAAGGCAAAAGCGGTGGTCGCCCTCTCTGCGCTGGAGCCGACCTTGTCTGCCTTGCGAGCGGAGCTGCCCGACCTGCAGCTGGTGATTTACACGGAACCGGCAGGAAGCGAGCAGTCGATTCATCAATTGATCGGCGAAAAGGAAACGGAATGGTCCAAACCCGAGCGGCATGAAGATGATCTGGCCGTGATTCTGTATACGTCGGGCACGACCGGACAGCCAAAAGGAGCGATGCTCTCTCACCGCAACATGGATTCCAACGCGGAGGCGATGGGCGTTCTATTTGAGCTGGATCCTGACGATCGGGTGGTCGCGGTATTGCCGATGTTTCACGTATTCTGCATGACGGTTTGTTTAAACGGACCGATCCGCCACGGCGCGACGGTGCTGATCGTCCAGCGTTTTCATCCGGCAGAAGTCATCCATCTGATCCGCGAGCAGAAAGCATCCTGCTTCGTCGGCGTTCCCACCATGTACAACTACATGCTGCAGATCCCCACCGCCACGCGCGCGGACTTCGCTACCATCCGCGTGTGCTGCTCTGGCGGGGCATCGATGCCAGTCGAGCTGCTGCACAAATTTGAGGACAAATTCGGTGTGAAGATCATGGAAGGGTACGGATTGTCCGAAGCGGCGCCTGCGACCGTCTTCAATCCGATTCGCGGCACGCGCAAGCCAGGCTCGGTCGGGATCGATCTGCCGGGCGTGGTCAACAAGGTCGTGGATTCAGCAGGAAATGAGGTCAGAAGGGGCGAAGTGGGAGAACTGATTGTCAAAGGACCGAACGTCATGGTGGGCTATCTCGGACTTCCGGAAGAGACCAAGGCAACGCTGAAAAATGGCTGGCTCTACACCGGCGATCTGGCGCGGATGGATGAGGAAGGCTACGTCTACATCGTTGACCGGAAAAAAGATATGATCCTCGTGGACGGCTTCAACGTCTATCCCCGCGAGGTAGAGGAAGTGCTCTACCAGCATCCGGCCATCGTGGAGGCGGCGGTGATTGGCGTGCCGGACGAGGTTCACGGAGAAGCGGTCAAAGCGTTCGTCGCCTTGAAGGAGGTTGCCGTCTCGCAAGAAGAGATCGTGGCGTTCTGCAAGGATAAGCTCGCCAAATACAAGGTCCCGCGACAGGTCGAATTTGTAGCGGAGCTTCCGAGGAACAGCACGGGCAAGATTTTGCGCCGTTCGCTGAGACGCTAGCAAGCAACCCGAGGAGTCAACGACCTGTTCACAGCCGTGGCCGAAGTCGGGCCGCACCCGGCAAAAAACCAGCTGCCAACCAATAGGCGAGCTGGGAGAGCTGATCGAACGCCACTTCGCCATGCAGTCGGCCGGATTTCTCTGTGGGCGGTTAAAAGTTTTGAACTAGACATACACCTATTTCCTTCGTGCGGAATAAAAAAGGAAGAGACCTATTGCGAAGGAGGAGGCGTATGCAGATTCATGTGGTGGAACGAGGACAAACGCTGTCTGGCATCGCCGAAGCATACGGGACGACGGCCGCAGAAATCGCCAGGGCCAATGAGCTGCCCGATCCCGAAAATCTTGTGATCGGACAGGCGCTCGTAGTCCCGATTGACGGCAGCTTTTACTGGGTGAGACAAGGGGATACCCTGTATACGATTGGGCAGCGGTACGACATCAGCGCGGCAGAGCTGGCGCGGGTGAACGGCATTTCCCAATATCGCCCCTTGCAGATTGGACAAAAATTGTACATTCCGCCGAGACCGAGACGGGCGGCTGATTTCAATGCGTATGCGGAGCCCAGGCGGCAGGTTTCGCAAGCTCTGGAGGACGACGTGCGCAGGGCGGCGCCGCATCTGACGTACCTGGCGCCGTTCAGCTTTCGCATCAAGCGAGATGGGACATTGGCCCGCCCGCCTCTCAACAACTTTCCGGCGATCGCGCGCGACAACCAAGTGGTGATGATGCTGGTCGTGACCAATCTGGAAGGCAGCCAGTTCAGCACGGAGCTGGGCGGGCTGGTCTTGAATGATATGGACTTGCAGAACAAGCTGCTCGATACGATCATCTCGACGGCGCAAGAGCTGGGCATGGGCGACATCCATTTCGATATGGAGGCATTGCCGCCGGCGGATCGCGAGGCGTACGTCCGCTTTTTGCGCAGAGCCAAGCAGCGGGCCCGGGCGGCAGGGATGATGATGTCCGTCGCGCTGGCTCCCAAGACGAGCGCGCAGCAGCGCGGAAGATGGTATACCGCCCACGACTATGGGGCGATCGGGGAAGTGGCTGATTTCGTCGTGATCATGACGTATGAGTGGGGATACAGCGGAGGTCCGCCGATGGCCGTCTCTCCGATCGGGCCAGTGCGCCGAGTGCTGCAGTACGCCCTGACGGAAATGCCTGCGGAAAAAATCCTGATGGGGCAAAATCTGTACGGCTACGACTGGACGCTTCCCTACGAGCAGGGGACGACGGCCCGGGCGCTCAGCCCGCAGGCAGCGATCGCCCTGGCAGCGGAGCACCAAGTGAATATCCAGTACGATTACCGGGCGCAGGCACCGTTCTTCGAGTATACGGACGGTGAGGGGAGGCGTCACCAAGTCTGGTTCGAGGACGCGCGCTCCATCCAGGCCAAATTTGACCTCGTCAAGCAGCTCGGGCTGCGCGGCGTAAGCTATTGGAAGCTCGGGCTGCCCTTCCCGCAAAACTGGCTCTTGATCGAAGGGAACTTTCGCGTCCGCAAACGCGCCTGACACGAATGGCGTGCAATCCGTCCGGGTTGTGCGCCTTTTTCCGAGACGTTTTCTTCCCTGCCGCAATCGTGGTATGATGGCAGCAAGCACTCCGGAAGAACGTGCGCAGCGGGAAGCGAAAATGGAGCTGCTCCTGGGTTAGCTCCCTGTCTGGCAGGAAAACGGCGGGACGAACGGGCTCAGTCCAGCTTTTTGCGGCCGGCAAAGCCATCGTGAAGACCGTGGTAGTGCGCAATCGAAGGCTCGCCTTCGCGCCAGCAGAGGAGGACTTCCTCGCCATTGATCAGCGCCGGGAAGTCAAACAGTCCCACGTCGATCTCCTTGACCTGGATCCCTTTTTCGATCAGTCGGGTGACGTGCATCTGGGCGTCCATTTCCATGAATTCCAGGCGGCATTCCACCGCAAACAGCTCGTTCTCGACGACTGGCTTCTGTTTTTTGATCTGGTCCCGCTGTAGATAGAGCTGATAGAACGTGCGTTTGGCTTCCTGCAAAAAGGCGAGCTCTTCGCGTACATACGGCAATAATTGGTTGGCTTCCTCGCGTGTAAAATACTTTTTGGCCAAGCGTACCACCTCCATTACCTATTATACTAGCAACCCTGAGCGGGAGAAAATGGCGGAAGCGAAGGCAAAGTGTCTTTGCTTCTGCTGCAAGGAGTCATGCAAAATGAAAGACAGACTGTACTATCAGGATGCCTACGCGCAAACCTTTTCGGCAGACGTCACCAGACGAGGCGTGGAAGCGGACGGCACCTCTTTTGTCGTCTTGAGCCAAACGGCCTTTTACCCTACGGGCGGCGGACAGCCGTGCGATCAAGGAAGCCTCGGAGACATCCGCGTGATCGATGTGGAGGAAGTCGAGGGAGAAATCCGGCATCGCTTGTCGGCACCCCTGCCTGAAAACGCCAGAAAGGTCGACGGCCGGATCGACTGGGACCGACGCTTTGACCACATGCAGCAGCATGCGGGCCAGCATATTTTGTCCGCCTCTTTTCTGGAAGTGGCGGGCGCGCAGACCGTCGCTTTTCATTTGGGAAAAGAGCGCGTCACCATCGACGTGAGGCTGGATGAGCTGACCGCTGATGTGTGGCAGACGGTCGAGCTGCGGGCCAATCAGATCGTGCTGGACAACCGTCCGATCGACGCCCGCTTTGTCGATGACGAGGAGCTGGCGACGCTGCCGCTGAAAAAGCAGCCGACCGTAACGGAAAACATTCGCGTCGTGATCATCCCCGAATTTGACTACAACCCGTGCGGCGGCACGCATCCGGCACGCACCGGCGAGGTCGGCATGATCAAGATCCTCGGCTGGGAGCGCCACCGGGGCAACATTCGCCTGGAGTTCATCTGCGGCTGGCGCGCGCTTCGCGACTACAGCAGGAAGCAGGCGACGGTCCGGGAAGCGGCCAAGCTACTGATGACGAGCGATGCGGAGCTCGTCTCCCAGACGGAGCGGCTCGTGGCCGAGCGGGATGCGCTCAAGCAGAGTGTTGCGGAAAAAGAACGGCTGCTGCTTGCAGGAGAGGTCCGCCAGCAGTTGGAAAAAGCGGACAGGGCAGGCGAGGCTCGGCTGCTGCAGCTCGCGTTTTCCGAACGGACGATTCTGCAGCTCCAGCAGTTTGCCCAGCAGGCAGTCGCGCAGGCTCCGGACGTCGTGTGCCTGTTGGCGGCGACGGGCGAGAAGCTGCAGCTCGTCTTTGCCCGCGGGCCGGAAGTGAGCGTTCCGGTCAATCAGCTGATGAAGGAGACCCTCCCTCTGATCGAGGGAAAAGGCGGCGGGAATCCGGCCATGGCGCAAGGCGGCGGACAGCCTGTTCGCCCGGCGGAAGAAGTGCTGGCCCACGCCAGAAAGCAGCTGGAAGCCGTTCTGTCGCAAGGGAGCAAGTAATGAAAACCAAGAAGGAGGTTCGAAGTTGAGCATGTGGAACCCTGGAGACATCGTGCGCGTCTCGCAAAAAACAGGCGAGTACATCGCGGAAGTCGTGGAAGAAGGCGACGCCAAGGTGCTAGTCAAGGTATTGGCCGTGACCAAATTTCCTGCCCAAGGAGATTTGCACACTTCCTTTGAAGTGGACGTTCCCTTGTTTCACCAGCGCCCTGCCTTATCCTATCGGGAAAAGTTTTACGCGTTCAGCAACGCCGTGATGCGCTACAATGGCCCCATCCCGGACTATAAGGAATCCGTCCGCGTGGCGATGGAGCGGGAGATGGAAAAAATGCGCAAAATGTCCAAGTGGGCCGAGCGTTGCCTGGTGGAGCTGGAAGCGCTGCACAAGGAAACCTTTACAAATACGAAGTAGAGTGGTACTGTAGAACTCGAAAGAGACAACCGAATAGATGACTACCAAGCGGGAGCCGAGCATCGTCGGCTGAGATTGCAACGAGTGTGTTGCTAACCGTTGAACCTGATCTGGGTCATGCCAGCGGAGGAAGAGGTATAACGAATCGTTATGAACCGAACCATCCACGGCGGATGGTTTTTTTACTGTCTGCAGGATGTACGGAGCGACGGCTTCTTCTGTTTTGGCTGGCTGATTTCCAGCGACAGGGGGAGCCGTTTTTTGTAGACTTCGAACGAAGTGAGAAAGCAAGACTTGTGCCCTTTGGGTACAAGGGCTTGGCGCAGCCAAGTTTTCTAAATGGACGGGGGGAATACGATGGTCGTTGTGCTCAACGGGAAAAAAGTCGAGCTGGCAGAGGAGATCCAGACGGTGCGTGCTCTGCTCGCCTCTTATCAGCTGCAGGAGAAGATCGTCGTCGTGGAGCAAAACGGTGACATCATCGACCGCAGCCGCTACGAGAAAGCGCCGATTGCAGATGGAGACCGGATCGAAATCGTTCATTTTGTCGGAGGAGGATGATCATCATGGATACATGGAAAATTGGACCTTATGAATTTCGTTCCCGCTTGCTTTTGGGCACCGGGAAGTTCGCTGACCTACAGACGCAGGGAAAAGCGGTGGACGTCTCGCAGGCAGAGATTTTGACGTTTGCCATTCGCCGTCTGAATTTGGAAAATCCGCACGAGCCCAATTTTTTGGAAAAGCTCGACTTGAAAAAGTATACCCTGCTGCCGAACACCGCAGGGGCTTACACCGCAGAAGAGGCGGTGCGCATCGCCCGCCTGGCAAAAGCGTCAGGCCTGTGCGACATGATCAAGGTCGAGGTGATCGGCGACCCGAAAACGCTGCTGCCTGATCCGATCGGGACGCTGGAAGCCTCCAGAATCCTGGTGGAGGAAGGCTTCATCGTGCTGACCTACACCAATGACGATCCGATCCTCGCCCGCCGTCTGCAGGAAGTGGGGGTGCATGCGGTCATGCCGGGAGCATCGCCGATCGGGTCCGGCCAAGGCATCGTCAATGAGAACAACCTGCGCTTTATCCTCGAGGATGCAAAGGTGCCGGTCATCGTCGACGCAGGCATCGGAGCGCCGGCTGACTGCGCCAAAGCGATGGAGCTGGGAGCGGACGGCGTCCTGTTGAATACGGCGGTCTCGCTCGCCGACAACCCGGTTCTCATGGCGGAGGCGATGAGACTGGGCGTAGAAGCAGGGCGCAAAGGATACCTGGCGGGGCGCATCGCGAAAAAACGGTACGCCTCTGCGAGCAGCCCTGTCGAAGGGATGATTGAGTAGCATGGAGCGGATCACGGCAGCGGTCGAGTCCATCGCCAGGCGGCAGGACGAATTGTTTGCCTTGCTGGGCCAGCTCGTCTCCTATCCGACAGTCAGTCCGCCGGCGCGCAACAGCGAGCATGCGCAGAGCCTGATCGCACGCGAACTGGAACAGGTGGGCTTTACCGTCGATCGCTGGCCCGTCTTTCCCGGCGATGACAACGTCGTCGGCCGCTTGCCGGGCTCGGCGTCCGGCAAGGCCAACAGCCTGATCATCAACGGCCATATCGACGTGGCGGAAGTCGGGGACGATGCAGGATGGACGCATCCGCCATTCTCGTTGACTAAAGGCAGCGATGGACGCTTGTACGGCCGCGGGGTTGCTGACATGAAAGGCGGTCTTGCCGCCAGCCTGTTTGCCGTCAGGATGCTGCGCGAGCACGGGGTAGAGCTGAGAGGCGATCTGCTGTTTCAGTCGGTGATCGGCGAGGAAGCGGGAGAAGCCGGGACGCTCGCTGCCATCGAGCGTGGATACAGCGCCGACTACGCGGTGGTCGTCGATACGAGCAACCTGCACATGCAAGGCCAGGGCGGTGTCATCACTGGCTGGATTACGCTCGAGAGCCAGACGACGCTGCACGACGGCATGCGGGCGCAGACGATCCACGCGGGCGGGCGTGTCCACGGTGCTTCCGCGATTGAAAAAATGATGAAGGTCATGGCTTCGCTGCAGGAGCTGGAACGGCACTGGGCAGTGATGAAGGCGTATCCAGGCTTTCCGCCAGGCAGCAACACGATCAATCCGGCCGTCATCGAGGGCGGACGCCACGCAGCTTTTATCGCGGATCGATGTGCGCTGTGGATCACCGTCCACTTTTATCCGAACGAGTCCTATGCAGACATCATCCGCGAGATCGAGGACCACGTAGGGCGAGCGGCGGCGGCAGACGTCTGGCTGCGCGACAATCCGCCGTCCTTCCGCTGGGGAGGCCGCTCCATGATTGAAGAGCGTGGCGAAATTTTCCCGTCGCTCGAGCTGGACACCGGCCACCCGGGATTGCTTTCCTTGCAGAGAGCTTACGAGCGGCAGCTGAAACAGGAGCCTGTCGTCGACATGTCGCCGAGTGTGACCGATGCCGGCTGGTTCGCCCATGCGGGGATTCCCGCCGTGCAGTTTGGTCCCGGAGAGCTGCAGCATGCCCATGCCGTGGACGAGTCGATCGATCCCCAGCAGCTGGTTCAATTCGCCCAGGTCATGGCGCGGTTCATCGCGGATTGGTGCCATACGGAAAAAGAAGCAGAGGAGTGAAGACTGCATGGCGGCATTTACCGAACGTCTGTGGAAGAGCGTGGCTCCCATCTGGGAACGGACTCATCAGCATCCGTTTGTGACCGGACTGGGGGATGGCAGCCTGCCGGTAGAATCGTTCAAGTTCTACATGAAGCAGGACTATGTGTACCTGATCGATTACGCCAAAATGTTTGCGCTTGCGAGCACGAAGGCGTATGACCTGGAGACGAGCGCCAAGTTCGCGGGCTTGCAGGAAGCGACGCTGAACAAGGAGATGTCGCTGCACCGGCAGTACGCCGAGCGATTCGGCATCTCCCGGGCGGAGCTGGAAGCGACCGAGCCGTCCTTTGTGCTGCTCGCCTATACCAGCTACATGCTGAAGGTCGCTCATCAAGGCTCCCTGGCCGAGCTGGTCAGCGCGCTGCTTCCGTGCATGTGGAGCTACTGGGAGATCGGCAAACGGCTGGCGCAGGTAGAGGGGGCGCTGGACCACGACCTGTACGGAGAATGGGTGCGCACGTACAGCTCGGAAGAATTCGGAGAGCTGGCGATTTGGCTGATCGGCGTGATGAACCGGCTGGCAGAAGGGAAAAATGAGGAAGAACTCTCCCGACTGGAAGAGCATTTCGTGACCACCTCCCGGATAGAGTATTTGTTCTGGGAGATGGCCTATAGAAAGGAACGATGGCCGTGCTAGACAAATTGGCCTTTTCCGGTGTCCGGTTTTCCTACGGAGACCAGCCGATCCTGCAGCATTTTGACCTGCGCGTCGGGAAGGGCGAGTTCATCAGCCTGATCGGCCCCAGCGGGATCGGCAAAAGCACGCTGTTTCAACTGATCGCGGGTCTTTTGCAGCCGCAGGCAGGCACCATCACGGTAGACGGCACGCCTGTAGCGAACCGTTTGGGAATGGTCGGATACATGCCGCAGCGGGACGCGCTGTTCCCGTGGCGAAATGTCGTGGACAATGCGGCGCTTCCCCTGGAGATCCAGGGCGTTCCCAAAAAACAAGCCCAGGCCGATGTGCGTGCGCAGCTTTCCCGCTACGGCCTCGCTGATTGGGCCGACGCGTATCCCGGCGAGCTGTCCGGCGGGATGCGGCAGCGCGTCTCCTTTTTGCGGGCATTGCTCTTTGGCACGGACATCATGCTGCTGGATGAGCCGTTCAGCTCGCTCGACGGCATCACCCGGATGGAGATGCAGGAGTGGCTGATGGCGATGTGGCAACAGACCGGGAGCACGATGCTGATGATTACGCACGACATCGACGAGGCGATCCTGCTGGCCGATCGCGTCATCGTCCTGACGGGCCGGCCGATCGAAAAACCGGTCGAGCTTGCCGTCAGCCTGGAGCGGCCGCGGACGACGGCCTTTCGCAATCGGACGGAATTTTTGACGCTGCGGGAACAGGTTTGGGAGCTGCTGCGGCAAAACGCCGCGACTCAAGCCCGACCCATGCAGCGGCCTGGCCGATCGGGAGGGATGCGCAATGGATAGGTGGAACCGCAGTGTCTGGTTCGGCATCTCTATCGCCCTTTTCCTGATCGTGTGGGAAGCCGTATGCCGCCTCTTGCATGTGCCGCCGTTCATCCTGCCGCCGCCCAGCGCGGTCGTCGTGTCGCTGTGGGATTTGCGCGCTGTGCTGCTGGGACTGCACTTGTGGGTGACGTTAAAGGAAGTGCTGCTCGGGCTTGGCGTATCCATTTTGTTCGGCATCCTGCTGGCGTTCGCGATGAACATGAGTCGCCTAGTGGAGCGTCTGGTCTATCCGTACATCGTCATTTCCCAGACCATTCCGATCATCGCGCTTTCCCCTGTCTTTATTTTGTGGTTCGGCTACGATCTGACCGGGAAAATCGCCATTACCATCCTCTTTACCTTTTTTCCGATCGTCGTCAATACCTATGATGGACTGCGCTCGACAGATCCAGAGATGCTGCAGCTTTTGAGGACGATGGGGGCCAACCGCTGGCAAATCTTTTCCAAACTGCAGCTGCCGTCCAGCCTGCCGCATTTTTTCAGCGGCTTGAAGGTTGCGGCTACGTACAGCGTGGCGGGAGCGACGATCGGGGAGTGGCTGGGTTCGAGCGAAGGGCTCGGCTATTTTGGCCGCCGCGCTTCCGGCAATTTTCAGGCGCCGGCGCTCTTTGCCTCCGTCCTGCTGCTCTCTGTGCTGGGCATGCTCTTGTTCTGGCTGGTCGGACAGGTCGAGAAGCGTTTGGCGCCGCACAAACGAACAAAAAGACAAACATCGAAGGGTCAATAGGGGGGAAACGTCGATGAAATCGATGCAAAAATGGAGCAAAACCGTCGCGGCCTTGCTGCTGGGCGCTGGACTGGCCGCGTGCGGAAACCAATCGGGAGCCGGGCAAGCGGCACCGGGAGCGACCCAGGCGAGTGAGCCGACTGAGCTAACCGTCGCCTTGGACTGGTATCCAAACGCGGTTCACTCCTTCCTGTACGCTGCCGAGGAGCAAGGCTACTTCCAGGCGGAAAAGCTGAAAGTGAACCTGCAGATGCCATCGGACAGCAATGATCCGTTGAAAATGGCGGCCGCTGGCAAGGTAGACCTGGCGATCAGCTACCAGCCACAGGTCGTACAGGCCCGTTCGGAAGGAATTCCGGTCGTTTCGGTAGGAGCGCTCGTCCGCCATCCGCTCAACATCATCATGACCAGACAGGACAGCGGCATCGATATGCCGCAAGAGCTGGCCGGCAAAAACGTCGGGTACCCATCCATGCCGTTGGACGAATCGATCGTGCGCAATGTGGTCAAGGAGGCGGGCGGCGATGATTCCGGCATTTCGTTTACCGACATCGGATTTGACATCGTCCCGGCTTTGACAGGGAAAAAGGTCGATGCCGTCGTGGGCGGCTACAAAAACCATGAGCAGCTGATTCTCGAAAAGAACGGCGTGCCTGTCAACGTCTTCGCCCCAACGGATTTCGGCGTGCCGGACTATTACGAGCTGGTCGTGACGACGAGCGACGATACGCTGGCGAAAAAGCAGCAGGCGCTCGAAGCGTTCATGCGCGCCGCAGCCAAAGGCCAGGGGTACGTGAAGGCCAACAAGGAAAAAGCGCTCGATCTGCTGCTTAGCAAGCAGGCGAATGAATTCCCGCTGGAAGAAGACATCGAGACGAAAAGCCTGGATATTTTGCTTCCCTTGATGGACGCGGGTGACAAACCGTTCGGCAGCCAGACGGCAGAATCGTGGCAGACGCTGATCGATTGGATGAAAAAGGAGCAGCTGATCACGCAGGATGTCAAAACGGACGAAGTCATGCGCGACCTGGCGAAGTAAGAAGGAACAGCAGGCAGAATAAAAAACGGCCGTCCGGGACGCGAGAGCCTGTCCTGGACGGCCGTTGCTTTTTGGTTCAGATAAGCAGATTCGAGATTCCCCACAACAGCGCAAAGCTGATCAAAATCGTCGTGTTCGAGACCATGCCGACGAACCTGTGGTCATATTTGAATTCGACCGCATACGCCAGCACGGACACGCCCATCGGCAGGATGAACCCGACGACATACCGCAGCCCGATCACTTTCCAAAAGTAGAGCTGGTACTGCTTGTCGAAGGAGAAATTCAAATAGATCCCGAGCAGCAAAAAGGGACAAGGGCCTCGCCGTCCTTTTCCTTGATGATGCTGCAGCGCTTCAGAATATAGCCGAGTGCGATAATCTGTGATTTTTTTTGCTGTGAACGTGTACGAAAATGCCTCATACATGCGGGAAGCCAAAAAGCAGATGGAGGCTTTGCAAACAGCGAGCCAAGACGCCGGTGCCGGCTATTTTTACTCGGCAGAGGAAGAGAGCGGCTGGTATCGCTACTTCATCGTGACGATTCCAGCGACGATGGGATTGTTTGTCTGGATGAGAAGGCTGCGGGGATGAGGGGGAAGCTGGGGGAACAGATCCTCTCTTTCGATCAGGCCTGTTTTCATTTATAATGAAGGAGCAAAAAAACGTGTGAGGAGAAGCGGTCATGAGCGACAAACGGGAAGGCGGCAACAAGCTTGTCATAGGGGCCTTTATCGGCACCATTTTGGCCTGCGCGCTGTCGATGGTTGTGTTTATTTACGTGATGAGGCATTGATTGGACATAGCTGCGCAAAAAGAAGCCGCCGGGTGCCGTGCGGTTTCTTTTTCGTGCGTGCCGACAGAGGCGGCTGCAAAGTCTGCCGTTAAGGAGCGACGCTCTTGACTTTTCGCGTGATTTCCTCGACGGACAGTTGATTCAGCTCCGCAAAACCCGCGGCTTCCAGGGCGATCGTCTTCCCGTAAAGGAGAGGGTAGACGCCTTGCCAAAGACCGACGGCACTGTACAGCTCGCCCCCTGCAACCCGATGGAGAAACAGGACGTAGTCGCCCTCTGCGAGTGGACCCGGATACGTCTGATTCAACGGACTGCTCGCATCCGGCAGCGGTTCCACCCCGGTGCTGACCAGTCTGGCCAGGCGGTTGCCCGAACCCTTGAGCACTTGTTTGAAATGGAGCGTCTGCACGTAGTTCACCAGCTTCCCGCCGTGGACCGCACGTCCCGTGGCAACGGATTGGCTGGCGCTGTCCGTCCGCGCGACGACGATCAGCTCACTGTTTTTGACGAGATCCTGCCACGTTTTCGCAGGAGTCGGGTCGATGCGGACGCTTCCGATATCGGGCGCAGCGGACGCCGGGAAAACAAACGCTCCTAGCATGATGAGCAGGGCAAGACATAGACGATGGAGCATTCAGGATTCCCCCGTTCTTGCGTAATCGCCTTTAGTATGGTCGCGCGGACAGCGGGTATCCGGATTTTTATTTGGGGTATGAGGGTAATATTCCGAAAAAAGCCCGCTGGGTGCCAGCGTGGAAAAGTACCTCGCCGATTTGCAAAAAAATCCGGAGAGCATGGGGCTTTATGCAGGCATTGCGGTGTATGACCTGAACGAGCAGACGTATGTCTACACCCACAACGAAAAGCGGAACTACATACCGGCGTCGAACATGAAGCTGTTTACGGCCGTTTCCGCGCTGGATAGGCTGGGACCGGCGTATCAATGGAAGACAGAAGTGTACATAGATGGCAAGGTGAATCCCGGCGGCGTGCTGCAAGCAAACCTGATCCTGAAAGGCTACGGCGATCCGACTTTGCAGCCTGAGGATCTGCAGGCGCTCGCAGCCGCGGTCAAGGACAAGGGAATCAACCAGATCAAAGGCGACCTGCTGCTGGACGAGAGCTACTTTGACGATGTCCGGCTCGGTACGAGCTGGATGTGGGACGATGAGCCGTACGGATACAGCGCCCAGCTGAGCGCGCTCGCTGTCCGTCAAAACGCGGTCACCCTCACAGCGGCTCCTCAAGGGAAGGCAGGGGCGCCTGCGACACTCTCGCTTGAGCCTGCAGCGGAAAACAACCTCCACGGCAAGACCGGCACCATGAGCGGCGTGAACAGCTTGTCTGGCTACATCACGACAAAAGGCGGCGAGAAGCTGGTCTTCTCGATCATCGTGAACGGCTACGCCGCAAGCAGCAAGGTCATGACGGATTTGCAGGACCAGATTGCGACGATCCTGGCCTCGCTGGAATAGAGAAAACACTACAAAAAGCTTGACGATCAGCGTGAGTGCTGCCGTCCAGCTTTTTATCGGCAGGAACCGGTTTCGGTAAACTCGGATTCACAGCCCACAGCCCATCTCTTTTGACAGGCGGGACAATACGCAGCGAGCTCTTCGGTGCCACCTCTGCCTGTCCCTGGGCCAATGCCGGTGTCGGCGCATTTTTTGCGATCATATCCTATATTTCGAGAGAGATTCCTGAACGAATAGTGGCATCTCAACGGGGAGGGCAGACGAGACGGTGAATCCGATACGCTATGACTGGAAACGGTTGGAGGAAGTGGCGGCTGAGCTGTTTACCCGAGCAGGAGTGAACCGCACACATGCGCAAACGGTTGCTCAATCATTGGTACACGCAGATTTGCGCGGGATCGAATCGCACGGGCTGTCACGCTTGCCCATTTATCTCAAGCGCATTGAGGCCGGGGTCATCGGCTTGGCCCAGGAGCCGGAGCTCGTGCAGCAGGACGGCGCGACGGCCTTGATCGACGGCAACAATCATCTCGGAGCAGTAGTGGGTGGGGCCGCGCTCGAAAAAGCTGTGGCGCTTGCCAGGCAGGCGGGAGTAGGCTTGGTCGGCGTTCGCCATTCCAATCATTTCGGGTCGTGCTCGTTTTACGCGGAACGAGCCATGGAACAGGGACTGATCCTGCTTGTCCTGTCGAATGCTCCTGAATCGATGGCACCGACCGGAGGCATCCGCCCCTTCCTGGGAACGAATCCGATCGCAATCGGCATTCCCGCAGGGGAGGAGACTCCATTCCTGCTGGATATGGCGACGAGTGTGGCGGCACGCGGGAAAATCGCGCTGGCAGCAAAGCAGGGGGAGCCGATCCCAGAGGGGTGGGCGATCGATCAGGACGGGCATGCGACTTCCGACCCGCAGCGGGCGCTGTTGGGATCGCTGTTGCCGATCGGAGGGGCAAAGGGCTATGGGCTCGCCATGTTTGTCGACATTCTCTGCGGGCTGCTGGCGGGGGCGGCGAGCGGACCCGCCGTGCAAAGTCTGTATGACAACTGGACGAAGCCGCAAAATATCGGACATGTTTTTCTCACGATCGATATCGAGCGTTTCTGGCCGATGGCGGTTTTTCAGAAGCGGATGGACGAGTACATCCGCGAGATCAAGTCCGTCCCGAAAAAAACGGGCGTTGCGGAAATTTTGATCCCCGGGGAGATCGAGAGCCGGAGGATGCGGGAACAGCAGGTGAACGGGGTGTCGCTGTCGCCGGGCATCGCCCATGAGCTGGAACAGCTGTGTGCCGCGTACGAGGTCGACTGGAGCCGTGCGCGGATCGGAGGCTGAGCGGATCGGGGCGGACTGGTTTCACGGACAGACGGTCGCACATAGACTGGTGTCATCGGTTCGGAAAGGAAGGATCTCTCATGCAGCGACACATGTGCAAAGGAAAAATCCACCGCGCGACCGTGACCCAGGCAGAACTGGACTACGTCGGCAGCATCACCATCGATGCCTTGCTCCTCCAGGCGGCAGACATCAAGCCGTACGAAATCGTGCAAGTCACCAGCCTGCGCAACGCGACGCGCTGGAAGACGTACGCCCTGCCGGCTCCGGAGGGATCAGGGAAGATCTGCCTGAACGGACCCCCTGCCCATCTGTTTCAGCCCGGGGATTTGGTCATCATCCTCAGCACGGGGATGTACGAGGAAGGCGAAGTGGATCGTCTGGTTCCGCGCGTCGTGTTTGTAGATGAGCAGAACCAGATCACCAAAGTCGAAGAGCACCACCTCGTTGCGAATGGGGGGACGACGATATAAAGGCGCCAGATGTAGGAAAGTGGACCAAACATCAGCAGATGGTCAAGCAGGAATACTTGCGCGATTATTTGCCCGCCACCCGTCTGTTCTCCCCGGAAACCTTATGGAAATACGTTGACGACTACGAAAAAGTTATGCTGAAGCCATCAGGCGGAGGGGGAGGGGCAGGCATCATCCAGTTGACGGACAAGGGAAAAAACCGTTACCTGGTGCATGCCGGAAATGCCAGACGCGTCGTGGAAGGCCGGGAAAAAACGGTCGCGTACGTGAAGTCTCTGTTTCGGCCCAAGACGTATTTGCTGCAGCCGCTCATCCCGCTTGGGCGAATCAATGGACGGCCTTTTGACGTTCGCGTGATGGTGCAGCGAACCGGCAGCAAATCGCCATGGCTCGTTACCGGCTGGCTGGCCAAATTGGCTGGACCCGGCTTTGTCGTGACGAACGTCGCGCGCAGCAGAGGGAGAGTGCTTCCGCTGCAGACCGCCATCCGCCTCTCCAATGTCTCGGCACCGAAACATTTGCAAGAGGAGATCAGCCAAGTGGCACTGGCGGCTGCGAGCGCCTTGGGCAAAGCGTACCCGACCTTGCGGGGAATCGGACTGGATCTCGGAATCGACGTCGAAGGAAAGCCGTGGATCATCGAAGCGAACTTTCGCCCGTCGCTCTCCCTCTTCCGCAAGCTGAAGGACCAGACCTTTTACCGCAAAATCATCGCGATGCAAAAATAGCAGAGCGCAAGACCGCCCGGCGGTTGAGCCTGTCTCCGTTCAAGCTGGTAGACCGCTTCGGCAAATGGCTGACGCCTACGCTTTTGACGCCGATTGCCGTGATCTTTGTGAAAAGCTTGCTCACGCCGCTGGGGCCGCTTGCAGAGCCTGTGGGCGCGTATGCCTCCAACCCTGTCATCAAAGACTTTCTGGATGGGTATTTGACGATGGATGCACTGGCAGCACTCGTCTTCGGGATCGTGATTGCCAATACGCTCCGCAGCAAAGGCATCAGTGATCGAAAGGCGCTATCTGGCTATATGATCAAAGCAGGCCTGGGCGCCGGCATTTTGTTGGGCGGGCTGGATCATGCCTGCCTTGCTGGCTGGTCTGGCAGGGATTCTGCTGGATTTCGGGAGAAGAGCTTTGGCCGTTTATAAAAAAGGTCCTGCGTCGGAATAGGACATCCGTATTTTTGGCCGAGTGATGGCGCCATTACCATTTTTTCGGGAAAACCGTCATAATGAAAGGGAGATGCTCGCCGCTGCGAGAAAGGAGGACGATGGTGAAAGCTGCTCCGGTTTCCGAAGCACAGAGAATTCGTCAACTGGATGGGATTCGCGGGTTCGCCCTGTTCGGGATCTTTTTGGTCAACATGCCGACGTTTCTGCAGCCGGCCCTGTTTCTTCCCGGCAGTGGACTGCCTGCCGCGCATTCGCTCCTGGATGAATGGATCCGCCTATTTTTCAATCTGTTCGTGCAGACGAAGTTCTACACGATCTTCTCGTTTCTGTTCGGGGCAAGCTTTTATTTGTTCATGAGCCGGGCGGAGAGAAAAGGGTTTCCGATGCGGCGCTTGTATGTTCGAAGGCTGGTCGCTTTGTTCGTCTTCGGGGCGTCTCATCTCTTGTTCTTGTGGTACGGTGACATTTTGCATTCATACGCTTTAGCGGGGTTTTTCCTTCTGCTCTTTTACCGCATGGACGATGCGGGCGTGCAGCGGTGGGCATGGAGCCTGCTGATCTGCATGCAGATCCTCTACGGCTTGACGCTGTTCACTGCGGCCGATCCGGATGCGAGTGTGTCGACCGTCGATACGGCCTTGATCGACCAGGCGAAGGAGGCGTACAACTACGGCAACTGGCACCAGTGGATGCAATTTCGCCTCGCCCATGAGCTGCCGCAGGTGGTGGAGAATGAATGGTTTGTCATCTGGTCCGTCCTGCCGCTTTTTTTGTTCGGCTTCTCGCTCGCGAGACAAGGCTTGTTCCGGGATGTCCAGCGATACGTACCCGTCATCAGGCGCGTGTGGTGGGGCGTGCTCGGCGCAAGCATCGCGCTGGTGTCCATGATTCCCCTTTTGCAGTACGGGGTGGTGAGCTTTCCTGCCCCGCGCGACACTGCTGTGCAAGTGTTTGTGGAATGGAGCGGGCTTGCGCTCTGCACGTTTTACATTTGCTCGCTCCTGCTTTTGTATGAAAAGGAGCGCAGACCGCGCCTGCTCAAGCATTTGGAATCCGTGGGGAGGATGGCGCTGACCCATTATTTGGCTCAGACAGTTGTCTCGGTCTTGCTCGCGCGGGTGTTCCATCTCTACGGAGAGGCGGGAATGGCAGTGGGCGTGGTGCTGTGCCTGCTTATTTTCCCTCTGCAAATCGCCTTTAGTACATGGTGGCTGGCCCGCTATTGGTATGGGCCAGCGGAATGGGTCTGGCGGACGCTGACATACGGCTCGCGCATCCCGATGAGAAAGGCGAAAGGGACGACCGGCAGCAACGGCCAACAGCGGGATGGGTAAGCCCGGCTTGAGCTGGTGAAACAGGAGTGTTTTTGCAAACGTCCGCGCTGGTGCGGGCGTTTTTCTTTGGATTCCTGTTTTTGCCTGGACGGTGGATAAAAGTGGAATGGTTTGGGCAAAATTTCTCTATCTTCGGAAGGAGAGAGGGGTCGGGTACCGTGGAAGGAAGCGCTCGCAAGTGGTGGAGGGAAAAGAAAAACAAGGGCAAGCAGCAGCACACGTCAATGTGTACCCCACTGCATAAAAATCTGACGAAAAATGAAGAGTACCTGCACAACCTCTATACGAACTGCTCCGATATCATTTTTCGCTCCTTTCTCATCTTTGGCTCCACACCGGCGCTTTTGATCTATGTCGACGGACTGGCGAATATCGAGGAGCTGGATGCGCGGGTATTGGCTCCCCTCATGCATGGGCGAGGCAACCATGAGATGAAGTGGCATGAGTTTTTGCAGAAAGCCATTCCGATTTCCAAATGGCACGAGCTGCGTTCGCTCGAGGAATGCGTCGAATCGATTTCCAGCGGATTCCCGGTCTTGTTCATCGATCAGCAGGAGTCGGCGATCTCCATCGGTCTGAGCAAGTGGGAGAAGCGCAATATCGAAGAGCCGGTGGCGGAAGCAGTCGTGCGCGGACCGCGGGAAGGCTTTACGGAGAGCATCAGCGTCAATACTTCTCTGCTGCGCCGTCTCGTCAAGACGCCCTCATTGAAGATGGAACGGAAATACATCGGGGGATACACGAAGACGTGTGTGATGGTTGCCTATATAGAGGGCCTTGTCGATCAAGGACTGGTCGAGGAAGCTCATTCACGCCTGGATCGCATTGAGATCGACGGCATTTTGGACAGCGGGTATATCGAGGACTTCATAGAAGATCAGCCTTTCTCGCCCTTTCCGCAAATTTTGAGTACGGAGCGCCCCGATGTGGTATGCAGCAATTTGCTCGAAGGACGCATCGCGATTCTGGTAGACGGGACGCCCGTCGTGTTGATCGCACCGACGACTTTGTTCGCCCTGTTGCAATCCAATGAAGATTATTACCAGCGCTCGCTTGTCGGTACCGCGATTCGTTGGCTTCGCTACGTATTTACGGTCGTGTCATTCGTCCTTCCTTCCCTGTATGTCGCACTCATCACCTATCATCACGAGATGGTGCCGACCTCTCTTTTGATCAGCATGGCTTCCTCGCGTGAAGCCGTACCCTTTCCTGCTCTCGTAGAGGCCATGATCATGGAAATCATGTTCGAAGCGCTGCGGGAGGCAGGGGTTCGGCTGCCCAAGCAAGTCGGGGCCGCAGTCAGCATTGTGGGAGCGCTGGTGATCGGCCAGGCTGCCGTGCAAGCTGGCCTGGTATCGGCACCAATGGTCATCGTGGTCGCCATTACCGGAATCGCCTCCTTCATGATTCCGCATTACGTCGCGGGAATCTCAATTCGGATGCTGCGTTTTCCGATGATGCTGCTGGCGGGGACGCTTGGACTTCTGGGCATCACGCTGGGCATGATCCTGACGGTGATTCACCTGTGTTCGCTGCGTTCGTTCGGCGTCCCCTACCTGAGCCCCGTCGGCCCGTTGAAAGTACAGGAATTGAAAGATACGCTGGTGCGTGCTCCCTGGTGGATGATGGATACGCGCCCTAGCCTGACCGGGGAGTCAAACGAATACAGACAAGCAGCCGGCCTAAAACCGGAGGCGCCAAAAGGTGGCGAATCATCGTGAAATGGGGGATCATACTCAGCGTGACAGCGCTGGCGATCACGCTGATCCTGTTCGAGTGGCCGAAGCTTAGAAAGCTGCCGAAAAAGGACAAGCTGGTGTTTTTGGCACTTATTCTCGTCGCGTGGACGCTGTCCATGTTTGACTTGGCCAATCTGCCTGGACCCACGTCGGTCGTTCATGCGATGTTTAAACCTTTGCAGACTATTTTTGAGTAAAGCAGAAAGGGGGAGTGGGCCGATGCTGGAGAAAGGCAAGATATCCGCCTCGCAGCTGTTCATGATGATGTTTCTGGCAGTGGTCGCCTCTGGCGTGATGTGGATCCCGGGCATCACAGGCAAGTACGCTCACAATGATCTGTGGCTTTCTCCGTTGTTGGCCGCCATTCCTGGCTTTTTCACGACATTCATCGTGCTTCGCCTGCACAAGATGTATCCCGAAATGACAGTGGTGCAGTATAGCGAAGAGATCCTGGGGCGATTTGCGGGGAAAGCGTTCAGCTTGCTCATTCTCTTTTTTTACCTTCACATTTCGGGAGTGACTGTACGATATTACGCGGAATTCATCGTCACCAATTTTCTTCATAAAACACCGATTAGTGTCGTTGTCATTACGATGCTCGCTGTCTGTGCTCTGGCGGTGATGGGAGGCGTGGAGGTCGTCGGCAGAACGGCCAGCCTGTTTTTTCCTGTCTTTATAGTGCCTCTGCTGGCTATTCCTCCGCTGCTCGGGGATATGGAGTTTCATCAGCTGTTTCCGGTTCTCGAACACGGACTGCTCCCTCCGATAAAAGGGGCATTCGTCCCCGGAGGGTGGTTCTGCGAGATGTTTTTGCTGTCCTTTTATTTGCCGTATGTCCGCGATCAGCAAAAGACAGTGCGAACCTGCATGTACGGAGTGGCGGCCATCATGTTTTTTTTTGTGGTGGTAAACCTGTTTAGCCTGTTTGTTCTGGGCAAGCAGGTAGGAGATTTTCTCTTTCCCGTCAATGCGGTCTTTCGCTATATCAGTGTGGCCGATTTTTTTGAGAACCCGGAGTCGCTCGTGATGGCGATCTGGATCCTGGGGATGTTCGTCAAAATCTCGGTTTTCTACTACGCCGTCGTACTGGGGGCGAGCCAGTGGCTGGGTGTGTCAGACTATCGGCCTCTCGCCTTGCCGTTTGGTTTTCTGATCGGGATTTTCAGCTTCTGGTCCATTCCCAATATTGATGTAGGGATTTTCTTTGACATATTCACGTTTCCGTTATACAGTCCGCTCATTCAGACATTGCTCCCGCTGCTTCTGTTGCTCGTCGGGACTTGGCGGAAAAGAAGACAAACCGTCAAGCAAAATACAGCTGGCTGACATTTGATGGTAGAGATGAGGAGGGTATGTCATGCGCGAGGGAGAGAAAATATCGGCGGCGCAGATCGGAATGATCTTATATCCGCTTATCATGTCTACCGCGATGATCGCAGGGCCGAGCATCATGGCCAAGGAAGCCTTGAACGACTTGTGGATCTCTCCGATATGGGCGTCCATCAGCGGTTTCCTGGCTGTACTCATCGCCTGTCAGCTGCACAGCCGGCATGCGAACATGAGTATCATCCAGCAAAGTGCCCAGATTGCAGGGACCCTTCCCGGCAAGCTGATCGGGCTCTACTATTTTTTTATTCTCGTGCAGATCAACGGGGTTATCGTCCGGGAATACGCGGAATTCATCAGCTTGTTTCTCAGATCTACGCCGATGCCCGTCGTCTCTGCAGCCTTGGTCCTGGTATGCGCCTTCGCGGTAAGAGCAGGGATCGAAGTCATCGCACGGGCTGCGCAAGTATTTTTTCCCTTCTTCGTCATTCCGTTCGTCATCATGATTCTGCTTGTCCTCAAAGACATGGACCCGCAAAACATGTTTCCGTTCCTGGAAAACGGACTGCTGCCGACGATTCGCGGCGCAGTCATGCCGCAGGGATGGTTCTGCGAAGCCTTTCTCCTGTCTTTTCTCCTCCCGTTTCTGAACGAGCCCAAAAAAGGAATGCGAGTGGGACTCATCGCCATTATTGCTAGCACGATCACGATGATCATCGCGAATCTGGTGACGTTGTTCATGATGGGGGATGTGTCAGCCTTGCTGTTGTTCCCGATCGTGGACATTGCGAGGTATGTCAGCGTTGCCGACTTTTTTGAAAATTTGCAGTCAGGAGTCATGGCGATCTGGGTCGTCGGCGTGTATATCAAAGTCACTCTCTTTTATTACGCCTCCGTCCAGAGTGCGGCGCAATGGCTGCAGCTGTCCAGCTATCGCGTAGTCACGTTGCCGATTGGCTGGCTGACCGTGCTGTTCAGCTATTGGGGGCTTCCTGATTTCTCGTCGCTGTCGGCCTGGAACGAATTTTCCATCCCGCTTTACTTATCGCTGTCTTTCGTGGTGATTCCGGGTTGTTTGCTGCTCGTATCCGTCATGACCAAGAAGTGGGGCAGCGCCAAAGGGGTGGATTCCCGATGAGAGCAAAATGGCTTTGGATCGGTCTCTGTGCACTCCTCCTCGGAGGCTGCTGGGATCGGACGGAAGTGAACGATTTGGCGATCATCACGGCCGCAGCGATCGATCAGGCGGATGAAGAACACGTCCTGCTTAGTGTGCAGCTGTTCATTCCCCGCGCGGTGGGAGGGGGAGGTGGTGGAGTCGGCGTGGGCGCCGGTGCGGGAAAGCTGACCATGATGCGGAGCAGCAAAGGCGTGAATATCGCAGACGCGATGTCCAAGCTCCAGACCAAGATCCCGCGGCGAATCTTCTGGGGACATTGCAAGGTCTACTTGTTCGGAGAAGAGGTGGCGAAAAAAGGAATCGCCGATCACATCGACTTTCTCGTTCGTCATCCCGAGCCGCGAAATCGTTCGTACCTGTACATTTCCAAAGGGAAAGGCCGCGACACGCTGGACATTACACCAACTCTGGAGCGATCGACTGCGGAGTCGTTCCGGGAATTCGCAGATTTGCATATCGGCATGTCCGTGACGCTGGTCGATTATCGCAACATGCTTCGCGGGGAAGCAGAAGCAGCGGCCATCCCCATGATGGAGTACGGGAAGAAGGTCGACAAATCGGACGAAATCCAGGAAAAGAATGTGTTGCCCGGCACCGCTATTTTAAAGCGGGATAAAATGATCGGTTCCCTGACGACGATGGAGACGCGCGGACTGCTCTGGCTGCGCAATGAAGTGATGAGGGCGGCGATTTCCGTCCGCGTGAAGGGCGAAGAAGGCATCGTGTCCGTCAATCCGATCCGCACGAAGACGAAGCTGTACCCGGCGATCCAAAACGGCAAATGGACCATGCTCGTGGATGTGGATACGGAAGGAGAAGTGGTGGAAAACGGAACCAGGCTCAATTTGATAAATCCGGAATTGCTCGCCCTAGTGGAGAGTGCGGTGCGGGATGATATTGAGCAACGGATGAGAATGACACTCGACATCCTGCAGCACAAATGGAAGGTGGACGTCATCAATTTCGCGTCCGCGTTTCATCGCAGCTATCCGAAGGAATGGGAGCAGGCCAAGTCACATTGGAATGAAATCTTTCCCCAGGTCGAGGTGCGCATGCAGATCAGCGCAGATATTCGGCGGCCAGGATTGATCTCTGCACCGGCAGGCATTCCCCTGCAAGAAGTGAAAAACCATTAAATGAAAGTGAATCAGGTACTCTTTTCCAATATTGGGTAATCTACAAAGGTAGGCATGATCGAGGACCGATGGAAAGGGGGAGTTGCACATGAAGGGAAACTGGATTCCTTTCCTGCTGGGCTCTTTTGTCGGAACACTGCTCGCGAGCTTATGCATCGGATTGATCCTGTTTTTCCTGTTTCGGCCCGCCACCCAATGGCTGCTGGGCAAATTCGTGAAACGGATCATGGACGAAAGGTACCCGGAAAACATATTTGAGATGGTTTCCGCGATGAGAAAGATCAGTCCGCAGATTGTGCTGGAAAACAGCTTGAGGGCCGCATCGGGTCAAGTGATCGAACGGCCGTTTGGCAGCCCTCGCAAATTTCTCAACTTCGATGGGCTCATTTTTTCTCCCGCCCAATTGGCGGTGTTTCCTGCGCCAGAGTATGCGCAGGTAGATCTGAGCATCACGATCGGACCGATGGCAAATAAGCCGTTGAAGCTGAAAATACCGATCATGCCGGGGGGAATGGGCTACGGGATCGGGATCAGCGAGAAGGTGAAAATCGCGATTGCCAAAGGGACGGCCGCTGCAGGCACGCTGTCCAATACCGGGGAAGGGCCACTCCTGCCGGAAGAGAGGAAGTACGCGAAGCATGTGATCATCCAATATAACTCCGGAAAGTGGTCAAAGGAGCCTGAGATTCTGAAACAGGCCGATGCCATCGAAATCCATTTCGGACAAGGGGCATCTGCAGGCTCGGCGAGTTTCATTCCTGGCGAGTACATTCAGGGAAGAGCCAGTCAGGTGATGGGAGTCGAGGGAGAGGAGGTCGTCGTCATTCCCTCGCTTCACCCGGATATTCAAAATCCTGAGGATCTGAAGAATGTAGTGGAGAAGCTGCGATCGATAACGGGAGGAGTGCCCATTGGCGTGAAAATATGCGCGAGCAACATCTTGGAAGCCGATTTGGAGATTGCCATACAGGCTGGTGTGGATTTCATCAGCATCGACGGCGGGCAGGCGGGAACGAAAGGGGGTCCGCCGATTTTGGAGGACGACTTTGGTTTGCCGACCATTTATGCGCTGTCCAGGGCGGTCCAGTATTTGCAGGAGAGGGGAGTAAAGGATCGTGTGTCCCTCTTGTCCGGCGGAGGCTATGCGACACCGGGAGAATGCTTGAAGGCGTTGGCACTCGGGGCAGACGGCATTTTTATGGGAACCGCGATCGTGTGGGCGATGACCCACGATCAAGTCACCAAGGCAATCCCCTGGGAGCCGCCGACAGAGCTTGCTTTTTACCCGGGGGCCTTGAAAGACAAGTTCGACACCGAAGCCGCAGCGGAAGCCCTGGAAAACTTTTTTGCCGCTTTTGTCGAAGAAATGGAGATTGCCATTCTCTCTCTGGGCAAGACGTCGTTGCGCGAAGTGACAGTGAAAGACCTGGTCGCCCTCGACGAATGGACGAGCAACGTGACGCATGTTCCCCTCGCCTATCTGCCAAAAGGAACCCAACGAGGAGAGCGGATGGACGATATAGGCGTGTGAAGGAGGGATTCTTATCCATTCGACGATCAATCTGATACAGAATCCTGCAGACAAGGCAGGGTGGATCATGTGGCAGACGTGGGAAGATCTGCTGTTTGCCCATTGGCCGGTGTCGTCTGCATCCATTCGCGCCCTGATTCCGGATGAGCTCGAGATCGATACATTCGACGGCCAGGCCTGGATCAGCATCATTCCTTTTCTGCTGTCTAGGGTCCGCATTCGCTGCACACCCCGCATCCCGCTCATGAACAAGTTTCCGGAGATCAATGTGCGCACGTATGTCAAGGCGAAGGGAAGATCCGGGATCTATTTTCTCTCCCTGGATGCCGCCAATCCGCTGATCACGGCAATCGCCAAACAGTGGTATCGGCTGCCGTACCATCCCGCATCGATGCAGTTTGAACGAAGGGGGGACACCATCGATATCCGATCGCGCAGATGGCGATCCTCTCCTGCAGCCGCACAGTTTTCCGCCGCTTACCGGCCCGATTCCGCGGTGTTTATGGCTCAGCCGGGAACCTTGGAGCATTGGCTGACGGAACGATACACGTTATTTTGCCTGTGCAGGAGATCGAAAAAGGTATATGCGGCGTATGTCTACCACGAACCGTGGAACTTGCAGAAGGTATTTGTCACGCTCCGGGAAAACACCATGACGCACGGGCTCTTTCCCTTGCCGGAGGAGCCTTACCTCTGCCTGTATTCGCGAGGGGTGCAAAGCATCGTGTGGCCGATCCGGAACATAGAGGCAAGGGGGGGGCCGTCTTGATAAAGCGATACTGCCTGATCATTGTCGTGTGCAGCCTTGTCCTCAGCGGCTGCTGGGACCGAATCGAGGTGAATGATGTAGCCATCGTTACCGCGGCGGCGATCGACAAGTCCAAGGACAAGGAAATCGAGCTTTCCGTCCAAGTGTTCATCCCGCGTTCGTTGAACGGCGGCAGCGGCATACAGGGAAGCGGGCAGAAAAGCTTGTCGTTGGTGCGTTCGGCCAAGGGAGTGACGATTGCCGACGCCATGTCCAGAATCCAGATGGAAATCCCGCGAATGATTTTCTGGGGGCATTGCAAGGTGTATATCTACGGGGAAGATCTCGCCAAGGAAGGCATCTCCGATTTGGTCGATTACCTGGCCAGACACCCGGTACCGAGAAATCGGGCTTTCATGTACGTGAGCAAAGGGAAAGCGGCCGAGGTGCTCAAAGCAGTTTCCGAGCTGGAGCGGGATTCGGCGGAAACCGTGCGCGCCCTGTCCGGCTTGCACGTGGGAATGGCGGTGACTCTGGTCGATCTGATGCAGATGCTGATGAGCCCGGCGAAGGCGGCAATCCTTCCCATGATCGGCTTGATGCCTATGCCAAGCACCCCCCCCGGGGGGGAAAATCCGTATCTCTTCGGCAGCGCGATCTTAAAGTCTGGAAAGCTGGTCGGCCAGCTAACCGAACGGGCAACGAGGGGAGCGATGTGGGTTCGCAATGAAATCACTTCGTCCACGGTGACGGTGAAGGCCAAAAATGTGAAAGGGTTCGTCTCGCTGAATCCGATCCGGGAGGTTACCGAGCTCATCCCCGTCATCGAGGAAGGGAAGTGGAAAATGGTCGTAAAGGTCAGCACGGAAGGAGACCTGATTCAAAACGGAAGCAATCTGGATCTGAGCAACCCCGAACTTTTGCGGATCATGCAGGTAGCTCTGCGCAAGGACATCGAAGCGCGGATGAGAGGAACGATCCATCTCCTGCAGCACGACATGAAAGCGGATATATTCGGCTTTGCCACGCAGTTTCACCGGAAATATCCAAAAGAATTTGCAAAAGTCAAAGACAGGTGGGGGGAAGTGTTTGCGTCCCTCGACGTGGATCTGCAAGTAGCTTCCTCCATCAGGCGCCCCGGCCTGGTAACGATCCCGGGAGGCATACCGGAAGCCGAGGTGAGGCAGAAGTGAAGGGGGGAGCCATCGCCGGAATTTCTCTGATCGCGGTGCTGATGACCTGGTATGAGTGGTCGGCGCTTCGGCGCAGTCCATGGAAAACCAAGCTCGCCTATGCCGTATTGCTGCTGGCCAGCTGGCTGATTGCGCTATTGCTCGTCCACAATCCGAACCTGCCGGGGCCGACCCAGGCACTGATGAAAATTTACAAACCGTTGGCTGGCTTGCTCAAAAACAATGAACAGCAGGGTGGGCACGAATGAAAGAAAAATGGTACGTATCTACTGCTCAAATCGGCATGCTGATATTCCCGGTCATCGTGGCGACAGCGGATTTGCTCGTCCCTGCTACGATCTTCAAGGAGGCTGATCGCGACTTGTGGCTGTCTCCCCTGTTCGCCTCATTGACCGGGTATGCCACTGTCTATCTGGTGTTTCAACTGCACCAGCTGTTTCCCAAGGAGAGCATCATCGAATACAGTCCACGGATCGTGGGTCCCTTCCTCGGAAAGCTGTGCGGGTTACTCGTGCTTTTCAATCTTCTCTACAACGTAGGGTATATCATCAGGGAATACGGGGAGTTTATCGTAGGATCGTTCCTGTACGAAACGCCGCTGCTTGTGGTGATAGGCACCATTGTGCTTCTTTGCGCGGTTGCGGTGAAAGCGGGATTGGAGGTGCTCGCGCGAGTCGCTCAGGTGTTCGTTCCGGTTGCCGTGATGCTTTATGCGCTGCTGATGCTGCTCATGCTTCCTTCCATGAAAGGGGAAAACCTCTTTCCCGTCATGGAGCATGGCATTGTACCCGTCCTGAAAGGGGCGTATACGCCACAAGGGTGGTTCAGCGAAGTCATTCTCTTTGCTTTTCTGTTGCCGTATCGAGTCGAAAAGGAAACAGGCATGCGCACCGGTCTGCTCACCGTATTCACGGCGATGCTCGCCCTGACACTGATTAACCTTTCGACGTTTCTCGTCCTGGGGGAGGATGTATCGGACTTGAACTACCCTTTTTACAGCGCCATTCAAATGATCAGCTTCGCGGATTTCTTTGAAAACATTGACTTGGTCGTCATGGCGATCTGGGTGACGGGAGCCTTTATTAAAATCTCTGTGTTTTTTTACGCATTGGCATTGGGGACGGCCCAATGGCTGCATCTCGATGACTATCGCCCGTTGGTCCTGCCATTCGGTTTTTTGCTCGTCGTTCTCAGTTTTTGGACGGCGCCGAATTTTTCTCAGTTGTCCGCCAACCTCCAGACGTTCGCAGGTTTTCAAACCACTGCGATATTCATGCTCATTCCGCTGTTTCTGTGGCTCGTCGCCCGTCTGCGGACAGGGAAAAAGGCAGGTGCCGAAGGAATGTCGTCTACCCGAGCCAAATAAGCGAGAACCGTTGCCGCGGGGCAGCGGTTTTTTCTTGGGGAGCAGGCTTGCCGGGGAGGAAGGGGGAGGGTAAGATGAAGAGGGTGCCAATAATCAAAGAATAGTGGGAAGGTTTGGAAATTATTCATGGTCCGAAAAGAACGTATCGCCGAGCTGGATCTGATTCGCTCCTTTGCCTTTCTGGCTGTCGTCTATCAACACGTCATAGGCGTTTACATCAGAAAGCCAGGAGTAGACGAGCAGACCGCCATCCTGTACGGCATGCTGTTTCACTTGTTGAAATTCGCTGTCCCTGCCTTCATTTTCATGACAGGACTTGTCCTTTTCTACAACTATGAAGAGCGTGTGCACTACCCTTCGTTTATTCGCAAAAGGATAAAGGAAATTTTGATCCCGTACGGCGTATGGTCAGCGGTGTACCTCAGCCTGGCGCACAAAACGCCGGGGGAGGGCCACTCTTTCTGGGAATGGACGATTTTGAAAAGCATTCTGACTGGCAGCGCCTCCTATCATCTCTGGTTCGTCGTGATGATCTTCCAGTTTTATCTGCTGTATCCGCTCTGGCAACGCGTGTTTCAGGCGGTGCGGCATTGGGCTGCGACCCGAAGCCGGCTCTTGATCGCCGTCACGGTGTTTGGTCTTTTGTACGGCTGGCTCGTCTGGTTTTCCGCCCGTTACATTCCGACGCACGGCTTCCGCTTCGGCGTGGCCTGGCTGGATGCGTACTGGATCAAGTATCGCGACCGCAATGCTTTCTACTATTTCTTCTACTTTCTCATGGGCGGTTTTGCAGCGGTTACACTGGCGGCGTTTCGCCGGGCAGTCAGGCGACATTGGCCGTGGCTCGGCGCGGGCTTCGTCGTGCTGTATGGCTACATTGGCTACGAGCTTTTGCGGGATTCGGGAAGCGGGGGGATCAATCTGAACGTGGCGACTTCCCTCAAGCCTTCCATGTTTCTCTACACGGTCGCGCAATTGCTGCTCGTGTACGCTCTCGCCCTGTGGGTCGGAAAGTGGAAAGGGAGCAAATGGCTTTCTCTGCTGGGAAAATACTCGTACGGGGCGTATTTGATACACGCCCTTGTCCTGACGTATCTGATGAAAGGGTTGAATGCCTGGCAGCTCTTCCACGACAGCCTGTTCGGCAGCATCGTGGCCTTTGCCCTTTGTTCGCTCCTGTCGTTTGGCATTTCGTTCGGACTGGGGAAACTGCCCTTCGGTGCCTGGCTGGTCGGCGCGGCTGAGAAGAAGCGCTCCGCACCTGCCGCGCAACAAAAGGATCTGCCGCACGCCGGGTAGGGAAGAAAGAGGGAGAGACCACTCGCCAAGCCAAGCGGCTATCCGGCCCAATCACGCCGTTTCAGATGACCACGGCCATCAATGTGATCAGTTTTTGCCTGTTCCGGCCCTTTGGCCATCCAAGCGAAAAAAAACCAGTCCGACACGACGGCTAAGGCAGCCGTGTCGGACTGGTTTTTGCTTGCCGGCAGTCAAAGCGCGACAGCGATTATTTTGCCACCGCTGTTTCCAGGTCTTTGACGCCGCTGTAGATCAGGTTGAACAGCTCCTCGATGCCGCTCTCCTCGATGCAGGAGAAGGCGATGCGCAGGTCGGTCTCGCCGAGGGCGATCGTACCCACCCCGTACTGGTCGAGCAGGTGCGTGCGCAGGGTCTCCGCATCCACGGTTTTGAGCTTCAGGCACATGAAGTAGCCGGAGTTGAACGGATAGTAGCTCCACGCATCGTCGAACTTGCCGCTGTCCAGCAACTGCTTGACGCGGTTCGCACGGCTTTTCATGATGTCGAACTTCTCTTGCTTTTGCGCCTGGAACTCCGGAGAGGTGAGGGCGAGCAAGACAAAGGTTTGGGAAGGATGTGCGCCGCTGGAGATGGTTGCGCGAATCATTCCCAATGTTTTTTGCTCGAGAGCGCCCAGCAGGTCGGCGGATGGAGAAGCGTAGGTCACGAAGCCTACGCGGAAGCCCCATACGTACTCTTCCTTGGTAGCGCCGTCCACTTTGACGGGCAGCACGCGCGGGTGCAGATCACACAGGCCTGCAAACAGCGATTCCTGCATCGAGTCTTCAAAGAACAGGCCGAAGTACGCATCGTCTGTGACGGCCACGATGTTGATGCCAGCTTCGGCGCCTGCCTTGATGGCGGCCACGATCTCTTTGCCTTCTTCCGGACCTGGCGTATAACCGGTCGGATTGTTCGGGAAGTTCAGGACGACGATCGCTTTTCCTTTATGTTTTTGCGCCAGGATCGCATCGCGAAGCCCTGCGGCATTAAACTTCATCTCGTCGTTATACAAGGGATAATGAACCATTTCCGCACTGCGGCGGATCGCGAAAGTCAGCTCGTAGTTCTCCCAGTTTTTGTCCGGGATAATGACGCTGTCGCCATTGTCGGCAAACAGGTCGGCAACGATGCTCAGCCCGTGGGTCAAGGCATTGGTGACGATCGGATTGCTGAAGGAATGGTTTGCCAGCGCAGGCTGTTCTTCGATCATCTTTTTCCGCCAAGCGGCACGCAGCTCCGGCTTGCCTGCCGGCGGGGCGTATTCGTAGAGGTCTTTCGGTTGAAAGGAGGACAGATGATCCTGAATCACCTTGAGGTGCATGGGCTGTCCGTTCTCCAATGCAATTCCGATCGTGGCATTGTATTTTTTCGCTTTTGCCTTTGCTTCCGCTGATTGGCTCAAAATGCCTTCCTTAGGAAAGTAGATCAGCTTGGCCAAATTGGACAACATGTCGTATACATATGGATTTTCCCGCTGAATGGTAGCATTCAGCTGTGATGCTAATGCGTGCATGATAGCCTCCCTCTTCAAGTGGAACATCAGTATCGCTTACCAATAAAGATAGCGCATATGCCTCCATTTGTCATCAAGTGCGGAACGATTTTTCAGCTAGTTGCATGGATTTCCTTTGACAGAGTAAAATGGCTTTGCTACGGTGAAAGCGTGACATATCAGGCACGGGAGGGATGAGAGATGGCGGAGCGAATCATCGTTCGCTTGGGGGACCCGATTTTGCGTGAGCGGTCCAAGGCAGTGTCTGCCGTCAATGCCAACACGGAAAAAATTTTGCGTGATATGGCGCAAACCATCAATGCAGACAAAGGGCGCGCAGGTCTGTCAGCCATTCAAATAGGCATTGCCAAACAGCTGATTGTGATGGATTGCGGCGACGGGCTGATCGAATTGATCAACCCGGTACTGCTGGAGAAATCCGGCGAGCAGGTAGGGCCGGAAGCCTGCCTGTCGATCCCCGGAGTCGCGGGCGTGGTGAAGCGGGCGGAGTATGTAAAAATCCAGACGTGGAACCGCGCAGGCGAGACGGTCACACTGGAGGCAGAGGGCTTTCTGGCGCGCTGCATCCAGCATGAGATGGACCACCTGAAAGGGATCTTGTTCATCGATTACGTGGATGAGCTGTATTCCGCCAAGACCGGAAAAAAATTAAAACCGCAAGACGCCAATCCAATTCTCATGCAGCAGCGTAGAGTGGTTCGATAAGCGTATTGCCTACAGGATGGATGACAGATGAAGCGATGGAACCTCGTGTTGACGGGATTCGGTACGGTAGGGAAGCAAGTAGCGAAATTGCTGGAGCAGCGGCAAGCGCGGTATCGGGAACAGTACGGAGCCGATGTGCGCCTGGTCGGTGTTGCTCGCTCCTCTGGCGGCATCTACGACAAAGAGGGACTGGCGCACACTGCCCTGGACGCTTTCGGCGCGGCAGGCAGGACGGCAGATACGGCATTTTCCGGCCTCGATTTTTTGCAGGCTTGTCAGGGAGATGTCCTCATCGAAGCAGGACCGTCCGATTTTTCGACTGGCGGGGCAGGGCTTGCTTACATCCGGCATGCTTTGGAGCAGGGGATGCACGCGATCGCCGTCTCCAAAGGGGCGCTGGTGACAGACTATGTGAACCTGTCAGCCTTGGCGCTCAAGCGCGGGGTCTGCCTCAAAATCAGCGGAGCTACGGCTGCGGCGCTGCCCACGATCGACCTGCTCCAGTACAATTTGGCGGGGTGTCAGATCCATGCCGTCGAAGGTGTCTTTACGGGTACCGCCAACTTTGTTCTGACGAGCATGATGGAAGAAGGCATTTCGAGCGAGGAAGCGATCGTCCGCGCTCAGCGTTTGGGCATCGCCGAGCCGGATCCTGCGTTTGATCTCGACGGGTGGGACACGGCGTGCAAAGTGACGATTCTCGCCAATGCCGCGTTTGGTGCGCAGCTGACATTGGCGGATGTGCCGCGGATGAGCGTGCGCGAGGTCAGCAGGGACCAGCTCGAGGGGTGGAAAAGGGCCGGCTTGACTCCCAAATTGCTGGGGAGCATCCGCAAGACGGCGGAGGGGGTCCGCGCGTTTGTAGAGCTGCAGGCAGTCGATTCCACTCATCCGTTCGCGAGTGTAAAAGGAACGACCAAAGCGATCCGGGTGGAAACCGATGTGATGGGGGAGCTGCTCGTCGTCGGCGGCAAGTCTGATCCGGTCGCGGCCGCCGCCGCCGCCTTGAAGGATCTGGAGCATATTCTCAGCCGCTGACGGTTTGAGCGATGCGCTTTCCCTCGCTTCGTGCTTCATTTGCGGCGCCCTGCCGGATTGCGATCCCATCCTGCGCATGAATGACCGTGGACGTGCGGGACATAATAATCGGGAAATCGATAACGGTCTGGCGAGGAGGCAAGCTGCTTGACCCTACAAAATGAGATCAGCAAGGAAATGCAACAGGTATCCGCTTACCCGACCAAGCAAAAAATGCACCAGAAGCATGTGGCGCTGTTTGATGACCAAGCTGACGAAAACGCGGCGCAGCAGACCCGGGCGTCAGAAGAACCGAAGCCATAACACACTTTGTTGACCGCAAGCGGCCACATCCACTTTCATGAAAAACGTCGAGATGTTCCAATTCCCCGATGAGAGGGGACGTTTTTCACAGATAACGAAAGCCGAGTCCTCCGCATGAGAGGCTCGGCTTTCGCTTCCGGGAACGCAATCATTATCCGATAAATTCTTGTACCCAGTATCCGTTGACATAGCCTACACCGATTTTGGTGAAGGACGGATTCATGATGTTTTGGCGGTGGCCTTCACTGTTCATCCATTGATTCATGACTTCATCGGCCGTACGCTGGCCCATGGCGATGTTTTCGCCAGCGGTCATGAATGAAATGCCGTATTGCTTCATCATGTCAAACGGAGAACCGTACGTTGGGCTCGTATGATCGAAGTAATGGTTGTTGGACATATCCGTAGCTTTTGCGAGTGCCACATTCGACAGAGATGCATCCAGTTCCAATGGTTTCAGTCCAGCTTTCGCACGTTCCTGATTGACGAGATCAGCTACCTGTTTCACAACGGCAGAAGCTTCCACTTTTTGCTCCGCCTTCTTCACAGGCGCGGTTGCCTGGGACTGTGGAGCTGCGACTGGCGTTTGCTGTACAGGCTGCTTCACAGGCTGTTGCACAGGCTGCTGCACAGGCTGCTGCAGAGGAAATTGCACTCGCTGCTGAGACTGCTTCGGCTGTACAGGAAATTGATAACCGAATTGCCTGTAGTTCATGTATGGGAACCATTGGGCTTGTTGCATTTGATAAGGGGCAGCCGCCTGTACAGGGCAAGTCGTGGCTGCAGCGGCAGAAGCTGTGGAAGAAAAGCCGGAGATGGCAAAACCCAATCCCAAAGTCGCGATTGCAATAGTTCCGAGGCGTTTCATATTCACATCTCTCCTTTTTTCGGCCTACGAGGTTAGTTGACGGATTCGGGTTGAGGAAACAACCCTACGCCTAGTGGCGATTCACCCCATGCAGATCTCGCATCTGCAAGATAAAAAAGCTCCCCCGCACTTCCATTCGTGAGGAAGTTTCGGCTGTTTTATTTGGCATGACCCAGAATAACAGAGATTCCGGGCGAAAAGATAGGCACAATTTTTGGAAACGCCCCTCGATTGCCTCCTATTCCGGTTGTTTTTCAGTGGAATTCCACGCCGTCAGTCCGCCTTCCAGCGCGACTGCGCGGTATCCTTTTTGCCGCAGGAGAAAAGCAGCTTTTTGCGCTTTGTTTCCGGTCGTGCACACCGTAATGATCGTGGTGTCTGCGCACGTCTCCGCTACTTTTGCAGGCAGGGGCTGAGCTTGTTGCTTCATATGGATATAGGGCACATTCACCGGGACAAGACCGCCCGCATGGAGACTGCCTGTCTGATATTTCTCCTCATCGCGCAGATCCAAAATGAACAGCTTTTCCTGATTCTCGCACCATTGCTGGAAATCTTTGCGGTTGACGACTTCCTTTTTCACCAGAATCACTCCTCTCCCGATGATTGTAGCAAATGCACAATCATTTGGCAGGAATAGACTGCGTGGTTGCTTTTACTGGGCATGCATGGTAGAATAGCGTTGCTACTTGAAAATCCGATACGTAAGATCCACGTTGAAAGGATCCCTTACGTTTTTGTTTTTTGAATGCCCGATTCACACTGGCGCGGTCATCGGAGCCGCAAGGATGAAAGAGAGGCAGGGCTTTCGTTGTTTTAGGTTTTCAAAAGATTTACTTTTCCTGGTGCAAGTTCCGTATGTATGATTTCATATGAAAGAAGTAGGTAGGAATTCACATATCATGAAGGCATATCGCTCGTGAACAGGTATTTCTTCATGATATGTGAGCTTTATTTGCTTCGGTAAATATGACTAGCATATTCAAAATTGACTTTTTTGGAGGTTTTTTTACATGCAAACGAACGGAACAGTAAAATGGTTTAACGCAGAAAAAGGTTTCGGATTCATTCAAGTAGAAGGCGGAGACGATGTTTTCGTACACTTCAGCGCAATCCAAGGCGAAGGCTTCAAAACTTTGGACGAAGGTCAACGCGTTCAATTCAACATCGTTCAAGGCAACCGTGGCCCACAAGCTGAGAACGTAGTAAAACTGTAAGTCTCCTTCACAAAAAAACTGTCCGCGCGCGGACAGTTTTTTGTTTTTCATAGATCCGCCAGAGCGATGAAGGCCAGAGCTTCGCACCCGATCGAGACAGGCGTACTGGAATCTGATTGAACCGCATCCCGATTGCCTCCAAGCGGCTCCGAACCGCTTTCAGCGCAGAAACCCGTGTTCCTTTTAGTATCGGCCAAATCGCAGGGAATCATGAGGGAACATCGGGCAAGCTGCAGCGCATCGAGAGAATATGCCGGGATCACGGCGATTTGGCAAGGCTGACACCAGCCTGGTTTCAAAGGGGTGAACCGAAAAAAAAGGAACTATGGCATGCACCATAATTCCTTCTCTCTTTTCTTTGGCAGCCGATTAGAGGCAGTCCTCTACGCGAATCGTCTGGAGTTGGCTATCCAGTACAGAGAGGCCGACGACTTGGCCACCGCCGATAGAAGTGCGACCGTAGGTGGTAAGAAGTACATTTTCGTCGTCACTGCCATTGTCTTCACCGCGGTCATGGCCACGGCCAACAGTCAGGCGAACCTCATAATGGAAGGTAGCGGGCACTGTTGCATTCAGAGCTACGCGGGTGTTTCCTGCGAGATTCTGGGTTACATCGAGCAAAGTGCCGACCGGGTTCGTTTGCGTGACCGCATCTCCCCAGTTCAACACTTGCACCCGCACTTCAACACTGTTGTTGTTGAGATTGACCAGGTCGATGTGAGCGGTAAGGGCAACGGCGAGGTTGTTTTGCAGGATACCGGTAGTGCGTGCAGTACGAGATTTGTTGCGTTCTGACATTCTTTTCACTCCATTCATCTTGTAATGATTTGTGGGACATAATACTTTATTTCAACCTGTCTCCCTTTGTAACGGCGAACGTATGGGGACAAGGAACCATTTCAACTAGGAAGAGGTGGAATTTATGAAAACAGCGGATGTGTTTTCGCAGTCTGACTATACGGCCAGATTCGAGTGGGGCTACGAGGGCGTAGAGCATGTCGGCCGGGGCGGCGATCTCCCTCTCTCCCGCTTCGCTATCTACCATTGCGCATGGCACCCGAATCATGAAGGTGCGTACCAGACTCCTTCTTCGCTGTAATCGTCCTGCATTTGCATAAAGGCATGCGAACGGTGGGAAATCGCGGCCCGACGGTATTGGAGAATTACAACTTTATACGTGGAGCGTCCAGCCATTGCCGAAGACGATTTTGGGGAGATGTGCTTCCGCATTTACGACAGTACGCAATACCACTATCCGATTCACGTCCAATGGTTTGTGCGGGAGAGGGGCTCCTATGGCACGATCGCATCGGCCTGGGGGCTCGCCCGCGAGATTGACGCCCAGCAGTATTTGGTCAAGCTCGTGAACGAGGAAGAATCACGCTGGATCAAAGTCGAAGATATCGTGAGCGTTTCCAATTAGAAAAATGGTCCCTTGCTTATCCTCACCAGCGTTTTTGTCGGCGCATATGATGAGGAAAAGGTGGTGATAGATGTGGGCTACTCGCTGGCTGACTGGATGATCTACACGCTTTGGGGGATTTTTGGACTTATGATCATCGATTTTCTGATTGTCCTGTTCCGTTCATTCTGGCAAGGCTCATTTGGTACGTCCTTCATACTCGGGTATTTGAAGGATATTCTGTACTACATCCTGCCGCTGAACGTGATCGTCTCCATGACTTCGCTCGATCCGACGGAGTACACCTTGGTCGTCTTTTACTTCATCGCCGGAATCGCCGTCATTCTCAAGTATGTGTTCGACATTAAGGGAAGGTTTGAAGGGTAATCAGGCAATAAACAGTCTTCCTGGGGGGAGGCTGTTTTTTTGGCAACCGATTTTTTTCGCTCCCAGACATGAGCGGTGTGTCCATCCGTATATATTGATAAGGAATCGCTGACTATCTGATCTCGTCTCGCAGCCGTCGCAAGCGGCAGGGACGTGGCACCACGAGGCTTGTCCTCTCATAGGATATTCAAAATATTTCGCAAAAGGAGTTGGTGCCATGAGGAGATATCAGTGGATCAGATGGCGGAAAGTCCTCCTCTGGCTCGGCATCATTGCCATTCTCGGCATCATCTTGGTGACAGGAGGGCCGACGTATTGGGCAGTCGCCTGGGGGATTGTCTCTCTTCTTTTTCAGCTGCTTTTTGCGGTCCTGTTTATCATCATCCAGTTCGTCGCGCTGTTCTGGTTTCTGGCACGGGGGCGAACGTACTGGATTTTGCCCGGCGAAACAGGCTCGACCTGGGACGACTACAGGGGCAATCCGGAAATCGTGGAGAACGCCAAGCGGGTCGTGACGCTGCTCAAGGGCGTCAAAGAGTTCAAGGAAATGGGCGGCGAGGCTATCCGGGGACTGCTTCTCTGCGGGCCTCCCGGAACGGGAAAATCGTACTTGGCGCAAGTCATTGCCAACGAAGCGCAGGTTCCTTTTGCGTATGCTTCGGCACCCAGCTTTCAAAACATGTTTTTCGGCGTGGGCAACCTCAAGGTCATGGGGCTGTACCGCAAGGCGCGGAAGCGGGCGGGCGAGTACGGCGCGTGCATCATTTTCATCGACGAGATCGACGCCATCGGGATGAAACGGCAAGGCGGCGGAGGCATGGGCGGGGGAATGTTCGGCATGGGCGGAGCCGGTCTCCTGAACGAGCTGCTTCTGCAGATGGATCCCCCGAATATTGACAATACGAAAATCGCCAAGCTGCTGCGGACACTCGGTCTGCGCCGCAAAAAAGCCGAGCGGCCCGCCGTTATGACGATCGCCGCGACGAATCTCCCGGATATTCTCGATCCGGCGCTGCTTCGCCCAGGACGCTTCGACCGTCAGCTCTGGGTGGATTCCCCCGACTACGATGGCCGGATTGACGTGTTCCAATACTATCTGAAAAAGGTGAAGCACGACGGGACGTTAACGCCTGAAAAGGCAGCGCTCGACACCATCGGCTACAGTCCCGCGCAGATCAGGCATATCGTCAACGAATCGGTCGTCATCGCCCATCAGCGAGGGGCGGCGGTCGCCAATTACGAAGACTTTCGTGCCGCCATGGAGACGTACGAATGGGGAATCAAGCAGCCGCTGCGTTCCATGAGCGCCGATGAAAAACGCAATGTGGCCTACCACGAAGCCGGTCATGCCGTCGCCCAGTTTTTGCTGAAGCCGCATGAGCGCGTCTGGAAAGTCACCATCATCCGCCGGGGCGGCGCCCTCGGTCTCGCCGCGACCAAGCCGACGCATGAGCGCTATAACCGCAGTGACAGTGAGATCCTGGCTGAGATTCAGGTGTGCCTCGCTGCCCGGGCGGCGGAGGAAGAATTTTTGGGGAAAAAGCTGAACGGGGTAACATCCGACCTGCATCAGGCTACCGAGCTGGCAGGGGCCTACCTCGGCATCGTCGGGATGGGTGATGAGCTGTTCAGCTGGCTGGCGTCCGGCTCTCGAATCGACGGACTCAAGGTGCTGCGGCCGAAAATCAACGAGCTGCTGCAGGAGCAGATGGCGCAAGTGAAGAAGCTGGTCCGGGACTACGCCGATTTCGTCCACGCCATCGCGGAGGAGCTGTTGAAGCGCGGCGACCTGACCGGAGAAGAAATCGAGCAGCTCCACATACAGCTGTACGGACCAGGAAAATCGTAGCCAGAGGATTCGCCGGCTGGATCAGCTGAGCGGGTACGTGAACATCCAAGCTCGGCGGCAAAGGGTAGTGAATCGAATCTCGGCACGTCTGCCCGATCATGAATGTGATCGGGCTTTTTGATGTCCTGCGGCAGGCTTTTGCGCCTGAATTCCTTCTACGTTTTTTGGTGCTGAGACTCCTGGTCGAATCTCTTCAGGAAAAAATGGTAGAGCAGTTCTGTGACTCCTACAACCACAATCGTAAACAGCAGCTCCCCCCACGTGAGAGTCCAGTACATCAAGGCGGATACCACCCCGAGGTAGATCGCCGCCAGGAGCATATCTGCAAGCGTGGCGACAAGGTTGCTGGAAGCCCGCAGGATCAGCATGTCTCCCAAGAGATAGGCAAGGATGGAAAATCCCAGTGAAGTGATGATGCTGGACAGGACGGTTGCCTCGGTGTACCACAAGAGGAAGGGAACCAAAATGATACCGTTCATAATGACTTTGACCAGAAAGCGAACCAATATGCCCACTCCTTTCCATAGTAGCGTTCCCAGGTTTGTAACAGGATCAGCAGGAAAATGCAGGATAAAGCAGAAGCCTGTCGAAATTATTTACTCGCAAGCTTACCCACTAGGGCTAGGGAACCAGCCGAATGGGTCAGGCTCCTTCTTCAGTGATTCCACCCGTGAAAAAAGGAGAACAAACATGATTCATCCAGATGGCCCTGAAGCAGCGCACCTGCAAGCGAAAACGGCGGGACAAATTGACTTGGATGATTATCCGGAATTGCTTGCTCAATTGAAGATGATTCATTTATCCTCCCAAGACATGGAGCTGCTTGCTGCCTCTCGCCCGGTGATCCTGTCGCAAATTGAGCGGATCACGGGTTCCTTTTATGAATCGATCCAGCGTGTCGACTCGCTCAGCGATATCGTGACCCGTTTCACGACCGTAGAGCGGCTGCGCCAAGCCTTGTCCCATCACCTGGTTGAAATGTTCGGGGGGGGGGGGGGATCGATAGCGCCTTCGTAGAGAAACGGCTGAAGATCGCGAAGGTCCATCAGCAAATCGGACTCCCCACCAAATGGTACATGGGATCGTTCCAGAATCTGTTGAACACGCTCCATGCGATCATTCAGGAAATGTCGGACACACCGTCCGAGTGGAAGGGGCTGCGGGAAGCGGTCACGAAGCGGAACAGACGGGAGGAGGAGCAGGCCAAAGCGCAAGTCCGGATCGGGCAGTCGAGCTGGCGAATACGCTGGCCCAAGTCATGGAAGCGCCCTTTCGTCTCAAGCATCATGATTATTACGTGTCAGCAAGCATCGGGATCGCCATGCATCCCCTGCACGGGGTCAGTGGTGAAGAGCTGCTCAAAAATGCGGATACGGCGATGTACGAACTCAAAAAGAACGGAGAGAACGGATATCAGTTTTTCCGCAAAGTCTTGGACGAACATTTGCTGTGGCGAATCGGGCTGGAAAGCGATTTGCGCAAGGCAGCGCGGCGGCAGGAGCTGGAGCTGTACTATCAGCCGCAGATTCAGACCGGCAATTACAGCGTGATCGGCGTGGAGGCGCTGGTCCGTTGGCGCCACCCGAGAAAAGGGCTTCTCTCGCCGGCCGTCTTCATACCGCAAACGCAAGGGCAGCTCGATTTTCTGATGAAGAACGCGTGCCAGGAAATCCAAGGCTATTCCTTCAGCCGTCCCCTGCCCGCCAAGGAAGTGGAAGCAGCCTTCTTCATTCCCTATCGACATGCCTAAAGAGTGTTTCGACATTCACACGTTTTACGTTATAATGGTAATGGTGTAAATAAACAAAAGGAGCACGCTACATGGATTTTCACGCACTAAAAGATATGATTCACGGAAGACGGAGCGTCCGTAAATTTACGGATCAGGCTGTCTCGATCGTAGACATCAACGACATCATCGATTGCGCCCGTTATGCGCCGAGCGACACGAATTCGCAGACATGGGAGTTCATCGTCATCACCAACAAAGAGAAGATCAAGCAGATCGAGCAGCTCACCTGGGATGCTCTTCATGAAAAAGCGGCGGAGGCAACGGAAAAAGGATTTGAGAAGGAAGCCAAGCTGCTGACCCGCTCGTTTGGCCCTTATGCTACGGCTTTCTCCGACGCGCCTGTTCTGATCATTTGCCTGGCGACTCCGTACCAGTCGAAGTTTCGGGAAAGAATTTTCGAACCGATCCAACTGGTGGCGGAATCCGTATGGGAGGAGGAAGGCATCAAGAGCAGCTGCTTGGCCACGCAGAACCTGATGCTGGCGGCGTATGCCAAAGGCCTGGGCACTTGCCCGATGACAGGTCCTGTCCTGCTCGCCTCGGATAAAATCAGAAGCTTCCTGAATATTTCCAGCGAAAAGCAAATGAACATGGTCATTGCGCTCGGATATCCGCAAGACACGCCGAAAAAGCTCCCTCGCAAAGAAGTGAGCGAGATCACGACCTATATCCAATAATCACGCCAACCTCATCTGTATGGATGAGGTTTTTTCACTTTCCGGCGGTATGCTCGGGCGGAATGGAAACGGCCGGTAATACAAGCTCTCTATCAGAAGACTCGATGATTTTCAGCTTTTGGTCGCGCAGCAATGCCTCCACGCTGACGTACGGCATCAGTCTGATCCCCAGTCCGTATGCCACACACTGCTTCATCGCCTCCATGCTGGTAAATTCCAGATGATTGCCGGTATCGATTCCTTTCTCGATCAAATACCGTTCAAAAAACCGCCGCAAGGAACAGTTTTTCTCGCTGAATATCACGCACTCGCCGTTTGCTTCTTCCAGCGTTCTCGCAGGATGATCGAAACGCCCGGTAACCGATCATGAAAGCTGTAGGGCAGGGCATCGTTCACGGATTTCCGGATCACACGTTCCGACCGGACGAACCTGTGACAAGAGCCCAATTTGCGGGTATGCTGATGAATGGACTCCAGGCAACCATGTTCCGGGATGACGAAGCGATCCCGACATGGGCGAAGCCGTTTGTCGCTGCAGCCCAAGAAGCAGGCTTGATTCGAGGCGATGAGCAGTATCGCGTCAACCCGACAGCGTATTTATCCCGAGCGGAAGCGGTCGTTGTTCTTGTTAGTCGCTTCAAGCAATTTGGACAACCTGAACTCCCCATGTCAATCCAGCGCCAAAACCGATCAAGATGACAATGTCTCCAGAGTGAAGACATTTTTGATCCAAGGCTTCCGTCAGGGCGATCGGGATAGAAGCTGCTGAAGTATTTCCGTATCTTTCCATATTGGTGAAAAATTTATGGAGGGGAATGTTCGTCCTTTCGGCGGCATGCTCGATGATTCGCATATTGGCCTGATGCGGAATGATTAAAGCAATGTCATCTATCGTTAAATTCAAATCATTCAAGACTTTAGGAAGCAAAGTCTCGAGGATTCGAACTCCAAACTTGAAAACTTCTCGCCCGTTCATTGAAATAGGCCCTGCGACTGGCGATTGGAGCAATTCTGCCCCGCCATCTTCCGAACCCAACAAAGAAAAACACGGAAAGGCGCCGGGCTGGGATTGAAGCACGACGGCACCTGCACCATCCCCAAACAGCACTGCGGTATTCCGGTCCTGCCAATCGACTATTTTCGACATCTTATCCGCTCCGATAATCAGAATGTTTTTGTAAGCGCCAGATTGGATGAGTTGGCTGCCGACGGAGAGTGCATAGACAAAACCCGAGCAGGCTGCCGATAGGTCGAATGCTGGCGCATTGATTTTAAGTTTTTGCTTAACCAGCGCGGCGGTTGACGGAAAAGCATATTCCGGAGTCGAAGTTGCCACAATAAGGAGGTCGATTGCTTCAGGCGATAATCGGGCACGGCTTAAAGCATTGGCGGCTGCTGTCTCTGCAAGACCGGATGTGCTCATCGACTCGCCGGCGATATATCGTTGACGAATGCCTGTTCGTTGCCTTATCCATTCATCAGATGTTTCAAGTGAAAGGGATAAATCGTAATTTGATAACGGGGAAGGCGGAACACAAAAACCTGCCCCCGTAATGGCAACCCCATACTGATCAAGATTTGCATACATGAACGATCCCTCCAAAAACTTGTAATCACAAAAAACCCAAAAAAAGACCCAAAAAACCAAAAAACAAACACAGACAGAATATATCACATGTTGCTGCAAATGCAAATATGTCGGCCCAAAAAAGGAAGCTTCTTGTTGAAATACGTATTCGTCTTGACTTTATCGGGCACACGATGCTAAGATTTAAACACAAAAAACCCAAAAACTCTGTTTTTCATTGTTGAGATGCAAAGGAAAGAAGGTGTTACATGCTTACCAAACGACGACTACAATTTTTGCAAAAATTGATGGATTTGTATCAGAAAACAAATCTGCCGATTCATTACGAAGCCTTGGCTAAAGCGATAGGCGTTAGCAAATGGACAGCCTATGACATGCTGAAGGAAATTGAAAAGCTAGGCTTTATTTCTCGCAGCTATGAGACGAATCCAAAGGAAACCGGGAGATCCCAGGTCGTATTTGTGCCTACGTCCAAAGCTTCGGAGCTTTTTACCCAGCCTCGAAGCGAAACATTTGATATGGCAGATTGGAATCAGACGGTTGAGAATATTTCCACGCTGCTCATCAATTTGAAAAACACCAGTCTTAACGAGGCTCTTCGGAAAATGATGGAGGAAATCTCAAGAATGAACACACGCATTCATTTTTGCGCGTATATGATTGGCCTGCTGCTGGTGTACCTGAAGAAGCTCGGAGGCAAAACCGAATCTTTGATCCACCACGTTGTTCAAATGGTGCCTAGCAAAGAGGCGGGAATGACAATGTTTATCGGTACTGTTCTGGGAACGGTTTTCCAGACGGTGAATGAAGATCTGGGCCTCGAGATTGCGGATCTTGTTTCCCAACTTCTTCATTCCATCTCGGTTCTGACCGGAGAGGAAAAAGCAATGCTATCTGATTTGCTCGAGAAAGGTTTTTTAGCGTAAGCCGTTCTCGTTCGCTTAGTTTTTGGGTCTTTTGTGTATGAAATTTACATGTCATGACGAAAGGAACAGACCTTATGTCTAATTATCGCGAGTTTTTTAACACGAATCTCATTCGTTTTGTTACTGGATCGAGCCTGCTAGGCGTGACGTTGACTTGCCTTTATTTTAACGGCTATGTCACGATTCTGGGATTGGTCTTAGGCATGATTGTATTTGCCATTTCGGAGTACGTGGTGCATCGATATTTGCTGCATGAGTTTCCCAAGCTCATGCCCTCGCTCTACCGGGGACATGTTCAGCATCATCAGCATCCTCAGGCAGTGAAGTATCTATTCGGTCCCGTTCATTATGACGTTTTGTTTTATTGCGCCTATATTCTTCTGCTGTGGCTGCTTTTTCATCAGTTTTCCATCGTCGTGGCAGTCGTCACCGGTACGCTTCTGTACCAAATGTATTATCAATGGATGCATTATGTGGCCCATCGTCCGATTACCCCTCGGACAGCTTGGGGGAGATGGATGAAGAAGAAGCATTTGTTGCATCATTCGAAAGACGGCACTTGGTACGGTGTATCCCACCCTGCAATGGATTATGCACTGGGAACGAATAAGCAACAGGAGAGATTATAAGGGAATGGAGTGGTTTAAAGTCGTTCGCTCCCGAGCCGACTCCACGGATAAGCGATCCGGCAGAGCGTCGTCAGGCCGAGATAGCCAAACAGTGGGTAGAGAAACATCAACAGCTGCGAATAGCCGACCAGACAGAGGGCGAATGCGGCCAGGAACAGAGACAGATACAGACGGGACTCCGGCACATCGAACAGCTCGCGCAGCTGTTGACCGATCCCGAACACATTGGAAATGAGCGTGGTGAAAATTTCAGAGTAGAGGACAAAAACAAAGAACAGCTGCAGCCACTCGTTCCATTGATCGGTGATAAACAGGATCGGGATGTCCATGAAGCGCACGTCATCCCAGTTCGCCAGCATGGCGGTGTGGACCACGAGCAGCATGAATCCGAGGACGACACCCCCGATGACTGCGGCGCGGAACAAGACGACTGGTTCACGGATGGCATAACCGATGGGAATGAGGACGGACTGGGCCATGGCGAGGTTGAAGGATACGTAGAGGATGGTTTTCCACAGAAAAGCGTAATCGGCAGGCGCTGCGATCGGGAGCGGGGAATCTGCGTTTCCTTCGAGCAGGATGAGGATCGCGAACAGGAGCATGGAAGGGACGACAATTGCATTGACGACGAGCAGACGCTCCAGTCCTTGCCGCAAAATCAGCAGCGCGAGCAAGAGAGTGGCCATGGTACCTGCGAGATACGGGACGTGAAATTGTTCCTCCAGCACGGAGCCGGCACCTGCCAGCATCACGGTGGTGACGCCAAATAACGTCAGGAACACGAGCACATTCATCGTGCGCCCGACGAAGGGTCCAAACAACTGTTGATTGAACGATTCATAGGAAGGCGTGCGCATTTGATGGGCGAGCAGCATCATTTTGTATCCCAGCCATACGAATAACGCGGTAGCGGTCAAGATGCCGATGGTGCCTGCGTGGCCATACGATGTGAAAAAGGCGAGTATTTCCTGCCCGCTGGCGAACCCGGCTCCGACCACTGTTCCGATGTACGTGGCAGCGACCTGCATACTTTTCCCCCACAAGTTCATACCGGCCTGCTCCCCTCCGAATAGGATGCTAGTACAAGTATATGAGCGAGAGGCAAAAACAGACGAAAAAAAGGCGACTGGCTGAGGGCCAACCGCCTTTTTTTCTGTCCGCCTACAAGAAGAACATGGCGACGATCGTCGTAACCAACAGTCCGATGGCGACCGGGTACAGGTTTCGGCGAGCCAGTTCGAACGGGTCGACACCGCAAATGGCTGCCGCTGGAATCAGCGCCCACGGGATGATAGTGCCGCCTCCTACCCAGATCGCGGCAATCTGACCGAGAGCCGTCAAGGTAGCGGCACCTGAACCCAATGCCGTCGCGAACAGCTGCGCCAGGGAACCGGCCAGCGTAATTCCCGAGAAGCCGGAGCCATCCAGCCCGGTGATGACGCCGACTGCGGTCAGGGTGAGTGCGGCGATCTCTTTGCTGATCGGGATGGTATGGGCCAGGGCGACACCCAAGTCGTTGACAATGCCCTGCGAGCCGGCAGGGAGCACCTCCCCGAACACCTTGATGAAGCCGCTGTCTCCCATGTAGAAGAAGGCGGCGATGGGAATGACGGGCCCGAACACTTTAAATCCGAACTGAAAGCCCTGGATGAGGTGGGCGGTGACGATCTCCAGTCCCTTTTGCTTGTGGGCGAGCATTGTGGCGACGATCAGGATCAAGAGCGCCGTGCCTCCTACGAGCGCGGTCGCATCTCCACCCCGCAGGTCAAAGGCGAACATGGCGATGACGTCCAGCAAAAACAGAATCGGCACCGCAGCGGCCAGCGCATGGCGCACAGCCCCGGACAGGGGGACGCGGACCGAGATGAAGACGGAATCCGGCACGGCTGTTTCGCTGGAAGGCGCAGGGATATTGCCTATTTTCATGTCTTTCTTCAAATACCAGAAAGCAGCGATCGTCGTAACCAAGCCCATGACGATGACGAGCGGCACGCTGGCAGCGATCACATCGCCGACGGGGATGCCGGCAGCCTTTGCCGTCAAGGTCGGAGCACCCTGGATGACGTAGTCTCCGGACAGGGCTACCCCGTGGCCGAACAGGTTCATGGCGACCGCTACCCCGATGGCAGGCAGTCCGGCACGCAGGGCCACCGGCAGCATGACGGCGCCGATCAGCGCTACGCCGGGCGAGGGCCAGAAAAACCAGGAAATGACCATCATGACCAGACCAATCACCCAGTAGGCGAGCGTGGGATTACGTATCAGGTGCGTCATCGGCCGGATCATCGTTTCATTCACACCCGTATCCGTCAGCACGCGACTCATCGCGACGATGATACAGATGACCAAAATCGTGGGCAACAGCTCGGTGATCGCGTAAATAAAGCTGCCGAAGATCCCGCCGATGGCCGTCGTGATCGATCCGGTGGCGACCAAACCGAGAATCGCGATTCCGACAATGCTGATCAGACTGGTGTCACGCCGCATGACCATCAGCAGAATAATGCCTGTTACAAACAAAACATAGACACCGTGAATCCACGCAAGTTCGATACCCACTGCGAACCCTCCTTTATCTATTCTCCGCATGAACAGTCGTTTGCTGCCAGAATATGCGGCAAGGCAAGTATGGGTGAGAGCGGAGAAGACGAGGAGTTCCCGGGAAAACTGGAATTTTTGCCCACAGTATGCGACTATTAGGAAAGACAGGGCCATTTCAGTCATACCTGGGAACTTAGCACGAGGGGGGACAGGTGCTTCCTTCACCTTTTTGCTTGAGGGAGAAGCATCATTTGCAATGAACACGACAACACCAATCCAGCGAAAAATGGACCAGGCGATCGAGCTTTTGGAACAACGCTTTTTGGAGCGAAGCGAGCTGCGGGAACAGGTCCTGTCTCACAAAAAGCCGGATTGGGCCTCCTTTTACAGCCTGGCGCAAATGGCGTTTGGCGGAGGCACCCACTTCGATTAGGTGCGCCTGCATACGCTGATCGTCGGTTCCGCTCGCCAGCATCTGGTGCAGACGTACGATATTTTGGGCGTCTCCCATCGCGTCCGATTCGCCGCGTCGTGGGAGGACCAGGAGCAGAAAGCCGGCATGCTGCCGGATGTGTTTCAGCCATAGGGTTGAGGACAGCCGGCAGAACAAAAAAAACATCCCCGCGTACTCGATCGTACGTTCGGGATGTTTTTTCGTCTGATCAGCCCACCCGAACAGCGAGACTGCGGCCGAATTCCAGCTCTTCGAATTTGCTTTTGACCTTGTGGCGATCGTACTCCCAGACAGCCTCGTCCAGGGAAAAGTCGATCGGCACATCGCGGATGATGGTCGCCAGCTTTTGGCTCAAGTAGACTTGCTCGCGATGCTCTTCGAGTTTGCTGCGCATTTTTGCCGTGCAGCTGTCGAGATTGCTGTAGAGGCTGTCCAGATCGCCGTGCTCGGCAATCAGCTTCGTGGCCGTTTTCTCGCCGATCCCCGGGCAGCCCGGGATGCAGTCGGAGGCATCTCCCATCAGCGCCTTGACGTCCACCACCTGCGCGGGAGAGATCCCCCGGAGGGTCAGCAGGTTGGCCGGACTGTAATGCTCATGCTTCCCGCCGTTCTTCAGGATTTTCACGCTGACGAGATCGGAGACGAGCTGCAAGCTGTCGTAATCGCCTGTCGCGATGACCACTTGATGGCCATCGGCGGACAAGCTCGTGCAGAGCGTCCCCAAAATATCGTCGCCTTCATAGCCCGGACACCCGAGATTCGGTACGGAAAAAGCCTCCGTCACTTCCTTGACCAGCTCAAATTGCGGAATCAGCTCGTCAGGAGGGGCTTGCCGGTTGGATTTGTAGCCGTCGTACCACTGGCTGCGGACGAGGGATTCGCGGGAAGCGACATCCCAACCGACGATCAGATGGGTCGGCCCGATCAGGTCGGCGTAGTCCAGCATCATTTTCGTGAAGCCGTGGACGGCATTGGTGTACACGCCCGTGGATGTCTGCCGGAATCCGCCCGCCCAGGCAGAGGCGTAAAAGGCGCGAAATAAAAAGCTCATTCCATCGATGAGCAGAACTTTTCCTGTTTGACTCACATTTGCAGCTCCTCTCCACTACCAATGATAGACAACATTATAACACATGGGCCAGGCCGGACCTTGTCAGATTTTACATTCGAAAACCGCGCATGGTTGGCTCCCGAGGTGGGATGATAGTACCACAAGAGGTTAACGAAACACCTCTTCCTTCAAAAATCATCATCTTCCGGTCTCGACCGGCGAGAAGCAAAATCGCTGACGGTTCAACCCCGTCCCGGAAGACAAAAACGCGTTGGGAGGAATCAATCATGGCGAACAACACTGGTGGAAGCAACAACCTGGTAGTTCCTCAAGCGAACCAAGCTCTGGATCAACTGAAGTATGAGATTGCATCCGAATTTGGTGTAAATCTCGGTGCAGACACTACTTCTCGTCAAAACGGTTCTGTTGGTGGGGAGATCACCAAGCGTCTGGTGAGCTACGCAGAATCGCAACTGGCAGGTCGCTAAGCCGCTTGCTTCAACACAAGTAAATAGCTGGATGCAGAAAGGTCCCGTCATGGGGCCTTTCTCTATTTTGGCATGCTTTTGGGCCTGAGCATACGCCCTTTCTTTGTGTCACGGTGCAAACACACAAGCATATCCGCGGACTAGTCATATGGTGTAACGAACAAATAACCATTCACGTTGTACACGGAGAGGAGGATGTCCGCGGATGAAGCGAAAAGAAGTCAAACGTCTCTTGAAGGAGCATCCTGAATTTGAATCGTGGCTGCTGGAAGACGAATCGCGCGTGAAGTCCGTTCGCAGCAATCCAAGCACCGCAGAGGAATTGTTCAAACGTTGGAGCGACCGAAAAAAAGGGAAGCTCGATTTCGATACCATTTCACAGAAGACCAAACGCGCCAGTGAGATGCTGACTGGCGTGCAATCCATCATGGATATGATGGCCGACTACACGAAAAAATTATAATTGATTGGAGAAGGCTTGCTTTCCAGCCTTCTTTTTCTTTTTCCTTTCCCCTGCTCTTTTGTTATACTGGAAATTGGGAGGGAACAGCTATGTTGCAATCAATGGTCGGATTCATGCTGATGGCTGCCCTGACATTTGCGTCCGGGACAAGCGCGTATGCCAAGGAAATCATCGAGGACGTTCATGCGTCCTACCAACAACAACAGCCGCCGATGAGCGTGATGCCTGGCAGCACGTACCCGGGCGACGTTATTTTTGTGCGCAGCAAGCGGGCCCGGTCAGTGACGCTGTTCTCGCAGACGTATCGACTCCAGCCGTCCCGGGGAGAGTACACCCGATTCATTCCCATCCCGTTTACCGCCAAACCAGGAACGTACAAAGTCACGTCAGCAGATAAACAGCTTGCGGCAGCGCTGACGATTTCCCCGAAAAAATTTGCGGTCGATGTACTGACCGTAAGCAATGCTTTGAACGAAATGCGTCAAGACACCAACCGAATCAACGCGGACCAGAAGAAGATCAACGCCGCGCGCTCCCGCTCTGCCAGCGCCCCCTATTTTACAGGCGCTTTTATTCAGCCTGCGACGGGCACGCTGACGACGCCGTTCGGATACCAGCGCGTGGTCAATGGAGTACCGGCGAACAGACATTCCGCCATTGATATTGCCAACAAGACAGGCACTCCCATCTGGGCGAGCAACAACGGCAAGGTCGTGCTGGCCGATTCCCTGTACTTGACCGGCAATACCATCATCATCGATCACGGCATGAACCTCTTTTCGATTTATGCGCATCTGTCCAAGCTGGAAGTTGCGACAGGCCAGGAAGTCAGGCAAGGACAAGTGATCGGACGCATGGGAACCACCGGTTTTTCCACGGGTCCCCATTTGCATTACGGAATGTTGATCGGGAACACGTACGTGAACCCGCAGCCTTTCTTTGAGGCATCACCGTTCCAATGGAAGTAAAATGAGGTGTAAAACCATGAGAATATCACATGTGCCAAGCAAAGTATTAAACAATATGGTTCATTTTCTGGCGCCTTATGAACAAGCAGTAGAGGAATTGAAGCTGAAGCTGAAAGGGATCAAATACGGCTTTCAAAAAAGCGGCCGCTATTCGCCGATCGAATTCGTCGTGGGGCGGGTAAAAAAAGTGGACAGCCTGATTAAAAAGGCAAAGGAAAAAGGCATCGACTTTCAAGACGAAAACTGGCAGGAGCAGGTCGCACGGGAAGTGTCCGACATTGCCGGCTTGCGGGTCGTGTGCCGCTACGTCGATGACGTCCGCGAAGTGCAGCAGCTGCTTCAGGAGCGGGAAGATATCGTCATTCACGACATCAAGGACTATATCGCATCCCCGAAAGACTCCGGCTATCGCAGCATCCACATGATTGCATCCTACACCGTCTATCACGGCAGCGAAAAAATAACGCTGTTCTGCGAAATCCAAATCCGTACGCTGGGAATGAACTCCTGGGCCACGAACGAGCATGAGCTGCGCTACAAGTATGCGGGCAACATCCCGGCAGATGTGTTGAAGCAACTGCAGGAAGCCTCCGTGATTACGCACCAGCTGGACATCCTGATGAACAGCCTGCGGCAGGAAATATTGACTCCGGCAGAGGTCGACCCTACGCTGGAAGATAAACTGGAAGAAATCTTTTCACTGTACGTGAAGCAGGACCTGGATGCGGCATCCGTCTTGTACCGCAAGCACGTCAGCGGATTTGAAGATGCATTCGCAGACAATCCCAAATTCAAAATGATCTACGATCTGTTGGGAAAACGGCTCGGATAGGAAGGATAAGAGAGAGACTGCTGTAAATAGAACGACAGAGCGATGAAAGGATATAGACTAACATGCGTGTTCTTCTAGCGTACCTCCTCGTTGTAGCCACGGCTCTCTGGGGTCCTGGCACCCCTTTGGCTGATGCTGAGGACGCATCTGTGCTTTCAACCGATGCCCTGAGCGGAGAGTCAGCGATCTTGATCGACGCGGCAACAGGACAAGTCCTGTTTGAAAAGAATCCTCATGAAAGGCTGTATCCAGCCAGTATTACGAAGATTGCCACCGGTATTTACGCGATTGAAAAAGGGAATCCTGACGATATCGTGACCGTATCCAAAAAAGCGAGGTACGAAGAGGGTACCCGCGTGTATTTGGGAGAAGGCGAGCAGGTTCCGTTGCGCAAACTGGAATACGGACTCCTGATGCATTCAGGAAATGACGCAGCCACAGCGATTGCCGAGCATCTGAGCCAGACGACGGAACGGTTTGCAGAAGAGCTGAACGCCTATCAGCAAGAGAAAGTCGGCGTCACCGAGACGCATTTCGCCAATGCGCATGGCCTGCACGACCCGAACCATTACACCACTGCTGCCGATATGGCCAAAATCGCTCGCTATGCGATGAGCAATCCGACCTTCCGAGAGATCGTGGCGACGAATCGATTGCCATGGGATGGCCGGGAGTGGAAATCGGAGCTGATCAATCACAATAAGCTCCTGCGTGACTATACAGGGGCGACGGGCATCAAGAATGGCTTTACGGATCAGGCCATGCACACGCTGGTCGGTTCAGCCAAGCGCGGGAATACGGAGTTCATCGCCGTCACCATGAGGGCCGGGGCGAGCTCGTACGCGTATCAGGATGTTACCCAAATGCTGGACTACGGCTTCGCCCGCTTCGAGACGAAGCAGGTGGCGCCTGTCGGCAAATCCTATACGCGCGCGGCGGAACCAAGACATGACGGCCTGATTGCGTATACGGCCATGGATGACCTGTATGCGACGGTGCCGAAAGGGACGGAGCCGCTGGTGGAAGTGACGGCGTACGGACAGCTCTCCATTCAGGCAGGAGACCTGCAAATCACCTATCCGTTGCTTCGCCACGATCCCCCGCCAGCGCCGGCGAAGCTGGAGCTGGCAGCCAAATCCCTGCAGGAACATCCGGCCGTTCAGTACGGATTGTTATTTGTCTGGCTGGGCATGAATCTCTTCATGATCAGCTATACCGTGACACGCTCTCGCCGGATGAGAAGAGAGAGAAATCGCGATTGGCAGCGGCGCGCCTATTGAGGCGGGAATGCCGAATGAAACAGGATGGGATCATACACCGAAGCGCAGGATACGGGAGCAGCCTCTCGTATTCTGCGTTTTTTTGTGAAGCAAGAGCCGTGTCCACGCCGAGCGAGGCTGCGTACAGTATGAATAGAAAGCATTTTCCGACGAGGGGGGATGGAGATGGACAACTTTGCAGGTGAACGCCCCGAGGTGTCCGTCGTCATTCCGGTGAGCGGCGATACCAGAGAGCTTCGGCAAATGCTCACGAACGTCTGGAAATGGTCCGCATCCACGGAAGTGATCGTCGTCTGTCCGGTGAGAGCGCACATCACCGTTCCGCGGGATCTTGCCTCGCGGGTACGCCTCATCGAGCACACCACCATCTGTTCCTATGACGAAGGCAGGGCGGTGGGCGCTTTTCACGCGAGAGGAAATCTGATCCTTTTCGCGGACGAAAGAGCGGTCCTCACGCCGCTGCTGATGCAAAAGTATGTCGAGGCTTTGCAAAACGGCGCTGATGTCGCCGTTACGGTCTCGCCGCCATCGGCCGCGCCGAAAAGGAAACTGGCAGCCCCACAGAGCGCGTATCACCTGTTGAATCATTTGCTCGGACACGCGAGACTGGCCGCGGGGACAATGTCGAGGATTCCCTACGCTTGCACCCGCCAAGCACTCACCGTATTGGGGCATGAAGTCTTGAGTACGCCGCCGATCGCCTACGTCAAAGCGACGTGGGAGAAGTTCAAGGTCGCAGAGGTGACTCCTCTGCCCGCCATACAATGGGCGCAAAGCCCGCGCAGTTCATTGTCCAAAAGTACACGCCAAATTTTGCGTGAGCATGCCCACGCGATTGAACTGCTGATGCAGCTGATTGGAAAGCGAGGCGGATTGCCGGACGGCGAACGTTACCGCGATCTGCTGCTTGTGCCAGGTCAGCTCCATTTGCGCTCTGTTTTTTTTCAACCGCCAAGTGAAGGCACAGGGGGGAAGAGGGGTGGCAAACGAAAAAAGAAACAGGCAAGGGTCCGCAAAAAAAGATAAAGAAATCTCGTTTGGTCACCAGGTCGAAAACCAGGATCGGCTGAGCGTCATCATCTCCGTCCAGCAAGACGAAAAAACGATCAGATCCTTGCTGCGCCAGGTGGAAAAATTGATCCCGAAGGAAATCATCCTCATCATCCATGGCAGCCAAGACCGGACCATTGATAGGGTGCTGAACTCCTCCGGTCCTGCACACGTCTGCTATATTTACCCGTTTCCGCTAGGGCAAGACCTGTGGCGGGCGATTGGCGCGAAGGAAGCGACAGGGGATGTGTGGCTGTTTCTCAGCGGAGACACGATTATCCAGGCGGAAGAGCTGGTGCCCTTCATCAGCGCCTGTTATCGCGGGGTCGATGTAGCGATGCGAAAAGCAGCCGGGAGCACGGCCAGGACAGGAACGGTCACGCTGGCCAAAACGTATTTGAACAGCTTGCTCGCTCAGGATCAGCTGGGAGTATCGTCCATGAGCGAACTTCCCATGGCGATAACAGAGAAGGCGGCGGCGAGTATTGGCGCCGATCTGTTGTTCATGCCCTCGCTTGTGCTAGTCTTGGCGATCCAAAAAGGGCTGCGCATCGAGACTGTGCAGATGAGTCAGGAGGCGATTTTAGGAAAAAAGCAGCTATCGGTGCAGGAGAGCAGGGCGAAAGAGATGACCTGCCTTGGAGACCACCTGGAGGCTGTCGTTTATTGGACCGAACAGGATAAGAAGGAAAACGGAGGAGTGTAGCGGGCAAGCGGGCAGGAATCACGTGCTGGCTGCCAAGCACCCTTCCGCTTGTCGATGCAGGAGGAGACGTACACGCAAGCCGCAACCAGTTTCCTCCCCCCTTTGTTTTCCCGTCATCCGCTGCCTGGCAAGTTTTATTTTGCATGGTTCGTGTTTTATAGTACTATATCATGGTAGGAAATTTTCGAAGGCAAAGGAGCAATTGTACGATGAGTATTCACATTGGGGCCAAGCCAGGCGCGATCGCAGAGACCATCTTGCTGCCTGGCGATCCGTTGCGTGCAAAATACATAGCAGAAGCATTCCTGGAAGGCGCCGAATGCTACAACAATGTGCGCGGCATGCTGGGCTTTACGGGTACCTATAAAGGCAAGCGGGTTTCCGTACAAGGCACGGGGATGGGTGTGCCGTCCATTTCCATCTACGTCAATGAGCTGATGCAGTCCTACGGCGTGCAAAACCTGATTCGGGTGGGGACGTGCGGAGCGATCCAGGAAGACATCAAGGTGCGTGACGTCATCATCGCCATGAGCGCTTCCTCCGATTCGCAAGCCAATCGACTGCTGTTCAACCAGGTCGATTTTGCTCCCACAGCCAGCTTTGACTTGCTCCATAAGGCTTATCAGGCGGCGACCGAGCGCAATCTAACCGTCAAGGTAGGGAACATTTTCTCGAGCGACAGCTTTTATCGCGAGAGTCTGGACCTGTACAAGAAGCTGGCTTCGTACCAGGTGCTGGCCGTGGAGATGGAATCTTCGGCGCTCTATACGCTGGCGGCCAAATACAAACGTAAGGCGCTGTCCATTCTCACGGTGAGCGATCATATCCTGACAGGGGAAGAAACATCCTCCGAGGAGCGTCAGACGACGTTCAACGAGATGATCGAAGTGGCGCTGGATGCGGCCCTCCTAAAATAGGACCGGATGCTTCGCGGACCATCCCGGCTCCTCACGGGGAGAGAGGTGGCGAAAAGAGCTAATATTTGCAACCAGAAGGCTGCTGCTTTCGTCTTGCGAGTATTGGCTTTTTCGCGTGGCAAGGGCAGCGTCCCGCCTGCGCCATTCTGCAAAGAGCAGCAGGGATTTTGCCAGCTTTGTCCAAGATGGAAGCCGACTCCGGGATCAAGCTGCATAAAGCTGGCCGTCGACGGTGGAACCGTAGCCAACAACTTCCTGATGCAGTTCCAATCCGACCTGATTGGCACGACGGTCGAGCGTCCCCGCGTCAATGAGACGACGGCATTGGGATCAGCCTATCTGGCAGGGCTTGCCGCAAAGTATTGGAACACTGAAGGCGGGAAAGAGGGAGAACTTTTCGTTTTTTACTTTTTCTTGTTTCGTTCGAGGTAGAAAGCCAGGTTGTTCAGCGTATCTTCGTAGGAGCGTTTCGTTGATGAATGCTACACAATATTCGGCTCCGATTTTGCAGTGCCATGCCGCATGGCTTGCATGTTGAATGGGCCATTTGTGCGACGACTGATTAGCAGCGACTGCCATAACTGCCGTGACAGCTGGGACTGCATGGCCTATAGGGAGGTGCTCCCCATGGGAATCTGCTTTGTGCATTTTGAGTCCGATAATATATATTATGTAAACAAAAAAACAAAAGTCCATATAGGCAATGGTGCGACATAACATACTTTCAAATAATTTTGCGACATAAACCTACTATTAATCGAATCTGATTCTAGCATTTAGCAGTATGTTTGTGTCGCAATTAATACGATGCAAACATACTGCTATAACATGAGGGTTCATAGGGTTCATTATGTTTATAATCTTATGCGAGATCAAAAAGTTTACACAGACCTACAAAGGTCGTGATTGAGAATGGACTCTTAAGTACATGTTCCTCTCCGGATGAATCATTCGTATTCATTTCAGTTCATGAAATAGCATTTTTATGAACTGAAATGACATCCTTTCTAAGAAAAGATCATTCATCAACTTATTCATGCAAACAGCCCCAACAAAGTTACTCATTCATTGGAGCTGTCGATCATAAACCTCCAACACCTGTCCACATTGCCCTTATTATTGTTGTCTATATTGCGGCTCTTGTTCCTGATGTATTGAAGACGGTTATTTAATTCGTTAACAATCCCCCGCTGAGCTTGGGAAAGCTGTTGAAACATTTCAGATACGCTGGTATTGGGCTATCTAGAAAAGTATCATTGGCTTCGGGTCGGCTGTGACGAAGACTCTGTAACGGCCCTGTTCTCGACCAGGTTTATCTGTCGGTTTTCTCCCACACAAAAGAGAGAGCGAGACACAAAGGTTCGCTCTCTTCTCTCTTCCCTTTACTCTATCAAACCGGTGACTTTTCTAGAAAACGGGCAATTGCTCTGCCGCGACGTGAAAAGCAGGACGTTGCTTCTTCCACGGGCAGGCATGCTCCAGCTGAGAAGCCAACTGCAAAAGCGTCGCCTCATCGGCATAGCGCCCGGCAAATTGCATGCCGATCGGAAGTCCGTCTCTACTCCAGCCAAGCGGCAAAAAAATGGCAGGCTGGCCCGTCGCATCCTAACGGTTGGTTGCGAGTGAAAAAGTTAACAAATCAGCACGACCATTTTGCAAAATCTCTTCTGCTTGCAATCCGCTTGTAATCAAGCCAACGGCGGGCGCCCTCCAGGATTGTTTGCTCAATGTCGCCGATACTCTCAATAGTCATCTTAAACGCTGTTTCATCGTCCTTGCCCTCAGCTCTGAGTTCATGGTATCGCTCCTGCAAATCGGAGAGCAGGTCGGCCTTTCATTCGGTGACACTTTTTACCCCATCGTATGGCGTAAAAACGCCGTTCAGATCATCGCCCCAATACAGCGTTATCCTGCCCGTTTAGCTTAATGCCTCCCAGTCAGAATTTCCTTCAGGGATGTATTTCATTTCATTTTCGGTTTTTGTACCCCGTATAGGAGAATCCATATCGGAAATAATATCCACAGGTATTAGTGGGAGGGGGGTTGATTGTGAAAGACAACAGCCAGCTTAAAGGAACATTATTTCTGGTCATGGTGTTAGGAGTTTTGATGATTTTAGGGTGGGTAAAGATTTTTGGATTGTATCTTAGTCGTCAATAATGGAGGGCTTGCTGTGCTCGGAATGGAAGTTCCGCGTTACGAACGAATCTGGCTATGGTTCGGCATCATCACACTCGTTATTTTTCTCGTCGTTACTGGTTACATGGCCTTTACGATGGAACTCCATCCGGCAAACGGCCATGAAAAAACGGTCCCTCCTGAGCAAGTGTTGGCTACAGCTCCCTTTGACAAGCCGGGTGTTTATCCGTTGGGAAATAATCAGTATGACGTGGTCCTGGTCGCGCAAGTTTTTCGGTTTTTACCGGCTACGCTAACGATTCCTGCTGGTGCAACCGTACATTTTCGCGTCACCAGTCCTGATGTGGTGCATGGGATTGCCATACCTGGCACGAACGTCAATATGATGGTCTTGCCTGGACATATCACTGATTTTACGTACTCTTTCAAAAAAGCGGGAGAGTATTTGATGCTATGCAATGAGTACTGTGGGGTAGGTCACCACATCATGATGGCAAAGGTTCTCGTCCAATAAATACGTCAATGGAGTGAACAGAATGGAAGAGGCAAAAAACGCAGGCTTTGGCAGTGCCACTGTTGGCACGAGCCATTTTCACTTCCAAATCGGCGACAAGCGTTTAATTCAGGCGCATCTCGGGTTTGCTTATTTTGCATTGCTCGTGGGGGCATTGGCCGGTGTTTTGCAGACACTGCAGCGCACCGGAGTGATCAATTTGCCGTCTTCGCTTGGCTACTACCAGCTGCTGACCCTGCACGGAGTCGGTCTCGCTCTCGTCTTTACCACTTTGTTCATCGTCGGTTTCCTCTTTTCCGGAGTCGCCAAGACGACAGGAGGCGAGCTTTCCCGGAGAGAACGGGCGTGGGGCTGGAGTGGTTACGTTCTCATGGTCGTCGGAAGTCTTCTGGCCTTTCTCTCGATCGGCATGAACGATGCCTCCGTGCTCTATACCTTTTATGCGCCGCTGAAAGCTTCCCCATTGTTTTATTTTGGCTTGGCAGGACTTGTGCTCGGCAGCTGGTGCAGCAGCATCACGATTTTTTCCGCTTTTCTTCGCTGGAGACGGGCGCATCCGGGAGAGTCATCGCCATTATTCGTTTATATGTCAGTCGCTACCATGATCATGTGGGATATATGTACATTGGGTGTCGTGATCGAAGTCGCATTCCTATTGATTCCGTGGTCACTGGGATGGGTGGACAGAGTGGACGTCTCCTTAAGCCGCACGCTGTTTTGGTATTTCGGCCATGCGCTTGTTTACTTCTGGCTTCTTCCCGCCTACATTTACTGGTATATCAATATTCCGCGGCTCGTAAAGGGGGAAATCTTCAGCAATTCGCTTCCCCGTCTGACTTTTATCCTGTTTATCCTCTACTCCATTCCAGTAGGGTTGCATCACCAGTTTAACGAACCGGGGATCGACTCGTTCTGGAAATTCGTGCAGACGGTCTTAACCTATTTTGTCGTCATTCCTTCCTTCATGACAGCTTTCGCCCTGTTAGCGACTTTTGAGCTTGCAGGGAGATCTCTGGGAGGAAAAGGCCTTCTGGGGTGGGTTACGAAACTGCCGTATAAAGACGTGCGTTTTCTTGCTCCCTTTCTCGGCATTCTGCTCTTTGTGCCTGCAGGGATCGGCGGGATCATCAACGCAAGCTACCAATTGAATCAGGTCGTGCACAATACCCTTTGGGTCACCGGTCATTTTCACCTGACGCTCGCTTCCAGCGTGGTCCTTACCTTTTTCGGCATTTCCTACATGCTGATCCCCGTATTAACCGGGCGCAAGCTGACACGAGCGGCCAATCGTCTGGGAATCATACAGGCACTGATCTGGGTAGTCGGCATGTCGTTCATGTCAGGCGCTATGCATGCGGTCGGATTGTTGGGCGAACCAAGGCGGATCAGCTACACAACATACGGAGACTCCTCTGTGGCCCAATTATGGATTCCCTATCGGCAAGCCATGGCGATTGGCGGAGGCATCCTGTTTATAGGAATGGTTCTGTTCTTGCTGCTCGTCTTTTATCTATGGTTCTTGGCTCCCAAATCTGAGATGCCGAACGAATACCCGATTGGCGAAGTGAATCCCGAGCAGCAAAAGCCTCCCTATATTTTGGATCGTTGGGCAATTTGGATCGGTGTCGCTGTCGGTTTGATCGTTCTTGCCTACACCGTTCCCTTCGCGCAAATGTTCATCCACCCTGCTCCTGGAGCACTGCCCGCAAGGACCTGGTGACGACTTCTTGCAGGGGCGTAAGGAATAGACCGGAATCCTCATCTAATGAGAGAATTCCGGTCCTTTTGCTACTCAAAGCGGCATTGAAGCATTGCGCCTCATCGGCAGTTTGCCTCCCCCGTTTAGAACGTTAACGACACATTCGCATCTTTTGCGAAATCAAGGAACGTAACAGCGCCCCCTACATCGATACCGTCCATAAAATCTTCCTTTTTCAAACCCATGACATCCATCGTCATTTGACATGCGATGAATTTGACGCCCAATTGCTGTGCCATCCCCGCTAATTCAGGAATGGAGGGAACATTGGCATTTTGGAAGCCTTCCGCAAAATGCTCCTTTCCTGCAGGCATCGGCAGTTGGTGGTAGGCCTGCTTATGAATGAGATTGAGCCCTTCAAAAGTGAAGAAGACAGCGACCTCTGCTTCGGTTGCAGCGGCTGCAGTTGCGATATTGTACACCTTGTAAGCATCAAATATTCCACCATTGCTTGCGATAATGGCTATCTTTGTTGTCATTTTCACTCACTCCATTTGGTTTGTTTTCTTGTATGTTACTGGGCTGCTTCATGCTCAGTGGTGTGATGAACGGCACAGCGGTTTGGTCCAATTTCAAGCTCTTGCTGGCGATCCGTAGACGCAGCTTCCACGCCGCGGTTGATGGCAACAATCTCCTCAAAGTTAGGCGGTGTCTCTGAATTGGCTGATGCGGAAACCGTGTCAATAAACTCGCTTTTTTCTTTGTTTTGCATCAGCTCATTATTTTTTCGAATATCACCGAGACTTGCCCCGATAAACCCTTCTGCATTCCGTTCATCATCAAGCTCTGCGTAATGGGATGGCAAAACCAGAACATCGTCCGTCATTTTGGCTACTTTGCTATATACGGTTTCATACAGATCCGCTGCCCACTCGCGAGCCTTGCCGCCAAGGTCGGGGCGGCCCAAACCGCCTACAAAAATCGTATCTCCGGAGAACAGAAGCTTGTCGTTGACCAAAAAGGAAACGCTGCCCGGGGTATGCCCTGGCGTTTTTACCGCGATCACTTGAAGATTCACCTGTTCGAATTGGATGTGTTCATGGTCTTCCAAGGCTTTGAAATCAAAGACAGCCCCTTCGCTTTTCATCAGATAGTACGATGCGCCAGTAGCCGCAGAAAGTTCTTTCCCGCCGGAAATGTGGTCCGCATGCAAGTGTGAATCGACGATGTGTCTGATTGCGACCCCTTCATGACGAGCGACTTCCTGGTAAACATCGGTAAAACGAGAAGGATCGACCACCAGCGCTTCTTTTCCGGAAATAACCATGTAGGAAAGGCAGCCTTTGCCGACGCGGATAAACTGATACACTTTCAACTGATCATCTTCAAACACTTTTACTTGCTCAAGGTGCTCACTCCACGATTTCATGCCGCCTTGCAAATAAAATACGTCTTCCCTGCCCGCTTCCGCAATTTTTTCCGCCACAAACAGTGAGGAACCTTCCTTGGCACACACCACCAGCACTTTTTTGTTTTCCGGAATCTGCCCGATTGCCTGATCCATACTGTCAAGCAAATCAAAGTAGGGAATGTTTACAATCTCAACATTTTCCCCTTCGATCTTCCAATCCTGAAAATCGCTTGGGTTACGAACATCCAAAATAAAGCATTCTTCTTGATGCATGACCATTTTTGCCAGTTGTTCAGCTTTCATCATTTTCAACATGATGGGTACCTCCTTAAAATAGGGATACATCTGCTCCAGGGTTTATTACGCATACCCGTATTTAGTATAGACTTGGCTAAAAATAATAGCTGCGTTTGATCGCATCCCCTGCTTGATATATTTTTTTGAGAGCCTCTTCTTTCGATGCCATTTGTTGATGATCACCTCCTTGTTAATATACATATACCCCTATATGTATATTATAGATCCGGTTTTTAGTATTTGGCAATCCTTTTTTAGCTCAAGGTCTGACGCCGGCCCGATTGCTTTCATCGGTCGCCCATGGAGCGATCGCATCCGTAAACAGCTCGATCATATTTTGTTCCGGATCGTAATGATACGTAGCCACATTGTGTCCCGCGCCATGACGGGATGGTCCCCACAAGATCGGAATCTTGTTTCTTCCCAGCCAGTCCATGCTTCTTCAGACTCATTTCCGGATAGAGCTGAACGAGGTAGCCGTCGGGATCTGCAAACTCCAGCAGCTCAGGAATGCCCGGGGACGCATCGGTTTTCAGCTGTGCCAGAATTCCTAGCTCGCGCACTGCAAACCAATGCGGTGAATCCTCGTTAAATGAAAGCGCTTCCATTTTCGGCCTGTTCTACCTGTGTAAATCTGATTACTCATGAGCTCCATTTTCGAAAAAATCAAACATCTTAAATAATATTATAATATTATTTATAGTTGCTTTCTGTCAAGCGCTTTCACTCGTGTTCTGCAGCAAATCTTTCTCCATAAAAACAAGCCGGGCTATGAATTCCGGCTTGTTTCATGACCGATCCGATACAGATGGAAAAGCTGCATGCATTCAACGTTTTCCCTCGGACAGAGGCTGCATGCTCTCCGCTTTGTCATGTTCAATTAATTGTACGACTCGCAACAGCAGCTCCTGCATCTTTTGGTGGGCGAGTGCCGCATCCCTGGAACAAATGGCCTCCATGACCGCTTTATGGCGTGCGATGACCTCTTCTATCGGCTTATTATAATCGGCGGTCGTTTTTTCTTTCAGGACTTTAATTGTTTTTTGCCGGCTTTTCTCCAAGGCATTGCGCAACGTCTGGACCAAACTCAGCATCAGCTCATTGTGCGAAGCGGCCAAAATGCTGTTGTGAAATTCATAATCGGCCTTGATCCATGCTGGCTCATCCTCTATTGACGATTCCAGCTCACGAAAGCATGAGCGAATGTGGTTGATATCGTCTTCATTTGCGTTTTTGGCAGCTAATTGTACGGCGGCCGGTTCAATCGCGAGGCGGACTTCCGTCAGCTGCATCAAGAAGGGTTTGTTGTCTCTGGATTCCGATGCCCACGACAACAGATCAGGGTCCCACCATTGCCACTCGGTTCTCGGGCAAACCACCGTTCCGACTTTGGTGGAGGATTCGACCAATCTTCGGGCTGCCAATCCCTTCAGCGCCTCGCGCACAACCGTACGGCTGACCCCTTTTTGCTCGCTTAATATTTCCGCTTTCGGCAACACAGCGCCAGGAAGCAGTTCTCCGTGAACAATTTGTCTTCCGATCTCGTGCAGCAGCTGATCACTTAAATTATGAGGTGCCATCAAACTCACCTTTCTACGTTAATGGATGCTCCGTGATCCGCAATTAATCTGAATTCTTCATCACTCAACGAGTTTGCATGGACAAAGTTTAAGTCGGGTCCCATCATCATCCCTCCATACCGAATGGAATCATTTTTCAGCCACTATCAAAGTGCTTTCCTTTCTGTTTGTGCGATCGTGATGCGCCTGCCTGGCTTTACGAAGATCATGGCGATCACGCCGACTCCTGCTGCGACGAAAGCGGCTCAAAACATGGCGGCGTACCCGTAAGCTGCCACCAGACTGCCCGTCAAGACGGGAGCCGTGACGGTAGCAATGTTGGTGATGAAATGCGTAATATGACGATTCACTCTCCCGCTTTTTCGTACTGGCAGCCCCTGGCTCCTGCTCACTGGACAAGAGTAGAATTCAGAGCAGCCACCACTTTATTTTCCTGAGCCCCCAGATGGATCCTTCCGTCCGGGCTTGTGATTTCGCATGTAATCACATCGCCCTCTTTCAAGTACCGCGGATTGTCTTTTTGACTCTCAATCAGCAGCTCCAGCTTTTTGTTGCCCGGCAAAAACGGATTCGACAGCTGATCGAATGCCTCCGGAGTCAAGTGCAGGGCGACTCCACCGGGAGTTCCCGTCATGACCAGATCACCGACGGAGAGATCCATGAGCGAAGACAGCTCTGTCAGTGTCTCATCCGGTGGAAACAGAAGCTGTTTCGTGTTCGCAGCCTGACGCTGTTCCCCATTTACCCACAATTTGAGATCCAAGTTGAATATGTCGGGCACTTCCTCTTTGTCCAGCAAGTATAAAAACGGGCCGGTCGGACAGAAGGAGCGATAGCTTTTCCCCTTGTACCACTGCCCTTCCACAAATTGAACATCGCGGGAGGAGACGTCGTTGGAGATGACTAATCCAGCCACGTATTCATGCAAGTTCTCCTCTGAAACGAGCACAGGAGCATCGATTGCTTTTCCGATGACCAGTCCCAATTCGATTTCATAGTCGAGCAGCTTCACGTGTCCTGGCAGCTGAATGGGATCATACGCTCCGGACAACGAGCTGTCCGCCTTGGTGAAGATCAGGTTAAAAGGCGGCCGCTCCGGCTTTAATCCGGCCTCAGCCCGATGTGCGCTGTAATTGGCTCCTTGGCACACAATGCGCGCCGGACTCGTGACAGGACTTAACAATCTTGCATCGGACAACGGAATTCCCTCTGTCCCGGCTGACAAGGCATTTCTTGCCTCCGCTACCCCTTCTCGCAACAAGGCAGCCAGAGTAGGATACGTACCCTCTAGCGGTATGATCCGCTCTTCTTTCAGGACGCCCCATCGACTGCCCTCTTTTTCCACATAACGAACGACCCGCATGCCCATAAAATCCCTCCTGCCGCATTGTAAATTTTGATTTTTCAGAAAACGTTAGGAAAAAACGATGAACTTCCTTTGCTGCTTGTGTTACCGGAGACGGATCCATGATGGCCCCCTTACCACAAATAATAATATAATAATATTTATTGTCAACATTCGTTATCCAAAAAAACGGCGAACGGGAGCAGATTTTTTAGTCATGCCGGTTCACCGATGTGGCAAAAGCGGATGGCATCCGCATAAGCTTGCTGGCAGCGGCAGGACTGGTTTGCAAGCAAAAACGACTCTGTGGGAAGATCCTCAGAGTCGCTGCATGGTCGTGTTCGAGAAGGATAGCAGCGCTGGCGTCAGAAGTGTCTCCAGATGAACCCTGCGAGGTCTCGCGATGGGTTTTACACGACCGGCAATTCAACCTGCATGTTGCCGTTGCGGGTTGCTCTGGAGTATGGACATACCTGGTGCGCCTCTTCTACAATTCTCTCTTTAGGAACAGCCTGCCGCAAGAATCACTGCGCAAACGGTACGATCCACTTCTGTCTCCTCTCTTCTTTTTTCCCCGTCACAGGCTCATCTCTGAATCCGCTCCGCGCGCGCGTACACATTCAGCGATTGATGCGAGAGGACGATGGGTCCAGCACTTGCGTAGAAACGCTTACCGGTTGCCTCATGGTCGACTCCCCCTTCCCGACCTTCTGCGACGGTCAGCCTGATTTGGAATCTAGCGGCTTGTCGAACACGAAAATGGTCATCGCAATATCCGCCTCGATGTCGATATCGGAAAAAATCCGCAAGATTTTTGCTTTCACCAAGGCTTCCAGCTTCATGAAGACTTCCGGGTTGTTGTAGATGTTTTTGACCAATCTGGTCCGGGCGTCGTGAACCATCCGTTTTCCCTCATTCGAGGTGATCATGAATTTTTCCACATTTGTCAGGTTCCCCTTCATCTCGCTGATCGCCCAGCAATCGACGAAACGGGTGGAAATTTCCTTGGGTCCGTTTCCCACGTGTTCTTTTCGTATCTCCCGGACCAGCATGCTGAATTGGTGCTCCAATTGCTTTGCCATTACTCGTCCTCCTTCAAGCCTTCCCCGAGCCCTTTCAGCAGGTTGAGGCCAAAGCCCACGGCTCTGTTCATGTCAGGATCGGATATCGCTCTCATCAAGTCGAATATCCCCACCTTTTGCCCGGAGCGCAGTCCCTCTTCCGCTTTTTGAATGCCTTTTGTCATGCCCTTCATCAGCTTTTGCGTCGTATCCGGGCTCAGCTCCGTCAGCGCGCCGGCTGCCGCCATGGCATTGTTGATCATGTTCGTCACCGGCGGACGCGCGATCTGCCCGACAACGATCTTGGCGATGTCCTCTTTCGCCTCGACAGCGGCCTGGAGGGCTCCTAGAACGCCACTGTCGTGAAGCTCCTGGAGCAATTGGATCGCCTCCTGGATTCCCTCGGCATTTTGCGCCAAGGAGGCCAGCACACTGTCTACCGCTTGATTTTGCCTGTCTTGTTCCGTGACCGGCTGGCTCGCGATTTTGGTAATTGGTCTTGCCATTATTTCTTCCCTCCTGCTACGTTCACGTCGGCGATCGGCTGGTAGTCGACGCGTGCCCATTTGCGTTCGACCTGTACGCCCAGCTGCGGATTGCGTTTCGCATACCGAGGATTGTACTTCGGAAGAGGAGACGCTCCTGTTTCCTCGAGAATCTGCATGCGCACTTTGACTTGCTTGTAGGCCGGGGTATGCGTCTGGACGTCCACCGCTCCGCCCGTGAGCAGGTTCACCGCGCTCTCATGGCTTGCTGAGTGCATCGGGACGTAGATCGCTTTGCCTTGCATCCGGTCTGTGACGATCGCTCTCAGCTTGATCTTGCCGTATGGGGAGACGAGCCGCACCAGCGTGCCGTCGGAGATGCCGCGCTCCTGGGCCAGTTCCGGCGATACTTCCACAAATACTTCGGGCAGCTTGTATTGAATCCCTTTCGATTTCGCGGTGAGATTTCCTTCGTGGAACTGCTCCAGCAAACGGCCGTTGTCGAGCGTCAGATCGAATTCATCCGGGAAGGGGACAGGCGGAACATAGTCGAACAGCGCCAGACGCGCTTTTTTATCCGGGAAGTTGAACCCGTTGACATGGAGCAGCGGCGTGTTGCTTCCGTCTGGCGAACCCCACTGGAAGCTGTTCCAGCCTTCCAGCACGTCGTAATTGCATTGCGCGAAGAACGGCGTGAGCGACGCCATTTCCGCAAAGATTTCGCACGGATGGCTGTAATCCCACGCAAAGCCCAGGCGCTTGGCGAGCTGGCTGAACACCCACCAGTCCGGCTTGCTGTCCCCGAGGGGGGCGAGCACCTGGTACAGCCGCTGTACACGGCGTTCCGTATTGGTAAATGTTCCTTCTTTTTCCAGCGAGGGAACGGTCGGCAAGATCACGTCGGCAAACTGCGCCGTCTTGCTCAGGAAAATGTCCTGCACTACGAGGAAATCGAGCTTCGCCAGCATGTCCTGCGTATGGTTGGAGTCGGCGTCCACCCATGCCATGTCTTCTCCGGCAATGTACATCCCTCTCAGCTCGGCGCGCTCTGCCGCCCGAAGCATCTCGATGTTGTCCAAGCCGCGTTCCGCCGGGATTTTCACGCCGTAGGCCGCTTCGAATTTGGCGCGAATCCCGTCATTGGCAACGCGCTGGTATCCCGGGAAAATATCGGGCATGGTCCCCATGTCGGCGGCACCCTGCACGTTGTTGTGTCCGCGCAGCGGGAATGCGCCGGCGCCCGGACGCATGAAGTTGCCGGTGATCAGGAGCAGATTGGCAATGGCTGTGGAGGTATACGAGCCTGCCACGTTTTGGGTCACACCCATGCCCCAGCATACGACGGTTCCGTCGGCATCGCGAATCATTTTGGCCACTTCCATCAGGGTTTCCTTGGCGATGCCGGTTTCCTGTTCCGCGAATTCCAGCGTGTACTTCTCCAGCAGTTGCCGATATTCCGGAAAAAAATTCACGTGCGCTTCGATAAAATCCGGATGGTGCCAGTTTTGATCGATCATGTACTTGGCGACGGCGGACAGCCAGACGAAGTCCGTTCCTTGGCGCGGGCGAATGAACAAGTCTGCGCGGTCCGCCATTTCGTGCTTGCGAAGGTCGACGGCAATGAGCTTTTGGCCGGACAGCTTTTTCGCGCGCTTGATCCGCGTCGCGAGAACTGGATGCGCTTCCGCAGGCGTGCAGCCAATGAGAATGACCAGGCCGGCGCTGGCGATATCGTGAATCGAGCCGGAGTCGCCGCCAATTCCCCCCGTCGCCTGCAGGCCCCAGGATGCCGGAGACTGGCAGTATCGCGAACAGTTGTCTACGTTGTTGGTCCCGAATACTTGACGGGCCATTTTTTGCATCAGGTAGTTTTCTTCGTTGGTGAACTTGGAGGAAGAAATGAATCCCAAGGCGTCGCCGCCATAGGTCTGCTTGATCGCCCCCAGCCTGCTGGCGACCAGGCTCAGCGCCTCATCCCACGTGGACTCCACGAATTCGTCCCCGCGGCGAATGAGCGGTTTCGTCAGCCGTTCTTCGCTGTTGACGAAGTCCCAGCCGAATTTCCCCTTCACGCAGGTGGAGATGCCATTCACAGGCGCTTCCGGAGACGGTTCGACTTTCAAGATTTTCCGGCCCTTCGTCCAGACCTCGAACGAACAGCCCACTCCGCAAAAGGTGCATACCGTTTTCGTCTTCTTGATGCGCGTCTCACGCATGGCTGCCTCTACCTCGGAGACGGCGAAAATTCCGCTGTAGCCGGGCTCCACTTCCTTGATTAGGCCGATCATCGGATTCAGCAGATCCTTTCCGATGCCGCTCATAAAGCCAGCTTCCCCCAGCATCGATTTTTCCATCAGCGCGTTGCAGGGACATACGGTCACGCATTGGCCGCAAGACACACAGGACGATTCGTTGATGGATTTGCCATCATCCCAGATCACGCGCGGAATGTCCCGTTCCCAGTCGATGGTCAGCGTCTCGTTGACCTGCAGGTCCTGGCACACCTCCGTACAGCGGCCGCAGAGAATGCACTGGTTGGGATCGTAGCGGTAAAAAGGGTGGGACATATCCACCTCGTATCCTTTTTCCCTGAACGGGCGGGTCTGATGCTCGATTTCCAGCATTTCGGCCGTGTTGTGGACCCGGCAGTTTCCATTGTTGTTGTCGCATACGGTGCAGTACAGCATGTGGTTTTCCAGAATGCGGTCCATCGCTTCCTGCTGGGCCCCTCTTGCCAATACCGATGCCGTGAGAATCTTCATTCCCTCTTCAAGCTGCGTCGAACAGGCTCGCATGATCTTCCCGTCGATCTCACACATGCAGGTGTCGCAGGTCTGGATCGGGCCTAGTTCGGGAGAGTAACAAATATGCGGATGCTCGATCCCGTGCTGCAGGAGATAATCGAGAATGCGCGTGCCTTCCTCCGCTGCGTGCCGTTCTCCATTCAAGTCAAAGCTCACTAGTTTCATTTGCGCGTACCTCCAAGAAAGAAATAAAACAGCCCACCACAAAACAACCTGTGCCGTGCATGCACAAACTGTTTTATGGTGGGCTAATGACAAGGCATCCCAGATACCAGTAATCCATCCCGCCATCCATAGAGAAGCGATCAGGATCTAAGCAGCAATCGCGATTGCCCTTACATCAATGATCATCTGTCGAAAATTATAGCACTGATCTGACTTTTCGGCTATCCTGATCGTCCGCATATCGATGCGCGCTTGCCCAAGCGACAGCTCCTGTTCGCTTAAAGCAGGACAGGAAGGTGCTTCTTCGCCTCGTACTCCACCAATTCCTCGCCGTTTTTCACACGATGGAGAAAGTCCGGGTTAGCGATCAGGGGGCGGCCGAAAGCGGCCACGTCAATCGTTCCATCCGCTAACGCCTGTTCGGCGGTGTCTGGATCCAGCGTGCCGACTCCGACGATGACGCCGTCCCAGTATTTGCGCACGAGCTGATGCAACGTCTGTCCGTCTGCAAGCACGCGCGTAAACTGCATGATGGACGGGTGAATCATGGTCGCGCCCGCTTCCTTGAACGCTTCGACGAATGTGCGGATGGCCGCTTCCGGATCTTCCCACATGTAAGTCGGATTGTCGGCTTTATGGGCAGAAAAGCGAATCAGTGTTCGCTCGGCGCCGATCGCCTCGATCACCGCTTTTGTCACTTCTTTCAGCAGCGTCAGCCGCTGCGCGAGATCGCCGCCATACCGGTCCGTGCGGTGGTTGGAGACATCCGAATTGAACTGATCGATTAAATATCCGTGAGCGCCGTGAATCTCCACGCCATCAAAGCCCGCTTCGATGGCATTTTTGGCTGCCTGCGCATATTGGCCAATCAGCTCCTGGATGTCGGCAATCGACATTTCTTCCGGGATGTCGTAGGGCTTGCGGACACGCGGAACCTCTCCGATTGCCGCAATGGCTGACGGGGCCTGTGGCGGCAGGTTTCCTGCCAGCTCGTGGTGGGACAGGCGACCGACATGCCAGATTTGTGCGATGATCGTGCTGCCTTCCTTGTGTACGGCTTGCGTGACTTTTTTCCAGCCATTGATCTGCTCCTGGGTATAGAGGCCGGGAATGCCTTGGTTTCCTTTTCCGCGTGGGCTCACCACGATTCCTTCTGTAATGATCAGACCGATCCCGTCTGCCGCCCGCCTCCGGTAATAAGCGGCCACGTCATCGCCGACGACTCCCGTAGCGTCGTCCGCAAAGCAGCGTGTCATCGGAGCCATCGCCGTGCGGGTCTGAAGGTTCCATGCCCCGACCGTGACCGGTTCAATCAGCTTGCTTGTTGCTCCATTCGTGAGCTTCCCCCAGTTTTTCGCGTCGGTAGCCTGGTAGATTCCTTTGTTCGCTTGCGTCATCGTGGTACCCCTCCATCTCTTCGTTTGCTTTCATATTTATAGAAATACCGAAATAGAACAGAAACATGTGCCTTTTTCAGTCTCGAAGCAACGCAGGAGCGTACTGCTCGAGGATCTGTCTCTGCAGGCTGTAGTATCGATAGGTTCCTTCTTTGCGAACGGCAAGAAGTCCACAATCGAACAATGGTTTCAAATGATGTGTCAACGTAGAGTTTGCTCCAACGTCCAAGTGATTGGCCATTTCCAGGCAAGCCATTTCCGAGTTCTTGACGAGCATTTTCACGATCTGGAAACGCGTGGCTTCACCCAGCGCTTTGTAGACTTTTACCGCGCAATCATCCGTCACCCAGCAAATTCCTCCCTTCCCAGAAAATGATCGACTTTTGCTTACTATAGTGGAGTGGCAACTCTTTTGTCAAGGGTGGAAGATGCGGCGGACAAACTCATCGAATGAAGTCTGGCAGTTTGTGGAATGCTACTCTTGGCTTCCTTTTATCGATGTCTCTCGGGAGGGTTTACCATTGTTTACGAACGTGCTGCTGGTCATACTGCTGATCGTTGTGCTTCTGCCCCCGCTCGGTTTCTTCGGATATATGTATGCATTGTCAAAAAAACCGAAACATTCCATCATCCGCTCCCATCCCTTCCTCGGATGGATCCGCTATTTGCTGGAAAAGCTGGGCCCTGAGTTTCGCCAATACTGGTTTGACAGCGACACCGAAGGGACTCCGTTTTCCCGGGCCGATTTTGTCGGGCTGGTCTATGCGGCGAAGTACCGGACGGATCTCATCTCGTTTGGCGGCAGGAGGGATTATGAGAAGCCCGGATTCTATCTGTCCAATGCCATGTTCCCCCGGCTGACGTCGGAGCTGCGGGTCGACAATGAGACACAGGTCCCTGGCAAAAAGTATGTCATTACGGACGAGGGCGTGTTTACGCGGCGGGAAAAATGGCTGGACGAACAAGTCAAGCTTTGGCTGCTGCCGGATGAAGACGCCATCGTCGTTGGCGAAAGCCGCAGGCAGCCTTGGCGAATCAAAGGCATGTTCGGCGCGTCCGCCACTTCGTATGGCGCCGTGGGCGAGAACTACATTCTGTCTACGGGGCACGGAGCGCGCATGGCGGGCGGATCCTGGATCAATACAGGCGAAGGCGGCGTGGCTGAGGTGCATCTCCAGAGCGGAGCCGATATCGTGTCGCAGATTGGGCCGGGGATGTTTGGCTTCCGGGACAAGGACGGGCATTTTTCGCTGGAGGAATACAAAGCAAAGGCTCAAATCCCGAACATCAAGGCGTTTGAATTGAAATTTCACCAGGGCGCGAAAATTCGCGGCGGACACCTGGAAGGCTCCAAGGTAACGGAAAAGGTGGCGGCTGCCCGCCTGGTGCCCGTCGGGAAAACGGTAAACTCGCCCAATCGCTTTGCGTTTTTGACGAATCCCGCAGAGGCGCTGCAGTTTATCAAGTCCTTGCAGGAGGCTGGCGGCAAGCCGGTCGGGGTCAAGCTCGTCGTCGGCGACCCCAAGCGGCTGGAGCCCTCTTTTCAGGCAATGAGCGAGCTGGATATTTTCCCGGACTTCATCACGGTGGACGGGTCGGAGGGCGGCTCCGGGGCCACCTTCAAAGCAATGGCTGACGGCATGGGACTGCCCTTGTATGCCGCCCTGCTCATTCTCGACGATACGGCGAGAAGGTTTGGCGTACGCCATCGCTTCAAGATTTTCGCGTCCGGCAAGCTCATCACCCCGGACAAGGTGGCGATCGCACTGGCCTTGGGCGCAGACTGCGTCAATTCGGCGCGAGGCTTCATGATGGCCAACGGGTGCATCATGGCTCTGCAGTGCCACACCGGCAAATGTCCGACAGGCATCACGACGACGGATTCCAAGTATCAGGAAGCGCTCGCGCCCGAGGAGAAGAAATGGCGTGTGATGAACTATATTCTCCAGCTGAGGGAGGGCCTGTTTGCCCTGGCGGCCGCCTGCGGTCTGGAAAGCCCTTGTGGACTGACGCGCGAGCATGTGGTCTTCACCGACGCAAAAGGACAGAGCGCCCGCGTCGCAGACCTGTTTCCGTACCCGAAGGCCGATGTGAACAGCAAGAAAGCACCCTGGGAGCTGCTGTCTCGCATGGAGGCGCCGTGACGGGGGACTTTTCGATTACAGCACGTTTCTTTTGTTCACCATGATCGTCTTCGAGTTGGCATATTCGGCCAACACCTCTTCATAATCCCGGTACTTCAACACGGGAAGCACAGGACCGAATGCCTCCTCTGCGACCACGCGCGAGTCTTCCGGCGGATTGTCCACGATCGTCACGGGAATGAACTAGCCCGGCTCGTCTTTTTTCACTTCTCCCCCGCAGACGATTGCGGCGTAGACGAGGAAGAAGCCGGGCAAAAGCGAGGCCGCGTAAATCAGATTGTGCGGATTTCCGAGCAAGCAGTGATACAGAATCAACGTCGCGTACAGCAAGATGGAAACAACGGGTCCGCCATAGAGCGAGCCGATCACGAGCGGAACCGAGTGGAAATCGTAGATGATTCCGTGGAGATTGACTGGAAAAGACATGGATAAGATCAGGGCGAATGCACAGAGGACGTACAGGGAAAATGGTACCGCCGGCAAAGGGTTTTGCCGGGAAATCGCGAATAACTCGCTATGAGCGATAGGAGGTGTTCCGGTGATCCATTCCATCCTGAAATGTTTGTGGGGGAAGCAAAAAAACAACCGAACGCTGCGCAAATGCCTATCCACCCTCTACTTCCTCTTTCAGCGCAACAAGCGCAAGATTCAGGGGAGCAACAACAAGATTGCGTACGACGGAGCTTACTTGGCCAAGGTCACATTTGACATCGTCGGCAATGGGAACCGCATCCTCTTCAAACCCGGGGCGCGCCTCTCCAACGTTCTGATCAAAATGCGCGGCGACCGCCACACGCTCGTCATCGGGGAGGACTGCATTTTCGGCGGGGGGAGCTTCTGGTTCCAGACCGAGGGCTGCGAGATCATCGTCGGCGGCAAAACGAGCTTTGAGGAGGCGAACGTCTCCGCTCTCGAACCTCATTCCCGCGTAGCGATCGGCGCGGACTGCATGTTTTCCTATGACGTGCATATCCGAAACGGCGATTCCCACTCGATCATCGACCTGGAAACAAACAAGCGGATCAACTACGCCGAGAACATCTGCATCGGCGATCACGTGTGGCTCGGGGCTCACGTCCAGGTATTGAAGGGAGTCACCATTGAGAGCAACAGCATCGTCGGAATTCGTTCCGTCGTGACCAGCGACATCCCGAAGCATTCCATCGCGGTCGGCGTTCCGGCAAAGGTCAAGAAGCGCAATATCGACTGGTCCCGAGAACTCATTTTTGACGAATAGCGCAAATCGGGCCGGCCGCTGTTCACGCCTTCGTCCCCCTGCCACCCTGTTTGCTCTCTGCGAAGCTCTCTTTATGAAAGCGTGTGAGATAGGAAAACAAATGCTCTCCTTCTGTGGAGAACTGTCCCGGGACCAGCTGCAAATACATCGCGCGATAGGGCTCAGGCACCCAGATGTAATAATGGACATACGAGGTCGTCTGAAAGCCCATTTTGGCCCGGAAGTGGGTCCGGTTCGCATTCGCTGGCGTATCCTCCGCCTCCACCTCGATGATCAGGAGTGCATACTGCCCTTCCTGCTTCGCCCACCGAATGAGGTGCTGCAAAAACGTGGACCCGACGCCTTTCCCCGCAGCTCGCTGCGTACCGCGAAGTAATCGAGAATCAGCGCGCGATGATTGGACGCTTTGCCCGTGATCGCCATCGCGACAGGCTGATCTCCCAGCTTGGCTAGATGCAAATTGCCTAGCTGCTTCTGGAACATATTGCGGAGAATCGACCGGTTTTTTCTCCCGGACTCTGGAAATGCCCCGTAGTAGATGGGCTCTGCCTCCTGCCATAATAGCTCGTCCCAGTGATCGGCGGTGATGACCTCCATCTGTTTCAGGCCCCTCTCGTATCCGTATGAATCCAGCTTCTATGTAGCCTCTCCTGATTGAGGGCTGCGCAATCCGCGACTCTGGGGACGGCCACGTTTCCGTCTTCCACACGCCGGCGTGTTTGAGAGCTCGCGGACAATGGACGAAGCACTCCTCTACCTTGACGACCACGCCGAGATTGAGCGTCTTTCCCGTCCAGCCTTGTTGTGCCAGCAGCCCGGCTTTTTTCGTGATCGTCGCAACGCCGTTGATCCGCACGACTTCTTCCATGCCTGGGATGAGAAAAACCATGCCCACCTGCGGGTTTTCCAACATATTCAGCAGAGAGTCGACACGGCGGTTCCCCATTCTCTCCGGGTAGATAATATGACGGTCGTCCAGCACCTTGACAAAGCCGGGCTCGTCGCCGCGCGGGGATACGTCTCCTCGACCGGCTGCATTCGCTGTGGACAGGAAAAACAACGGCGATCTGGCCAAATACGCGGCCACGTGCGAATCTACCTGCGCGATGGTCTTTTTGACTACGGTCTCATGGGGGACGCCCACCAGGCTCCGCAATTCCTCCGCACTCGCAATCCGGTCTTCTGCCAGCAATTGGCTCCACATCTCTCTTCATCTCCTCTCGATTCCGATTCTCTCGATTCCGACGATCGATGCGATGATGGATGACCACCCTGTCGTTGGTAATGATTCTCAGCTTCTCTGTCCATCTAAAGGGGTGCGCTGCGGGAATGCAGGGCATGCGGGTTTAGCGCACAGCTTACGCCTTGTTGAGCATGTGAATGGCGTGTCCGAGCACGGCTTCGGCGGCTTCCAGCCAGACTTCGCTCAACGTAGGATGCGGATGGACAATCAGCGCCACATCTTCGACCCGGGCAGCGAGTTCGAGGGCGAGCACGCCTTCGCCGATCAGGTTGGAGGCGTCCGCTCCCACGATGTGCATCCCCAGCAGCAGGTGGCTCTGCTCATCCACGATCACCTCGGCGAAGCCTTCCTTCTCATCCGTCGCCAATGCCCTGCCGTTCGCCCGATAAGGGAACGCCGCTGCTTTCACCCGATACCCCTGCTGTTCGGCTTCTTCCTTCGTCAGTCCCACACCGGCAATTTGCGGCTCCGTAAAAATTACATACGGGACATAAGGCGAGTCTACGCGGCTGGGCAAACCGGCAATGACCTCGGCGGCCACGATTCCTTGCTTCGCGGCCCGGTGTGCGAGGGCGGGGCCCAAAGTGACATCGCCGATCGCGTACATGTGCGGAACATTCGTGCGGCACGCCTGGTCGACGAGGATATAGCCGCGCTCGTCGGTCTGTACGCCGGCTTGGGCCAGTCCGATCTCCCCCGTATTCGGGACACGGCCAATCGTGACCAGCACTTTCTCGGCCGTGAGCTGCTCCCGTTCTCCTTGTCGGCCGGTGCGGATGTCCAGCAGGGCACGGCCTTCCACGATAGCGACAGCCTGCACCATCGCCTCTGTTTTCACCGTCATGCCCAGCTTTTTGCTCTGCTTCTTCACTTCCTGCGTGAGCGATTGGGCCGTCTGCGGCAGGATGTCATTCGCCGTTTCCAGGATCGTCACCTGCGACCCGAGCTTGGCAAAGGCCATGCCCAGCTCCATGCCGATGTAGCCGCCGCCGATGATGGCGAGCGTCTCTGGCACTTTTTGCAGGTTCAAGGCATCGGTAGAGTCGAGGATGATCTCGCCATCCCGCTCGACAAACGGGGGAAGATACGGTCTTGAGCCGGTCGCGACGATCGCCTGGCGAAATTTGTACGTCTCGAAGTCACCGCCGGTCTCGACGCTGATCCGGTCTTGGGACAAAAACGTCGCCGACCCTTTGACGACCGTCACGCCATTTGCCTCGCAAAGACGGCCGACGCCCGCTTGCAGCTGCGAGACGACGGATTCCTTCCACGCTTGCCACTTCGGCATGCGGAAAGCGGCGTTCCCTTCCGGAAGCTCGATCCCGAGCTTCGCCAGATTGCCCAGCTTGTGAAATTCAGCCGCGCTGTGAATCAACGCTTTCGATGGGATGCAGCCGCGATTCAGGCAAACCCCGCCGAGGCTGTCTTTTTCGATCAACACGACGGAGAGCCCCAGCTGACCCAGGCGAATCGCAGCCGCATATCCGCCCGGGCCTCCACCGATCACCACGACATCCGTTTCCATTGCCACTTCTCCGACAACCATCTATACCATCTCCGCCAATAACAGATTCGGATCTTCCAGCAGCTCCTTGATCCGGTTCGTAAAGCGCACGGCTGTCACGCCGTCGATCAGGCGGTGGTCAAAGGAGAGCGAGACGTTCATCATCCAGCGGATCACGCCTTGATCCTCGCGCACGACCCAGCGCTTTTCCATTTTGTGCAAGCTGATGATGGCGGCCTCCGGATGGTTGATGATCGGTGTCGCTTGCAGTCCCCCGATGGGACCGACATTGCTGATCGTAAAGGTGCCGCCCGTGATGTGTTCCATCGCCAGCTTTCCGGTCCGGGCCAGCTCTGCGAGATTCGCGATATCGTCGGCGAGCTGGAAGATCGACTTGCGGTCCGCTTCTCGAATGACCGGAATGACCTGCTTTCCCCAAGGCGATGATCATTTTTGCCTATGCATTTTCGCGCAGCGATGCTCAATTCTGATTATTGCGATTTCACCTGCAGTCCAAGGGGGGTCCTATGAATCAAACGAGGTTCTACCAGGAGAGCGACAACGACGAGCTGTTCCAGCTGATCACGACCATTTTCCATACGTCGCACGACGGGCTGGCCATCTGCGACCGCGACGGCTACGTCCTTTTGTACAACGAGGCCTATTTGCACATCACGGGTGTGCCTGCAGAGGTGCTGGAGCGCTACAGCTTTATCGAGCAGAAGGAGAAGCACATGGTCCCCGATTCTTCCGCCGCGCTGGCCATCCGGACCAAGCAGACCCACAGCGTCTTCATCGATTATGCGAACGGCCGAAAAGCGATCAATACGGCGACGCCCTTGCTCGACGAAAATCAGGAGCTGCTGTTCGTGGTGGGCAACGTCCGCGATATTACCGAGCTGAACCAGCTGCAGCAGGAGCTGGAGGAGACGCGGCAGATCAACTCGGCCTTCCAGCAGGCACTGGAGCAGATCCAAAGCGGGATCGACTACGAGGGCCAGCTCATCTACCGAAGCAGCCTGATGCACCGCATCGCCGCCCTGGCCGAGCGTTTCGCGGTGAACGACTCGCCGGTCCTGCTCCTGGGCGAATCCGGCGTCGGCAAGGACGTGCTCGCCCATTACATCCATGCCCGCAGCGGACGCATCGGCGACTTTATCAAAATCAACTGTGGAGCCATCCCGGATCACCTGCTCGAATCCGAGCTGTTCGGCTACGAAAAAGGGGCGTTTACCGGGGCGACCCAGGCCAAGGAAGGTCTCCTGGAACTGGCGCACAGCGGCACCATTTTCCTCGATGAAATCGGCGACCTGCCGTATCCGCTGCAGGTCAAGCTGCTCAACGTCTTGCAGGACGGGAAAATACGCCGGCTGGGGGGAAAGACGTCACGACAGGTGAACATGCGGATCATCGCGGCGACCAACAGCGATCTCGAGGCGATGGTCGAGCGCAAGCAGTTCCGCCAGGATTTGTACTACCGTCTGAATGTGCTGGCGATTACCGTCCCTCCCCTGCGCGAGCGGCGCGACGATATTCCGGCGCTGCTGTTTTCTTTTTTGAAAATGCTGGAGCAAAAGTACCAGCGGGAAATACGGGTCGAGAGCGACGCCCTGGAAGCCCTCATGGAATACGATTGGCCGGGAAACATTCGCGAGCTGAAAAACGTGGTCGAACGCTCCTATCACCTGTGCGAAAACGGGAAGATTGCCGTCGACCAGCTGCCTGCCTCCATTCGCATGGCGCAGCAGGCGTCGCTTCCGCTGAAGATGGCCAAAATGGACTCGTCCTTGCCGCTGAAAGAAGCCGTCGACCACTTCGAGCGGGAGTACATCCAGCGCGTCCTCGGCGAAACGAAGACGATGCAGGAATGTGCCGACAGGCTGGGAGTCAACATCTCCACGCTGGTAAGAAGGAAGCGGAGCCTGGGGATCAAATAAGGAGGCTGTCTCCAGCCAAATCAAAACAGCCTGGCAGCCTGAAGCGCTAGCCGGGCCATTTTTTGTTGGGGCAGCAATCGGGAAGTCGCCGATCAAAGGGAGGTGCTTTATGAAAAACGTCGAGTCGGCTTCTCCTGGATGTTGGCTTCAGCGAATATAGGGGTACCGCCAACCAAATGACATAAAACCCACGCTAAGAGAGTTCCACATCGCCACCAGATCGAGTGAATCTGACCTGAAAGAAATGTAGAAAACTGACCCTCCACGGAGCGAATGGTTGCTCGCCGTGCCCATTCCGCACTCCTCGTCAAAACGGATGCATCCGTTTGCTGTGGTAACATTCAGCTTCTGCCTCTCCTCTCTCATGAAGTCGCTGCTGTTTCTCTGCCAGCTTCATGTGCATCAAACGGTCTGGGCGGTATGCAGAGCTTCGCAAGCCGCATGGACCGACTCGCTGAAAATACGCGCGATATCGTCCACCTGTTCTTCCGTTATGATCAGCGGAGGCAAAAACCGCATCACGGCGGAATGGCGGCCGCCAACTTCCAAAATCAGACCGCATTTGAGGCATTCTTGCTGAATGAGGCTGGCCAGCGCGGAATAGGCGGGATAGTGCCCCAACGAGTCCGGCTGTGCCTGGGCGTTTACCACTTAAACTCCGATCATGAGGCCGCGCCCGCGAATATCGCCGATAAAGGCAACGCTGTCTTGCAGTGCCGACAACCGATCGGCCAGGCGCCTGCCGAGCAGTTCCGCTTTCGCCGGGATGTCCTGTTCCTTTATGTATCGCAAGGGATGCTATAGACCTAAAAAGTCCCTAGGAAAACGTATTTTTCCTTTTGGACCGCATGCAAAAAAAGCCGACTCCTCACCGCATGGGCGAGAAATCGGCTTCCCTGTCTTCTTTCCTTTACTTTCCTACGGAAGCGGCTACCTGCACTTCTGCTTTCGGCTTCGCCGGTTTTTCCGCGTGTTTCTTTTGGCTCATCTCAAAAGCTGCCAGGATCGCATCGCTGCGTTTCATACCCGATTGCAGCCGCTCTTCCATGGTGAGAACGATCTGCTTGTAGTCTTTGGGAATGACTTTGACGAACTTCGCCCGGGTCGCTTCCCATTGGTCGAGCAGCTTTTGCGCATGCCGGCTGCCTGTGTAGGCGACGTGTTTTTGCAGCAGCTGTTTGACTTCCGCGACTTCGCGCTCTTCCTGCAGCTGTTCCAAGAGCACCATTTCCTGATTGCACGAAGCGGCAAACGCCTCCTTGTTCTCGACCAGGACATACGCCGTGCCGCCAGACATTCCGGCAGCGAAGTTTTTCCCGACTGCGCCGATGACGACGACACGTCCACCCGTCATGTACTCGCAGCCGTGATCCCCGACGCCCTCGACGATGGCTGTCATGCCGGAGTTTCTTACGCAGAAGCGCTCTCCCGCCATGCCGCCGATATAGGCTTCACCGGAAGTCGCTCCGTAGAACGCCACGTTTCCGATGATGATGTTTTGCTCAGACGCATAGCCGACTTTTTGCGAAGGATACACCGCGATTTTTCCGCCGGAAAGGCCTTTGCCGACGTAGTCGTTGGCATCGCCCTCGAGCAGCATCGTCATTCCGCGCGGCACGAATGCGCCAAAGCTCTGTCCGGCAGACCCGCGGAACTGGAGGCGGATCGTGTCTTCCGGCAAGCCGTGCTCGCCGTAGCGTCTCGTCACTTCGCTTCCCAGGATCGTCCCGGCGACGCGGTTCGTGTTGTCGATCGGCAGCACGGCCTCGACAGGACGCTGTTTTTCCAGGGCCGGTTTGGCCAGCGCAAGCAGCTCCCTGCGGTCCAGCGTCGCATCCAGCTTGTGGTCTTGCGCCGTTTGGTGGAATCTGCCTGCTCCCTCCGACACCGCAGGCTGGAACAAAAGCGGAGCGAGATCGATGTGTTTCGCTTTCCAGTGCGATTTTGCCTTCTCGTTCATGGTCAGCAGCTGGCTTTGGCCAATCATGTCCGCGAAGGAACGGAAGCCGAGCGACGCCATGATTTCCCGGACCTCACGCGCGACGAAGCGCATAAAATTGACAGCGTGCTGCGGATCGCCCTTGAATTTTTTGCGCAGATCCGGATTTTGGGTGGCCACCCCTACCGGGCAAGTATCCATGTGGCATACCCGTGCCATGACGCAGCCGATCGAAACGAGCGGCGCGGTGGCAAAGCCAAATTCCTCCGCCCCGAGCAGAGCAGCGATGATGACGTCGCGTCCGGTCATCATTTTCCCGTCTGTCTCCAGGATGACGCGGTCGCGCAGCTGGTTCAGCAGCAGCGTCTGATGCGCCTCGGCCAAGCCTAGCTCCCACGGCAATCCGGCATGCTTGATGCTGCTTTTCGGCGATGCGCCTGTGCCTCCGTCATGTCCGCTGATGACGATGACATCCGCCAGCCCTTTGGCTACCCCTGCCGCGATCGTGCCGACCCCTGCCTTGGACACCAGCTTCACGCTGATGCGCGCACGCGGATTGGCGTTTTTCAGGTCGAAGATCAGCTGCGCCAAGTCTTCAATGGAATAAATGTCATGGTGCGGCGGCGGGGAAATGAGTCCGACACCCGGCGTGGATTTGCGGACTTCCGCGATCCACGGGTACACTTTGTTGCCTGGCAGCTGGCCGCCTTCACCCGGCTTCGCCCCTTGCGCCATTTTGATCTGAATTTCCGTGGCATTGACGAGATAATGGCTGGATACGCCGAAGCGGCCGGAAGCTACTTGCTTGATGGCGCTGCGCCGCAGATCGCCGCTTTCGTCGGCCACGTAGCGCTGCGGATCTTCGCCTCCCTCGCCGCTGTTGCTCTTCGCGCCGAGGCGGTTCATGGCGATAGCGAGCGTCTCGTGCGCTTCCTTGCTCAGCGAGCCGTAGGACATCGCCCCGGTCTTGAAGCGGTGGACGATGGAATCCACGGATTCCACTTCGTTTAGCGGAACCGGCTGACGGTCCGACTTGAAGTCCAGCAGATGGCGCAGGAATGTGAATTGCTGGTCGTTCGCCAGCTCGGAGTACACCTTGTAGTGATCGTAGCTGCCTTCCCGCACCGCTTTTTGCAGGGCGTGCACGGTCTTTGGATTAAACAGATGGAATTCCCCGTCACGGCGGAACTGGAAGTCGCTGCCGGCATCCAGCGTTTCCTCGGAATGTTCCGGCGAGAACGCTTTGGTGTGGCGGAGCAAAGCTTCCTGTGCGATGATTTCGAGCGTAATACCGCCGATCTTGGAAGCGGTCCGCGTGAAGTAACGGTCAATGACGGAAGAATCGATCCCGACGGCTTCAAAAATTTGCGCGCCGCGGTAGCTTTGCACGGTGGAAATGCCCATTTTGGACATCACCTTGACGACGCCTTCGACAGCCGTGTGCAGATAGATGGCGACGATGTCCTCCTTGCTTGTGCCGGTCAGTTTTTGCGCGTCGGCCAGCTCCAGCAAGGAATCGATGGCGACGTACGGATTGATGGCATCGACGCCGTAGCCGATCAGCATGGCGAACTGATGGACATCCCGCGGCTCACCGGATTCCACGATCAGGCTCACTCGCGTCCGCGACCCTTTGCGCACCAGATCGTGGTGCAGACCGCTGCCCGCCAAAAGTGCCGGGATAGCTGCCTGCGACTTGTCCATGCCCCGGTCAGAGAGAATCAGCAGGGTATGTCCTTCTGCCATCGCCTGCTCCGCTGCCGCGAACAGATCTTCCAGCGCTTGCTCCAGCGCGGCAGCTCCGCCGTCAGCCGGGAACAGAATCGGCAAGCTTTTGGCCTTGAACTCCGGATGCGGGTTGCTTGTCAGCTGTGCCAGTTCTTCATTGGAGAGCAGCGGCGAGCTCAAGCGGATGCGGCGGCAGTTGTCGGCAGCAGGTGCGAGCAGATTGCCTTCCGCTCCCAGATAGGACAGCGTCGACGTCACGCACGCCTCGCGAATCGCGTCAATCGGCGGGTTCGTCACCTGGGCGAACGACTGCTTGAAGTAGTTGTACAAAAGCTGCGGCCGCTCAGACAGCACCGCGAGCGGGGTGTCGATTCCCATGGAACCGAGCGGATCTTTTTTCTCGGCGACCATCGGGGTCAGCACCTTGGACAGCTCTTCCTGGGTGTAGCCAAACGCCTTTTGGCGCGCGAGCAGCGCCTCTCCCGACAGCTTTTCGCGCACGGCGGCCTTCGGCAATTTTGCAAGCGATACCAGATTAGTGTTGATCCATTCGCCATACGGCTGTTCGTTGGAAATTTGTTTCTTGATTTCCTCGTCAGAGACAATGCGTCCTTCCTCGAGGTCGACGAGGAGCATTTTGCCCGGGCTCAGCCGTCCTTTTTGGACGATCTTCTCATCCGGAACGTCAAGAACCCCTACCTCCGAGGAAAAAATAATAGTATCATCAGAGGTGACGTAATAACGGGCCGGGCGCAAGCCGTTGCGGTCGAGAATGGCCCCGATCTGCTTTCCGTCTGTAAAGGAAATGGCGGTCGGACCGTCCCACGGCTCCATCAGGCAGCTGTGATATTCGTAAAACGCTTTCTTGAAAGCGTCCATTTGCGCATCCTGGTCCCATGGCTCGGGAATCAGCATCATGGCCACATGCGGCAGCGAGCGCCCAGCCAGGGAGAAAAATTCCACGCAGTTGTCCAAAATGGCGGAGTCGCTGCCTTCGTGATCGATGACAGGCACGACCTTTTTCAGATCGTCGCCGAACGCTTCGGACTGGAACATCTGCTCGCGGGCGCGCATCCAGTTGATGTTGCCTTGCAGGGTGTTGATCTCGCCGTTGTGAATCAGATAGCGGTTCGGGTGGGCACGCTCCCACGTCGGGAAGGTGTTCGTGCTGAACCGGGAGTGAACCACAGAAAACGGGGAAGCATAGGATGCGTCCTGCAAATCGGTATAAAACTGGTCGACCTGCTCAGGAGTAACCAAGCCTTTGTAAACGATGGTGCGGCTGGACAGCGATGCGGCGTAGAAGCCTTCGCCTGCTGCCTGCTCTATCTGTTTTCGGATGATATACAACTTTCTTTCAAACTGGAGCGTATCTTTCACCTGGGAGCCGGCTCCGATAAACACCTGACGGATAAACGGCTGGCTTGCCTTCGCCGTCCTGCCGATTTTACCGGCATCGACGGGAACCGTTCTCCAGCCGAGCAGCTTTTGTCCCTCCGCCTGAACGATCGCTTCCAGTTGCTTTTCATACGTATGGCGGAGAGTCTCGTCCATCGGGAGAAACAGCATGCCTACGCCGTAATTGCCTTGGGCAGGCAGCTTGAAGCCCAGCTCTTCGCACGATTTTTTAAAGAAGGCATGAGGAATGGCAGTCAAAATACCGGCGCCGTCCCCCGTCTCCGGATCGCTTCCCTGTCCGCCGCGATGTTCGAGATGACAGAGAATCTCCAATCCTTTTTTTACCATATCATGAGTAGCCTTGTTTTTCAGGTTGGCAATAAAACCGATTCCACAGGCATCGTGTTCGTACATTGGATCATAAAGACCCTGCTTTGCAGGCAATCCTCGCATATTCATATTCTCCACTCCTTGCTCTCTCTGTTAGCATTTATTTTAGATTGAGCGAATTATTTAAACAATATATAATTAGTGGAGAATTCATCTTGAAATTAGATTGATTGTGCGTGAGGAGATCAAAATGGACTTCAGACAAATCCAATACTTCATCGAAGTTGCCAAACGGGAGCATTACACAGAGGCCGCCCACTCCCTTCATGTCGCCCAATCTGCCCTCAGCCGGCACATTGCGATCCTGGAAAAGGAGCTGGGCGTCTCCCTCTTTATTCGGGAAGGACGAAATGTCAAATTGACGAACATTGGGAAAATCTTCCTGCAGCATGCAGAGCTGTCCCTGGGAGAAATCGAGAAAGCGAAGAAAAAAATCCGGGAAATCCTCGATCCCGAGCGCGGGACAATCCGCGTCGGATTTACCAGCAGTCTCGCCGCCAACCCTCTGCCGACGGTCATCTCGGCCTTTCGCGCCCGCTATCCGGACATCGGGTTCCAGCTGCGCCAGGGCGCATACCTGGCGCTGATCGACTCCATCATCAAGGGAGAGCTCGACATCGCGTTCCTCGGACCGGTGCCGACCCAGGAAAAAAACGTGCAGAGCCACATCTTCTTTGCGGAAGAAATCGTCGCCCTGCTGCCGTCGAAGCACCCGCTCGCCAAGCAGAAAACGCTGCGCCTAAGCGAGCTGAGGCAGGATACGTTCGTGCTGTTTCCGCCCGGCTACATCCTCCGCGGCATCGCTGTGAACGCCTGCGCCCAGATGGGATTCGAGCCGAAGGTGGCCTTCGAGGGAGAAGACATCGATGCCATCAAGGGGCTGGTGGCAGCAGGACTAGGAGTGACCCTGCTGCCGGAGCTGACGTTGGCCGACAACGTCCCGCGGGAGACCGTCAGGCTGCGGATCAACGAACCGCACGTGACGCGGACGGTCGGCATCATCATTCCCAAAAACCGGGAGCTGCCGCCGTCCGAGAGGCTGTTTTACGACTTTCTCAAGGAGTTTTTTGATCGCCTCGGACGGTATCGCGGGTAAAGGGTGAAGAAAGAAAAGAAACATCTGCCAGAGCATGATGACGAGCGGAGGCTATGATGAAGTACGAGACCATCCTGTTTGATGTGGACGATACGTTGTTTGACTTTGGCATGACAGAAAAAATGGCGCTGCAAAAAACATTGCACAGCCATGGGATTTCCCTGACGTTGACAGACTTGCTTCCTGCCTACAAAGAGATTAGCTCCGGCCTGTGGAGAGATTTGGAGCAGGGCCATACCACCCTGCCCGAGCTGGGCGTGGAGCGGTTCAAACGATTGTTTCGGGAGCTCTGGTTTGACCACGATGCAGCTGACCGCCAGAGAAAATGTGCTCATCGTAGGCGATTCGCTAACCTCTGATATTCAGGGAGGCGCCGATTACGGAATCCATACCTGTTGGTTCAACCCGAACCGGAAAGAGAACAAGCTGGGGATCAAGCCGACGTACGAAATTCAGGCGCTCCTCGATCTGCTGGACTATTTGTAAAACGAGTGCTGCCGTTACCGCGTCAGCACCTCTCCCGAATTTGTCTTTCACGCGGGGATGGGACTTTTGTTCCTGTACAGCGCCGTTCTCCTTTTCATCGACAACTGACAGGACAGAAAAAGGGCGCGTTTGCGGTCGAGAGGCACATGAGGACAATCGAAAAGGCCCGAACATGGCTCTGTTCGGGTCTTCTTTACTCATCAGGCTTGCAAATTTTTTTCAGCTGGCTCAGCCCGTTCTTGAGCTGCGCCAGCTGCTGCTGGATTTGATCGAATTGCTGGTCGTCCGATTGGCTGCTGGGCGGACAAGTGGGAATCGGTGCAGGCGTGTTCGTCTCCGCTTTATTGCTCAGCCTGGTTGTTTTATCGACGGCGAGAATAAAAAAACCAATGGCGATAATCCACAAAGCGATGACTCCCACATCATCATCATTACAAGACGACATCTGCATCCCCTCTTGCTTTGTATGATCGAAAAAACAGCCTACCGCTTCCGCTGCTTGACTTGTTGTTCCAATTCCTTTAGCTCCAGCTGCATCTGGAACAGCTCAAATTGAATTTGCTGTCGTTGAAGCTGTCTCTTCTGGGCCTGCAGCTGCGTTTGCAGATCGTTCATCTGCTGCTGGTCGTTCGGATTGGACGCAGGATCTGCCGGTTCGGCTGAGACGGTCGCGCCCAAAGCAGCAAACAGATCTCCCATCACGGTGATCCACGCGCCGACGATCCCTAGATCCTGACCGATATTGTTATTCCCCATGGTACACCTCTCCAGTTGTCACGCTCGGGCAGGGAATTTTTCTCTCCCATTTTATTCACAAGCCCAGGAAAGGTGCCAGTTTTCTCGTCAGAAAACGCACGCGCAGCGCTGCCCGAACTTTTTGCAGCGCCTGGATCAGCTGCTCCCCGCATCCGTCCTTTGGCTTCAAAACAGCAGTAATGACGATTGGTTGCACGCAATCTTCCCTGCTTTCTCTCGATCTTCCCTTCTCTATCAACATTCGCGCTGCCGTCCTGTCATTCCTTCTTTGATGCAAGCGGAAAGACTGCGGATGCGCATGACGAGAAGAGGCGCGGGGCAAAATGGCGGCATTTGGCTCGAAAGGCTCTTTACAGAGGCGAACCGCTTTCCTGCAGCAGCGGTCCGCTCTCCCAGACAGTGCTCGGAATCTCCCGCTTCAGCACCGGGATGACTTCTGCGGCGAATCGCTCCAGCTGCTCGGCTTGCTCCGCTTCCGTGAGGCCATCTACACTGATCGTCAATACTTGATGCCCGAATGCTTCGTGGTATTGCAGAACCTTCTCGATCACATGTTCGGGGCTCCCTACGAGAATGGGGCCGTTGGCTACATTGTCCTCGAGATCGCGAAACGGCGGAATGTCATGGGGCTGTGTCAAGCTGGCACGGAAGGCTTGATGGTATGGGCGGAAACGCTCGATCGCATCTTCCGTCGTGTTCGCCAGATAAAGGCTTCCGCCTGCTCCCGCACCGATGACCGCCTTCGCCGGATCGTGGCCGTAATAAGCCAGCCGTTCGCGGTAGTGGTCGATGAGCGCCTTGTACTTCTCCTGCCGATGCAGCGTATTGGACGAAAACAGCGGCTCGCCGTATTGGGCGGCCAATTCCGTAGACAGCGTGCTGGAGGCGCTGCCATGCCAGACCGGAATTTGCTTCTGGAAAGGTCTTGGCTGAGTCGTCACGTTCTGCAGCGGCGGACGGTATTTGCCCTCCCAGGTGACGTTCTCTTCGCTCCACAGCCGTTTCAAAAGCGCATACCGCTCGGCCAGGGACTCCCATTGTTCTGCTTCCGTGATCCCGAACAGCGGGTAGTGCTGGGCGAAGTTCCCCTTCCCAATGATCATCTCGAGCCGTCCTCCCGACAGGTGATCGAGGGTCGCATAGTCCTCCGCCACTCTGACAGGATCGAGGACGCTGAGCACTGTCACGGTAGTCAAAAGGCGGATGCGCGATGTCCGGGCGGCGATCGCGGTCAGGACGACAGGCGGAGACGACGAGAGAAACGGCGCTCCGTGACGCTCCCCCACTCCGTATGCTTCAAAGCCGAGCTGCTCGGCGAGTGCGGCTTGCTTGAGTATGTTCTGGAATTTTTGCTGGGCCGTGAACGCTTCCCCTGTAACCGCGTTCGGGGTATTCATCATCAGGCTCATCAGAGCGAATTTCATGGGCTCTCTCCTCCTATGCGTTCTGCCGATGCTAGATCGGATAGTGGCAGGCTGCGGAATGGCCGGAGCTGATCGTCGTCCATACGGGGACCTCTTCCCTGCAACGCGATGTGGCTGCCGGACAACGAGTGTGAAACCGGCAGCCGGATGGCGGTGCCGCCGGTGAAGGGATCTCTCCCTGGATGGGGGCGAAAAACCGTTTGCGCCGCGGATCCGGCCAGGGAATCGAAGAGATCAGCAGCGCCGTGTACGGATGAGCCGGATGGCTGAACAGCTCTTCGGCAGGGGCGATTTCCACGAGGTTCCCCAGGTACATGACCCCGATTCGCGAAGAGACATGTCTGACGATGTTCAGCCCGTGGGCGATGAAGACGTACGTCAATCCCAGCCTGCGCTGCAGCTGCTGCATGAGATTGATGATCTGCGCCTGTACGGATACGTCGAGGGCGGAGACGGCTTCGTCGGCGAGCACGAACCGCGGATTCAAGGCGATCGCGCGGGCAATGCCGATCCGCTGCCGCTGCCCGCCGGAAAACTCATGGGGGTAGCGCTCTGCCCACGCGGGATTCAGACCGACCAGCGACAGCAGCTCTTCGACACGGGAGCGGCGTTCTGCCTTCGTCCATGTCCCGTGGACATCCAGCGGCTCGGCGATTGTCTCCAGAATCGTCCAGCGCGGATTGAAGGAGCCGTACGGATCTTGAAAGATCATTTGCATGTCGCGCTTGACCTGGCGTAGGGCGCCCGCTCCTTGCCCGGTCAGCTCTTCCCCCCGGAAGTATATCTTTCCAGACGTCGCCTTCTCCAGCTGGATCAGCACGCGCCCGAGCGTCGATTTGCCGCTGCCCGACTCGCCTACCAGACCGAACGTCTCGCCTTCGTGAATCTCGAACGAAACATCATCGACTGCATGGATGACAGCCTTGGTTCTGCCAAAAGCGCCTTTGACCGGATAGTGCTTCGTCAGCCCTTTGACCGCAAAGAGCAGCGGCTTCTTCGCCGGTTCGTCCGCGAGCAGGCTCACGCTCACAGCGGCGGCGCTTTCGATCGCACTGTCTTTGGCGGAATCGGGCGCTCTGCGACCTTCCGCCTGCAGCCATTCGTCCGTGTGCCAGCATGCGGCCGTGTGTTCCCCGTCTCCAGCAAGTGGAGGTGCCTCTGCCCTGCATTTGCCTGTGGCAAAAGGGCAGCGCGGATGGAACCGGCATCCGCTCGGAAACTCGGCTGCGTTGGGGGGCGTCCCCTCGATCGCGTACAGCGGGGACTGGCGATCGCTGTCCATCGTCGTGATCGAACGAAGCAGCGCGGCCGTATACGGGTGGCGCGGCTGGGCAAACAGGCGCTCCGCCGAAGCCTGCTCCACGATCCGGCCTGCGTACATGACCAGCATGCGGTCGGCCATTTCCGCAGCGATCCCCAGATCGTGCGTGATCAACAGGATGGACATGCCGTATTCGGACTGCAATTCGCTAAGCAGGCTCAAAATTTGCGCCTGGATCGTCACGTCCAGGGCAGTCGTCGGTTCATCCGCGATGAGCAGCTCTGGTCCGCAGGCGAGCGCCATCGCGATCATGGCCCGCTGCAGCATCCCGCCGGACAGCTCGTTCGGATACTGCTTCAGGCGCAGCTCCGGCTCCGGCAGACCTACCCGCCGCAGCAGCTCCACGGCGTGCGCTCGCGCTTCTTTCCCGCTCTTTTTGTCATGGCGGCGGATGGTCTCGATCAATTGCGTGCCTATGGTGAAAACCGGATCGAAGGCGGACATCGGCTCCTGGAAGACCATCGAGACTCGTTTTCCGCGAATGGACTGCAGGATGCTCTGCGGCACGGCCGTCAGTTCGGTGCCATCGAGTTGGACGCTCCCGGACGTAATCCGTCCCCGCTCAAAATCGATCAATCGCATGATCGCCTTCGAGGTGATCGTCTTGCCGCTGCCCGATTCTCCCACGAGGCATACCGTCTCTCCCCGCCTGATCTGGAACGATACGTCCGTAACAGGCGTCACCGCGCCACTCGCTGTCGGGTATTGTACGGTCAACCCGTTTATTTCCAGCAATGTCTGGGTCATACTGCCGTCTCCTTTCCTTTACCCGTTGCTTTATCTCGGATCCAGTACATCCCGGATGCGGTCGCCGATAATATTTACGGAGAGGACGAACGAAGCGATCGCAAGCCCGGGAAAAGTGCAGACCCACCAGGCTACCGTCAAATAGCCTCTCCCCTGTGACAGGACCGTGCCCCAGTCCGGAATTTCCTTGATCACGCCAAGTCCCAGAAAGCTGAGTCCCGAGCCTGTCAGAATCGACGTCCCGACGCCGATCGTCGCCATGACCAAAAAGGGGGCGAGCGAGTTCGGCAGCACATGCTTGAAGAAAATGCGGGTGCCTGTGCTGCCGATGGAACGGGAAGCGAGCACGTACGTCCGGTTTTTCACCGTCAAGATCTGGCTGCGCATGACCCGGGCATAGCGGGGAATCGTGCCTGCCGCGATGGCCAGCACGACATTCATCGTGCTCGGGCCCAAGGAAGCCGCGATGGCCAGCGCCAGCAGGATGCCCGGAATGGTCATCAGGACATCGATCAGACGCATGAGGACCTGGTCGACCCAGCCGCCCACATAGCCTGCCAGCGTTCCGAGCGCGGCCCCGGCCAATCCCCCGACCACGACTGAGGCCAATCCGATCAGGAGCGAGTCGCGGCTGCCGTAGATCACGAGGGTGAATACATCCCGTCCGAAGTAATCCGTCCCAAAAAGATGGCTCGCACTCGGCGGCTTCAGTAAATTGGCGGGATCGAGGGCTGTCGGGGAGTAGGGCGCAATCCACTGCGGCGCGATCGCGCACAGGATCAAAAAGCAAACGACGAGTCCGGCCGCGTACAAAAACAGCTGATCTGCGCCAGGACGATGAAATCGATGCCGTCTCCAGAAAACCGTCGTCCGGAGTGGTTTCACGATCGTGGTTTCCTTCACGCTGCTGCCTCCTTCCTAGTGAGCGCGTCGAATGCGCGGATCGATAAAAGAATAGGAGAGATCGACGAGGAGATTTACCAGCACGTAGACGATGGCTGTAAAAAAGACAACTCCTTGCACGACAGGCAGATCTTTGGACATGATGGCGTCGGCCAGAATCCGTCCGATCCCTTGACGGGCAAACACGGTCTCTACGACCACCGTCCCGCTGAGCAGCTCCCCGATCATGACCCCGATGACGGTCAAGGCGGGGATGAGCGCATTGCGAAGCGCATGCCGGTACATGACGGCCCGCTCCGCCAGCCCTTTGGCTCGCAGCGTGATGATGAACGGCTCGCCGATGACTTCGAGCATCGTGTTGCGGACCATCCGGACGATCAGGCCCGCCCCGACCAGCCCGAGCGTAACGCCTGGCAGCACCAGCGACTTCCACCCGTTCGAGCCGGCGATGGGAAACAGGCCGAGCTGGATGGAAAACAGCAGCAGCAGCAGGATCCCCGTCCAGAAGGTAGGCATCGAGATGCCATACAAACCCACGAATCGCGCAAGCATGTCGATGAACCCGTTCCGGTGAATTGCCGACAGTACGCCCAGGACGGTCCCGACCACTACGGAGATCGTCGCGCTCACCAGCGTCAACGCGAGTGTCGCCGGGGCGTGCTCGAGGATCTTCGGCAGCACGGGGCTGTTGTCGACCCGCGATACGCCAAAATCTCCCTGCAGCAAATGAAGGAAGTATTGGAGGAATTGGACGTAGAACGGCTGATCCAAGCCGAGCTGCTTCCTCATCTGCTCGATCGCTTCGGGTGAGCTGGCATTCCCGTCCAGCATCTGCAGGACGGGATCGCCAGGAAGGACGTACATGATGACGAAGACCAGCATGGAAGATCCGACGACGACGAGCGCGGCCGTCAGCAAGCGAGTGGCGATGGATCCTGTCACGTTCCGTTCTCCCCTTCCGGATTACTTGCGAATCTGCACATCGTAGAACTGCGGATAGCCGAGAAGATCGAATTTCAAGCCTTCCACGGATTTGGCATGGACCACCGTATACGGAAACACGTATATCGGCAGCGCGAGCGCATTGTCAAATACGTACTGCTGGATTTGCCCGTAAATCGCCTTTCGTTTCTCGGGATCGCTTTCCGCAGCCCCCTGCTCCAGCAATTTGTCGATATTCGGATCAGCCAGCTGCGGGAAGTTGGTGCCGCCCTTCGTGTACAACCGTTCGGAGTGCAGCAGGTTGGTCAGGGCATCCGGATCGGCCTTCACCTGCGAATTGCCGAACAGATCGTATTCGCCTTTGGAAATGGGGGTGCTGGTATCCTTGGTGATGTTGAGTACGACCTGCACGCCAATCTGCTTGAGCTGCTGCTGCACGATGGCGGCTATGTCGTTGCGCTTTTCCCGGTTCGGGGAAGGCTCCACATAACGGAGCGTCAGCTTCTTGCCGTCCTTCTCGCGCACGCCGTCTGCCCCCAGCTTCCAGCCAAGCTCCTGCAAATACTGATTGGCCTTGTTCACGTCCGGCTGAATCTTGTTTGCCAAGCTGGAATTGTAGCCGAGGATTCCGGGGGTCAGGATGGACCAGGCCCGCTCGTACGTCCCGAGGTAGAGGGTCTTTACGATCGTGTCTACATCGACAGCGAGCTGGAGCGCTTTTCGCGCCTGGACATCGCTCCACGGTTCACCCTTCGTGTTGAGATAGAGCGAAAAGGCTGAGCCGTTCGTAATCGACTGATCGATCTGCAGTTTTTCATCGTTTTGCAGGACGGCGATGAGCTGCGGAGGAACGGTCTCTGCTGCGAGCGCTTGGCCGCTTTGCACGCTTCCGATCCGCGTCGCTTCTTCCGGAATGATTTTGAAGATGAGTTTGTCCAAATGGGACGGTCCCTTGTTGTCCGCAGTCGGCGGCCCCCAGTTGTAATCGGGGTTCTTTTCCAGCACGATCTCGTCGTTCTCTGCCCAGCTAGCAAATTTGAACGGGCCCGTGCCGACCGGGTGCTTCCCGTACTGATTCCCGTATTGCTGAAGGGCCTGGAGAGAGGAGATTCCCAAAAATCCGGAGCTGAGTCCGCTGAGGAGCGGCTCGAAAGGCTTGGACAGATTGATTTTGATCGTATATTCATCGACGACTTCCGTGGAGGCGAACGGCCCGAGCAGCGCGATCGCCTGTCCGCGCCCTCCGGAGTAAATATGGTCGAAGTTCGCTTTCACTGCCGCCGCATTAAAGGGGGTTCCGTCATGAAACTTCACATCTTGCCGCAGCTTGAACGTGTACGTCTTCCCATCCTCTGATTTCGTCCAGCCGGCCGCCAGCCAGGGCTGGATCGAACCATCCTTTTGCTGGGAGACGAGACTGTCGAAAATGTTGCGGAACACCCGATGGGAAACGGCAAATCCACTGGCGCCCGCGTCGAGAGAATCCGGCGATGTCGCGAGCGCATAGGTCAGCTCGCTGGCCTGGCCGGCAGGCGCATTCGCTGCCGCTGATGAATTCGCTGCTTTCTGTCCCTGATGGGAAGCGCACCCTGTCAAAAGCAATGCGGCCGCCAGGGTCAGCGCCGCTGTTTTCATCCATGTGTGGGTCGATTTGATCTGCATGATATTCTCTCCTCTGCTCTCCCTGTTTTTCGTTTAGCGCGCTTCTGACTGCAGCTTCGCCTGCGCCCCTACGACACGTTCGATCTGCCCGATATGATGGTGCGCATGCTTGATGAATCCGGCGACAATTTCAGGAATGCCCACCGTGTCGCCCTTGTGGCTGCGGCCTGTCTTTTCGAGATCTTCTGCCGACAGCCGCCGCAGCAGCAGCGCGTTGTAATGAATCAGCGCCCGGTACGTGTCCAGAATGTCCGCTGCATCGCTCTCGTTGCCGTGCTGACCATTCACCCAGTTGTCCTGGTTGAAGCCGGGCAGCTGAACCGGGGAGTCGGCCAGAATTTCCCGAATCCGAAAAGAGACGATCAGGTTATGGTCCAGCAAATGGGTGAGCACCTCGGTGACACTCCATGACTCGGGTCTCTCCTTCCACCTTCGTTGCTCGGCTGTCAGACCTTCGATGGCGTCTGACAGGTGGCGATGAGTGTCCAAATACGCTTGAATGTCAAGCAGACTCATGGGTGAATCCCTCCAACAAATGTTTGATTTTTCCGATAATGCGTCCTGGGGTCATGCGCTGGGAATGTCGCCGCCTATTGAGGCTGGAGCACGGGGCCGTCATTCCAGACCGTACTGGGGATTTCCCGGCACAGCACAGGCATGACCTCAGAGGAGAACCGTTCGATCTGCTCCAGCTGCTCCGCTTCCGTCAATCCGTCGACGCTGATGCTGAGAACCTGATGCCCGAACGCTTTTTGATAGCGCAAAATCTTCTCGATGACCATTTCCGCGCTGCCTACCAGCGAAGGGCCGTTTTTGATATTGTCCTCGAGATCGGCAAAGGGCGACTGGTTGTGCTTCGAGGCTTCCGTCGAATGAAAGGCGTTGTAGTACGGGCGGTACCGCCTGATCGCTTCTTCACGCGTATCTGCCAAATACAGCGAACCGCCGCCGGCACCTACTACAGCCTTCTGCGGGTCGTGTCCGTAAAACGCGAGGCGCTCCCGGTAATGGTCGATCAAAGCCTTGTACTTCTCCAGATGATGGAATCCGTTCGAGGAGAAAAGGGGCTCGCCGTACTTCGCGGCCAAATCCGTGGAAAGCGTGCTCGAAGCGCTGCCGTGCCAGACGGGAATGGACTTTTGATACGGCCTCGGCTGTGTCGTCACTTGATGCAGCGGCGGCCGGTATTTTCCTTTCCACGAGACCTGCTCTTCCGTCCACAAGCGCTTGAGCAGCGCGTAGCGCTCTGCCAGGGATTCCCACTGCTCCTCCTCCGAGATGCCGAACAGCGGGTAATGCCGCGGATCGTTTCCTTTTCCGATGATGATTTCGAGGCGGCCTTTGGACAAGTGGTCCAACGTCGCATAGTCTTCCGCCACGCGTACCGGGTCGAGCACGCTCAGGACCGTCACGGTCGTCAACAGCCGGATGCGCGATGTTCTCTCGGCGATGGCCGTGAGCACGATCTGAGGGGCAGAGGAGATAAAGGGCTCGCCGTGCCGCTCCCCTACGCCATAGGCTTCAAACCCCAGTTTTTCCGCCAGCGCAGCCTGCTTCAATACATTTTGAAACTTTTGCTGCGTCGTCAGAGTCTCGCCTGTGACCGCATTGGGAATGTTCATCATGAGACTGAATAAAGCGAATTTCATCGGGCGCCTTCCTTTCTGTTGACAGAATCGGGAATGATCTCACTATTCCAACCTGTATAGTTGGTTATGTTGCTACAAAGAGTACCATCTGCCCGACTTTCCGTCAATGCGATCCCCCATCAACGAATTCTATTGATTGATAGAAACATTCAATCGGATACGAGTGGCGGGATTTCCCGTCCGGATCAGGTCGAGAAAAAGCTCGCGCAGTGCCGCTCCTTCGCCTTTCCGCGTCACGACCTGGGTGCGCAGCGACAGGCTGGCCAGCGAAGGAATCTGCACGGGAACGAGCCGTTCGTCCACTACCTCCTGGCGCGCGCAAAGGTCTGGCAAAAACCCGATTCCCATCCCTTGAGCGATGCATTTCTTGGCCATCTCCAGATTGTCGATATACAAATCGATGACAGGCGGGCGCTGCAGCGTCTCGAACAAGCTGTGCAGCTTGAGCCAGTCCAGCGAGCCGCATTCGAAAAACACGAGCGGCTCTCCGCCGATCTCCTCGAGCGTTTCCGGCGGATGCTCGGTAAAGCGGTGCCCGTTGTACACGTAAAGCTGTATCGGATCCTCATAGAACAGGACGGAGTCGGTCAGCGGATGAGCGACATTGCGCACGAAGCCGATGTCGACCTCCTTTTGCAGCACCTTCTCGAGGATCGCCTCGGTGGAGGCTGTCGTCAGCTTGATGTGCATGCCGGGATACCTCTCCTTCAGATGCGGGAAGATGGCAGGCAGGATGTAGGAGGATACCGAGACTGTGCTGCCGATCGTCATTTCCTGCAGGCTCATGCTGTTGCGGCGCAGCTGCTGTTTTCCTTTGCGCAGCGATTGCAGAATCTGCTGGGCGTACGGCAGGAACTCCTTTCCCTGCTCGGTCAGGGAGAACGTCTTGCCTTCCCGCAAAAACAGCCTGACATCCAGCTCGCGTTCGAGCGACTGAATTCTCGCGCTGATCGACGGCTGCGACAAAAACAGGGCCTCCGCCGCTTTGTGAAAGCTGTTGTAATACACGACGTACACGAAAGCTTCGAGATTCTCGATGTTCACGCAAGGTCCCTCCTTTTTACGCCTAATCGAAGATGGATACCCGATCGCCCAGGGCGTTCAGGCCCGTGTACGTCCGATTATCAAATTGCTCGACGCACAGCACCTCTGATACCATCAACGGCTGATCGCGCACAAGCTCCTGAATTTGCGGATCACTGTAAAATTCATAGGTGTAGCGGTGGAGAAACCGAATTCGCCAAATTTTCTGTCCTTGCAAGGAAGCGAAAAACTGCTGGAGGTGCGCACACAACTCCATTCCGGGTGCGAAAACTTGTTGGCAGGCCAGACATGCATATTCCACATTCATCCCTCCTGACTGAAGCAATTCCCCCATAAATAAAGACGGCTTCCGCACGCGGGAACAAGCCTCTCGTGCAGAAGCCTTCAGTGGACTGATCGGCTGGCAGAATATTTACAGGCGATATTCCTCAGTGTAATTTATAGAAAACCTATCGGTCAAGTTGGTGTTGAACTTTCGAAGAGCTGCGCCCGACTTCTTTTGATCAGGAGCCGAATAAAAGCCAAGCACATGGCCATATGGTTTTTTTTTGTAGAAAAGGAAATTCACATTCCTTATCATCCAGCCTGAGGAGGTCTCTGAAATGGGAAAATCGCTGCCTGAACGGGATCGCCATGTGCCTGAGCCCATGCGAAGCTACGGTACGGGATGGTACGATCTCGGACCCCGGAACATCGCCCGCGATCTGCAAAATCCCGATATGCTCGTTCCTCCCGTCACCGACAACGGCTTGCAGCAGAGGATGGACGAAGACGATGGCTCCCCTCGCATGGGCGACTTCCCATACGGGCGTGAATTTCGGATCACTGAGCAGGCTGCCCTCCCAAGACGTCGCGACAATGGCTCCCAGCAGCCCCTTGTCCATCCCCCTCTCCAGCTCACGAGCAGCCAGTTCCGGGTGGTTCATCGGCAAGCTCGCCAAGCCGGACAGTCGCGCAGCGTTTGCTTTCGTCCAAGCGGCCAGGCTGTCAGTGTAGAGGGCAGCCAGCTCCCGGGTCACTTCAGGAGCCAGCTCATACAGAAAAAGCTAGGGAACCGGCGAGACGAGAGAGTGCCTGATTCTCACTCTTTCAATTCAAAATCCCATTTTCCGTTCACGGACAGAAATTCGGCCTTCGCAGGGTCTTTCCGGACCCACTATGCCTGAATCGCTTCCTGATTCTCCCGCAGCCACGCCAGAACGCGGGGTGGAATAACATGCGTATGGACATCGTACATGCTTACACCTCCGGGTCGCTAAAAGGAGAAACCGGCTATCGATCCTGCCGATCCGAGACCGGCACCCGAATGCGCTCTTTCGGGGAATCCAGTTCTGCTGCCACTGCATCTGTGACCCGCTCCATCAACGATCTGATTTTCCCCGGGTCCCTGCCTTCCAATAGTTGAATCTGTACGATCGGCATTGCATGGCCCTCCTTTACTTTGTTATTCGGTCACGCGAAAATCGACCGTGCCCAACCCGTCGAATTTGGCAGTCACCGTATCGTCTGCATGCAGCATGACGGCTCCGGTGATTCCGCCTGTGAGAATCGTCTGGCCCGCTTTGAGCTTGAGGCCTTTTCTCGCCAGCATATTGGCCAGCATCGCGACGGAGTTCGCCGGATGGCCGAGTACCGCTGCGCCCGCTCCCAGGTCTTTGATTTTTCCGTTGATGGCTAACGTCACGCCTACCAAATCCAGCTCTATATCATGCGGACGGGCGATTCGGGTCCCGAATACGACTTTGGAGGATGAAGCATTGTCCGCAATGACATCAGGCAAGGTGAATTGAAAGTTGGCGTAACGGCTGTCGATGATTTCCAGCGCTGGCAGGACGTATTCGGTCGCTGCCAGCACTTGGGCTCCCGTCACTCCTGGCCCTGCGATATCTTTGCCCAGCACGAAGGCGATCTCGGCTTCCACCTTCGGATGGATGCATTCGCTCAGCGAGATTTCCTGACCGTGGGCCACCATATAATCGAACACATATCCGTAGATCGGCTCGTTCACATTCATTTGCTTCATTTTGGCCTGACTGGTGAGGCCCATTTTCGGCCCGACGATCTCGCAGCCAGTTTCCAGCTTGATCAGGACGAGTTCTTCCTGAATCTGGTATCCGTCCTTGACAGAAAGGTGCGGATGCTCTAGTGTGATGCGATTGACTTCACGCCGTTCCTCTTCCGCCGCTACGAGAAAGCGGGCGATCTGCTGGGCTGTTGTGCGATCCATCGCGCTCTCCTCCTTTGCTTAGACGCGAGCAGTGGCTTTGGCTTGCGCGCCCGGTTCAAACCGTCCGACTCCGGATCGGTCCCGATCATTGCCGCAAGCTCCAGTACCTCCGAACGCTGCAACTTGTACCTCCAGTTCGTGCCGATATTCCCCGAACCGAAAATCATCGCCTTTAGACTTGCCATCCGAGATGCCCTCCTTTTATTGCTCCGCCACAAAATGAACCTGCACTTCTCCGAGGTGGGCGAGGCGCGCCAGAAAATGGTCGCCTGGCTGGGCGTTCACCGCCGCCGATAAGGCTCCGGAAAGAATGACCTCGCCCTCCTTGAGCGAAATGCCGAATTCAAACAGCTTGTTCGCCAGCCAAGCCACGCATGCTGCCGGATCCCCCAGGGCCGCCGCTCCTACCCCCGTGTTCATGATCTCTCCATTCTTGTACAGCACCATCCCCACCTGCGGCAGATCGATGGCGTCCGGCTTCACCGGCTTTCCACCGAGTACATACAGACCGGAGGAAGCGTTGTCCGCAACGGTATCTTGCAGCTTGATCTTCCAGTCCGCAATCCGGCTGTCCACGATTTCCAGTGCCGGGAGTACGTAATCGGTAGCAAGCAGCACATCCAGCGGCGTCACACGCGGACCGATCAGGTCGCGCTTGAGGACAAAGGCGATCTCTGCCTCTACCTTTGGCTGCAAAACGCGGGAGAAGGGGATGCTTCCCCCATTTTCCACGACCATGTCGTCCATGAGGTGCCCGTAATCGGGCTGATCCACCTGTAACAGCTGTTGCATCGCCGCGGAAGTCAAGCCGATCTTTTTGCCCAGGATCCGGACCCCTGCCCTCACCTTTTTCTCGACGCTATGCAGCTGCACCCGATAGGCCTCCCGCATCGTTATTGCAGGGTCCAGCGAAGTAAGCGGCTCCACTCCGAGGCGCTTCTCCATCGCTTGCTCCAGATGCAGGGCATATTTCAGCGTATTGTCTGCCATGCTCTCTCCTCCTGTTCCGATTCGCCTGTCTACAGCTTGATGCAAACATTGGTCAGCTCGGAGTAAAATTCGAAGCTGTGCACTCCGCCTTCGCGGCCGATCCCGCTCTGCTTCATCCCGCCAAAAGGGGTGCGCAGATCGCGCAGAAACCACGTGTTCACCCAAATGAGCCCGGCTTCGATCTGCCCTGCGACGCGATGAGCCCGGCGCAGATCGTTCGTCCAGATAGAGGCGCTCAAGCCGTAATGCGTGTCGTTCACCTGTTCCAACACTTCCTCCTCCGTATCGAACGGGATGACCGTGACGACCGGACCAAAGATCTCTTCCTTGACGATACGGCATTGGGATGGCTTCCGTGTTCATTTCTCGAATCCGCTCTTTCATGAGTTTCATTCCCTTGACCAAATCCTGCTGAAAGTCCGGCACATTCTCCTCGTGGCACATGCTCGGAACGTGCGCAACCAGCAAAGCCATATTCAGCGACATGCTGATCCTCCTCTCCAACTGGTAATGATAGTGCTTACAAACATCATAAGTTGAGTGCTTTGCTCATGCAACATCCCCGTTTCTCTATGCGAAACAGAAGATGAATTTTTTTGCCGAAAAGAAAAAGCCTGAGGAAATAGCCGCGGGCCGTCTGGTTTGTCCGGATGATCCAGCACTTCAAAAAGAGGCGCTGCCCCCTCAAGATTTTATGCTTTTTTTTCGGAGATAAAAAAACAAGCCAACGATCACGCCAATTCCAATCACGATATACGTCACGGTGGAATACATGTCCATAAACGTGAGAATATCCTCCCACGATTCTCCCAGAAAGGAACCGACCGTCACCAGCGCCACGTTCCAAATCAGCGTCCCGAGTATCGTAAACAGCAAAAACAGCCAGAAGTTCATTTTGGTCATGCCTGCCGGGATCGAGATCAGACTGCGGACTAACGGCACCATCCGACAGAGAAAAATGGTCCAGTAGCCGTACTTGTCGAACCACGCATTCGCCCGGGCGATTTCTTCCTTTTTCAATCGCAAAAGATGGCCCCAGCGTTCTACGAGGTGCTCGATTTTTTCGATATCGAGGTAGTACCCGATCCAATAGAGGATAACGGCTCCAAAAACAGAACCCATCGTAGCGGAAATAATCACTCCAGGTACAGTAAGAGTCGTATAGGTGGTCATAAATCCCCCGAAAGTCAGAATCACCTCAGACGGAATCGGAGGAAACACATTCTCCAGGGCCATCAGCAAAAAAATGCCGATGTAGCTGAACTGTTCCATAAAGGCAGTAATCCACGTTTGCATGTGTATCCCTCACATCTGCATCTTGATCAAGGCGAATGCTGGAGCGTCACTTGCCTCTCTCAGTATTACGTATCTACTACCAGTATAGATACCTGTCGCTCATTTGTACAATTAGAAACAGATGAAAATCCCGCGTCCCTCGTGGAACTGCACCCAACCCTCAAATTGACTAACACGGTATAGCCTTTGTCACCCTTGATCAGATAGCAATTGACGTCGCGCATGCCGAAAGGGAACGTGATGAGCTGCTTGTAAATGCCTTGCTTCATTTCCACTAGCACGATGGATGAACTCATTTTCAAGACAAGGATGTGTTCAACTGAGAGTGTGTCGGGTGCAGCTGTTTCATCGCCGCGAGCGTCTGGTCGTATTCGTTTTGCAATTCACGGACGATCTCGCCTACCTGCTGGATGGATTTCGTCCGGCCGACGCCATGACCCGCCGACCATACGTTTTTCCAGGCTTTCCTGCCCGTCTTGGCAAAATCGGCATGTGTGCCCAGGTTGTCCGGATCGAGCCCCTCGCTGATGATGCTCGGCTTGAGGTAGTTCGCCGGGATGCCGCTGAACACCGGGGTGTACATGATGTCCTCGATGCCTGAATCGACCAGCATTTGCTTGTATTCCTCTTGCGCACTGCTCTCAGCGGAAGCGATAAACCTCGTGCCCATGAAGACCAGGTCGGCGTCGAGGGCTCGCGCCGCCAAAATATCCTGACCGCTGGCGATGCTTCCCGCCAAAATGGTGATGCCGTCCCAAAACTCGCGGATCGAGCTGACAAAGGCAAAGCTGTTCAGCGTTCCAGCATGCCCGCCCGCTCCGCCGCAGACGAGAACCAGCCCGTCGACCCCGGACTTCACTGCCTTTTTGGCGTGGTAGATCGTCGTCACATCCGAGAACACGATCCCTCCGTAGCCGTGCACGATCTCCACGACCGCGGCGGGATTGCCCAGCGACGTAAAGACGAGCGGCGGCTGGTACTTTTTGATCAGCTCCAGCTCTTCCTCCAGGCGATTGTTCAGATGGCGAAGGATGATGTTGATGGCCCAGGGAGCAATCTTGCGGGCAGGATCTTCCGCTTTGCACTGCGCCAGCTCTGCCGTAATCCTCTCCAGCCACTGCGTCAATTCATCCACGGTGCGGGCGTTGAGCGAAGGAAACGAACCGATAATCCCGGACCTGCACGCCGAGATGACCAGCTCAGGGCTCGAAATCAAAAACATCGGGGCGGTGATGACAGGCAGCACCAAATGATCGGATATCCAATTCGGCAAACGATTTTTCATGACAACACGCACCCCTCTCCCATTTTCAACCGATTTACTGACCTGCTCACTTGCTTTCCGATGACGACTTGCTGCCTGGGCCTTTCCAGCTGCCCGGGCGAATAGCTAAGCGCAACCAGCAGCATATCGGTCCTCTCGCGCTTTCTTTCCCTGTTCCGATCTCGGAATCGCGTACAGCGTGTTTTCTTCCGCGAATTCAAACAGCTGCTGTGCCGTGCTTGTTTTTGCGGCCCGCCTCGATCTCTTCCACGATGTGGGCGATCAGTCCGACAGCCCGCGCTGCGACTGCGAATGACTTGACGACACTGTAGTGCAGCTTCCTGTCCGAGAGCACCGCTCCGATCGCACCCGTCACATTCAAGGTGATCGCTTTGCCCTTTCGTTCGCAAAACTGCCGATGGATTTCGTTTATCAGGGCGATATGCCTGCCTGTAAAACCGAGTTCTTCCGCCAGCGCGAACAATTTGGGCGTGCGGGGATCGACCGGCCGGTGGATAGGATGACCGAATCCCGGGAGCTGGAGTCCTTTTTCTTCCCGCTCCGCGATGGTTTGCGCGGCAATGAGCTGCACGCCGGATTCGCCCTCGTGCTGCTTCAGGCCATCCTGCAGCATTTGCGCCACGTATTCCATCGCTCCCAAATAAACGGAGCCTGCCCCGAGCAAGCCCGCAGCCACAGCCGCTTGCACCGCCTCTGGCGCGCCGAGGTACGTCAGTCGGGCGGAAAGGGATCTCGGCGTGAAGCCGTGCTCGCAAATCGCGACCATGCACGCATTGAGCATCCGCGATTCCTGCGCAGTGGGCTTGCGGTGGGCAGCCCCCAGAAAAGCCATGTCCGCGAGCGTGATCTCGCCGACCAGCTCGTCCGTCAGATCGTATCCATGCACGTAAATCCTGTCGGGCTGCGATACGCCGATGCGTGTCTGAAATTCCATGCCTGCTTCCTCGTGTTCTCCAGTGAATGCCTTACAGCTCCAGCTTGTTTTTCTCCAGAAAGTTCGTCGCGAAATGTCCCTCTACGAAATCAGGATGCTCCAGCAGTTTCTCATGGAAAGGAACCGTCGTGTGCACGCCTTCGATGACGAATTCATCGAGCGCGCGGCGCATCCGGGCGATCGCCTCGCTGCGGTCCGTCCCCCACACGATCAGCTTCGCGACCATCGAATCGTAGAACGGCGAGATCTCGTAGCCCGGATAAACGGCGCTGTCGACGCGCACGCCATAGCCGCCCGGCGGCAAGTAGTTGACGACTTTGCCAGGTGAAGGCATGAAGTTTTTGGCCGGGTTCTCCGCATTGATCCGGCATTCAATCGCCCAGCCGTTGATTTTCACATCATCCTGGGAAAAGGACAGCGGGCTTCCGGCTGCCACCGAAATTTGCTCCTTGATGAGGTCGATGCCCGTAATCATCTCTGTCACCGGATGCTCGACCTGGATGCGGGTGTTCATTTCCATGAAGTAGAACTGGCCGTGCTTATCCAGCAAAAACTCGACGGTGCCAGCGCTGTGGTAGTGTACGGCCTTGGCAGCGGCGACCGCAGCCTGCCCCATTTTTTCACGCAGCTCGCTGTCCAGTGCAGGCGACGGCGCTTCCTCCACCAGCTTCTGGTGGCGGCGCTGGATGGAGCAGTCGCGCTCTCCCAAATAGACCGCGTTGCCGTGCTTGTCGCCCATGATCTGGATTTCGACGTGGCGCGGTTCTTCCACATACTTCTCCAAGTATACGCCAGCGTTGCCGAAAGCGGATTCCGCTTCTTTCTGCGCCTGATGAATCGCCCTGCTCAGCTCCTGCTCGTCGTAGGCGAGGCGCATCCCTCTGCCGCCGCCGCCCGCCGTCGCTTTGACAATGACCGGATAGCCGATTTTCTTCGCGACCACCAGCGCTTCGTCGATGTCGTCGATCAGTCCGTCCGTCCCCGGCACCAGCGGCACATTCGCCAGCTTCATGGTTGCCTTCGCTTCGGATTTGTCCCCCATTTTGCTGATCGCCTCAGGATCCGGGCCGATGAAGGTAATCTTGCAATCCTGGCACAGCTGTGCGAACGAAGCATTTTCGGCCAGAAAGCCGTATCCGGGATGAATGGCATCTGCCCCTGTCAGCAAGGCGACGCTCATGATCCGCGGCATGTTCAGATAGCTGTCTTTGGAAGCGGTCGGTCCAATGCAATACGCCTCGTCCGCAAGCTGGACATGCAGCGCTTCACGATCGGCCTCTGAATAGACTGCGACTGTGGCAATTCCCAATTCCCGGCAAGCGCGAATGATGCGGACAGCGATCTCTCCGCGGTTGGCGATCAAAACTTTTGAAAACATGTGCCTCTCCTCCTAGCTCTGTTTGACAGCCAACAATGCTTTGCCGTAATCGACGAGCTGACCGTCCGCTGCAAAAATTTCTACCACTTCTCCGTCTACAGAAGAGACGATGTCCTGGGAAAGCTGCAAGGCATCCACTGTGCAACGCCCCACTACTTCCCCTGCTTTGACTGTTTCCCCGACCGCAACGGCTGACATGAAGATGCCAACGGAAGGAGAGGAAATCTCTTGCTGCTTGGCAGCCGCAGGCGCTTGCGTTTCTTGCGCCGGTTCGGTCACTTCCACTGTCGCCGCGGCTTCCTGGTAGCCAGTTTCCACTTCACCTGCAGGTACAACGGAGATTTCAGCTGCTGCGAGAGCAACGGGGGGTGCCTTTTTGATGACGATCGAGGTCGAGCCCTGTTCCCATTCCAGCTCTTCGAGGGCAGTTTGCTGGACCAGTTTGACCAACTCGCGAATGTCGTGCAGTTTCATCTGTATCGATCCCTTCTACAATGGGATGTTCCCATGCTTTTTATATGGACGGTCTTCCTGTTTGTTCCGCAGCATTTCCAGCGCCAGCGCCACTTTCAGCCGCGTTTCCCGCGGATCGATCACGTCATCGACCATCCCGAGGCTCGCTGCCACGTACGGATTGGCGAACTTGTCGCGGTACTCGGCGATTTTTTCTGCGCGCGTCGCCGTCGGATCAGCGCTTTGCGCGATCTCTTTGGCAAAGATGATGTTGGCCGCACCCTCCGGACCCATGACGGCGATTTCCGCATTCGGCCAGGCGTAGACGACATCCGCGCCGATCGATTTCGAGTTCAGGGCGACATAGGCGCCGCCATACGCTTTGCGCAGAATAACCGTAATTTTCGGCACGGTCGCTTCCGAGTAGGCGTAGAGAATTTTCGCCCCGTGGCGGATGATCCCGCCGTGCTCCTGATTGATCCCCGGGAAAAATCCCGACACATCCTCGAAGGTGAGCAGCGGGATGTTGAAGCAATCGCAGAAGCGGATGAAACGAGCCAGCTTGTCGGAGGAGTGAATGTCGAGCCCGCCCGCCATCACTTTCGGCTGATTGGCGATGATCCCTACGCTGTGCCCGTCGATTCGCGCCAGCCCGATCACGATGTTGCGGGCGAAATTCGGCTGCACCTCCATAAAGTCGCCGAAGTCCACGATTTGCTCGATCACCTTGCGCACGTCGTACACCTTGGTGCTCTCCGCCGGGACCAGCTCCAGCAGCTCCTCCTGCCAGCTCTTTCCCTCTTCCGGATCGCGCACCGGCGACTTGTCCCGGTTGTTTTGCGGCAGGAAGCTCAAGAGTCGGCGCACCTGCTCCAGGACCTCCTGCTCGGACTCCGCCGTGAAGTGGGCATTCCCGCTGACCGTGGAATGCACCTTGGCGCCGCCGAGATCCTCGGAAGAAATCTTTTCGCCCGTCACTGTCTCGATGACCTTGGGACCGGTGATGAACATCTGGCTCGTCTTTTCCACCATGAACACGAAGTCGGTAATGGCCGGGGAATAGACGGCCCCGCCAGCGCATGGACCGAGAATGACCGAGATTTGCGGAATGACGCCCGAATAGATGGAGTTGCGGTAAAAGATCGTCCCGTACCCGTCCAGCGAGCTGACCCCTTCCTGGATGCGAGCGCCGCCGGAGTCGTTCAAGCCGATGAAAGGAGCGCCGTTTTTCGCCGCCAGATCCATCACCTTGGCGATCTTCAAGGCGTGCATCTCGCCGAGCGCTCCGCCAAATACCGTGAAGTCCTGGGCAAACAAATAGACGGGCCGCCCGTTGATTTTTCCGTATCCCGTGACGACGCCCTCGCCCGGCGCTTCCGTTTTGTCCAGTCCAAAATGCGTCGCGCGGTGCTCCACGAAAGGATTCAGCTCCACAAAGGTATCGGGATCGAGCAACAGGTCGATCCGCTCTCTCGCCGTGAGCTTGCCGCGGTTGTGCTGCGCGTCGATCCGCGCATCCCCCCCGCCCAGCTGAACTTTAAACTTTCGTTCCATCAGCTCGTCTATTTTTTCGTACATGCTGCTGCTCATAGTCCGACCTCTCTTTCCTTCCATCACTGTCTCGTTTTTTCAAATATCGCCACTAATTGCTGCACGGCGCTCGTCGCGGACAGCTGCCCGCTCGCCACAGCCCCTTCGATCTCGGGCAGGATTCGGGCTACTTCCGGATTGCTGTAAAAGGTAGAACGCAAATAATCCTGTGTCATGCTGTGCATCCAATCCAGCGACTGGGCCTGGCGGCGGGCAGCGAAGCCTCCCGTGCGGGTCGTCTGCTCGCGAAACTGCAAGACGACGTTCCACATATCTTCGATGCCCTCGCCCGTCAGCGCTGAACACATATACGCTTTCGTTTCCCAACCGGTCGTCGCCGGCTGGAGGTAATGCAAGACCCGATTGTACTCGCCGCGTGCGACGAGTGCCCTGTGTTTGTTCTCTCCGTCTGCTTTGTTGATCAACAGCGCGTCCGCGATCTCAATGACGCCCTTTTTGATCCCTTGCAGCTCATCTCCAGCTCCTGTCAGCATTAACAGCAAAAAGAAATCGACCATGGACCGGACCGTCGTCTCGCTTTGCCCTACGCCAACTGTCTCTATTAAGATCACATCGTATCCTGCCGCTTCGCAGATCAGCATCGTTTCCCGTGTTTTCCGGTTGACCCCGCCCAGCGTGCCGCCCGTCGCGGATGGACGGATAAAAGCGTTGGGATTGCGGGACAGCAGCTCCATCCGCGTCTTGTCTCCGAGGATGCTGCCCCGCGTCACCGTGCTGCTCGGATCGACCGCCAGCACGGCGACGCGATGCCCTTTTTCGCACAGCATCGTGCCGAACGCCTCGATAAAGGTGCTCTTCCCCGCTCCGGGAACACCCGTGATCCCGATGCGAATCGAGTTCCCGGTATGGGGCAAAAGCTGCTTGATGACTTCCTGCGCCATATTCATATGCGCGGGCGAATTGCTTTCGGCCAGCGTGATGGCCTGCGCCAGGATCGTACGGTTGCTTTCCCGCACGCCTTGGACATACTGCTCGACGGATAAGCGAGGGAGACGGACTGACGACGAAAAATTCAAGGCTGTCCTGTCGTTCCTGGCTTCACTCATAGGCTCGCAGCCTCCAGGCGCCGTACGACTTCTTGCAGCACGTTTTGCGCAGCCACCGGAATGACGGTGCCCGGACCAAAGATGGCGGCCGCCCCGTGCGCTTTCAGGAAATCGTAGTCTTGAGCTGGAATGACTCCGCCAATGACGACGACGATGTCTTCGCGTCCCAGCTTTTTCAGCTCATCGACCAGTTGGGGCAAGAGCGTCTTGTGTCCGGCCGCAAGCGAGCTGAAGCCGATGACGTGCACGTCGTTCTCGACCGCTTGTCTGGCCGTTTCCTCCGGAGTCTGGAACAGCGGCCCGATATCGACGTCAAAGCCCAGATCGGCAAACGCCGTCGCGATGACTTTCGCGCCTCGGTCGTGCCCGTCCTGACCCATCTTCGCGATCATAATCCGCGGGCGCCGGCCTTCCCACTGCTCGAAATCATCCGCCATTTTGCGCACGGCTGCCACTTCATCCGCATCGGCGTACTCCGAGCTGTACACGCCGCTGATCGAGCGGATGACGGCTTTATGGCGGCCTGCTACTTTTTCGTAGGCATCGGAGATTTCGCCCAGAGACGCGCGAGCCCTGGCTGCTTCGATCGCCAATTCAAGCAGGTTGCCCTCGCCTGTTTCGGCGCAAGCAGTGATCGCCTGCAGAGCCGCCTGCACCCTCGCCTCATCGCGGTTTTCCCGCAGCTCGCGGAGGCGCCTGATCTGTGCTTCGCGTACGACCGTATTGTCCACTTCGAGAATTTCCAACGGGTCTTCTTTATCCAGACGGTACTTGTTGACGCCGATGATCGCTTCTTTCCTGGAGTCGATATGGGCCTGGCGACGGGCTGCCGCTTCTTCAATCTTCATTTTGGGCAGGCCGGTCTCGATTGCTTTGGCCATGCCGCCCAGCGCCTCGACCTCCTCGATGTGCTCCCATGCCTTTTCCACGAGCTGGGCAGTTAACGACTCTACATAGTAGGAGCCTGCCCACGGATCCACGACCTTGCAAATTTCCGTCTCGTCCTGCAGGTACAGCTGCGTGTTGCGCGCGATCCGGGCGGAGAAGTCGGTCGGCAGCGCGATCGCCTCGTCCAGCGCATTGGTGTGCAGCGACTGGGTATGGCCGAGCGCCGCCGCCATCGCTTCCACGCACGTCCGCACCACGTTGTTGAACGGGTCTTGCTCCGTCAGGCTCCAGCCGGACGTCTGGGAGTGCGTGCGCAAGGCCATCGACTTCACGTTTTTCGGGTTGAACTGCTTGATCAGATTCGCCCAGATCAGACGCGCTGCCCGCATTTTGGCGACTTCCATAAAGTAGTTCATGCCGATCGCCCAGAAGAAGGACAGGCGCGGTGCGAAAGCGTCGATGTCGATGCCGGCTCGAAGCCCCGTGCGCACGTATTCCAGGCCGTCAGCCAGCGTGTACGCCAGCTCGATGTCGGCGGTCGCCCCCGCTTCCTGCAGATGGTAGCCGGAGATGCTGATGCTGTTGAACTTTGGCATATGCTTGGACGTGTACGCAAAAATGTCGGAGATGATCTTCATGGACGCTTCCGGCGGATAAATGTACGTATTGCGCACCATGTATTCTTTTAAAATGTCGTTCTGGATCGTGCCTGCGAGCTGCGCCTGGGAGACGCCCTGCTCTTCGGCTGCGACGATATAGAACGCCATGATCGGCAGTACCGCGCCGTTCATCGTCATGGACACCGACATCTTATCCAGCGGGATGCCGTCGAACAAAATCTTCATGTCGAGGATCGAATCGATCGCTACCCCGGCCTTCCCTACGTCCCCGACAACACGCGGATGATCGGAGTCATAGCCCCGGTGGGTCGCGAGGTCAAAGGCGATGGACAGCCCTTTCTGCCCTGCTGCGAGGTTGCGGCGGTAAAACGCGTTGCTCTTTTCGGCAGTGGAAAAACCGGCGTACTGGCGAACGGTCCACGGCTGTGTCACGTACATCGTCGGATAGGGACCGCGGAAGTACGGTGGCAGTCCCGGCATGTAGCCCAGATGTTCCATGCCCCGCAGATCCTCTTTGGTATAGAGCGGCTTCACCGGAATTTGCTCCAGCGTTTGCCAGATCGTCTCATCCAGCCGCTGCTGATTGATTGGACCGGACGGCTGCGCTGGCGCAAAATCGCCCTGGTTCGTCCGGAATGGCACTTTTGCAAAATCAGGCCTGTTCTTCATGAGATCACCCCTATGCGTTCCTGGAGGTCGCGAAGCACTTGATAGCAATTCGTACGGATGTGAATGCAGTCGTCCAGCCCGGCTTCCTTGTAAGCAGCGAGCTGTTCCGCTGCGGGAAGACCGGCGAGCAGCAGCGGCATCTCCGGTTTTGCTGCCTTGATCGCTTGGGCAAGAGCCGGAACGATCTGCGGATAGCTCTCATCGTCGGAGCAAATGATCGAGATGAGCGCTCCGGAGGCGATCGCCGCCTGCGCCGCTTCCGCGGGAGCTGCAAACTGCTGGTCGCGGATGACCTCGAAGCCGCCGACAGCGAAAAACTCTGCGGCGAAATCTGCGCGCTCTTTGTGCTTGGCGACCGGTCCCATGTTGGCGAGGAAGACTTTTGGCTTGCTGCCTGTCTTCGTCTCGTACTGATGGGCGTTTCTCCGCAATGCCTCGAATGCTTCCGCCAATCGCTGACGGCGAAGCGGCTTGACGTTGACCGGCTCCGCTTGGGCTGGGAGCAGCGCTGCCGTCAGCTCGCCAAGTGTGGCGCCTGCCTGCACGGCTTTGACGGCTTTGTTCAGCAGGTCGTCCTGCCCGATGGAAAGCGTCTCGAGCATGGCGACAGCCTGCTGTCTTTGCGGCTTGGCCAAATGGGCCGCCAGCGCTGCCGTACGTTTTGCTGGGTCAGCGGCCAGTTTGATCGGCTGTTCCGGCTGCTCCTGCGTATTAGCGTACATGTTCGTTCCGACGACGCGGATTTTTCTCGCGGAGACGCTCTCGGCTTTTTTCCCGGCGACTTCCTCGATCTGCGCCTGCGGGATGCCAGCCTCGAGCGCGCGCAGCAAGCCTCCCTGCTCTTCGGTCTGCAGGAACAGCTCCCATGCCTTGGCCGCAAGCTCATCCGTCAGTGATTCGACATACCACGAGCCGCCGGCCGGATCCGCAACCTTCGCCAGATGCGCTTCCTGTTCCAGGATGATTTGCGTATTGCGCGCGATGCGCCGGGAGAACTCATTGGCCGGCCGGATCGCCTCGTCAAACGCGGAGACGTGCAAGCTGTCGACGCCGCCCACGACCGCGGAAAACGCTTCGGTGGTCGCCCGCAGCAGATTGACGTGCGGATCGAGAACCGTTTTGGTCCAGGCCGAAGTGCGCGCATGGATGGTCATTTTTTGCGCCGCTTCCGATCCGCCGTACGATTCGATGATCGCAGCCCAGAGCAGGCGGGCGGCACGGATTTTCGCGATTTCCATGAACAGGTTGGAGCCGATGGAAAAAGCAAACTGGACTTGCCGCGCGATCGCCTCGATGGAAAGCCCTCGATCCAGCAAGGCCTGCACGTACTCGACGCCTGTTGCCAGCGCATACGCCAGCTCCTGTACGGCGCTTCCTCCCGCGTCGTGGTACGGATGGCCCTGGACGAGGATCGTCTTCAGCTGCGCAGCGTTTTGGCCAGCCCAGCGAGCCGCCTGCGCCATGCCGTCGAAAGCTGTTGCCAGGGAATACGGCAAGCTGCCGGCAGAGAGCAAAGCGGCGAACGGATCAGCTCCCACACAGCCGCGAGGCTTGGACAGATCCTGACCTTTGGCCTCCAGATGAGCGGCAAACAAAGTCAGCAGCGGCAATGCGAGCGGACCGGCGTAGACGTAAATCGGCACATCCTCGAGATTGACGGCGGTGAAAGCGATGTCGAGATCGTCGCGGGAAAAGACGGATAGCCCGCGATCTCCCGTTGCTTCCGGATGATCGGCGTCAGGATTGCGCCCTGCCAGCGTCGCCGAGTCCAAGAGCACGTTCAGCATCGTTTGGCCCCGCTCCAGATCGTGCCGGGCGATTCGTGCAAACTCTTCCGCATCCACTGCCAAAATCTCCTGGGAAACCTCCCAGCTACGGGCTTCCCGCGAGCCTGCCGCTTTTGTCCCTCGCAAATAAGGGGCAGAGCCTGGCTGCGAATGGACGTGCTGGAGTTTTTCCACATCTTCCTGGCGGTAAATCGGCTGCAGGGTGATTCCCTCGTAGGTTTTCGTCAGCAACTTGGCGTCAAAAGAGGCCCCTTTGAGCGTCTTCTCCGCTGCTTCCCTCCACTGCTCGTAGGTCGGGACGGAAAATTCCTTAAACAACGTCTCTTTGTTCACTAATCTTGACCTCCCCGATTGTGTTCCGCTTTGCCTGTTATTGTGCTGTCTTGACCAGGAACAACGGCTGGCCAAGCTCCACCAGCTGGCCGTTTTCGACCAGTATCTGAACGATTTCTCCGTTTACCTCCGCTTCGATCTCGTTAAACAGCTTCATCGCCTCGACGATGCACACGATCGTGGACTTTTGCACGCGGCTGCCGACGGACACATACGGGGCGGCGTCGATTGCGGGGGCGGCGTAAAAGGTCCCTACCATCGGAGACGTCACTTTGTGCAGATTGGCGGTATCTTCCACTGCCGGTGCGAGAACCTTTGGCGTCTCAACGACGGCAGGGCGAACGGCTTCGACGACCGGTTTCGCAGGAGCCGCCGGTGCAGGGGCAACCGCTTTCACAGGTGCCGGCACGACAGTCACAGCAGGCTGCGCTTGCACGACGACTCCGTTTGTCCTACGTTTGATGGCCACACGCGAATCTTCATTCTTTACTTCGATGGATTCCACATCCGTCTGCTCCAGCAATTTCACTAGCTCTTTCAGTTCGTAAATCGTCAGCACAACCATTCCTCCTATTTTTCTCAGTCTGCGCTTCGCCATTCAAACCGACCAGTTGGTTTGTGCGGTGTTCACGGGACCGACCAGTTGGTCTTTTTTTGAGTATAACAAATTTCTAAAAAACAGTACAGACCAACTAGTTGGTCTGCTTTTGGTATTTTTGCTGGCTGGACGACGATGTCGGCTCGGAACGAGAGGTGTGCAGAAGCGACCAACGCTCTCCCCCTGTTCGCAATCGATGAGCAGGCGCAAAGTCGCTGTCGTTCTTGAACGGATGTTTCTCCTATTCCCGCGGCTTGAAAGGAAATGCAGTGGATAGCAAGAAGAAGCGGCTAAAATCAGGATTTTCCATGGCCTCCAGCTTCAGCACCGTATGCAGGACCATGTCCGCGTAAATGTCCGCGATTTGCTCGATCGAGTACGTCCCTGATTTTTGAAACCATTTGTAAATCCAGTTGACCATCCCGAAAATCGCCATGGAAACGATGGGAACGGGCAATTCGGGGCGAAACTCCCCGGAGTCGATGCCATCCTGCACGACCGTGAACATGATTTTTTTGTAACGGTCCCGCTTGACTTCAATGTCCCGGAAGTATTCGGGAGCCAGGAACAGGCTTTCCTGATAAAAGATGGTGACTTGCGACCGGTACAGATCGATCATCTTGACGAAGGACTTCACGATCGCCTGCAGCCGTTCCGTAGGCGTCTCCCATTGCTCGTACGCTTCTTCCGCTTTTTCCAGCACGTACGAAATAAACTGGTCGTGGATGATGTAGAGCAGTTCATCCTTGGATTTGAAGCTGTGATAAAAACCACCTTTGGATGTGCCGCTTTCCTTGACAATTTGGTCGACGGTCACCCGGTGGTAGCCATTCGCTTCAAACAAGCGCATGGACGTTTCGATAATACGTTCTCTGATTGATTTTTCGCTCATGATCTTCACCCGTAGTCATTATAGCACAAGATTTGACATCGTCACCCTCTTGCGCCGCAAGTTGATAAATAAGGGAAGACGGGCTTGTCTGCCCGTCTGTGGCTAGCGTATCCGCATAGTCGAAAACTAACTCTCCATTGGCAGATGTTCGTCGGCTGCTCGGCTTTTTTCCTTCGTGATAAATGCTCCCCCGAGCAAAAATGCCCGCTGATGTAAAACACGGCAGCCAGCCCGCCCCAGCTGCCTACGACGCCAAAAAACAGCGGCGCGATCAATTGAGAGAGCCGGTTGGAAGCCAGGCGCAGGCCGAGGACTTCTCCGGTCCGCTCCTTTGGCGAAACATGGTAGGTCGTCGTCAGTGACAGCGGCTGGCCGCAGCCGAGCCCGACGCCCATGATGGCGCTGAGCAAAAGCAGCAGGCTTGCGCTCTTGACAAAGGGAATCAGCAGGAAGGAAACCCCTGCCGTAATAATGGAAAACAGCAAAACCTCGTCCCTGCCGGCCACCTCTGTCAGCCTTGCCAGAAAGAGCCGGACCGGCACCATCGCCAGACCTTGAATGGCTACGATCCAGCCAATGGTAGAGTCCGATATGCCCAAATGGCTGGCATACAGCGGAAAGTAGGCGACATAAATATCCCGGGAGTACAGCACGAGCGCGCTGATGGCCAATGCCTTGCGCAACAGCGGGCTTCTCAGCAGGGTGAAGGAGTTGCCTGCAGATTCGGCCGCCTTTCCTTTGGCAGCACCCAGGCCGGACGGGATCAGCAAAGAATGTAATGCCCCCCATTGTCAAGACACATTCTGCAAAAAAATAAGTTATGTCCTCCATTCTCTTTTAATGGGTTGGTGTTTCTATAAAGGCGGCTTGACATGGAGCTTCTGCGGGCATGACTTCCCGCGATTGGGCGATGGCTGGAAATCTACCATCGCAAGGCTGCCGAGCCTATCATGCCCGCCACTCCATATAAAGCCACCTACTATGCTGTCTGTTTGGCAGACTTGCCGTATAGGTTGTTGGGTGTTTTATAGTCTAAAGCTTGATGTGGGCGATTGGCATTGTAAAACTGAATATACTTAGAGATCCCTTTTCGCAATTCTCGTGGACTCTCAAATTCATTGAGATATATGCATTCATACTTTAAAGCTCTAAAGAACCGTTCCGTTCGGCTATTGTCCGTCGCACGTCCTTTACCATCCATTGATATCTGAACCTCGTGTTCCGTCAACAGAGCCAGGTAGTCTGCATTTGTAAAATGACTGCCCGGATCACTGTTAATAATGTCTGGCTTACACTGATACAAGGCCCGCTTAAGACCAGTCATTACGAACTCTTTCTCTAATGTATGGGACAGTTCGTAATCAACCACTTTGCGGCTGAACCAATCGATGATAATAAACAGATACATAAATCCTTTCCCCATGCGAAGGTAGGTAAGCGTGCATGATTTGAATGTTTTCTTCACTTTCCTGATGTGCTTGAACTTCGCGATAGAGACTTGTTCTGTTTACACTAAGGAGTTCAGCTTGACGCTTCACAGTGATCTTGGGATGATCAAGTTCGGCCATGGTTTTTCGCTCTTCGACAAACTTATTTGAGGCCATAGGGTCGATGATTCTTATCAATACTGAAAATGAAAAAATTATCATTTTATGTAATAAATTTAAACTTTTTGTAACCAAAACATAGAAGCTTGATTTCATGAGCCTTTCTATGCAAAAACGCAAAAAAACCCCAAGCAGGGGCTTTTCCAACTTGCCATTCGTCTTTCGCCGCTCTCTATTAGACCGTCTCCAATTTCCCGGGGTTTAGCAGGCCGAGCGGGTCGTTTTGCTGTTTGCGCAGCTACATGCTCACCACCCGCTTTCTCCCTCTAGCTCCAGCGCCTCAAGGCTCCCGCCTCACGGGATTGCGCAGCGTTTCAAAACCGTCAATCCGGCATTCCGCCACATCTCCCTCCCGGATCTCAGCAGAACCGGGAGTACCGGTCATGATTACATCACCCGGCAAAAGCGTCATCATCTTGGAGAAATAGGACACGATAAACCACGGCGAATAAATCATATTCGCAATCGTGTTCCTGTGCGTGACCTGCCCGTTCAGCCCGGTCTCCACCGTCAGCTTTTCCAGCTGGGGAAATTCATCTGGCGTGATCAGGAGCGGCCCGAAGCTGAAAAACGTATCGAACATCTTGGATCTGCCAAGAAAGCGGGGATTGCGGGCATGGACATCCTGGGCGGTCATATCGAGCGTCGTCGTCAACCCTGCCGTCACGAACGGCGCATCGGCTTCCTCGATATTTTTGCAGGCTTTCCCGATGATGATGCCGAGCTCTGCTTCCGCTGTGACCCGCTCCGACTGCGCGGGAAGCACAATCGCTTCACCGGCGCCGATCAGGCCCGTATCCGGCTTTAAAAAGCAAATCGGTTCCTTGTCCGGAGGAGTCGCCTTCAATTCTTCCGCTTTGGCCAGATAATTCATGCCAATCCCGCAGATTTTGCGGGGAAACCGGTACAGCGGAGCATAATCGCCATAGCTGCAGGACCAAGGCTCCAACGCGTTTACGGTTTTCCGTCCCCCGCCGTCGTACCAGTCTTTCAGCTCACCGAACTGGCCGCGCAGAAGCAGCTCGTACAGGTCCGTACTCCATTCCTGGGACAGCTGGCTGTTGAGCGTGCGCAGCAGAATCGACCCGGCATCCGCTACGATCGCTGCCTCTTCGGCCGCATCCGTTTTTAACGAAACGATTCTCACGGCTTCACCGCTTCCTCTGCGCCAGACTTCACAGTGGAAATCTCAAACGTGCACAGCTCCGCGAGCGCTTGAGCCAAAATGTCGGTGACTCTCTCCTGGATGATCTGTCCTTTCTCCGCCGTTGCCTTGGTAGCATCGCCGCAAATGCCGCTCGCGGAAATGTCGGACATTTTCCAGGCGAAACGAATTTTCCCTTCCAGCGTCAGAAACTTCATGGCCGATAAATGGGGAAATTCCTTGACGGCAAACTGGTCCTGCACCCAATTCGGCTTGATCGCCTTGACGATCGACGTTTCATAGTCGCCGCCGTGAATGCCGAATTCCAGCTCCTCGGGAGAGAGCAAATCCTCCGCTCCTCCCAGGCTGCCGGGCGACAAATAAAAGACGGTCATGCCGTACTTGATCCTGATTTCCCGAATGGCGACATTCAGCAGGTCCACGTTTCCGCCGTGCGTATTAAACAGCAGAAGCTTGCGAAATCCGCTGGCATTCAGGCTTTCGGCAATGTCCATGATGACGCCCTGGAGGGTCGCAGCCGATAGCGCAATCGTGCCGGGAAGGCCGAAGTGCTCGTTGCTTTTCCCGTACGATACCGGGGGAAGCAGCCATACCGGCGCTTCCTTGTCTACTTTCTCCAGCGTCTGGGTCAGCGTCGCTTCGCCAATCAGCGTATCCGTCATGACCGGCAAGTGGGGTCCATGCTGCTCCACAGCTCCGACAGGCAAAATGACCAGCGCCTGCTCCTTCGGCAGTTCCTTCACCTGCTTGCTCGTCAATCGCGGCAAAAACCGTTCTTCCCACGCTGTTCCTTCATATCGCATAAACATAGGACATTCATCCCTTTTTCTGAATTTTGTCAGAAGATCGCCACTGTTTTCGGAAGCTGCTGCGACAATTTCTCGTGAACCCATCGCAGCAGCTTCCGATCCTGCCGGTACCCGGCGATGACGGACAAGCCGATCGGCAATCCCCCAGGTCCTGCAACCGGAATCGTCACCTGCGGCATGCCGGTCAATCCGGCTACACAAGACAATTGCATCACGCGCGCACGGGTCTGCTCCACCTCTTCTCCTGTCAATCCGCGCTTCGGTGCGGGGCCGGCGCCTGTCGGAATCACCAATATCCCGTCGCTGCCCAGCAGTCCGTCCATGTAGGTGCAGATTTGCTTCCGCACCGCCTTCTCCCTGTCGAATTCGGCTTCCCCCAGTTTACTCGTCCAGGCAAAACGTTCCGCAATGCCGTGGCCAAATGTCGGCTTCTCCGCCTGAATCCATTCGCCGTGAGCCGTCCAAATCTCATAGCCTTGAATCGTCCGGAATGTGTTTACCCATGAGGCAAGCCCCTGCGGCGCAATGTGGATCCATTCGCACGAACCGACGGCTTGTTGGAAAAAAGGCACGAATTCCATGAGGATCTTCCGGCAATCATCCTGGACAATATTCCATGCGTCCTCTTCGAAGTAGACACGCCGAAAATCCGCTGATTCCGCTTCTGTCTCGTCGATCAGCACCTTGCCGACCTCCAGCAGCGTCTTGCAGTCCCGAGCCATCCAGCCTACCGTATCGAAGCTTGGAGCCAGGGGAATGACCCCTGCGCTCGGGACCAAGCCGTGTGTCGGACGGATTCCATAAATCCCGCAGTAGGCGGAAGGAATACGGACCGAACCGCCCGTGTCCGTACCCAGTGCAAAATCAACCAGTCCGGCCGAGACGGCTACGGCAGAGCCGCTCGATGATCCACCCGGAATCCGATCGGGCGCTTTCGGGTTGACCGGGGTTCCATAGTGGGCGTTTTCTCCGTTGAGGCTGAACATCAGCTCATCCGTCTGTGTCGTTCCCTTCAGCCTGGCTCCCTGTTTCAGCAGCAGCTCGATGACGGCCGCATTGTTTCCGGCCGGCTGATGGGTCCGGAACCAATCCGGGTTGCCGGCTGTATTCCTATTTCCTTTCACTGCAAATACGTCTTTGACGGAAAATGTTAACTGTTGCAGACTTCCTTTTCCATCAGGCTCGATCGTCAAATCTTCCCGAACGTATGCGTTCCAATCTTGCTGCATTTTCTTTCCTCCATCCGTCTGCATTTGACCCGTTTTTCTGTCGATCCGCGCCTTACGTAAAAGGAGACAGAGCTTCTTCATTCGTTGCGAATCCGCTTGTGGTTTCGTTAAAAATTCAGTCGTAAATGCCTTCGAGACATCCTGGTTCTCTTTCAAGCCCTTGATTCCAAGCAGTTGATCCTGCACGGCGTTCCACCGCTCCAGCGTCATGTAGCCGATGCCGTTCGCCTTCGTTTCGTCTCGTCTGTCAAAATAAATTGCGTCTGGTGCTCCGCTTCGTAGTTCATGGCTTCGACCGTCATATCTTTGTTGTAGGTTTGGATAAATGGATTGACCGTCTTGTAGTTGTCCAGATAGTAGCTCCACCCTTTTTGGCTGGCCTGTACGACGGCTTTTACAATATCCGGATGCTTCTTGAGATAGTCTTCCGTCGTAAAGAGAACATCGCAATAGTTGGCATAGCCGGAATCTGCGATTTTTAAATAATTGACTTTGACTCCTTGCTGACCCAATGCGTATGGTTCATTGGTGATGTATCCCTGATTCAGCGAGCCTTTGGTCTTGATAAAATTGACCAATTGCCCGGTGTAAGCCATTTCGTTCACATGCTTCAGATTGAACTTGTGCTTGATAAACTCCCAGTAGAGGACGCCGGGCTGCATAAACACCGTCCGCTCTTCCAGATCCTGAAAACCGTTCAGCTTGTCTTCTGCATGGTAGATCAGCACCTGGGGCGTGTTTTGAAATCCGGCCAGCAATCCGACGACAGGGATTCCTTGTTCCCGCGCCCGCAACAGGTCATCCGCATACGATCGACCCCATGTCTTTGTAGTATCCTTGCTGCAGAGCGGAAAAATATCCGCCATCCTCTCCTTTGGCATACCAGCCTTCAATCGGCCGCGCCTTTTGAAGAGCGGGCTCTTTTCCTGCGTCAGGCTGTTTCGCCTCGTCAGAAGCGGGAGCCTGGGAAGAATTTGCTGTCGGAGAGGAAGAACAACCGGAAAGAAACACGACCATCGCCAGCAACGCCAAACCCGCTATTTTCATCATTTTAACCACAGGAATTCCCCCCTCCCCCCCACTTGTTCTGCCATTGACCGAGGCTTAGACGCCGATCCCGACTCCCTTGATCACGCGAATATCTTCTTCATCCAAGTGGGCGACGGGACCGGACTTGATCAGGTCGGAAAATTTTTCATCCGGCAGCATCGTGGTCAGCACGTACAGGCGGCCTTTCCCCGTATTGCGGACCTGGTGGTTGTTCCCCGGTGGAACGATGAAAAACGAGCCCGATTTGACCGGGATCGCCGTATCGCCCACAATCGCGACCCCTTCCCCGGAGAGGACGTAGAAATATTCGTGCGCCTCGGCGTGTTCATTGGGCGGGGTCTGACCGCCCTCATCGAAGATTTCCACCACCGATACGAACGGAACTTGCTCCCTGTCGCACAAAAGCACAAATTTATTGGTATCTTTCGCAGAGATTTTGTGAACAGGGCATTCCAAAAAGTTTCCCGCAACCAATCCTTGAATGGTCATCGTACATGCCCCCCAAATCGAAATTTTTTAAGAGAAGCTTTTGTTACCTTTGCAGAGCTTCCAGGACCGCGGTAGAGGTGGACACAAAGCCGTAACACTGCTTGATGTTGTAAAGAGTTGCGTCTGTGCAATACGCCGGTGAGTTCGTCGCGCAGCAATCTTCGAGAAGAATGCTGTCATAGCCCGCGTTTACCGCATCCTGCAGCGTGGCCATGACGCATTGATCCAGGTTGACGCCGGCAAACAAAATCGTGTGGATGTGCAAATTCCGCAAAATGCTGTCCAGCGGCGTATCCCAAAAACCGCTCATTCTGTATTTGTCCACATAAATATCGGACGGCTCCGTCTGAAGCGCCGACACGATCGCCGCTCCCCAGCTGCCTTTTTCCAGCAAGCGGGATTGATTGTTCGGCAGCGGCTCGCCAATGCCGATTCCCTCGCCGGTCATGTTGTACACATGCAGGACGGAGGGGCTTAGATTCATCCTGTCCGGCCTGTTGCCCCAATTGAGCCAAACGACAGGCACTCCGGCTTCGCGAAGGACGGGCAGCGCACGGTTTAACGGATCGATCGGCTGCTGCAATGCTCGATAGTCGGCACCGATGTAATCCAGCCAGCCGTTTTTCGAACAAAAATCATTCTGCATATCGACGACAAGGATGGCCGTATGCTGCAAATCAAACGCAATCTGCTGCGGTTCGGCCGGAATGGAAAGCTCATGCGGCGGCCTTCTTTCTCTCCGCAAATCCGCCCGGGTGGTTGAAACCGACCAATAATTCCGCTGATTCCCGATACGGTACATCGAAATCACCTGACTTTTTCATAGATTCGGAAGCTCGACCAATGACACCATCCCCGCTTTGCTGCAAACCGCAACCGTAGCAATCTGCAGCGTTTCCTCGCCTGCGTGATGCGCATCGGCTTCGGCATGGTTGGGATGTCTCGTAAATAAAGGAAATGCGCTGCCGGTGAGCTCTAAGCGAATCGAACTGCCCGTTGGAAACTGAACCGCGCACGGCCTCAGCAAAATCTCCGCTTTGCCCCAACCGTCCCCATGCTCGCGGGTTAGCTCCGCGCGTCCGACCGTCAGGAAGCGCGCCGCTCCGTCCGGCGACACGACGGAAAGCGTGGCGATCAGGTCTGTTGGTCCTTGCAAGGTTTGATAGTATACCGTCACCTTCGGGGTTCCCAGAACAGGCAGCTCCCGTTCCAGCGGCTCGCTCGTATACACGAGGATTTCATAGCGGTCTTGCGCGGCACTGCGATCCACCGGCAGGTACGATTCCTGGCTCATCGGCAAGCGGGCGTCGTACACGAAAACATCGGGAATCGCTTCTGTTGCCTCGTCCTTAGCTTGCGTCAGTCTTCCTCCGCCAAGGGCGCCGTTCGCCGGTTTCTCTTTTCCTCTCAAATACCAGAGAGTGGTTTCGCCGGACAGCTCCAGCAGCGAAGCTTTGTCCGACTGGCGCCACAAGTTGCTCTCCCGCTCGAAGTAACGAATCGAGGGCTGCTGAAACAGTCCGCTTTCCTGCTTGTCTTTCAGCCAGTAATCGAACCATCTCACTTGCTCCAGGTGGATGTCCCCGTCCGCCTCGCCGCCGTGGTCGGCCCCGCCGGCTTTTCTCCCCCATGGAATATGCGTCCACGGGCCGACCACAAGCCGATGAAAGAGCTCTTTTGTTCGCGGGGCTTGACTCAGCGCTGCGTAGCTTTGCATGGTGCCCATCAGAAAGACGTCGTACCATCCGCCGATTTGCAGCGAAGGGACCGGACTTTCCGCAATCTTCGGCAGCCAGTCGCGTTCCGCCCAGTACCCGTCATATTCGCTATGCTCGCACCATTCGAAGTAATCAGGAAAATACTTGCGCAAGATCGGATGGTGATCTCCGAGGATCGGAAGCTGCCAAATGAGCGAATCCGGGCTGCGCATGATTTGGGTGCAGGCCTGCTCGGCTTCCTGGTCTTTCAGCCTTCTGGCGGTATCACGCGCTAGCTGGTAAGCCCACGGGAGATGCTCGCGAATGGCGAACCGTCCATGCGGATAAAACATTCCGTGATACAAATCGGCGGCGCACATCGCAGGCGCGATTGCCTTCAAATGGGGAGGATGCTGGGAAGCTGCCGCCCACTGCGTGGAACCCTGGTACGAAAAGCCGTACATCCCTACCCGGCCGGTCGATCCTGGCAGCCTCGCCGCCCACTCCACCGCATCGTATCCGTCCTGCGCTTCATGCAGAAAGGGAATGAATTCTCCCTCCGAATCTCCTCTTCCCCGCACGTCCTGAATGACGACGAGATATCCATGCTGCGCATACCAGATCGGGTGCGCATGGCTGACTGTGGAAGCGATCGCCCGCCCGTACGGCTGGCGCATCAGCAGAACGGGATACTCTTCCCCCGGCTGATCCGGCCGGTAAATATCGGCGTAAAGCACCGTACCATCCCGCATGGTGCAAGGCTGCTTTCGCTCCACGAGAACCCCGCCAAAACGAACGACAGATTGGCTCATGCTTAACACTCCTCACGTGAAAATGCCGTGCAGCGCAATACTCGGATTTGCCAATCCCCTGTCCGGGTCCGGCAATACTTTTCTGCGGCTCCGAAGCGAACCATTTTGGAGCCGCAGTCCTGTGCGCACTTACTTTTTAGGCAAATAATCCACGGTAAAGACCTGGCTGACATCCGGCATCGATTTTAGAATGCCCAGTTCCGTCAGCTGTTGAGCCAGCGTCTGCCAACGCTCTTTCGACATATACCCAAACCCATGTGTTTCCGCATCGCCGCCAAACATCATCGGAAGGACGATGCTGTCCGTAAATTCCATTTTTTCCAGGGGCGTGTCCTTATTCTGTGCTTGTATCACGGGATTGATTTCCTTATAATTGTCTTTGTAGTATTCCCATCCTTTTACAGAAGCCTCCAGAAAGGCTTTCACTGTATCAGGGTTTTCTTTCAGGTATTGCTCGGTCGTCACAAGAACGTTGGAATAAGGGTTGTAACCATCATCGGCAATCAGTTTCACATCCACATCCACGTTTTGCTTCTTCATATCAAACGGTTCAGAGGATACAAAGCATTGAATCGCCGATGCAGGGTCGCTCACAAAGCCGGTCAAGGATCCGGTGTAGACCATCTCCTTCACATCGCTGTAGCTATATTTCTTTTTCAGATACTCCCAGTAGGTGGCACCGCTTTGCACAAACATTTTATGTCCGTTCAGATCGGCCAGGCTGTTGATGTTTTGTCCCTTATGCACCATGACTCCCTGAGGGTTCGTCTGAAAGACGGTTGCCAGAGCGACCAGCGGAATGCCGTTTTCTCTTGCCAACAGCAGTTCGTCGGCTTGAACCATCCCAAACTGCGCTTTGCCCGAGGCGACAATTTGCGTGGTCGACACTTGCGGACCACCCGGCATGATCGTCATCTCGATCCCTTTTTCCTTGTAAAAGCCTTTGGACAAAGCAGCATACTGCCCACCGTGCTCGGGTTGCGGGAACCAGTTGACCACCTGCGTAATCGCAGTCGGCTTGTTCTCACCGGCTGGCTGACCCTCGGTGGCTTGCTTTTCCGTTGCCGGCGCCTCTGTTTTTCCGCCGCATCCGCTAAGCAGCAGGGCAACCATCATGAACATGGCACTGAAAATGCTCACAGGACGAGATTTCATGGCTATCATCGTTTTCTCCTCACATTTTATAGAGTGTGAATCATGGTACAAACAGGATGTGATCAGGACGGAATCGCCAGCTTTTGCTGGTTCAACAGGCTTAACGGATCATTTGTTTTTTTCAGCCCCCATAGCCGTTCATGCACGTATGACCTGCCTCCTTCTTCCAGATCCGAGGTATGCGGATTGGCTACGGAGACCCCTATTTCTTCGCATCTGGCCATCAGTTGATTTAACCGGTCTTCGCCCTTGTAGAAAATCACCGGGATGCCAGATACGAGCAAAGAGCCGTTCATTTTGGCAAATTCGAAGTGAATGCAAAATTCAGGAAATTCTTCCTTGATGATTCTGGTTTTCTCGATAAAGTCGCTCTTTTCATAATTGAGCTGCAAATAAGTGACATCCGGGTTGTATTTAAGTGCCCAAAGCGTCGTATGATTCCAGGAAAAATCGGATAATCCGAGCCCGACATGATACTTGTCCGCCGCTTTTTTCGATTCGATCACGCCCTGGCGTTCCGCGACCCGCTGTGCGAATGCTTCTTCATGGTGTTCATCCAGCTCGAGGAGAAGAAACGACCTTCCCTCTGGTATTTGCAGCGGCTTGCAGAACCTGGAATTGAACGCCTCGTGACAGGAAACCAGCCGTTTGGTAAAGCTTTCGTCTTCGGCTATCTCCAGCGCAAACTCGGCGGATGCTTCCCAGCTTGGAAATGAGACGATCCATTGCGACCAGGGGACTTTTGGCACAAGGGCGATTTGAATTTCCGAGATGATGCCGACGGTGCCGTAGGTATGCAGATAAGGAATAATTTCATCCCCTTGCACGACAAACGTGCGTGGGTTCTCTTCTACGGTTTTGATCGTCAACGAGTGGACGAAGCCATCCCAGATCGTTCCCCAGGTGATCGAACCGATGCCCCCGAAGCCTCCAGCCAGGAAACCGCCGATCGTAGCCGTCTGATAGGTGCTGGGAATCATCATGAGCTCTTGCTCTGCTGCGCGAGCTTCCGCCTCCATTTTGCCCATGCGCGCTCCTGCTTCCACCCGCATAAAGCCGTCGCCGATCTCCAAAATCCTGTCCATTTTTGCCAGATTCAAAACGATGCCGCCCGTAAGCGGGACACATTGGCCGTAGTTGCCGGTTCCATTCCCGCGTACCGTTAAGGGAACCTCATACTCCGCGGCAACGGATATAATGGCTTCGAGTTCATTGGAGGTTCGCGGAGATGCGATGCACTCGCCGTGCTTGCCCTTTAATCTGTCCAGCAAGACCGGCGAAAAGTGGTGATAGTCCATGGAGTATTTCTCCAGGGAAGGAGTATCCCATAGCAGCAATGCTTCGCTTACCCGCTGCTTCAAGCCATCTTGCCATCCTTTTTTCATCGATATCCTCATTCCTTTCGCTTCGCTCGCGGCAGCAAACGCAATGAAATCTTCACTCGCAAGCTTTTGGTTTGGACAATCCACGTCCCGGCTTTCATCTCATTTCCGATTCATGCCAGGAACTCAATAACCATTTGGAGAAGGCGTTGATCAGTAAAAAGAACGCAATTCCCAATAAGGAAGCAGATAACCCGCAGGCAAACAAATAAGGAGTTTGCAGCCTGGTTGCCGCTACCGTAATCGCATATCCGAGTCCCCCTTCACCTCCTCCGATCCCGGCAGCGTACTCGCCGACGATGGCTCCGACGACTGACAACGAGCAGGAGATTTTCAAGCCTGCCATGATGTAAGGCAAAGCCGCCGGAAAACGCAGCCGCCAGATCGTTTGCATCTTCGTCGCGTTATACAGGTAAAACAAGTTTTTCATGTTTTGTTCCGTCGAGTTCAAGCCAATCAAAGTATTGGATAATACAGGGAAGAAGCTGATGAGGAACGCAATCACCACGATCGCATTCATGCCTGCTCCGAACCAGATGACGATAATCGGGGCAATCGCGACAATCGGGATCGTCTGGAGAATGATGGCATATGGATAGACGCTTCGTTCCACCATTTTGGAAAAGGCCAGCAGGACGGCGATGGAAATGCCCAGTACCACGCTGACGGCAAAACCGACCACAGCTTCCATGAGCGTCGTGCTAACCGAGTCGACCAGGCTGCTCCAATTTTCGATGGACGCCGCCACAATGTCAGTCGGCTTCGGCAGAATATAAGGCGGTATGCCGATCAGTCTGACGATCGCTTCCCAACCGCCGGTGAAGAGAATAAATACGATGAGCGGCGGAAACACCTTCATGAACCTTTTCATCATCCGGCTCTCCCGCCATGTGGTTCCCTGCTTGTTGCCTTGGGGACTGGAATTTGCTAGATCCTTGGCAGCGGGCGGACCGGATTTTTTCAGCGTGCCAGCAACCATGTTGTCCATGCGATCGCTCTCCTTTCGTAAATGGCAGCGCCATCCTTTCAATGCTTCAACACGTTGGAAACCTGGCGTACATAGGCTGCGAAATCCGTCATGGTCCGGAAATCCTCATTTCGCGGGAACGAGTAGGGAATCTCGATCACCTCGGCTATTTTCCCTGGCCGCGGCGTCATGACGACAACGCGGGTGGAAAGAAATACCGCTTCAAATACGTTGTGCGTAATAAACAAGACGGTCATTTTTTTGTCCTGCTGCCAAATTTTCAGAAGCTCATCCTGCAGCGTCTGGCGAGTGATTTCGTCGAGCGCCCCGAACGGTTCATCCATCAGCAGCAATTTGGGCCTGGAAATCAGCGAGCGGGCGATGGAAACCCGCATCTTCATGCCTCCTGACAGCTGGCGCGGCAGCACCTTCATGCAATCCTTCAAGCCGACCAGCTCCAGAACCCGCTCCGCTTCCTCGATGCGCTGTTTTTTGGGAACGCCGCGCAGGGTAAGCGGCAGCGTGACATTGTCGATCAGCCTGGCCCACGGCAAAAGTGTATGCTCCTGAAAGACAAAGGCAATTTCATTTTGCTTGCGGGCTTCTTTCGGTGTGGTCTGAAGAACCGACAACATCCCGGAAGTAGGACTAGTCAATCCGGCAATCATATTGAAAATCGTTGACTTTCCGCAGCCCGAGGGTCCTACAAAACAAAGAAACTCGCCTTCTCCCGCCTCCAGATTGGCATTCTGCACGGCTACCGTACCGTTCGGATAGATCTTGCCGACGTCTTGCAAGCTGACAAGAACTTCACCTTTTGCAGACGTTGCTTGCTCCATCGACGAATCAATCGGATTTGTCGCCACCACAGCCATGCTACCCCTCCTCCATTCATTGAACTTTGATCGCTCAGCGCTTGCCCTTCTTGCTGTTGTTTATGTTACATTTTATAACACAACCCTAAAAACCCCACAAGAAAACGAGAAGTATCTTTGTATGAAATTACAATCGGACCCTAGTATTTTCGTTACTTTTTACGATTCTGCACAGTATATGTCATTATTATTGACATCAATCGTCAAAAACAGGCCAACCGGATTACCGGCTGACCTGTTTGCACAAGGATCTTCTACGATCTCTCCCGCTTTCGGATCTGCTTCACGGGCCGTTTTTCCGCTTCCTTGCCAAATCCGCTAGGAAACCCATTCATGGACGTTGACGGAAGGAGATTTCAGCAGTCGCCTGCGCCCAGTAGGCGCCGAGCTGCCGCTGTTTCCATTGCTGCTTGCGCGCGGGCAGCAACAGACAATCGCCTGCCCGCCATACCCAGCGCCTCTCCGGAAGCAGCGTGAACAGCTCCTCCGGCGTCGTTCCATCGATCACGACGAAATCAGCCGGATGACCGCCCTCCACACCGTACTCCCGCAGCCCCAAGAGAGCAGCGGGATGTTCCGTAATCATGCGCAGGAGAGAACGAAGCTCGGCCGGACTGCCCATATGAGCGGCATAAGCCGTGATGAGACCGATCTGGACTAGATCCCCCCGGCCGAACGGATGGAAAGGATCGTGGATGTTGTCGGAAGCGGTCGCCAGCGTGATTCCGGCAGACAACAGCGACTTGACTCTCGTCACGCCGCGTCTTGCCGGAAAGCCGTCATGCCTGCCCTGCAGGTACAGATTCGCCCCCGGCAATGTCACAGCGCCCAGCCCGGCTTTTGCCGTCAGCTCGATCAACGGTTGTGCATCCTCATCCGGCATGGCGGCAAGCGAACAGAGATGATCGACGGTTACGCGCCCCGTCCAGCCGAATTCCAGCGTGCGCTTCGCGATATGCGCCAGCGTGCGAACCTGCGGATTGTCGGTTTCATCCGTGTGCAGATCGACGGGACAGCCGTATTGATCGGACAACCGAAATATGCGGTCAATGTCCGCCGCGGGTGTCGGGGACAGATGAGGAGCGCCGCCCAGCCCGGTCGCCCCCATCCGGATCGCCTCTTCGGCCAGCTCCAGCGCGGCGCCGGAAAGCTCGTGATACGGGCACATCGGAAACAACTGGATGTCCACGTACCGCTGCAGCGCCTCTTTTACTTCCAACGCGGCCTCCACCGTACGAAGCGCTGCATCCGCGCCGTGGCTCACATGAAAATCCAGATGGGTCCGGATCGCGGTCGTTCCGAAAGAGACCGCCTGCAGCGCAGCGCGCATCATCCGCGACTTGAGCTCTTCCTTTGTAAATGTCCAGGCAGCGGCTGAATAGTTGCGGATGGCCTCTGCCAATGTCCCGGATTCATTTCCCACTACCGGCAGCGAGAACGCCTTGTCCAAATGCATGTGCGCATCGACGAGTCCCGGCAACAGCACTTTCCCTTTTATATCCAACGTCAGCACGGAGCCGTCTGCCGGCCGTTCTCCGTCCCATTCGTCCAGCGAAACGATCGTCGGATCTGTCGGCTCTTCTCGTTGCGCTGCCACGTCCGACCATACTCCGTCCTCGATGACCAAGGAATACAATGACTCCTCTCCACGCAACGGCAGACTCGCATTCACCAGTCTCAATCGGCTTTTCATCCGTCATTCCTCCTCTGGTCCCCATGAAGTGTTTTCCCATCACCAGCCGATGGCGGCTCCATCGCAGCGGGGATCCGTCCCTCCCGCCCGAAAGCCTTGCTCGTCGATCAAAATCGCCTGAGCATGTCCGACAATTCCGTCGAAATGCCCGACTTCTTTCACCATGTGTCCCGCTTGGCCGAGCTGCTTGATGACATCCGGGGAAATGCGGGCTTCCAGCTTCAGCTCCTGCGTATTTTCCCCCCACGTTTTCCCCCACACCCAGCGCGGCTCATTGATGGCAGTCTGCGGTTCCATCCCGTAATCGACCATCCGCGTCAGCAGGGCTGTCTGCGTCTGAGGCTGTCCCTCTCCACCCTGCGTGCCGTAGAGGATATAGGGCTTGTCTTCCCTGAGCGCCATCGCCGGCATCAAGGTATGAACCGTGCGTTTGCGCGGCTCCAGCGTATTGACATGCCCTGGGTCCAGCGAAAAGAACGAGCCGCGATTTTGCAGCAGGATTCCCGTATCTCCCGCCACTACCGCCGAGCCGAATTCAAAATACAGGCTTTGGATAAAGGAAACCGCGTTGCCTTCCGCATCCACAACCGCCGCATACGCCGTATCGCCGCCCATCGGCACTGCTTCCAACGGACGGGCCTGGCGCATGTCAATGGATCTTGCCAAGGCTTTGCAATAGGCTTTATCCAAAAGCTGTACGACCGGCACCTCGGCAAAATCAGGATCGGTCAGCTCCCGATTGCGTTGACGGAACGACATCTTCAACGCCTCGACCAGCACATGGTAGTATTCGTACGAACCGTGCTGGATGCTGCGGAAATCGAAGTTCTCCAAAATATGAGCCGTCATAATTCCGGTGAACCCTTGGGAGTTCGGTGGCATCTGAAACAAGTCGAGCCCGCGGTAGGAACCTGTTACCGGGGTGATCCAGTTTCCCGTATGGTCACAAAAATCCTCCGGAATGAGCAGGCCGCCCCGTTCCTGGAGATATTCAGCTATCCGCTCGCCCATTTCCCCCTTGTAAAAGCCATCTCTGCCTTTCGCGGCAATCCAGCGCAAGCTGCGGGCCAGATCTTTTTGCAGGAACCGCTTTCCCTCTGGAATCGCAGCTCCTCCGGGCGCATAGATACGGGCCGTATCCGGCATGGCGGCAAGCACATCCAACCGGCTCGCGGTATTTTGGAATTGATCGCGGGACAGCGGAAACCCTTCCTCCGCATAGCCGATTGCCGGCTCCAAAACGTCTGCCAGCGTCAGCTTTCCGTATTCTTGCAGGATCGCCGCCCAGCTGTCCACCATCCCCGGAACGGTCACAACGCTGCGGACGCCTCTGACCGGGATCGCTTGCTCTCCCTCGAAGGCTTTGCGGTTCGCCAGATACCCCGACCGTCCGCTTCCGTTGTAGCCGCGAACAGCGTTATCCCCTCGGCTGTACGTAAGCCAGAAGGAATCCCCTCCGAGCCCCGTCATATGCGGATACACGACAGCCAAGCAGGCGCTGACCGCCACCGCCGCATCAAAAGCATTGCCTCCTCTTCCCAGCATCCTGGCTCCGGCTGCCGAAGCAAGATAGTGAGGACTGACTACCATCGTTTTGGCTCCTATTGTTGACCGCAACATCTGCACCCTCTCCCTTTTCCCTCCGTTGATCACATGCACAAGGACTGGCACCCCATTCATTTCCGCCGACTTTGTTAACACGGCGCTGTTCCCCACAGGACCAGGACAGCTGGGTCATGTATCCTCGTACGAGAAAACTTGGTTCCTAAATTAACACGATAACAGGATTTCCTCAATATAAAATGAATTTTGTCTTGTAAAAAAATATTACACATTCTCTATTGCGTCAATTTGATGTAAGCTGTACGGCAAGTATTTCAGAACGAAACGAGATATCCATTGTTGTTTTTCTTTTTTGCGTTATAATTATGTCAGCTAAACTATCATGAAAGTTGGGGAAAAAGTATAGCTTATCGCTTGGGGAGGGTGGATGATCACATGAACATCACAGTAGAAGATGCACTTTCCATTTATCCTTTGTCAGAAGGGAAATTGATCGCGGGGCAACACGGCCTGAAACGAATTGTGAAATCCATTAACATCATGGACGCACCGGATATTACCGATTGGATTCATGAAGGGGAAATTCTTTTCACAACCGCGTACCTGATGAAGGATAATCCCGAGAAAGACGGTACGCGTCTATTGCAAAAACTGGTTGAGAGAGGCTCTGCCGGACTCGGAATCAAGCTTGGAAGATTTTGGTCCCATATCCCCGACGCCATGCTGTCGGAGGCAGACCGTTTATCATTTCCCCTGATCGAGCTGCCTTTTCAGTTTACCTTTTCTGATCAAATGAAAGGTCTTTTCCATGCGGAGCTGCAAAAAAGCAATCGCGTGCTTCATCATATTCTGGACCAGCAAAAAGAACTGTTTCGCATTACGCTGTCTGATAAAACCAGCGATTTCTTTCAAGGAATCTCCTCCATCCTTGAATGTCACATGACCATAATCGGCCTGCGCGGCAAAGTGCTCTTCAATAACATCGATTTGCCGGAAAATCAGCTGCTCAAAGGCTGGCCATGGAAAGCGCATGACCAGCAACGTATCCGCACCGAAAAAGGAACGGTCGTTCTGATTCCGCTAAAAAAACCGGAAGATCAGGCAGAGCTCATCGGATACGCGCTCTTCCAATCCTTTGAGCCAGTTTACTACAAAGAAGAAGAGGGGTTATTTCATCAAGCCGCCGATATACTCGCCTTTCACCTGCATGCCATGAACAGGGATTTCACGGATCACGTCACCCGCAACGAATTGTCGTTTTTGGTCAATAATTATTTGAAACAAAAAACTTCTCTGGAAACATTGCTGGAGTGCGCATCCCGGTTTGGCATCCCTTTTTGCAGCAAGCCTTACCGATGCGTGCTGACAACTGTCCATGACACAGAGCCGGCGCTTCAAGAATCGCTGCTGAAAGCGGTACGCCAGGAATTTCAGTATCATCCGCTCTTGAAAGACTTGACCAAGCTGCACTTTCATGTGGATGGAGCCATCTTCTCCATTTTCCCGGCTGAAATGCCGATCAGAGAGCATGACCTTTCCGACCGGCTGGCCAATGCTTTTTCGAAGCTTGCAGAAGATTCCAGCGGCAGGAATCTGCGTTTTTCCATCAGCTATCCGAAAAACAAAGCGGAAGATCTCGCAACAGCTTACCGCGAGTGCAAGGATACGCTCGAAACAGCCGATTTTCTCCAGTTGCAGGATCGGGTTGTCGAATACGAAAGCGTCGAGATCGCCAATATTTTCCAATCGGTCCCCCGCGAAAAAATGATCCGTTTTTGTGAGCTGATCTTGGCTCCGCTCCTGGACAAGTCATCGGATTCAACCGGCGACTTGCTGAAAACACTGGAACTGTATATTGAAAATAACGGGCAAATCAACGAAACGGCCAAACACTTGTTCATCCACCGGAATACGGCGGCTTATCGGCTGGAGAAAATCAGCGAGCTGCTGCAAGTGGATTTCAAACGATTCCAGGATGTAGTAAAAATCAAGCTCGTGCTTCTCTTTAGGGATACGTTGAAGCTAAGCCCGTCTGAACTTCGCAAACCTTGACGGGGTCATTCTTAGTCGGAGCTTTCCTCAGGATGAATCGATTTACGCTTGCACACAGTTTTCCTGATCCCGCTCCGTTCGACGACAGGACGAGGAGTAGGATTATTTGTTTCTTTCCTCCCCCTACTTCTTCTTTGCCGAAACCGAAGCGACTCCCAGATACTCTTCCAGCGTGATCTCCTTTTCGCTGATCGCCTGAGCTGCCTCACTTCCCACATACCGCAGATGCCATGGCTCGTATATGTACCCGGTGATGTCTTCCTTTCCTTTGGGGTAGCGGATGATAAAGCCGTAGTCCTGAGCGTGCGATGCGAGCCAGATCGCCTCTTGGGTCCCGGCGAAGCAGCTGGTGGCCGCACATTTGCCATCGATTCCCGCTACATCGACGGCGAGTCCAGTCTCATGCTCGCTCGTACCGGGAACGGCACTGTACATACGGGCTTTCTCTAAGCCATCCTTTTGCACATACCGATGGAACAGCGCTTTTTGGTAGCCATAGGGGCGGTACGCGGATACGCCTGCCAGCGCGACGCCATCTGCTTTCGCCGCCGCAAATAACTGTTCCAGGGCTTTCGCGGCCTCTTTTCGCATTTGCCGTTTTTCGCTTTTCTCTGGCAAAAGAAACGGGACATGCGGGGATACCAAATCCGTTGGCTGATACTGATCAGGCAGTTGCCGCTGCTTGTTGACGAGTACCGTCATGCTCTGCGGTTCCCCCACAACCTCCAGTTCCGGGATAGGCGCAGCTGGTGTCGGCGTGTTGGACGGCGGTTTCGTGGCAGCAGGTGGGTTCTTTTGCCCGGTTGACGCTCCTGGTGGAGCAGCGGCAGGCGTCGTCTTGCCCTCCGCAGGCTTTGCCGCCTCCTTTGGCGGTTGATCTGGTTGCGCCGGTTGTGCCTGCTCCGGCTTTTCAGTCGGCAACGCCGGAGCCGGCGTATCCGGCTGATCTGGGGAAGCTGCGCTGCTGCACCCTGTCAAAAGCAGGATCGCGGCTGACACTATCAGGTATTGTTTTTTTACAGAGCTGGACGGACCTCTCATCTTGTCGTTCCTTTCGATCGGGCATGTTCGTACGAATGACGGTTGGCGTACGTAATTATTATGACACACATCCCCCTGTTTTCGTTACACGTTTGCTGATTAGGGAAGCCTAGCAAAAACCTCCGATCCATTCTGGTCAGGACCCCATTTCGTGGACACTGAAAAAACATCCAGGCTATGCCATAAAAATGCACCCCCTAGAATTCATCGGAAAACCTAAAGGCTTTTTCCAATGTCTATTCCAAGGGGTGCACTTCACATCGGAACCCTGGGGGTTTTCCAATGTCCATTCTAAGTGGCCATTCATTCATGCATGATGCAAGATGGGTGAAACGGAGGTTTTCCGGCTTCCCTATTTTTCTTCCTTTTTGGAAAACCACGTGGCCAAAATCGACCCGGAAATATTGTGCCACACGCTGAAGATGGCACTCGGCACGGCAGCGAGCGGGTTGAAGTGGGCGGCGGCAAGGGCAGCGCCCAAACCAGAGTTTTGCATCCCGGTTTCCAGGGTCACAGCCTTCCGCTTGGCCAGATTCAGGCCGAACAGCTTGGCAAAGCCGTATCCGAGCAAGTATCCCAGTACGTTGTGCAAAATGACGACGGCGAAGATCAAGGGCCCGGTTTCTACGATTTTTCCTTTGTTGATCGCCACGACGATGGCCACGATCAGGACGATGGCAATGGTAGAGACCAGCGGCAGAGCCTTTGTGCTGGCCTCGGCTTGTTTTTGGAACAACGCTTTGACGATCACACCAAAGACGATCGGCACGATCACGACGGTCACGATATCCATGAACAAGGACTTCGCGTTGATGTCCATCCACTGACCGGCGAGCAAGGAAATCAATGCAGGCGTCGCCAGCGGCGCGATCAAGGTCGATACCGCTGCGATCGATACACCCAGAGCCACATCGCCCTTGGACAGATAGGTCATCACGTTCGAAGCCGTCCCGCTTGGACAGCAGCCTACCAGGATGACACCGACGGCGATGTCCGGCGGCAGCTGCAGGACGACGGCCAGAACGAAGGCGAGCGAAGGCATGATCAGATAGTGGCCGACCACCCCGATGAGCACATCCACTGGCCTGCGGAAAACTTCGCGGAAATCTTCTGACGACAAGGTCAACCCCATCCCGAACATGATGACGCCGAGCAACAGGGAGATATACCCTTTTCCGCCGATGAATGCTTCAGGAGCAAAAAAACCGAGGATCGCAAACAAAATGACCCAAATGGAAAACGTGCTCCCCACAAATTTACTGATTCTCTCTACTGTGTTCACTGCTCTCTCTCCACTCTTTGTTTCTCACTTTTGATTTTTTCATTATACTGCTCGTCTTTTCACTATTCTATGGCCCCTGCTCCTTATGAACCGGGAAAAAGACCGCCTCGCTCCGATCAGAGGAGAACAGACGGATCCCATGATTACTTTTCGAATAAACGTTTGTACTCCCCGAAGCCTTCTTCCTCCAGCCGATCCTTCGGAATGAAGCGAAGCGCTGCCGAATTGATGCAGTAGCGCAGGCCGTTTTCCCCCGGACCGTCATCGAATACGTGGCCCAGATGAGAGTCGGCTTCTTTACTGCGCACCTCCGTCCGAATCATGTTGTGCGTGAGATCGATGTGCTCCGTGACCGATTCCGCTTTGAACGGCTGCGTGAAAGACGGCCAGCCGCAATCGGAATCAAACTTGTCCAGCGAGCTGAAGAGCGGCTCGTTCGAGACAATATCGACGTAAATACCTTCTTCCTGGTGATTCCAGAACTCGTTGGTGAATGGGCGCTCCGTCCCGTTGTTTTGCGTCACTTCATATTGCAAGGGCGTCAGCCGCTGCTTCAGCTCTTCTTGCTTGTGGCGGTCCCGCCATGCTTCCTTCGTGAACCGGGACCGGCCGGAAGCTGTCCGATAGTAGTGGTAGCGCAGCGGATTTTTCTTGGAGTAATCCTGATGGTATTCCTCTGCCGGATAGAACGTCTGGGCAGGCAGAATCGCCGCGACAATCGGCTTCGGGAATCGTCCGCTGTCTTGCAGGCGCTGCTTGGATTCGTCCGCAAGCCGCTTTTGTTCGGCATCGTGATAAAAAATGACCGGAGCATACGACTGCCCGCGATCACCAAATTGCCCGCCGGCATCGGTCGGATCGATCTGCTGCCAATACAATTGCAGCAGCTGCTCGTACGCGAAGACGGCAGGATCGAAGGTGATTTGTACAGCCTCGTAGTGTCCCGTCGTGCCGGAGCAGACTTGCTCGTACGTCGGATTCTCGACGTGGCCGCCCGTATATCCGGAAACGACTTTCTGAATGCCTGGCATTTTATCAAACGGGCTGACCATGCACCAAAAGCATCCACCCGCCAATGTCGCTCGCTGAAATCCGCTTGTTTCGCTGCTCATGTCCTTCGCCTCCTCTGGTTTCCCAAACTTTCTCCCAGATTGATTGTACCTGTTTGGGAAAAGGAAAGTCCACCTTGCAACTGTCTGCTGCCACACTCAAAATCCCCCTTCCTTGAAGCGCCATCGCGTTTGCATGAAAAGCGCGCCTGTCGCTCACGGAAAAAGACCCCGCAATCGCAATCCCGCGGGGTCTTCGTGAGACGTGTGCAGTGCCAGCAGAAGTCTTGCAAACGGCTTATCGCTTGGCCACAGTGGAATCTGCGGCTACGGGCGCAGCTTCCGTCCCGTCTCCCCCCGCTACGGCGGAGAGAAACACCTTGCCGATCAAGAGCATCGAACGTTCATCCACATCGAACAAGGGGTGATGATGGGGATACCCTGCCCCGACCTCGGGATTGCCGCCGCCGACAAAGAAGAATGTCCCGGGCACTTTTTGCAAGTATTTGGAAAAATCCTCTCCCGCCATGCTGGGCGGCAGTTGTTTGACATTTGCCGTGCCTGCCAGCTGCTGCGCGAGGCGGCGTATGTTCTTCGTCTGTTCCGGGTGGTTCCACACCGGATCATAGCCGGCGCGATAGCTGATCGTCCCGACTGCCCCTGCCGCCTCGCACGTCGCCTTTGTGATCTGGCGAATCTGCCGCTCGATGAATGTCCGCAGCTCCTGATTGAATGTCCGCACCGTTCCGTTGATCCTGCACGAATCCGGGATGACGTTGGCCGCCAGCCCGCTGTGGATCGACCCGACGGACAAGACCGCCGCTTCCAGGGGATTCACCTGCCGGCTGACGATCTGCTGCAGATTCAGCACGAGCTGGCAACCGACAACGAGCGGGTCAATCGTCAGATGCGGCTGTGCGCCGTGGCCGCCCCTGCCTGTAATCTCGATGTCAAAGCCATCGCCGGCTGCCATGACATAGCCGTCCGACACACCGATCGTGCCATACGGCTCCGACGACCAGACGTGCGCTCCATAGACCTCATCCACGCCTTCCAGGCAACCGTCCTCAATCATGGCGATGGCTCCGCCCGGAGGCATTTCCTCGGCAAACTGGTGGAGGAAAACGACATTCCCCGCCACAGCCTCTTTTCTTTCGCTCAATACGCGGGCAACCCCGAGCAAGGCGGCCGTATGAATATCGTGGCCGCAGGCGTGCATGACGCCAGGAGTCCGGGATTTGTACGGCACCTGTTTCTCGTCCTGGATCGGGAGCCCGTCGAAGTCAGCGCGCAGGGCTATCGTCTTACCCGGCTTACCTCCCCTTAGCAGGCCGACAACGCCGCGGCCGCCTACCTCGGTTCGAACCTCCAGGCCAAGCGCCCGCAAATCATCCGCTACCTTTTTCGGCGTATCCACCTCGTGATAGGAAAGCTCCGGGTGCATGTGCAGGTCACGGCGGGTATTCACCAGCTCCGGGTACAGCTGATCCAGTCTGGCGAACCATTCTTCCAGCATTTTTCTTTCCCCCTCCCTTACGCTTGCACGCTGTTTTCTGCTCCCGTGAGTGCCGCGGCAAATCCGGAGAGCAGCAGGACCATATGCGCGATCCCTTGCTCGAAGTCCTGCAGCCGGATCGATTCGTTGGGGGCGTGCACCTTGGATCCCACCCAGCCGACTCCCGTGCTCACGATGGGAAGCTTCCATGTCTCGCCGAAAGCAAACATCGGTCCGGTCCCCGCTGAGTTGGGGGCCAGCACCGGCTCTTTTTCATAGACGACGCGCGCCGTATCGAGCACATGCGCGACAAACGGGTGATCGTAGTCGCTGCGGTACGCTTTCTGACCGTTGATCATCGTCGCCTGGACATCGTCAAAGCCGTGGTCCTGCAGATGCTTCTGGATGCACCCGAGAATATGCTGCGGATCCTGGCCAGGAACGAGTCGGCAATCTACCTTCGCCTTTGCGCTCTTGGGCAGGACCGTCTTGACTCCTTCCCCGGTATAGCCGCTTTCCAGACCGCAGATCGTCATCGTCGGATGGAACACCATCGCCTCACGCGGATCCGTCCCTTTGGCAGCCGTGATGAGCGGGCGCTTCAAGCCATAGAGCTTGCTCACCGCCCCCTCGTCAAAAGGCAGCTGCGCCACGACTTGCTTTTCCGCGTCTGTCGGCTCTTCGATGCCCGCGAAGAAGCCTTCGACCAAGATTTCGTTCTGCTTGTTCTTCATGGAGGCAAGCGCCTGAACCAGACGCCAGGCGGCGTTGTCCACATAAGCCCCGACCGAAGAATGCATGTCAATCTCGGCTCCGACGCATGTCAATTCGAGATAGGCCATTCCTTTGATCCCGGCGACCATGCTGATGCGCTCCTGCTCGTCCTTGGACCCGAACTCCCAGATGCATGCATCTGCGGCAAAAAGTCCCTGGTACTTTTTCAGGTACGGCTCCAGATGGGGACTGCCGATCTCCTCTTCGCCCTCGATGAGAAACTTGATATTGCATGGCAATCCGCCAAGCTCGCGGTCCAGCAACTGAATGGCGGTCAGCCTGGCGACGAGGTCGCCTTTGTTGTCGGCGACCCCCCGCGCGAACAGCTTGCCATCCGCTATGACCGGTTCAAACGGCTCCGAGTTCCATTCGGCGAGCGGCTCTGGCGGCTGTACATCGTAATGGTTGTAGAACAGCAGCGTCTTCGAAGCGTCTCCGTTGCCCCCCGCCGCGAAAAATGCGTATACGACAGGGTTTCCACCTAAATCATCGAGAACCTTCACTTCGCCGCCCGCTGCCTGGATCATCTGGGCGACGAAGCTGACGGTCTCGGGGATCGCCTTGTGCTGAGCGGATACGGTAGGAATTCTCACGTATTGCTTGAGAGTCTCAACGGCACCTGGCACGCCTTCTTTTACGACGTGAAGCAGCTGTTCCTTTTCCATTACTGCGCTCCTCCCAGCGACCATTTTTCGAGGTGGTTATGGAAGCCGAACACTTTTGGTTCCCCATTTGCCACCTGCTTGGAAATCGCGGCAAACTCACTGTCCGAGTACAGGGTGATCAGCGGCACGTCCTGATTCCAGATCGTTTGCAGCTCCGCGTAGATTTCTTTGCGCTTGTCGGCGTTTGGCTCTGCTTTTCCTTTCAGGAGCAGCTCATCTACTTTTGGATTTTTGTACTTCATTAAGTTGAAGGAACCGACCGAGCTGTACAGGTTGGAAACCTCCGGATCCAGCGTGAAAGTCAGACCCATCAGGAGCAGGTCATAATCGCCGGTTTTCCCCTTTTGCAGGGCGGTAGGGAAATCATACGTCGTCACTTTTACTTTCAGGCCGGCTGCTCGCAGGTTTTGTGTCAGGATGTCTGCGGATTGCTCGCGGACTTTGTTGCCGAGCGGCACGGCGAAGTTCAGCTCACGATTGAAGTCCCAGCCTGCTTCTTGCAGCAGCTGCTTCGCTTTGTCCACGTTGTAGCTGTACTTCTCGAGATTTTTGTCCAGGTACGGACTGATCGAGGTGTACGGACCATCCACGATTTCCCCGTAGCCCTTCAACAATTTGTCCACGATTTGCTGACGATCCAGCGCGTAAACGATGGCTTGGCGCACTTTCGGATCGGTGATTTTTTCCGTGTTGAACATCATCGTCTGGAAGCCGATTCCCGTCTCGCTCTTCGTCTTCACGTTTTCAAACTTCTTCACGGTGTCGTAATCTTGCGGCGGAATTTTTCCGATCCCGCCTGCGACGTTCATATGCACCTCGCCTGTTTGCAGCTGCGCCACGAGGTTCGGTGCCGGCATGACCTTGATGAACAGCTTGTCCAGCTCAGGTGCGCCCAGGTAGTAATCCGGGTTCTTTTCATACTCGATGTATTGGTCCTTCTTGTACTGAACGAACTTGAACGGTCCACTCGTCACCGTCGGCTTTTGCATGAACGGATCTTGGGACAGGGCTGCCGGATCGGTCTTTTCCAGCGCGTGCTTCGGCAGGATCATCAGCTTGGTGCCCAGCTGCTCCTTGATCATGTTCGGATCGACAGGCGCCTTGGTCTTGAACTGGATCGTCTTCTCATCCAGGATTTTGATGGAGGTCAGCTCCGTCTGGCCTTCTTTCAGCTTCCCGGTGTCCTGCGTGCCTTCGAACATCGACAGGTAGCTTCCGACCGAAGTCTCCACTTTCGGATTGGCGATCAGCTGGAGGGTGAAAGCCGCGTCCTCTGCCGTAACCGGTTTGCCGTCGGACCATTTGGCATCCTTGTTGATCTTGATCGTGAACGTCTGATTGTCAGTCGTCTCGAACGAATCAGCCAGCTTCGGAACGAACTTCAACGGAGCCTCCATCTCGAGGAACGAATCGAACATGAATTTCTCCGCAAATTGGGACGCTACGTCCGAGCTGTTGATCGGGTTAAACAAAATGGGCGGATTGACCATCCCGAGGAACATGGTCTTGCCTGCGCTGCTCGACGATCCGCCGCTGCTGGCGGCGGATGAACCGCTGCTTCCCGTACCGCTCGTGGCGGAGTTGCCCCCGCCGCAACCGGCCAGGAGCAAAAGCGAAGCGATGGCTGCAATGCTGATGGATCGATTGAGTCTTTTCATTCATAGCCCCCCTATTTTTTATGGCAGCCAACCGGATTACTTCAGGCTTTTCGGGTCCATCGCATCCCGCAGACCGTCTCCCATGAAGTTGATGGAGAGAACGGCCAGCAGAATCATTAAACCAGGCGGGACCCAAAGCCACGGTTGGGATGACAACACCGTCAACGATTGCGCCTCCGTCAGCATATTTCCCCAGCTCGCAGTCGGCGGCTGCACGCCCATCCCGAGAAAACTGAGGGAGGCTTCCATGATGATCGCCTGCGCAATTCCGAAGGTCGCATTCACCAGGATGGGAGCCAGGCAGTTCGGCAAAATATGCTGAAAGACGATCTTCGGGGTCGAGTAGCCGAGCGCGATCCCCGCCTTGATGTAGTCCATCTCCTTGATGGAGAGGACGCTGCCGCGAACGATGCGTGCGATGGCCGGCCAGCCGAGCAGCCCCAGCACGATAATGATGTTGTACAAGTCGGGTCCCATGATGCTCACCAGCACCAGAATCACCATCAGGTACGGGAACGACATGAACACATCCGTGATGCGCATGATGATCATGTCGACCCATTTGCCGAAATACCCGGCCATCGCACCCAGGACGGTCCCGATCACCACGTAGATCGCCACGGTGCCGACGCCGACCGAGAGCGATACCCGCGACGCGTAGATCAGGCGGCTCAGCAGGTCGCGTCCGACCTGATCGGTCCCCAAGAGATGCGCGTCAGACGGCTCGGCGGCAAATTCACCCGAGATCGCGTACGGATCGCTCGGTGAAATCAGCGGCGCAAAGATCGCCGACAGGATAATCAGGCTAAAGACGACCAGGCCGAGGACGGCGAGCTTGTGCTTGAGGAAGCGCTTGATGATCATGCGCAAATAGCCCTCTTCCTCGCCGAGCTGCAGCTGCTGATTCGCCAGGCTCAGGTCCTTCTCCGTGTTTACATTGACCATCGACATGCTTTTATCCCCCCCATCTATCGTTAGTCATACTTAATCCGCGGGTCCGCCACCGAATAGAAAATGTCAGCCAGCAAATTGGAAGAGAGCACGGCAATGGCCGCCATGAAGTTAATCGCCATCAAAGTGGGATAATCCCGCGAGCCGATCGACTGAATGGTCAGCTGGCCCAATCCCGGCCACTGGAAAATTTGCTCCGTGACGACTGCGCCGCCAATCAGGACGGACACATCGATGCCGATCACGGTAATGATGGGGATCAGGGCATTTCGGAACGCATGCTTGTTAATGACGAAAAATTCGCGCAATCCTTTGGAGCGCGCGGTGCGCAAGTAGTCCTGACCCAAAATGTCCAGCATGCTCGAGCGCACGTAGCGCACCATCCTGCCCGCGATGCCCGACGCGAGCACCAGGGCCGGCATGATCAGATGCTTGAAGGTGTCGCCGAACCCTCCGTCGCTCCCGAGGGTATTCATCCCACCGGTCGGAAGCACATGACTCTGGACGGCGAAAATGTAAATAATTCCGAGACCGAGGAAAAAGTGTGGAATCGAGATCCCGAGAAATGACACCGAGGTCGACAGGTAATCCAGCCAGGAATACTGCTTCGTCGCACTCAGGACGCCGATCGGGATGGCGATGAGATACGCGGCGATCAAAGCCGTGCCCATCAGCAGCAGCGTCGGGCCGATCCGCGAAGAAACCATGTTCAGCACAGGCTCATACGTCGAAAACGAATACCCGAAATCTCCCTGGACCAGGTTGCCCAGCCAGCGGACGTATTGGACGTAGATCGGGTCATTGAGGCCCAGCGCTTCTTTTTTCAATTCGATATCCGCGGCCGTCGTATCCGGATTCACGAACATCTCGACCGGGTTGCCCGGTGCCAGATTCACGATGAAAAAGCTGAAAATCGTGACGCCGAGGAGAACAGGAATGGCGATCAAAAGCCGTCGGATGATATACGGAAACATGATATCCCTCTCCTTTCTGTTAGCCCAGCGGAAAATGGCAGGCTACGGTATGATGGTCGCCTTGCAAAACAGGAGCCTGCTCGCGGCAAATGCTTTGCGCCAATGGACAACGGGTATGAAAATGGCAGCCTTTTGGCGGGTTCGCCGGGCTGGGCACGTCCCCTTCCATCACGATCCGCTCCCGGTTCCGCAAATGCGGGTTGGGAATGGGGTACGCATGCAGCAGCGCCTGCGTGTACGGGTGGCGAGGATTTTGGAAGATCTCTTCGGTTGTCGCCAGCTCCACAATCCGTCCGAGATACATGACGGCAATGCGGTCGCTGATGTACTTGACGACCCCGAGTCCGTGAGCGATGAACAAATACGTCAGCTTGAATTCCTGCTGCAGGTCCTTGAGCAGATTCAATATTTGCGCCTGGATCGATACGTCCAGGGCGGACACCGGCTCGTCGCAGACGATCAGCTTGGGCTGCAAAATCAGCGCCCGGGCAATCCCGATGCGCTGCCGCTGGCCTCCGGAAAACTCATGCGGGTACCGGCTTTTGTGGTATTTCGACAGACCGACGATGTCCATGATGTCGTCTACCTTGCGCGAGACCTCGCTTTTGTCGGCCATCTTGTGCGCCAGGAGCGGCTCGGACAGCAAGTCTCCGATCCGCTTTCTCGGATTCAGGGAGGAATAAGGATCCTGGAAAATGATCTGCAAGTCTGTCCGTACCTTCCGCAGCTCAATCGGCGACAGGTCGGCCAGCTCCTTGCCTGCAAAAATGACCCTGCCCTCCGTCTGCGGATCGAGCTGAACGATGGCTCTTCCCGTAGTCGACTTGCCGCAGCCGGATTCACCGACCAAGGAGATTGTTTCTCCCTGATAAATCGTCAAATCCAGACCGTCCACCGCCTTCACATGCCCGACCGTACGGGAGATGATTCCTTTTTTGATAGGAAAGTACTTTTTCAGATTTTGCACTTCCAGCAAGGGGGGGCGTCCGTCGTATGTGCTCATGCTCATGCGATCACCTCCGTCCGGGGCGGGATCGCTGCCCGCTCCGGATCATCCTGGCTCAGCCAGCAGCGAACGCGGTGTTCGCTCTGTTGCTGGATGGGCAGCAGCGCCGGTTTTTCGTGCGCGCATTTTTCTGTCGCGTATTGGCAGCGGGTATGGAATCGGCACCCCTGCGGCATCTGGTGAATCGACGGCACCGTTCCGGGAATAGAGAAAAGCCGTTGGCTGCTGTCGTGCTCCAGATGGGGAATGGAATCCATCAGTCCTTTGGTGTAGGGGTGCTTCGGATCGTCGAATAGCGTGAATACATCTGCCTCCTCCACGACTTGTCCGGCGTACATGACCAGCACCTTGTCTGCCATCTCCGCGATGACTCCCAGGTCATGGGAAATAATCATGATGGCGGTATTGGACTCGCTCCGCAGCTTTTTCATCAGCTCCAGAATCTGTGCCTGGATGGTGACGTCGAGGGCCGTCGTCGGTTCGTCGGCGATCAGCAATTTCGGCTTGCAGGAGAGCGCCATGGCGATCATCACCCGCTGCCTCATCCCGCCGGACAATTTATGCGGATATTCGTCAATGATTTCCGCCGCCCGAGGAATGCCGACACGGTTCAGCATCTCGACCGCGTACGCCCGCGCCTCTTTGGCCGGCAGCTTCAGGTGCAGGTTGATCAGCTCCAGCATCTGGTTGCCGATCGTAAACACCGGATTGAGCGAAGTCATCGGCTCCTGGAAAATCATGGAGATTTCATTTCCGCGGATGTGCCGCATTTCCGCTTCCGTCAGCTTGACCAGGTCTTTTCCGTTGAACGTGATCGAGCCCTTCTTGATAAACCCGGAGTGGCCGAGCAGCCTCATCAGGGAAAGGGACGTCACGCTCTTTCCGCAGCCGGATTCGCCGACGATGCCGATGGTCTCCCCGGGCTTCAGCTGAAAGCTCACTTCCTCTACGGAGACAACCTCGCCTTTGTCCGTTCGAAACGCCGTCTGGAGCCTGTCTACTTCCAGAAAGTTGTTTTCCAAGCCATACACCCCCGTCGTTGTCGTATTCTTTTTCGATTCAGATCGCCGGCTCGGGAACGAGGTCGGTTTCTTTTTCCACGGCGTAATGGTAGACGAGCGCAACCAGTGCTTTCGCCGCATGGACCAACGCCTGCTCATCGATATCGAACAACGGATGGTGATGCGGATATTTCGCACCGCTCGCCTCGTTGCGCGCTCCCGTGAAGAAGAACATGCCTGGCCGCTCGCGCAAATAGTAGGCAAAATCCTCGCTGCCCATGATCGGCGCCATCTCCACCACGCGGCTCTCGTCCGCAAACCGCCGCACGGCTTCGAGGAAGGCGTCCGCTTCTTCGGGATGGTTGTAGACGGCAGGATAGCCGGCGGTGTAGGTGAGCTGGCAGTCCGCATGCAGGGCTTGGCTGATCCCGGCTACGATATGGGTCACTTCCCGCTGCATATGCTCTCTGACGTTCTCGTCAAACGAGCGAACGGTCCCTTTCAAAATAGCCGAGTCCGCGATGACATTGCCGGCATGGCCCGCATGGAACGAGCCGACGGACAGGACGGCTGCTTTCTGCGGATTGATCTGTCTACTGACGATGTATTGCAGCTGGTTGACCAGCTGGGCACCGATCGCTACGGCATCCACCGTCTCGTGCGGTGAAGCTCCGTGCCCGCCTTTGCCCTGTATTTTGATTTCAAAGGCGTCAGCGGCAGCCATGGCGTAGCCTTTGGCGTAAAGGTACGTGCCAGTCGGAGCCTGCGAGGTGAGATGGGTGCCGAACACAACATCCACGCCGTCGAGACAACCGTCCTCGATCATTCCGATCGCTCCGCCAGGGTGCAGCTCCTCCGCATGCTGATGCAGCAGGACCACATTGCCGCAGAGCTTGTCCCGGTTGTCACTCAGCACTTTGGCTACTGCGAGCAGCGTGGCGGTATGTCCGTCGTGGCCACAAGCATGCATGACGCCTGATACTCTTGACTTGTAAGGAACGTCTTTTTCATCCGGAATGGGGAGGGCGTCAAAGTCTGCCCGCAAGGCGATCGTTTTTCCAGGCTTTGCGCCGCGAATGGTACCGACGACACCGCGGCCGCCGACGTGCGTCTCCACCTCTATGCCGTAGCGTTGAAGTATCCCGGCAATCATCCTGGGTGTCTCAACCTCTTGAAACGAAAGCTCTGGATATTGATGCAGATGTCTTCGCCACTCGACCATTTGTTCATACATCGCTTCGATCTCGGCTAACCAGCTATCCAGCATATAGTCTCCCCCTTTCATTTTTTTGAAAAATTCATATTTTGAGTATACGTATAACCAGTTTTAGATTCAATGATTTTTTTAGTCTATTCTTAATTAAGATTATTTTTAGAAAACGTTTCCGACCTTGATTTTCCTGCGTTGTAATCGCTGTCAACAGATCGGAAAACTCGGCTTTTTTTTTTTTTTTATTCAGCCGACTGCGAGCGTGCTCGAAGCGATAAGCAAAGAGGAACGTCCCTGACGTCCCTCTTTGCCGTTTGGGCGGTGCGTTTTATTCCATGACGACTTTTTTTGTCTGGTGCAAATACGTATCGAACCACTCAGCGGTGTATTGCAGACGAAGAACCCGCTGCTCCGGATCTCCGCTCCGCGACAGCTCGTGACTCGCGCCCGGGAAACGGATGAAGCGAACCGGCGCTTTTCCCTGATGCTGCAAGGCGATGTACAGCTGCTCCGCCTGTTCGATCGGGCAGCGGTGATCCTGCTCGCCGTGCATGATCAAAAGCGGCGTCTCGATGTTTGCGACATGGCGGATTGGAGAATGGTGCCAGAGCTTTTCCGGATTGACAAACGGATTGGCCTGGATTTCTTCGGCGGTGAAGTAGTAGCCGATGTCGCTGACACCGTAAAAGCTGAGCCAGTTGGAGATGCTCCGGTCGGTCACGGCGGCTTTGAAGCGGTTCGTTTGGCCGACGATCCAGTTGGTCATAAACCCGCCGTAGCTGCCCCCTGCCACCCCCAGACGGTCCGCGTCGATGAAGTCGAACTGGCTGCAAGCGTAGTCGACAGCGCTCAGCAAGTCCCGGTAGTCGTTGCCGCCGTAGTCGCCGCAGCAAGCCTGCACGAAGGCTTCCCCGTACCCCAGGCTGCCCCGCTGGTTGGTGTACAAAACGGCGTATCCTTTGGCCGCGAGCAGGTGGAACTCGTGGAAAAATGTATTGCCGTACATGGAATGCGGACCGCCGTGGATCTGCAGGACCATCGGGTATTTTTCGCCGGACTGAATGCCGGTCGGCTTCATCAGCCAGCCGTGCAGCTTCCAGCCGTCCTCTGCCGCGAATTCCAGCTCCACCACTTCGGGCCTCTCCCGTTCAGCCAAGAGCTCGCGGTTGACATCCGTCAGCCGGACCTCCTCGCCGGTGAGCAGGTTCACCTCGTACAAATCACCCGGAGTAAACGGGTCGCTGACCGCGATGACGGCCGTCTGGCGCTGTTCATGCAGGGTGAACCCGTAAATATTCCGCTCGCCGCCGATGACCTGCGTGACCTGGCCATCCAGAGTCGTATGGTAGATCCCGGAATTGCCGCGTTTGCTGGCGATGAAATACAGGCCAGCCCCAGCTTCTGTCCAGACGCCGCCGGGATTCGGATGTCCGGGAGAGCGGACGTCGCCGATCGTCGAGTCGCCGACCTGTACGTCCCCATCCGCCGTGACGCACGTCTGGATGCAGCTCTCTACATCCGCGACCCAGAGTTTTTTCTGCGTCGCGATCAAATGCGCGGGGGACTCGCTGCCGATATAGGCCAGTTTCTTGCCGTCCGCGCTCCAGGTCGGGAAAAAGAACGTCCCCTGGCTGGAAGTGAGCTTTTTCCACTCGCCGCCCTGGACCGGAACCAGGTGCACATCCACGCTGTGCTGACGGTCAGGCTGATCCGTGCGGTTCGCTGTAATGGCCAGCCAGTTGCCGTCGGGGGACCATGTCCCTGCCGTGTGCTGGTAGGGTCCTGACGTGAGTGCTGTGACCTCGCCCGTCGCCACATCGACAACGGCGATCTGCCTGTCGGTCTCGTAGACGTAGCCGAAATCATCCGACTTGTACTTCATCCGGCTGACGACAATGGCTTTCTGCGCCTTTTCCGGCTGCTCCCCGGTCTCCACATCGGCGAACGAGTCGGCTGCGGTGAGCATCGAGGAGAAGGCGATCCGCTTTCCATCCGGAGACCAGACGGGGTTGGACGCGCCTGTTTGGCATCGGGTCAGCTGCCTCGGCTTCCCGCCCTTTGCCCCGATCAGCCAAATTTGCGATTTGCCGGAGCGCTTGGACACAAAGCAGAGCTGCGAGCCGTCAGGCGACCAGCGCGGCGAAGAATCGCGCACGGCTCCCTCCGTCAGCTGGATCGCCGCTTTCTCTGCCAGTGACCGGACGAACAGGTGAGTCCGGTAAGCGTGCGTGTCGTCCACCGCCGATAGGACGTATGCGACTGCCGTCCCGTCCGGAGACAGCTGGGGGTCGCTCGTATAACGAATCTGATAAAAATCTTCCGCCGCAATGCCTCGTTTGTTCTGTACCAATGTCCTTCACTCCTCTTTAAGAATGTGAGTTTGCCAGGAGATGCAGAAAAAACTCGGTGATCATGGGTTGTCTTCACCCTCCCGGCGCAGCATGCTCTCCTTCCAACAGTTCCACGGAGAGCGGGGTTCTCCTTCCATTTTCGCGCAAATGACCTGTATCTTGGAATCCCGCTCCTCGCGTGCCGTTCTCCGCCGGAAGCAAAAAACGCAAGCCGGCAACAGAAGACAATGCTTCCTGCCAGCTTGCGCGATTCTAATGGGGTCACATCGATTCTGTACGCCCTGTTATCCGCTGCGTCTGTTGTTTCGCCGCCGATCGATGCGAGCGCACAGTCGCGACTAGGACGCCCGTGACAATCAAGAGCGATCCGCCCGCTTGAGTCGCAGTCACCTGCGAGCCCAGCAGCAAAAATCCTACGAGCATGGCCACAAACGGCTGTAAATTGAGAAAGATCGCCGCTTTTGCTGTCCCCACGACCTGCAGCTGCTGGTTCCAGACCAGCCCGCAAACGCCTTGCATGAAAATGGCTGTCAGGATCAGCAGGACCCACGCCCAGGCTTCATGACTGATAGACGCCGACGAATCGAGGAAGAAGAAGGCTGCCGGTGTGAGAAACACCGTTCCCATCGTGGTGGAATACACGGTCGAAATGAACGGATGCATCGTCTCCGTCAGCTTGCGGATGATGATCATCGAGGAGGAAAAGGTCACCATGGCAATCACGATCAGCATGGCTCCCTTGGAAATGGTCAACCCGGCGCCAATCCCGACCACGCAAAACGTTCCCAGCAAGGCCAGCACGGACCCAATCTGCATGCGGCGGGTAAACCGTTCTTTTAAAAACAGCGAGGCCAGCACGGCTGTGACGATCGGCGCCATGGACAAGATCAAGGACGCCGTCGTGGCATCGGTGGTGAGCAAGCCATTGAAGTAGGCAGTCTGATTCGCCAGGGTCCCGATCAGACCCAGCAGGATCAGCAGACCCCACTCTCGCGGCTTGATCTTTACGAACTTCTTGGTGATCCATGCGTAACTGAGCAAAAACAGGGTGGCAAACACCAGTCGAACATCTGCCAGGAACAAAGGGGGAAATTGTTTGACCAGCATGCTCCCAAACACGAAATTGCTTCCCCACAGCGTGACGCAAAACAGCAGCAGTATGTACGATCGAATCATGGTCCATCCTTCTTTCGCCCGTTGCATTGAAATCTTCGCTACGCTATCTTACCTGACGCCTGCGCAAAAGTCCATGAGATTCTCAAGCATATTTTCATGGTGAAGATGTTTGATTTTCCATCCGGTTCCCGAGGAGAAAAACGTCCTCGGCCAGCCGCTGGTAGGAACGCAGACGCTTTTCGTAATCCGGGATGTCCGTGATGACCATGATTTCATCCGCCTCATACGAGCGAACGAGCGCCTGCAATTGTTCCTGCACCTGTTCCGCTGTGCCGATCACCATCCTGCCGGCAAAAGGGGCTGCCTGCCTCTCGCTCGCCACCTGCGCGGCCTCTTCCTCCGACTGTGCGCAATAGACGCTGACGGCGACGATCACTTGCGGCTGCGCAAAATGGCGGGAGGGCTGAAAATGCTCCCGGTAAGAGGCGACGATGTCCTCCCCCGACTGTTCACTCATGAAATGGCCAAACACGTAGCCAGCCCCGTTTTCCGCTGCGTATTGCGCACTTTTCTGCTTGGTGCCGAGCAGCCATAATTGCGGCGGTACGGGAGGGACGGGCCGTGCGATCACCGGCTCGCCTTCGACCTGGTACTCGTTGAGCAGGATCGCGGACAAGTCCTTCACAGCCTCGCCCATGCGCCCGACCTGCTCCAGGAAATTGCCGCTAATCGCCAGGGAAGCATGGGCGGAACCACCCGGCGCACGGCCGACGCCCAGATCGATCCGTTCCGGGTACAAAGTGGCGAGCAGCGCAAAGACTTCCCCCACCTTGTACGGGCGGTAATTCGGCAGCAGCACCGCTCCCGAGCCGATGCGGATATGGTTCGTCACGGCCCCGATGTGCGCCAGCAGAACCTCTGGTGCCGAAGAGGCGAGCCTCGGCATGTCGTGATGCTCCGACACCCAATAGCGTGTATATCCCAGCGCCTCCGCTGTCTGGGCAAGCAGCACGGATTGCTGCAAGGCGGCGCGAGGATCGACCCCTTGATAGATCGGAGACAGATCGAGCACGCTTGCTCTGATGGATTCCATGTCTATTCCTCCAAAACGGCTATTTCTGCCCCGGCAATTTTTCGCTCGAAATTTTTCTTGCTAGAAGGTGATCCCGACCTATCTATTTTGTCACAAGACGCCTCAAGGGCAAAATGATCGAAAATGTGGTGCTGTATGAACGATCGAATCACGATCCCAATCTGGGCGATTGGCTCTTTTCTCGTCCTCATGAACACGACGATGTTCAACGTTTCCTTGCCCAGCATCATTGCGGCCATGCAGATCGATGCCAGCCTCGGCTCCTGGATCGTCTCCGGCTACTCGGTCGTATTTGCCCTCTCTGCCATCATCTTCAGCCGGCTGTCCGACAGTCTCCCTATTCGCAAGCTGCTCACCACTGGATTGTGCATCCTGGGCTTTTCCTCGATCCTCGGGTATATCGCCGAGAGCTTTGCCGTCCTGCTCGCTGCCCGTCTGCTGCAAGCCTGCGGCGCCGGAGCCGTCCCCGGACTCGGCATGATTCTCGCCAGCCGCTATGTGCCGGTAGAACGGCGGGGCGATCACCCAGGTGAACATGTCCAACCTATTCCTCATGCCGTTGGTCCTGTCGCACGTCTTTCATCTGGATGCGGCTGCGATCGGACTTGCGATCTTTCCCGGCGCGATTCTGTCCAGCGTGCTCATTCCCTTTATCGGCCGACTGATCGATTTGCACGGAAATTTCCGCTACTTGCTGGGAGCGCAGCTGGTGTTCTTCGCGTCCATCCTGCTGATGGCCCTGTTTTTGCCGCAATCGCCCCTCGTCATTCTGTTTGCCTACATCCTGTTTGCGCCTTCTCTGTCTACCGTGACTTCGACACTTTCCAATGAAGTTTCGCAAATTTTGCCCAAAGAAATGATCGGCGCGGGTATGGGATTTCTGCAGCTGATCCAATTCATGGGCGGCTCCTTCGCCGTCGCCCTGTGCGGTCTGCTGCTGGGCTGACAAAAGGCGTTGCCGGTGCACGCCGCATTCCAGAACGTATACTGCCTGCTCGCGCTCGTCCTGCTCGCAGCGATCGCTACCGTCCTCCGCTACCGCAAGACACGGATGGACCAGGAGGTGGGATCGTGATGCAAAAAGACAACGGCCACAGAGGCTTCTTTTCGCATGGGCACCGTCCATTTCCTGCTGCCAGCAGAAAGAGACGCCGCTTAAAGTGTACTCCCGCCGTCCACGCAAAGCGTCTGTCCTGTCACAATATGGTAGGGAAAAAGCCCGGCGCGATGGCATTGACGTAGATCCCGTCCTGCGCCCACTTTCTCGCCAGGTCTTTGGTGAAGTGAATGACCGCCGCTTTGCTCGTGCTGTACCCGATCGCATTCAGTCCTTCGGGCGGGTCTGCGTGCAGCCCGGCGGAGGACGCGATGCTGATGATTTTGCCGCTGCCCTGTTCGATCATGTGTCGCCACACAGCCTAGCTCATCAGGAACGTTCCGGTCACTTTGACATCCATGACCTTGTTCCACGCCGCAAGCGGCATGTCGACCGCCGGTGCTCCCCACGTCGCGCCGCTGTTGTTTACCAAAATGTCGATCGTACCGACAGCTTTCGCTATGCCGTTTTTCCTCCACGCAAGAAAGGACAGCCTCTTCGCCGCCCTTTTTCCCTGTGCTTTCTGCTTTTTTCTGTTCTCACTCTTTGTTCCCGCTTGCCACTTTCGCCACCGCTTTGGCCACGAGCTTTGCGTAAAATTCCGAGCCTTCCGGATTGAGGTGGACGCCGTCCTTGTAGAAAAACGAATCTTTGCCGGCGCTTGCCGCGTACCAGTCTACGAGGATTACTCGCGGGTAGGCGGCGGCGATTTCTGCCAAGGTCGCGTTGACGACACTTTCCCAAGGCTTCGGAACTCTCGTATTGACCACAATAATGTGCTTCGCCTCGTCCAGCGACTGCAGCAGCTTCGCCATCTGCTTACCGCTGAAGGAGCCGTTCGAGCCCAGCTCGATGACGACGGTGTCACCCAGCTTGCCGTGGGCCTTGAGGCTGGCGATGGCCTCCGGCGCCTGGGACATTTGCCTGCCGATCTTGCCGTCGATGACAACCCCGGACAAGAGCTGCTCCAGATAAGGAGCGATGTCGAGCATGACCGAGTCTCCCAGTGCCGTTACGCCTTTGCCTGAGCCGATCGGCGCTTCCTTCGCGCCAGCCTGGTCATGCGCCTTGCCTGCGGGCTGCTCTGTCTGCGGCTTCGGCTGTGGGGAGGTCTCTCCTTGCTTGTCTGGCTGCGTGGATGCAGCGGCGGGCGCTGTCGTCCCCTTCGGTGCGGCCGGCTTCGGCCGGTGTTGCGATTTTGACGCGGCATTCGGCTTTTGGGTCGCTTCGCCTGGTTTCGCCGCCGTCTGATCCTGTTTGCTCTCCGGCTGGACGGGGACGGCTGGCCCTGCCGGCTTCGGCTGCCCGGCTTGGGGCTCGGCGACCGGTTGCTGCTTTTCGCCCGCCGGTGTCTGGCTGGCGGTCGCATCAGAGGTCAGCGAGGCTACGCCAAAATACGTCGCGCACAGCACGAGTGCGCAAATAGAAGCGATCCAGCGCGTATAGCGCTTCTGCTGTCCATCCCGCTGCTGCCGGAGTCTGGACCAGATCCGCCCGAGAGCGCCGTGGCGAATCGGCTCCTCGATGTACTTCCATGAGAGGGCGGCAATGACAAGGCAGGCGAACACTTGCAAAATGGCGCGCTCTACGGAGAACGCGTCTGTCTGCCCTGCTCCCGGACCGGTCAAGACGATGATCGGATAGTGCCAGAGATAGATTCCGTACGATCTGACACCGAGCCATTTCAACGGCTTGCAGCCCATCCACCGCGCCAGCGTGCTCGCCGGGTGAGCAAGTACAGCGACGACTGCGGCACTTATGACGGACAACAGGACAAGTCCGCCGCGGTATAGGAATTCGTCGTACTGATTCGTCTTCCAAACGGCCAGTAGCAGGATGGCGAGGCCGATGCTGCCCACGAGGTCGATCGAGATCCGCCCCGTCCGGGAAATGGTTGGCGCCAGCTTGCGGCTCGGCCAGACCATCGCGAGTGCCGCCCCGATCAAGAGAGCGAATACCCTCGTGTCTGTCCCGTAATAGACGCGGCTCGGATCGAGGCCCGGTTCATACATCCATGCCATGGCGCCGGCGGACAGGGCAGCCGCAAGCAAGGTGAAGCCTGCGAGCGGACCGCGGCGCTTGACGAAGCGCAGTCCCAGTGCCAGCAAAAGCGGCCAGAGCAGGTAAAACTGTTCTTCGACCGCGAGCGACCACAAATGGCCAAATGGTGAGGGCGGGCCGAACTTTTCAAAATAGGAAACATCCTGAAAAATGAGCCACCAGTTGCTGACGTACAACACAGCCGCAGGTACGTCGCCTTGCATACTGGGGAGGTGTGCTGGCTTGAAGCAGACTACCCAGGCTGCCACGATCGCGAGCAGGATCAACAGAGCTGGCAGCAGACGCCTTGCACGGCGCAGCCAAAAATCTTTCATGTCGAGTCGTTCATGCTGGTTCCACTGGGCGATGAGCAGATCTGTAATGAGATAACCCGAGAGGACGAAAAAGATTCCGACACCGAGCAGTCCTCCGGGAGCCCAGTCGTCATTCAGGTGGTACATAATAACGGCAAGCACAGCCAAGGCCCGCAACCCGTCGATTCCAGCCATGTAACGGCTGGTGCCTTTTAATGGTGCAGGCATGCTGACGGCCTCCCCTGCTTGCGGGATTGAGCGGGCGATCTTCTGTCTGCTCGGTTGGTAAAAAAATGATTCAAAAACAAATAATGGCCACGATGAGTCTTTTCCGTACTCGACATGCAGCTCATCTGCATTCTCCCCTTTTTGCTTCCATTCTGTTTATTGACTAAAGATGACGGGGTCAGCCATTCCACATCGGGAAATGCGTGCTGTATGAATGCAAAACCCCCAGTTTTGCCTGGGTTCGAAAACGGGGGGTGGTATCCTATTCGTGGTTCCAATCATATTGCCCGTACTCAGGATATGTGCAACGACTCACGGTGTTGAAAAGCCCCTAGCTCTATATGGGTATGCTTCATCGCCTCTTTCCCGTAATTTTTTACAGGAAATTACCTTTCCGTCGCGATCAGCTGTCAGGTTTTTCCCGGCTATTTTTATGTACGCTCCCAGCAGAGGCAACTTCGAGTACCTTGATTATAAGACGATTTTCAGGCAGAGCGCGTTACAAAATGTTTACAATGTTCAACGGGAATTTTTCCCGGAAAATCGACAAAAATAAAGAGAAGCTGTTGGCGTCATATCCTGCCAACAGCTTTCATTTGCAAACGCTGCTCCGTCCCGGAGACGAACAGATAATCCAAGACCATTTTCCCCTCATGAAAAGTGATGTGTAAACAAATAATTCAAGAAAAGTCCGCCGCTAATGACGGCAATGATCATCAGAATGACTCCGCTGCGAATTCGTTGCGACAGCAGACGCATAAAGCCCAGGCAGAAAAAAACGCCGGTCACCAAAAAGTACGCGACGCCTACCCAGAACAAGTCCCACGGCAAGCTCGCAAAGTCTACATTGCCCAACCCATACACCTACCCCGCTCTGTTTCTACCTTCCATTTTTTCATCATCGATACTTTATTATAACAGGCATGCGGCCATGCGACAGGCTTTCGTTTATTCCGTAACAGAAGTGTCAAAGTTGCAGGTCTTCATGCTTTCTCCACAATCATTTGCTACGCTCACCCCAGCGACAGCAAAGGAGGAAATCTCTTGTTCAAACTGACTCATAGACAAATGCGGCTTTGCCTGACCTTCGTCTTGTCAGGAGTCCTGGCACTGTCTGCCTGCTCCAGCCCTGGTCAACCGATGAACCACGCCGGGCACGCCACAGAACGGAATCAGCCGGAAGCCACCGCCGCGCAGCCCTTTGAGATTCTGACTGGCAACACGTTCACGCTGACCGCCCGGGAAAGCATGCTGCACCTGGACGGGCAAACGATGAAAAACGTCTGGACGTACAATGGAACCGTCCCTGGTCCGCAGCTGCGGGTCAAGCAAGGAGAACGCGTGAAAGTCGTCCTCCGAAACGAATTGCCCGAGCCGGTCACGATTCACTGGCACGGTCTGCCCGTACCGAACAGCATGGACGGCATCCCTGGCGTTACCCAGAACGCGGTGAAGCCGAATGAGAGCTTTACCTACGAATTTACGGCGAGTGTCGCCGGCACGTACTGGTACCACTCCCACCAAAAAAGCGCCGATCAGGTCGACAAAGGGCTGTACGGCTCTCTCGTCGTAGAGCCGGCAACTCCGGATCCCGCTCCCGCCGACAAGGATGTCACCCTCGTTCTGGATGAATGGATGCAGGACGAGAGCATGGCAGGCATGCACGGCGGCACCAGTACGAACGCGGACATGAACGGCATGGGCCACGGAGCGATGGGACACGGCGCGGCCAAGCAGCCGAGCGAGCCCGGTTCCGGCCCGCCAGACGCACGCGCACTGATGGCTTCCATGAGCGACGCGGAAATGATGCCGCTGATGTACACCATTTTTTCCGTGAATGGAAAGACCGGCTCGGCGATCCCGCCGCTCGTCGTCAAGGAAGGGGAAAAAGTGCGGATGCGGCTCGTCAACGCAGGCTATCTCTCCCACAAGCTGAATGTGCAAGGGCACGAATTCAAGATCGTCTCCACGGATGGCCAGCCCCTCAATAACCCGCCGCTGGTCAGCGGACAGCTGTTGAACATCGCCCCGGGGGAGCGCTACGACATCGAGTTCGTCGCGAACAACCCGGGCAAATGGCTTCTGCAGGAGAGAAGCGCGAATCCCGGCGCCAAGTCCCTCGCCGTCCCGATCGTGTACGAGGGAGTCGAAAGCAAGGCTGCGCCGGCGGATGCCAGCCAGCTGCCGACTCTCGACATCACCCAATACGGCGAGTCGGCCAAAAGCCAATTCACCCTGGACCAGCCGTACGATATCTCCTATCAGATGGACCTGAACACGCAGCCCACTGACGGGAAGATGGCCTTTACCATCAATGGAAAGACGTTCCCGGACGTGCCGCCTCTGCAAGTGAAGTCAGGCGATCTCGTCAAAGTGACCATGACCAACCGCTCCCCGGAAGACGTCCACCCGATGCATCTACACGGGCATTTCTTCCAGGTCTTGAGCAAGAACGGCCAGCCGCTTTCCGGCTCTCCCCTCGTGAAAGACACGCTGAACATCCTCCCGGGAGAAACGTTCGTGGTCGCCTTTGCAGCCGATAATCCGGGAGACTGGATGTTGCACTGCCACGATCTCGGGCACGCTGCCCAGGGAATGGTCTCCGAAGTCAAATACGACGGCTTCCGCGCGAATTTCGTGCCGGATCCGACGGTCGGAAACATGCCGGAATAATCTCGCTCTACAGAGCTGGCGCCCATTGGACACCCGCCGGAAACAGATCCTGCACCTGCTGCCTCAGCTTTTCATTTTGGTGAAGCTCTGCACTCAGGATCCCCACGATCCCGCGATCCTCCCGGGAGCGAATCAGCCTGCCGACGCCTTGGCGCAGCCGCAGCAGCATATACGGGAGGTCGACCTCTTCGTACGGCGCGGCTGCGCTCTTTCTTTTGGCCGCAAACACCGGATCGTTCGGAGGAAAAGGCAGCGACCAGACCACTACGTTCGACAGGGATGGTCCCGGGATGTCGAGTCCCTCCCACAAGGAAACGGCACACAGACAGCTCTGCTCGTCCTCCTGAAAACAGGAAATGAGGTGCGTGATTTCCTGATCGCCTTCGTAGTAAAAGCGCAGCCCGGCACATGCCGGCTCGTCCGCCACGGCCCGCTTGAACTGTTTCAGCTCCTCCATGGATGTGAACAGCAGCAAGGCTCTCCCCTCCGTACGCCGGAGAAGCTGCGCGGCTGCCGCCATTTTTTCCGGGAAGGCATCGTCTCCCGTGATCAGCGGCGCGAACACCTGCAGCTGCTCCGGATAGTCGTAGGGCGAAGGCACGGAGAAGGAAAGACTGCGACTGATACCGAGGCTGTCCGCCATGAATTGAAACGATCCGTCTACGGAAAGAGTCGCCGAGGAGAAGACGATGGGCATCTGCCCGGAGAAAATGCGCTCCTTCAATACCTCCTGGACCAGCTTGGGCATGACGACCAGCGTGGAGCCGGACTGGGTCCCGTCTTCGGTCATCCACGAAATGACGCCGTCCGGCTGCCGGAACAGGCCGAGCGCCAGCTGCATCATTTCCAGATGCTCTTCGACGATGCGCAGCTGGAATTCGTCGAGGGTAAACAGGCCGCTCTCCAATGCCAGCTCTTCCTCGATCCAGCCGATCCGCTCGGTAAAGCGGTTGATCGCCTGCAGCAGCTGCGCGTCGAGGCGAATCTCCTTGCGGCTCGAACCGATGACGGCCCGGCTGCGCTTGTCCAGCTGGCAGAACATCTCCTCGCTCTCGGCGATCGCGTCTTCGATGGCGACCGCGAGAGATTCGCGGATTTCCCCCCTGAGCAGGCGCGTTATGGTCTCCTCAAAGACGGAATGGTTCAGCTTGTACGTCAACGCTTTCTGGGCAGCCGGCTCCAGCAGATGTCCTTCGTCAAAAATGACACAGCTGTGGCTCGGCAGCAGCGGCAGCTGGCCGCCCCGTTTTCTGGCTTCGCAGGTCCAGACGTGCTCCATGTAAAAGTCGTGCGAGCAAATGATCAGATCCGCCGCCTTGCGGTAATGATTGCGCGACAGGGTCTGGCCGCAGCGATGCTGCTTCTCGCAGGCGAAGCAATCCTGGAACGAGTCCCAATTGACCAAGGCCCACTTCTCGTCATCGAGATCGGGGTAATCGCTGCGGTCGCCATATGGAGAAAACGATTGCAAGGCTTCGTAGTGATGCACAAACGGCGGCAGCTGCTGGTAGAGGACCTGGAATTCCTCGCCGAGCTCGGGCTGGTACCTCGCTGCATCCAGCTTGCGCAAGCACAAATACTGGTCCGGCGATTTTCCCAGTCTCGCGTCGATGGTCAAATCGAGGTGTCTCGCGAGCTTCGCGATGTCCCCCTGCGGCTTCACCAGCTGCTCAATGAGCGATTCATTGGCACAGGCGATGATCGCCGGTTTTCTCGTGTAACGGGCGTAGAGAACCGCATAGAGCAAATAAGCCAACGTCTTGCCCGTCCCGACGCCTGCTTCCGCAAAGATCGTCTGCTTTTCGGCGAATGCCCGCTCGAGCTGGAACGCCATGTAGATCTGTTCGTCGCGCACCTCGAAGCCAGCGTCCGGCAATCTTTCATAAAAAACGTCGGCCACCCAGTCGCTGACTTGCGCCATAAACGACTGGGCGGGTTCGTAAGCAAAAGGATACCGTTCCACTTCTGTCCTGCCTCCAATAATGAAAAAAGTCCATCGGGCTATTTGAATCCAAGATGTAATCATGACATGACTTGGCCATAAAAACAATAAGCTTGGCTCAAAAAGATCCGCTCTCCTTCACCCGAACGGCATGCTCACCAGCAGCGGCGTCGTCCTCGCTGAAAAAGAGGACAAAAACGACCTGGCGTATGTGGTCATCGCTTCGGTAGAGGTCGGATACTAGGCGGACAGGCTGCTGTCCCGCTCGCACCGTCACTCACAAGTCGGCAAAGTCTTTACCAGGCGCTCAGTCTTTTGGCTGAAGCGCTTCCGGCATCCGGGCAGGAGTGTATCGATAGACAGCCAAATCAATCACTCCTGCTTCGGAGACCGCCACCCCCTCTGCCTCCAGGTTCATTTTCTGCAGGGTGAACGAGACTTCTTCCCGCAGGCCAATCCTCCCTTTTCCATTGATCACCCGATGCCAGGGCAGCTTGTATTTTTTGCTCATCGAATGCAAAATCCGGACAATCTGCCGCGCACCTCTCGGACTGCCCGAGAGTGCCGCGATTTGTCCATAGGTCATGACCTTCCCCGCAGGGATGGTGGCTATGATCGCTACGGCTCGTTCGGTAAATACTCTCATTTCTTTCTCCCCTCCAATTGGCTAGCCAACCGCAGAAAAAGAGCTTGTGAGACTCTCGCCCGCACAAGCCCTGTATCCTGCCATTACTGCTCTTCTGCCGCAAACAGCTGCGCCAGCTCTGACACGAGTTGGCCCACATAAGCGACCGCAGCGCGGATCGGCTGCGGGTCCGACATGTCGATGCCAGCCATTTTCATCAGCTCCAGCGGTGTCTTGCTGCCTCCTGCTTTCAGGACCTCCAGCCAACGATCGACCGCCGGCTGTCCTTCCTCCCGGATCTTCGCTGCCACCGCCGTCGACGCGGTCAGGCCTGCCGCGTACGTGTACGGATAGAGCCCCATGTAATAGTGCGGCTGACGCATCCACGTCAGACTCGCCGCTTCGTCCAGGTCGACCGCGTCCCCCCAGAAGTCCGCGAGCACCTGTCCCTTCCACTCGGACAGTTTTTTCGCCGTGATCGGCACGTCCGCCTGGGCCTCTTCGTACACTCTTCTCTGCAGCTGGGCTTCCAGCATGTGCGTGACGAAGTTGTGGTAGTAGGTGTTCAGCAGCTGCAGGATGACCCAGCGCTTCAGGCGGGGGTCCGCCGACTGCTCCCTGATATGCTGCGCCAGAAGCAGCTCGTTCAATGTCGATGGCGCCTCGATGAAGTACAACGTCGGGCGGAAGTTCGCATACGCCTGGTTCCGCCCCCCGAGAATGCCGTGTCCGGCGTGTCCCAGCTCATGCGCCAGCGTAAACGTGCTGCGCATATTCCCTGACCACGTAATCAGGATGTACGAATGATTGCCGTATGGCGTCGAGCAAAAAGCGCCCGTCGATTTGCCCACGTTGTCCACATAGTCGATCCAGCGGTTGTCCAGCGCCGTCTCGATGATTTCGAGATACTCCGGTCCCATGACCTTCAGCGCTGCCTTGATCGTCTTCCCGGCCTCCTCGATCGTGACGGGCGGGCTGAACTGCGCATCCAAAGGCGCCTTCAGATCGCAGAACATCAGCTTTTCCAGTCCCAGCTCCCTGGCCTTCAGCCTGGCGTAGCGGCGCATGTGCGGGGCCAGCTCCGTGCCGATGATGTCGAGGATGTTGTGATACATGTCCAGCGTAACCTGTTGCGGCTGCAAGAGCATCTGCGTCACGGACTCATACCCGCGCAGGCGCGACAGAACCGTCTGTTTTTTCACCTCGGTCGCATATACGGCGGCGAAAGTATTTTGATACCTGGCAAGCGTATGGGAAAAGGACTCATAAGCGGCCCGGCGCAGAACCGTATCGGATGACATTTCATAATCCGTCTCAAACAGGGCGAACGATACGGGATGCTCGACGCCGGCAGCGTCCCGAACGGGGGAAAACGCCATGTCGGACAGCTTGCCGCGATTGTAGATGGTGTACGGAGCGGAAAAGACCTCGCCGAGCGACGCCAGTGCCGATTCCGTCTCCGGAGTGAGGCGGTATGGCTTCGTTTCCAGGAGGTCTTCCAGTGATTGGCGGAACGGCAAAAGGCCTGGCTCCTCCTGCAAATACTGTTCGATCGTTCCCTCCGGCAGGTCCAGGATCTCGGAGGAAATAAACGAGAGCGCCGCATTCAGCGTGGAGACGGCGTCGCCGATCCTGGCGGAATTTGCCTGATTTTGCGGATTGGTCCCGTCTTCCGAGGTGCGCAGTCTGGCATACGTCGCCAGGAGCTGCGCCCGTACGACAAGCGCATCGCGCGCTTCCAGGCAGGCCAGCAAATTTTCTGCTCCTGTGTGCAGACTTCCTTTGAATGCCGTGAGCAAGGGAAGGTGCAACATCACTTCCTGCAGCTCGTTTTCCCATGATTCCTGGCTGGGGAACAAGTCGTCCAGATTCCAGGTCTGCTCCACTGCCGCATGCTCGCGTGCCTGTCTCACTTTCATTGCCGCTCCTCCTCAAGTTCCAGTAAAATGTTTTCTATTTACTAGGATTAGATTCTTGCTCGCAATTTCCTGCAATTTTTTGAAAAACCTGGTGCTGCTCCGTCTCCCCCGCTGCGGCTCGAATCCGGTGAAATCATGTCTGTTTCTGCGCTTTCCTAGGAAATTTGCTAAAAAAAAACAGAAGAAAAACCCAGGAGGAAAGCTATAATAGGAAGAGGCAATCCGCATGCACAAAGGAGGTTTTCCCTATGAATCTGGAGTCCCTGGTTGATCGATACGCAGAGTTAGCCGTAAAAGTCGGCGTGAATGTCCAGCCGCTGCAGACGCTGGTCGTCACTGCGCCCATCCTGGCCGCCGATTTTGTGCGCAAGGTGGCGAGGAAGGCCTACGCGGCAGGTGCCAAACACGTCCGGATCGACTGGACAGACGATGAGCTGACCCGATTGAAGTACGAATTGGCTCCGGATGTAGCCTTTCGCGAATATCCCTTGTGGAAAGCGAAAGGCCTGGAGGATCTGGCGGAAAACGGCGCTGCCTTTCTCTATATCAGCGCGGCCAATCCCGACCTGCTCAAGGGGGTCGACCCGGAGCGAATCAGTGCGGCCAATCGTGCGGCTGGAAAAGCACTCAACACCTTCCGCAGCTACAAGATGGCCGATAAAGTCAGCTGGAGCGTGATCGCCATCGCTTCTCCGGCATGGGCGGCTGCCGTGTTCCCGGACCTGCCCGCAGAGCAGCAGGAGCAGGCTCTGTGGGAAGCGATCTTCCGGGTGACGCGCATCGATCAGGAAGATCCCGTCCAAGCCTGGCACGACCATCATGCGGCTCTCAACGAAAAAGTGGACCTGCTCAATGCCAAGCAATACCGCTATTTGCATTACTCGGCGCCGGGTACCGAGCTGACCATCGAGCTGCCTCCCCGCCACATCTGGATCGGCGGGGGCAGCGTCAACGAGGACGGCACTCCGTTCATGGCGAATATGCCGACGGAGGAAGTGTTTACGGCTCCGCTGAAGGAAGGCGTCAATGGAACCGTGCACAGCACCAAGCCGCTCAGCTACCAGGGGAATCTGATCGAAAACTTTTCCCTGACGTTTGAAAGGGGCCGAATCGTATCGGCTACTGCGGAAAAAGGAGAAGCAGCCCTCCAAATGCTCATCGAGAACGATGAAGGCTCCCACTACCTGGGAGAGGTCGCATTGGTGCCGCATTTTTCTCCGATCTCCCAGTCGAACATCATTTTCTACAACACCTTGTTCGATGAAAATGCCTCCAATCACCTGGCGATCGGGAACCCTTACCCGGTCAACATCGAAAACGGAGCCGCCATGACCCAGGAAGAACTGGAGGAATACGGGCTCAACAGCAGCATCACGCACGTCGACTTCATGATCGGTTCGGCCGACATGAGCATTGACGGGGAAACCGCAGACGGGAAGCGGGAACCGATCTTTCGGAAGGGAAACTGGGCGTAAGCGGGCGGCAGCGGAGACGGCAGCGCGTTTTCTGCTGCCGTTTGTATTGCAGCGAGATAGGCCCCGCACAGAGTAGGAAAATAATCCCACCTCTCCTTCGAGACCGTTGCGGCGGTGGATCTACTTGGACGTAGTTCTTTCCTATCATTTTGTTTGAATTCAACATAACTTTCCATCTTTACCCTTTTTTCTGTTAAAAATTTCTTCCCCCATTCCGATAATCCGAATGAACCATACCGGAAATGGAGTGGTTGATTTGGCCTATATCCTTGGTACTTTCCTATGGATCCTTTCCTTGCTGCTTCTTGCCTTTTTTTCATACATACCCCCTAACAGCTGGCTCGGCGTCAGCGTCCAATCGGTCAACGTCGCCTTAGCCGCTGTTTTTACAGCCGTTTACCTGTTTTTTGTGTTTCTCGTCTGGCTGTTTCAGCGCAAAGTGAATCCATAGGGATGATCCCCATGAGAAAGAGCACCGTCAGCAAGGAACGGTGCTCTTTCTCATGGGCATTAATGCGTGGTGATTGGATACAGATGCCCTTTCAGCGCAAAAGAAGCAGCGGGCTCCCCGGGAAGAAGAACGATTCCAGCAGGGAATGGGTCATCCAGGCTCCGATGGGAATGCCTGCTTGCAGGAGAGACCCGTTCTCGGCTTCTTGCAGAATCCTCGTTTTCTTTTGGCTCAGCTACCCGCTTGAACGGCGCGCAGCCCGATCCCGGCATTGGCAAACGCCGCATGAATGCTGCGGGCAAACTCGAGCGCATGGGCCCCGTCTCCGTGAATGCAGATGGTATCGGCCCGGATGGACACGTCTACTCCTTGGCGGGAGAGGACACGCCCTTCCGTGACCATCCTCACCACTTGCTGCAGCGATTGGGATTGCCCGGTGATCAAGGCATCCGGCTGACTGCGCGGCGTGAGCGTGCCATCCTGCTGATACGTTCGGTCGGCAAACACCTCATGAGCGGTGCGCAGCCCGATCCGCTCGCCAGCCCGCGTCAGTTCGCTACCCGCCAGTCCGAACAGGATCAGGGACGGATTTGCCTTGTAGACCGCCTCTGCGATCGCTTCGGCAAGCGGTGCGCGGACAGCCGCCATGTTGTACAGCGCACCGTGCGGCTTCACGTGCCGCATGGTTCCCCCCTCTGCCTGGACAAACGCCTGCAAAGCCCCGATTTGATACACGACCATGTCGTACGCTTCCTGGGCAGAGATGTCCATATTGCGTCTGCCGAATCCTACGAGATCAGGCAGTCCGGGATGCGCCCCGATGGCGACTCCCTTCTCCAGTGCCAGGCGGACCGTCGTTCGCATCGTGGCCGGATCGCCTGCGTGAAAGCCGCAGGCGATGTTCGCCGAGCTGATGACATCGAGAATTTCCTGATCACTTCCCAGACGGTACGCGCCAAAGCCTTCTCCCATATCACAATTCACGTCTACGTATTTCATCGTTTACCTCCATTCGGCAGTGAGCTGGATCGCCACTTGCAGCTGTCGCAGCTCCATTTCTCGTTCATACAAGGCTCGCTGGGCCTCCCCCACGGAGATTTCCTGAAAACACAAAACGTCTCCGGGCTTCAACTGGGCGAATATCGGCAAATCTACGCTGGCGACACAGCCAATCTTGGGATAGCCCCCGATCGTTTGACGATCCGCGAGCAGGATGATCGGCTGTCCGCTCGGCGGTACCTGGATCGTTCCGGCTGTTACCGCTTCGCTCGTCAGCTCCAGGGGCGCAGACAGCGACAGCTGCGGCCCCGCCAGCCGGTAGCCCATGCGATCGGATTGCGGGGAGACCTGGAACGGCTGACTCCAGAAATGCTCGCGGCTATCCGCCGTGAAATCGTCGTACTGCTCCCCCCGGATCACGCGCACAGTCGGATTGGCTATGCAGGGAAAAGCAGACGGGGGAACATGCCAGCCAGCCTGGGCAAAGGAATTTGCCCCCGCCTGTTTGGCCAGCCTGGAAGCGAGAAAGCGGCTGAACTCCCCGGGAGAATTGGCCCTCAACCAATCGTTTGCCCGCAGCATTCTCCCTTCATGGCCGCCAAACCCGGCGCGGAAATTTGTACTGCGGCTATTCATCACGACAGGCACGTCCCAGCCTCCCGCGACTGCGAGATAGGCACGGCACCCTTTTTTGGCGCGGGAAAATTGCAGCGTGCTGCCGCGTCTTACCCAGACGGCGCGATTGCCTGCGATTCTCTGACCATCGATGGCAGGGGCAAAATCTCCTCCGCATACCGCGATGAGAAAATCTTCGTGAAAGCGCAGACTCGGACCCTTTAAGGTCAGCTCCAGCACGGCCTCGCCTGGCTGGTTGCCGACGAGCATGTTCGCCATGCGCATGGCTACCGGATCCATCGCACCGCCGACGATGACCCCATGCTGTTGAAAGCCGTATCTTCCCGCGTCTTGTACAGTGGTGCAGACGCCCGGCAACATGACCTCCACGCTCATGGCGTCACCTCCTCGGACGCTTGCATTTCTTTTGGCGAGATGGGGCGAAAACGCACGCGATCCCCTGGACGAAGCAGGCTTGGCGGCTGTTCATCCGGGAGAAACAGCGGCTGGGCTGTCCGCCCGATGATGTTCCAGCCCCCGGGACTCTCGATCGGATAGATCCCTGTCTGCGAGCCGCCAATTCCTACGCTTCCTTTGGGGATGGCGGTACGCGGAGTAGAGCGCCGCGGCGTAGCGAGCCGCTCATCCAATCCGCCCAAGTACGGAAAACCCGGGGCGAAGCCGATCATGTACACCAGGTACTGCCGTTCGGAATGGATGCGGACGACGTCTTCCGGATCGAGCCCGCTGTGCCTGGCCACATCTTCGAGATCCGGCCCGTATTCCCCTCCATAGCACACCGGTATTTCCACGACTCTCGGCTCCCTCCGGATTCTTTCTCGCGTATGGGAAAGCATCCCTGCCAGCAAGCGTCTCACTTTCTCATACGGAATTTGTTCGGACTGCGGGTCGTACAAGGCTACGGGATCGTAATAGACGGAAACCGTGGTAAAGCCCGGCACAATCTCAACCATCCCGGGGAACGGATAATCCTGCAAATAGTCGGACAGCCTCTTTACTTTTTCATGGGTGCGCTGGTCGATCACATCCCCCAGTTTGACGACCACACCCGAATCCCCCAGAGGAAAGAACTCCTGGTTATGCAACTTGCCACTCCTCCATTCCGATTATCGGAACTATTGTTCCGAATGATTGCGAAAGGAAAAGAGGAGATCTCCTCCTCTTGATCAACTGATTTGCCCGCCCATGTGTACGATATCCTGTTCATGAGCGATGCTGGCTTCGATCGCTGCCCGCAGCCCTTTGGCGATCGTCTCTGTGGACATGCTCGGCTGACCGGCAAGCCGCGCCGCCTGCTCCGGCAAATACGGAATGTGGATGAATCCGCCGCGAATGGCCGGAAAGTCTGTAGCAATCGCGTGCATCAAGCCGTAGAACAGGTGGTTGCAGACGAACGTCCCTGCCGTCTGTGAGACGGAGGCAGGAATCCCCCGCTCGCGCAGCTGCTTGACGATGGCTTTGATCGGGAGAGTGGACCAGTACGCGGCCGGCCCCCCCTCGACGATCGCGGTATCGATTGGCTGATTGCCTTCATTGTCAGGGATTCGGGCATCGTCCACGTTGATCGCCACACGCTCTACCGTGATGTCCGGCCGACCACCTGCCTGCCCGATGCAGAGCACGATCTCGGGCTTCGTTTCCTCGATCGCCGCATGCAGCCGATCCAGCGCTTTGCCAAAGATCGTGGGAATTTGCCGGATTTCCACCTTGTAGGCGGCAGATGATTCGTCCGCCAAAAGCTTGACAGACTCCCAGGCGGGATTCACCGTTTCTCCGTCAAATGGGTCAAAACCCGTCACGAGTATCATTTTCATGGTTCGTTCCCCTTCCGTTGATTGGACACCATCGCGCTCTCCCGCCGGTTATCGCGGACCGCGCCAACCGAGCTCCCGCGATATTGCCTGCACCGTCATTTGCAGCTGGCGGATCAGCTCCGGGAGCCGGTCTTCGCCAAATCTCACTTGCGGACCCGCGATGCTGAGCCCCGCGACCAGCCTGGATGTATGGTCAAAGATGGGAGCCGCGATGGATACCGTATCGTTCTCCAGCTCGGAGTGGCTGATGGTATACCCTTTCTCCCGCGCTGCTTCCAGCTCTCGACGGAGGCGGTCCCTGTCCGTGATGGTGCCATGGCCGATCGCAACCAGCTCGACTTCCTGCAAATATCTCTCGCGCTCTTTTTCCTCCATGTACGAGAGGATGATGCGGGAGCAGGCTCCCGCATAAAGCGGCGACCGTCTCCCGACCTTCGTGTACAGCCGGACAGGATGGTTCGTATCCAGCTTTTCGATGTAGATTGCTTTGTTTCCATCCCGGATGATGAGGTTGACCGCCTCTTCCACCTGGTCGCGCAAGGCGGTCATGGCGGGCAGCGCGATTCTGCGGATATCCAGCCGATCTGAGACCAGCTGGCCGAACTGCAAGAACACCAGTCCGAGCGAGTATTTGCCGTCCTCGCCTTTTTGCAGGAAATCCATGCCCTCGAGAGAGCCGACCATCCGGTGAATGGATGTCTTGGGTATCCCGGTCAGTTCCACCATTTCATTGAGACTTAATCGGGGGTGCGCAATGAACAGATTGAGCAGCTCCATCGATTTGACTACGGTTTTGTTTTTGTTTTGAATCATGGACGTCCCCCCGTATTCCGGTACTGTTTGTCCATATTTTATCATGTGTCCCCTATTCGCAAAAGGCTCAAGGCTGCTTCGTCGCCTAGAGGGAAATAAAGTAGAGCAGCGCGATGTTGAAACACAGCAGAATCAGGGCAGTAGGCACCTGGACGCGAATGACGTGGTTCTTGTCTTTCAGGTCGAGCAGCGCAGCCGGAACGATGTTGAAGTTCGCCGCCATCGGAGTCATCAAGGTGCCGCAATAACCTGCGAACATCCCGATGGCCGCCAGGTGGTTGGCATCCACGCCGAATTGCCCGATCAGCAGCGGTACGGCGATCCCTGCCGTCATGACCGGAAAAGCGGCAAAAGCATTTCCCATGATCATCGTAAACATCGCCATGCCTACACAGTAAGCAAAGACGACCCAGAACAAGGAGTGTGTCGGAATAATCGCGCTCACCCACTCAGAGACGACGGTTCCGACCCCGGCACTGGTAAAGATCGTCCCCAGTGTCGCCAGCATTTGCGGGAGTACGGCTGCCCAGCCGATGGCTTCAAGCAGACGGCGCGATTCCTTGATCGGAGTCATCGGACGGCTCCTGGTCATCGCGATGCCCACGATCAGGGAAATCAGCGTGGCGATCGCCAGCGAAACCAGGGTGATGTTTTTTTGATCCAGGATGAACAGCTCGCCGATCTTGACCTCTTTCAGTCCGGTCGTACCGAGAATCGTAATGAGCGGGATGAGCAAAGCCGGCAGGAACAGACGATTGCCCAGACGATTGCGGCTTTCGTGGCGCTCCTCGCTGCTCGCTTCTCCGTAGCTGCCTGTCTTCAGGCCGCCCGCTCCCACGATAATGACCATGACAATGACCAGAAGTCCCATGACAAACGGCGGGATGACGCTTCCCAGAAGCAGCGTAACGCCGTAAAGGAAATAAAAGAGTCCGGATGTGACGCGACGCGGATTTTTCTGGTCGCGGAACGTATACAGGCTGCCGAACAAGGTAATCAAACCGAGAAACACATAGACGGCTTCAATCGAGATGAACAAGGCTTACTCCCCCTTCTCTGCGGATTTGTTTTTGGCTTTGCCCAGGCGACGGTCCAGCGACCGGTCGAGCATCTGCAGGCGAATGCTGTGCACAACGAAGGCTGCGATCGCGGTAGGAATCGCCCACATCGCCATTTGCAGCGGATCGGCCGGGATGTTGTTCTGATCGAAGAAGCCTTTCATGAGCAAAATAGCCCCAATCGCAATGAATACGTCCTCCCCGAAAAATAGGCCGATGTTGTCAGCCGCAGCAGAGTGAGCGCGGATCTCCTGGCGAATATTGTCCGGAATGTCTTTTCCGTACTTGGCTTCCGCTGCCCCTTCCGCCATCGGAGCGACTAGCGGGCGAACCATCTGGGCATGTCCCCCGATCGAGGTCAGGCCGAAGACAGCTCCCAGCTCGCGGATGAACAGATAGACGTTGATGATTCTCCCTGTCGTTGCCGCCTTGACCTTGGCGACGACGGATTCCGCCTGCTCGCGAAGTCCGAAACGCTCCAGCAGGCCGATGACGGGTAGCGTGGCGATAAAGATCGCCATATAGCGGTTGGTGGTGAACGCCTTGCCGAATTGCTCGATGATGTCGTACAAGGATTGCTTGGCGACAAGTCCCGTGACGAGACCTGCTACCGTTACTACCAACAGCGGATTTAAACGAACGATGAAACCGATGATGACGATGGCAACGCCAATCATAACCATGTGAAACCCCCCTTTAAGTTGTGTTACGAAGCTCAATCCGGAAGCGATCCGCAGGGACCTGCTCGTCCGTCGTATGCGTCAGCGGAAAAACGAACGGTGCTTGTTCGCATCTTGCCTCCTCCTTTTGCCTCATTCTCGTTTTTTGTTCCGAATTGCGGAACAATCATTTCATTTTTGATAGACTAATCATAAATTCATAAAGCTTAAAAATCAACAACGAATTTATAAGGTTCTGAAAACATAATTTTTTCGTTTTTTCCCTTGTCAGCAGGCGCCTGTTTCTGCCGCAAGGGAGCTGTTGCGTTTGGATGCGTCAATGAATATTTTTTTTCTTGAAGCGGCCGCCGGAGACGTCGTGTATATGCCCGATCGCCAGAAAAGCGGAGGGGTCGATTTCTTCGACGATCGATTTCAGCTTGGCTTCCTCCAGGCGGGTGATGACGCAGAAGATCACCTTCTTGTCCTCGCCGGTGTATCCGCCTTCCCCGCTCAGGTACGTGATTCCCCGGCCCAGGCGCGCGGCCAGCGCGTCCCCGATCTGATCGGGAAAGTCGCTGATGATGTACACCGAACGGGATTGTTCGAGCCCGACCATGGTCAGATCGATCATTTTGTAGGCGATGTAATAAGCGATCAGCGAGTACATCGCCCGGTCCCACCCGAAAATAAACCCGGCGCTGGCGAGGATGAAGATGTTGAATAACATGACGACCTCGCCGACGGAAAACGGGCTCTTTTTCGTCAGCAGAATGGCCACGATCTCCGTCCCGTCCAGCGAGCCGCCCGCGCGAATAACGAGGCCGACCCCGATCCCCACGACGATGCCCCCGAACACGGCGGACAGGAGCAGGTCATGCGTCAGACTCGGTACGGGCAAAAGCAAGCTGGTCCCGACCGACATGACGGCGACCCCGAACAAAGTGGAGAGGGCAAACGTCTTGCCGATCTGCTTGTACCCGACGATCAAGAACGGCAGGTTCAACAGGAAGAGAAACAGGCCGAGCCGAAGTCCGGTCAGGTGAGAGAGCATGATCGAAATCCCTGTCACTCCGCCATCGATGATGTTGTTTGGCACGAGGAAAATTTCCAGTCCGACCGAGACCAGCAATGCGCCGATCATGATGATCAGCGCTCTCGCGATGATCCGTCTTTTTTTCTTTTTTTTATGGGGCGTAGCCGTTCCTGCGCTTTCCATTCGCTCCATCCTCCCCCCTTTCGATAGCTTCATCATTCCCTCTCAGCGCCAAAAAAATAGCCAGCCCGTCTATTAACAGGCTGACTGCGAATTCATCTTTCCACCGCTCGGGATAGCCCAAGCCGCTTTTTCATATACATAGAGGATCATTTGCGAATTACGTTTCGATCCTCCGGAAAGCGGTGGTGTCCTTTGTCTGCCTATCCTTCCCTGGAAGAAGGATCTGTGGATCAGCTGTTCCTCGCCTACACGGGCTACAGCCTCGCAGGCGACGGCACGCTTCACTATCAATTTTGGGAAACGACCGATTTCCTCCCCCTCCTCACTCACACCGATGCGAGCAGCGGCCTCGTGGACGGCACGATGTTCGGCGATTATTTCCATCCGCAGCGCAGCATCAGAGAGGCGGCTGCTACGGCCTACGAGACGGGGATGGGCGTCGAGGTCGAATTCGATCTTGCTGTCACCTACGACCAAGCGAAGAGAGCGCGTCTGCTGGAGTATTTGCAGGCAGGCGCCATTGGCGGAACGGATGCCAGGGGAAGGTCAGCCTCTCCCAGTCGAAGGATCCGCTGTACGACCAGCTTTTTTGCTTTTTGAACGGAATGGCCGAATAAAGCGGCTCTTCTTTTTCCATTCCCCGTTCTTTGGGTTATAATGGAGGGATGACACTTCGTGCGGAGGATTTCACCAGATGTTGCAAAGAGAACTGACACGGGAACAAGCCCTGCGGACCGGAGAGCAGCTCCTCGCTTTTGCCGAGGGTTCGATCCTGGAGAGAGGCTACAACTACTTTTCGGATGGCGTCGTCTTCAACACGCGCGTAGAAAAAGGGACGCACTTGATTAGCGATGTGCAGGGCTCGCAGGTGTACCATGTCGCGCTGGACCTGGAATATGTCCAGAACAGTACGTGCACCTGCCCGTACTCCCGTCTGTGCAAGCACATTGCGGCAACGTTCTTTCAGATGTACAGCGTTTTTGAAAATCCCCGCCACTTCCTGTCCCGTGCCCAGCAGCCGCGACGCGCGAAGTTTTCCCCTGCCATGCTGGCTCCGGCCTACAAGCCTTTGTCCCAGCCGGGTCCGCAGGAAGGAACAGCCGTACATTCTCCCCTCAAACCGGGCGGCCCTGTTCGCGACTGGTGGACATTCCTGGAAAACTGGACACGAAATTTACCCGTCGCGATGGAGGCGTACCGCGCCTCCTCCGAGCTGTTGTCCAGCTATCAGAATGTGCTCGGGGTCGCATCGTCCTGGCCGCCTGCCTGCAAGCAGCTGTTTGCGGTTCACGCCAACCTGTTTCATCTGCTGAGGCTGGAGGAATTCGTGAAGACCAATCGGCAATCGTACTGGTTTCAGGATTTGTCGCAGACAGCGGAGCGGCTGGTCGAGCAGCTGGAAGGCATGCTTTTTTACATGGATGCGGCGTACTTGCGAGAGCGTCATTTTCCTTTGCTGGAACAGACGATGCAGACGGCAAGCCAGCTGAAGGACACCGATTCGTCCGCCCTCTACTGGTCGTTCGCCTACCAGCTGTTCTGGTGGCATCTCCTTCAGGAAGCGGACTGGATCCAGGCGGAGGTCGCCGAGCTGGAACGAAGAATCCAAGATCCCTCCACGGCTTCCTCTGCGAAAGAACGCTACCAGCTGTTGCGCGGCCATTTTTATGTGATGGATGGGGCCGACGAAGCCGCCGTCGACATTTGGCTCCCGAACAATCACTTGCCGCTTTCGTTTTACCTTCCTTATCTGAAGATGTTTGCCCGCAGCGAAGAGTGGGGGCGCTTCCTGAACTGGACAGACTGGCTGCAAGAGTTGATCGGCCAGGCAGACCCGCACACCTATCAGCTGGTCACGGCCATCTGGCAGGAAGCGCTGGAACGGATCGGTCGGGGAGATGAATGCGGCCCGAGCCTGAAGCGGTTTTTGCCGAGCAGCTTTCACGAGTATGCGGCCTATTTGTATGAGCAAAAACAGTACCGGCCATGGATTGATCTGCAAATGTCCTATCAGGTGCCCTTGACGGAAGTCCATTCGACCCAGTTCAAGGAGATAGAAGATACCCAGCCCGACCTGCTCTTTCCGCTTTACGTCCGCGAGGTGAACCGGCTGATCGGGGAACGCAACCGGCCAGCCTACAAAGCAGCGATCAGGCTGATCAAAAAAGTGCGAACGGCCTATAGCAAAGCGAATCAAAACGCTCGCTGGGAACGGTACGTGGATCAATTGGCGGTAAAGCATAACCGACTGCGCGCATTCCAGGAGGAGCTAAAGAGAGGAAATCTGAACTTATGACCACTGTCACTACGCTGGTTCTCGCCGCGGACCTTTTGGCAGACGGGCGTTTTTTGATCACCGGAGCAGGGTCACACAAAGACGCGATCGATCCTGAGCAGCTGGCAGCCACTCTGTTTGCCTGGGATGAGCGATCGTATTACGGCACGTTCCTGGAAAAATCAGAACAAGGCTTGCTCCTGAACCCTTCGCAGGCACTCTCCTTTTTTGCCGCTCCCGCCTGGCTCGAGCACGTCGTATACGAAGCCGGCCCGACTTTTTCCGCGTACCGCAAGACGGCGATCATCCTGCAAGAAGCGCTCGCAGCCGGAGCGATTGCCCCTGATTTTGCCGGTTGGAGAGCTGGCCATTACGGGTGGAAACTGATTAGCGCCCCCGCGGACTTTCCGGCGTATGGAAACCGCTGGCTGACGCTTGCACTCGAGGAAGTCCTCTTTGCCAAAGGGGAAGTCGGGCTCGCGTGGGACCAGCTGCTGACCCAGTACCCGTCGCTCACGGTCCTCGGCGCGGATCTCTCGCCCCACCTGGGAGAGCGCGAATGGCTGCAGTCGATCGGCTGGCTGCCTGATCTCACCCCGTTTCGCACCTGCCTGCGCCTCGTCGAAGCCGAAGACAGCTACAGCGACTGGCAGCTCTCCGTCTACTTGCAAGACCGCGAGGAACCCGATCGCCTGTTCCTCCTGGAGCCGGACCCGGACTCGCAAACCGGCTATTCGACGGCCGGCCTGCCGCCTGACTGGCTGGAACATGGGGAGCGTTTCCTGCACGATCTGGACAAATGCCGGTACATCTTGCCTCGACAGCTGCATGCCCAGGACGGAAAGGGCTTGAACACTCGCCTTTCCAACGAACAGGCGTGGACGTTTTTGACCGCGAGCAGCCTGCTGCTCGTCCAAGCGGGCATTCACGTCTTCCTGCCCGCCTGGTGGGAACAGGTGCGCCGCGTCAAGCCGAAGCTGAAAGCAAAAGTCACGTCCTCTGTCGGGGCGAGCAGGCAGTCGTTCCTGGGCATTTCACAGGTGATGGATTTTGAATGGAAGCTCGCCTTAGGATCTGTCGAGCTGAGCGAAGAAGAATTTGAACAGCTGATCAGGCAAAAGCAGCGGCTGCTCAAAATTCGCGGGCATTGGGTGCAGCTGACGCCTGACCTGTTTTTGCAGCTGCAGGAGACGTTGAAAAAATCGAGAGGGAAAAATGCCCTGACGTTTCGGGATGTCATGAAAATGCATTTGACAGCCCCACAGCAACAGGAAGACGAACCGGCCGAGGACGACGAGGCCGCCCCGCATCCGCTTTCTGTTGAAGTGGAACTGAACCAGCACCTGCTTTCGCTCATGCGTCAGCTGCAGGAAACGAAGCATATCCCGATCCTGGGACAGCCTTCTTCGTTCCGGGGAACGTTGCGCAAGTACCAGCTGGAGGGCAGCTCGTGGCTGCTGTTTTTGCGGCGCTCCGGGTTGGGCGCCTGCCTCGCCGACGACATGGGTCTGGGAAAGACGGTACAGTTCATTACGTATTTGCTGCACCTGCAGCAAAACGGCGTATCGGATACGCCGTCGCTGCTGATCTGCCCGACCTCGGTCATCGGCAACTGGCAAAAGGAGCTGGAACGCTTCGCCCCCTCGCTGAAGGTGTTCATCCATTACGGAAACACGCGCCAAAAAAAGGACGATTTCCTGCCTGCCATTGCCGGAACCGACCTGGTCATCACATCGTATGCGCTGTCGCACCTCGATGAGAAGGAGCTGTCGTCGATCACCTGGAACACCATCTGCCTGGATGAAGCGCAGAACATCAAAAACGCCTACACCAAGCAGGCAGCTGCCGTTCGCGGCCTGCGCGCCTGGCATCGGATCGCCCTGACGGGAACGCCGATCGAAAACCGGCTCAGCGAGCTATGGTCGATCTTTGACTTCTTGAATCCGGGATATTTGGGCAGTCTCGGCGACTTCGCAAGACGGTATGTTCAACCGATCGAACGGGATCAGGATCCGCACCTCATCGCGCAAGTACAGCGGCTCATTCAGCCGTTCCTGCTGCGCCGGGTGAAGACCGATCCGTACATTCAGCTCGATCTGCCGGAAAAAAACGAGAGCAAGGAATACGTCCCGCTGACCGCCGAGCAAGGCGCACTCTATGAAACCGCGATCCAGGACATGTTCGCCACCATGGAAAACGCAAATCCGATGGAGCGGCGCGGCCTCATCCTCACGACCTTGTCGCGGCTCAAGCAGCTGTGCGACCATCCGGCACTGCTCTTGAATGAAATCACCACGAGAGAAGAAGCGAGCCGCTCGCACAAGCTGGAGCGCCTGCTGGAGCTGATCACGGAGATTCGGCAAAAAGGCGAGCGCTGCCTGATCTTTACCCAGTACATCGAAATGGGCAACATGCTGCAGCGGGTACTCACCCGAGAAGGCTTTGGACCAGTGTTCTTCCTGAACGGATCGACCAAAAAGGAAATGCGGGACGAGATGATCAGCCGTTTTCAGGATGACTCCTTGCCTGAACAGCAACGGGGAGCCATCTTTATTCTCTCCCTGCGCGCCGGTGGTACCGGGTTGAACCTCACGGAGGCCAACCACGTCATTCACTTCGACCGCTGGTGGAATCCTGCCGTGGAAAATCAGGCGACCGACCGGGCCCATCGGATCGGACAGCGGCGCAATGTACAGGTGTACAAGTTCATTTCGCTGGGCACCATCGAGGAACGGATCGACGAGATGATGGACCGGAAGCTCAGCCTCAGCAAGCAAATCGTCGGCGCTAGCGAGTCCTGGATCACCGAGCTGTCGACCGCCGAGCTGTGTGAACTGTTTGCCCTGCGACATGAGTGGTCAAGCACGAAAGGATAGATGCACACAATGGAACCAAACGAGCAAAAACAGGCGGAGCCCTTTTTCGGGGAGCGCGAAGCCCAGATCCCGCAAAAGCTGCCGCAAGCGTGGCAACGCTTCCTCGATGCCGTCCGGCGGCACTATGGCCCGGCGGCAGACGAATCTTCCGGCTGACAGCAGACAGAGGAAAGGTCCGATCAAGTAGCTGATCGGACCTGATTCAGGGGAAGAACGACTTCTACCGTCGTTCCTTGCTCTGGCTCGCTGGAAAAGTGCACATAACCGCGGTGGTACTCGATAATTTTATAACTGATCATAAGACCGAGCCCTGTCCCCTTTTCCTTCGTGCTGTAAAACGGCTCTCCCAGCCGCTTCAAGCGCTCCTCGCTCATGCCGCACCCTTCGTCCGCGATGCGGATCTTCACCCGGTCATACCCTTCCGGAAGCATCTCGACTTGAATTCGGCCCCCGTCCGGCATCGCTTCGATCGCATTGGATAAGAGATTGACGAAGAGCTGGCGGATTTGGCCGGGGTCGCACCAGATTGTCAGCTCTTCCGCCCCCGTCATGTTCAACTGCAAGCGATGCACCGCAGATTTTTCCTGCAAGTACGCGATGACGCTCGCGAGAATGTTTCCGACGTCCGCTTGCTCGTACTGGGCGGGACGCTGACCGGTCAGAAACACGAATTCCCGCAAAATTTTCTCCAGATGATGGAACTCCGCCAGCATGATATCGAAATACTCCTGTTTCCCGTTGTCTTTCTTCAACAGCTGGACGAAGCCTTTGATCGACGTAACGGGATTGCGGATTTCGTGGGCCACGCCTGCCGCGAGATGACCGACGACGGCAAGCTTGTCGATTTTCTGCAAAAACTCTTCCGAGTGCACTTGCGCGGTAATATTCCGGACAATAAAAATAATCAGCTGGACTTCGCTGCAGTTGCCTAATACGGGAGAACCTTTGGCTTCGAGAATGAGCTTGGTTCTGTTCTTGTGAACGCTGGAAAAGGAGATTTGTTGGGGCAGCTTCCACTCGATCAGCTGCTGGACCGCCTGATTTACCTTCTCCTGCTCTTTGGGCAAAATGAAATTCGCCAGATGCTGATTCTGAATGTCTTCCGGAGCAAGGCCCATTACCGCCGTGACTGCCGGCGAGACGTACGTGATGATCCCTTCCCGATTCAGCACGACGATCACGTCCGACATGTTTTCCGCGATCAGGCGGTACTTCGCTTCGCTCGTCCGCATCGCCTCTTCCGCTTTTTTCAGCTTTGTTATATCAATGCAGGAAGCGATGACTTCCTTTACTTTGCCCCCCTGGAAAATCGGTCGCAGCGCGGCGAGGTAATGGACGCCGTTGCAAATCCCTTCATAGCTGAGGTCCTCCCCCCCGTTCCACGCGCGATCGTACATCTTCGTTTTGCGCTCCGCGACTTCCGCGGGCAAAAACTCGTGCAGCTCTTTCCCGACGATCTCTTCGGACACCATCCCCATCCTGTGCAAAAGTTCGCCTTCGCAGAGCGTATGGATGTAGCGCTGGCCTTGTTTGACAAATTTAAAGGTCATGCCCTGCTGGTTTTTCAGCGCTTCGCTCAGCTCCAGCCGCGCTTCGGCGAGCATTTCCTGTCGGCACAGCAGCGCCGTCTGCTCGCGGCCGATTCCGAGTCGAGGCACAACATCCCGTACCTGCGCGAGATTGGCCATCAGCTCATCGGCGGATACCGGTTTGCCGATCAAGTAGCCTTGGGCCGCATCACACAAGTTTTGCTGCAAAAAAACAAGCTGCTCCCGCGTCTCTACCCCCTCTGCAACGACTTGGAGGCGCATGTTTTTGGCCATCCCGATTATTGTCTTGACCACTGACTTTTCCCGTTCATCCTCCGTACAGCCTTGAATAAAGGACTGGTCGACTTTGAGCTTGTCGATCGGAAACCGCTTCAAATAGTTCAGCGAGCTGTAGCCCCGTCCGAAATCGTCCACGCTGATGGAGACGCCAAGCTGCTTGAGCTGGAACAGGATGTCGATAGCCCGCTCCGCATCCATCGCCATTTTTTCCGTAATTTCCAGCTCCAGATACTTCGCTTCGAGTCCGCTTTCCCGCAAGGCGTCCGCCACGACTTTCACGAGATCCTCTTGGACCAGGGGAAACGCGGATATATTGACAGATACGATAAAGGGAGGAATGCCGGCGTTTTGCCACCTTTTATTTTGCTTGCAGACTTGATGCACGATCCATTCCTCGGTCGAAGAAAGAGCGCCCCCCTCTTTTGCCGACGAGAGGAACTGTTTCGCGAACAGAACGCCTTTTTCCGGATGGTTCCAGCGGAGCAAGGCCTCTGCGCCGATCACCTGGCCTGATTTCAGATCGACGACAGGCTGATAATGGAGCAGCAGCTCCTGACGAACAAGAGCGAGGTAGAGGTCACTTTCGCTGTCGTCCGCCGCGCATGATTCACCCCTTCGATGACTCTGCAATACGGAACACTCTCCTCCCTGTAAAATGGGCAAGCTGTCCAATCAACCATTATTCTCTCATCAAAAATTCTTAATTTTGGTAAAAATATGTCTGTATTTACTTTAATAGAAGAGTGGATGCCTGTCCAGTTTTTACCCCCCGCGCAACTTTTCGACCTCGATGGCATCCGAGGCATCCGTAATATCCGGAGCGGTCTCCAGGATTTCCAGGTACCGCCGGAATCCGACGAAGTAGATCATGAGCGGGATGACCAAAAACGTCAAAATGGCCATGTCTTCGTTGATGCTATACATCAGGCAGAACGCACCTGCCAAGGTCATGACGGCGATGAACAAGTCTTCGGGCCCATGGTGCGCCACCTCACCGATCTCCATCAAGTCGTTGGTCAAGCGGGAAAGCAGGTTCCCCGTCTTCGCATTGTCGAAGAAACGGAACGAGAGCTTCTGGATGTGATCGTACAGCTTTTTGCGCATGTCCGTCTCGATATTGATCCCGAGCATGTGTCCCCAGTAAGTCACGACGTAATTCATGCCGGCATTGAGGACATACATCACCAGGAGTCCAAAGCACGCCTATAAAATGAGCGGCCAGTCTTTGCTCGGCAGCAGTGTATCGACTACGATGTTGACCGCGACAGGAAAGCCCAGCTCCAGCACGGCAGCGAGAAGCGCGCAAGAAAAATCAAGTAAGAACAGTCCCCGATAAGGTCGATAATAGAAAAAAACGGCGAAGCATGTTGGCAGCTCCTCTCTCCTGCAGGCAGGCACCCAGGCTCATGTCCTGTGATAATCATTTTCATTATAAAGGGTGTATGACCCGACATCGACTCTTTTCTTGGAAATGGCTCCCATTGCAGGCCACTCGAAACCATATCGGCAAAGGAAAAGAGCGCCTCGAGATTTACGTTCCTTGAAAGCGCCCGATCGGCAATGAGCAGGCCATCCGGTTTTTGCTTATTTCTCTTTGTCATAAGAATGATCGCATTTCTTTATTGGTCAGGGGGAATTCGCAGTGCTAGAATAATCAAGCGAGTATCCTGCTTTTTTACGGCAAAGGTTGTGACAGAAAGATGGATTTTTCTTGGAAACGAAACTTATTTGTCCTGTGGCTTGGCGTCTTTTTTTGCAGCACAGCTTATACCATCTCGATACCGTTCTTGCCCATCTTCCTTCACACTTCTCTCGGAGTAAATGAACACCTGGAAGCTTGGTCCGGCATTTCCTTCGGCATCACCTTTTTGGCGAGCGCGCTGATCGCTCCGTATTGGGGGTCGCTCGCGGACAAATACGGCCGAAAACCGATGCTGATCCGCTCCGGCTTCAGCCTGTCTGTGTTGTACTTCGCCACCTTCTTCATCACCGACCCTTACCTGTTCCTCGCTCTGCGCGTCTTTCAGGGACTCCTCGCCGGCTTCGTCCCGGCGTCGATCGCCCTGGTCGCGACGAACACCCCGGAAAAACACGTTGGCTACGCACTCGGGGTCATGGCGACATCCGGTGCGACTGGAAGCATCATCGGTCCCCTCGTCGGCGGAGTCGTCAGCCATCTGTGGGGAAACAGGGAAGCCTTTTTATTTTCCGGCGTGGTCGTGCTCGTCGCGGCCCTCATCGCCACTTTCCTGGTGAAAGAGACGAATTTGAACCGTTCCGGCACCCGCACCAACGTCCGCGAAGATTTGCGGCTCGCCATCGCGAACAAACCGCTCATGTCCCTTCTCGGCCTGAGCCTGATCGTCACGGTGTCCGTCATGCTGGTGGAACCGCTGCTGACCGTGTACGTCCTGCAGCTCGGCACCTCGCAAAAGGACGCTTCCCTCTCCTCCGGCATCATTTTTGCCGCCGTCGGAATCGCGACCGTCCTCGCCGCTCCTCGCTGGGGCAAGCTGGGCTCGAAAACGGGCTACTCCAAAATTTTATTCATCGGGTTAATGGGGGGAGCTGCAGGGAATCTGCTGCAATCCCTGTTCACGAATCTGTACGGCTTCGGAATTTTGCGATTCGTGTACGGACTGTTCTTCGCAGCGGTCTACCCTTCCATCAACGCCATGATTGTCCAAGTCACCGAACCGGATTTCCGCGGCAGGGCCTTCAGCCTCAGCCAGTCGTCGACCCAGCTTGCGACCATGATCGGGCCTGTCATCGGCGGCGTGCTCGGGGGGCTGATCCCGATCCGCTTCGTCTTTATCATCAACGGACTCGCCCTGCTGGTGACGGCCCTGTTCATTCGCTACAAAAGCCCGAATGAAGCTTTGCCGGCGAAGAAACCGCCAGGCCAAACCACAGAAGCGCAGCTTTCCCCGAAGTAGGCAAGCAGACGAATGAAAAGGGACCCACAGCCACAGCACGGGGTCCCTTTTCGTATGTGCCGGATCGCCGGACGGTTTTCCATTCGCCACTGTTGCCCGGAAGCATCTCCTAAGAGACGGGTGCGTCTTCCGGCTGGATGCGGGGAAAGCTGACCGTGACAGCTGTCCCTTTTCCGACTTCGCTCACCAGCGCAATCTCCCCGTCATGCGCCTCCACGATTCCTTTTACGATGGTGAGGCCCAGACCGGCGCCGCCGCTCTCTCGTGTGCGGGATCGGTCTCCCCGATAAAAGCGCTCAAACACAAAGGGAATATCTGCGCTGGGAATGCCTGCTCCGTTGTCTTTGACTTGCAGGTGCGCCCGCTCTCCCTTTTGCCAGACGCGGACGACGACCTCGCCATTTTCCGGCGTATGCTTGCAGGCGTTTTGCAGCAGGTTGGCCACGACTTGGGCCAGCCGCTGGTGGTCCCCCAGCATCCGCACGCCCGGCGCGAGATGCTCGCGCAGCTGGATCTGCCCTCTGGCAAATGCGGCACTCATGGCGTCTGCCACCTGGTGGGCAAGCTCGCCTACGTCCACTTCGGCACGGTTCATGAGCAAGGTGCCTGCCTCCGCCTGAATGACCTGATCCAGATCGCTGACCAGCCGGCTGAGACGCAGCACTTCTCTGCGGACAGCTTCCAGATGCTCGTCCGTAGCCCTCCAGATGCCGTCGATCATACCTTCCACCTGGGCCAGCAGCGTATTGAGCGGCGTCCGCAGCTCGTGCGCGATATCCGAGGTCAGCCGTTGGCGCAGCTGCTCCTGGTGCTGCAAGCTGTGGACCAGGTCATTGAACGCCTCGACCAGCGCGGCGATTTCATCCTGGCCTCGCGGGGCAGGCACGCGGACGTGGAGTTTTCCTTTGGCCACCTTTTGCGCCGCTTCGCTTACCTGCACGACCGGCCGAACGAGCGTCCGCGCCAGCGGCACACTGATCACGATCACGAGCAGGAGCAAGGCGAGCATGGTCCACTGCATGGCGGTCGTATGCGCCAATTGAAAGTGATCCTCCATCGATGGGTACGCGCTTTGATCGCGCGCTCCGACGGTGAGATAGCCAACGGCTTCTCCCCGGGACACGAGCGGGATCAGATCAGCCGAGCGGCTCTCCTGCTCCGTCCAGCCGCCCCATGTATGGAGCAGCCGCTGCCGGGAATCGAACAGCGCCAGCTGCAGCCCCAATACGGAAGAGACGGCATCCAGCTGCGCAAAGACCGGCTCGTCCCAGCTGCGGCTTTTTTCGTAGGCCTGAACGGCAGTCTGCGCCATTTCCTGATGGTGGCGATTCCCCACTTCCTCCACGTACATGGTGAAATGGTAATCCATTTCCTGGATCGACAAGACGGTCGAAAGCAGGATGGCGACGGCTCCCACGGTCATGAGCACAAAGGCGAGCTTCATCCAGATCTTTTTCATCGCGCCCCCGGATAATCGAACCGGTATCCGAAGCCGTACACCGTCTTGACATACACGGGCTTCCGAGGATCGTCTTCAATCTTTTGCCGCAAATTTTTGATATGGCTGTCGATCGTCCGGTCAAAACCGTCAAAATCGTAGCCGAGCACCTCGGTCACGAGCTCCTCTCGGCTCCAGTTCCGGCCGGGATAGCGGATCAGCGTCGTGAGCAGGCGGTATTCGTTTGGCGTCACATCCAGCACTTTGCCCTTTTTGCGAATCCGTCTATCCCGCATGGAAATGGAAAGGTCCCCGATCTCCACCAGATCCGTCAGCGCCTGATAGTCCCCTGCCCGGCGCAGGATGGCACGCACGCGCGCGACCACTTCCCGCGGGCTGAACGGCTTGACCAAATAGTCATCCGCCCCGATTTCCAGGCCGTGCACCCGGTCCGCCTCGCCGCTTTTGGCCGTGAGCATCAGGATCGGCACCCGCGAGTGCTTGCGAATTTCCGTACAGACTTCTTCGCCGCCGAGATCCGGCAGCATCAAGTCGAGAATCAGGCAGTCCGGCTGAATGGCAGCTGCCAGCTCGAGTGCTTCTCTCCCGGTTTCTGCCGTCACGACGTGAAACCCGTCTTTTTGCAAATAGGAAGACAAGATTTCGAGCATCGGCAGCTCGTCCTCCACGAGCAAAACAGTAGACATGCGAGTACCCCTTTCATCCTGGATTTACGGTTGCTGCGAGCGGCTTTTCTCCCTTCTCCAGAACAGCAGGAAGACGAGCAGCCCTGCCAGCAAAGAGAAAAGCAGCCGTAGCTTGTTTTCGGAAAGGTAGACGAGATCGTGTCCGACGAACGTCTCGAATACCATCGAAGGGATTTTTCCCAAAAAAGTGGCGAGCAAAAAATCAGAAAAACGCACATCCGCCAGGGCCGCCCCCAGATTGACGACACCCGAGGGGATCAGCGGATTCATGCGCAGCAAAGCGATGGCGAGGCATTTGCGGAGGCGGGACGCCCGGTGGATGGACGCCATCCAGGATACTGTCCCCAGCTTCTTGAGTCCTCTCGCTCTCTGCAAGCCGTAGCGGTACAGCAGGAAAGCCACTGCTGCCCCCAGCACCTCGCCTGTCAGGGACACGAAAAATCCGCCGGCCAGTCCATAGACAACGGCATTCGCCCCCGACAAAAAAATCGAAGGAAGCACCCCGGCAACGCTGATGACGATGTTGAGCGCCATGCTCCCGATGATGCCGAAGATCCCCCATGAGCGAATCCACTCTGCCAGCGCTTCTATATTGGTAAACCACTCCATCTGTCGCAGGACTCCTCTCCTCGGCCATTCTCTCCAGCATATCGCAAGCTTGTGAAGAAATCATGGAAGATGAAAAAAAGATGGGCAGCACCTGTCGCTTGCCCATCCCCTGTTCGTCGTTCATGTATCACGGAGCGCGTTATACCCCCGTGCGCCTACGCTGATTGTTCGGTTTTTTGGTTTGCTGGCTTTTCATGACCTGGTTCTTCGCTTTTTGGCTGATCGGATTGTTGGCTTGCGCTTGCGCTGCCTTTTTCTCCGCGAGCTTGCGCTTCATCGCCTCTTGCAGGCTGATTTTCCCCGGCTTTTGTTCCGGCGTGTCCTTTTCGTTTTGATTCGGCTCCGTCATGCATAGCAACTCCTCGTCAAAAATGATCTACTCATCCATATTCTAGTGCATGACACGACGAGATGCCAGTAGGAATCTGCCCGCTGTTTCCTGCGCACTTGCGCATATTTCACGCCGCTCGCCTGGCAGATCATGCAGGCGCTGAGACTTTCCGCTGTCGCCAGCCACGGCAGCGCATCCGGTATCGTCGCTTCGCACGCCGAGGTGCTCAAGCCGTCCTAACCCGCGAGCTTCCCCCGGGCGAAATCGATCAGTCCCTGCTCCGTCAGCCGGCTTCCCGCCTGCTTGACGACCACTGCGATGACGGCTTCCCCCCATTTCGGATCCGGTGCCCCCACCACAGCGACTTCGACCACCTCGGGATGCTGATAGAGGACATTTTCCACCTCGGGCGAGTAGTCGAGCGGCGTGTTCTTTGCCTGCGCGATCCACGCTTCGTACAAATCGGGCCCAGGCTGCCCGGTTTGGGCCGCATCATCGTCCGCGAGCACGAAGCGGGTGAGGGACGGGACATTCTCCCACAAATGTCCCGGAGAGGATGCCTCCCCTTTTGCCGATGGGCGTGCGCACCGCTTCCACGATCACCACTTCACGTGCCATTCTCCTCAACTCCTTTTCTTTGCACTGCTCTGCTCGCGATGAGCTTCGGCTTTTCGTAATTGCAATTTCGCTGCCAAAGCAAACAGCGCAGCAAAAAGGCGTTCATCTGGCGGAACTGTCCGTATGTGTAAACAAACACAAAAAAATGTCCGGTTCACCGGACATTTTTACGGCTGGAATTTTTTCAATTTTTCGTAAAGGGCAGACCGGCTGATCCCGAGCAGTCTGGCCGCCATCGCTTTGTTGCCGTTCGTCTCCCGCAGCGCTCTCTCTACTTCTGTTTTTTCCGCCGTCAGCACCATCGCCTTTCCATGCTGCTCGGATGCCTTGCCCAACAGCTCTTCCGGCAGATCCGCCAGCGAAATTTTTCCTTTCTCAGCCATAATCATGCCGCGCTCGATGACGTTGCGCAGCTGCCGAATATTGCCGGGCCACTCGTAGTGGTACAGCACTTTCTGCACAGACTCCTCGATGCCTGTCACTTCGGTCTCCAGAACGGGATTCAACTGCTTGATGAAGGCGTTGGCCAGCAGCAGGATGTCGTTCGGGCGGGCTCGCAGGGGCGGGATTTGCAGCGTGATGACCTGGAGCCGGTAGTACAGCTCCTCCCGAAATGTTTTTTTCCGATCAGCTCCTCGAGAGGCGCGTTCGTCGCCGAGATGATGCGGATATCGACCTGGATCGGCTTTGTCCCGCCGACCCGAAAGAACTCCTTGCCCTCGATCACGCGCAAGAGCTTGGCCTGAAGCTGCAGGGCCATGTCGCCGATCTCGTCGAGGAACAAGGTGCCTCCATGGGCCAATTCGAGCTTGCCCATCCGGCCAGCGCGGTCCGCTCCTGTAAACGCTCCGTTCTCATACCCAAAAAACTCCGCTTCCAGCAAATGCTCCGGCACCGAGGCGCAGTTGACCGTCACGAACGGCCTCTCTGCGCGCCGCCTTTTGCGCTGCGGCGATCACTTGCTTCAGCCCTTTGTTCCGTGTGAGGATATGCGCCCATACATACGTCGCCTGATGAAACAGCCTGGCTGCAGACTTGTCGGGCACTCGCCTCCCGCTCTCGCTTTTGGGGGCCGCCTCCCATCTGCCCGCCGTCTGCAGGAGGGCTTCCAGCTGTTCCCGCAAATCGTTCTTGGACTCTACCAGGGCATTGACCACTTTGGATTTGGTCAGGACTCCGACGATTCGCTGTTCGCCGTCGATGATGATGCCCGATCCGACCTGGCTGTTCTGGATGACATGCTCCAGCTCCTCGAAGGTGATGTGGTACAGTCTCTCCAGCTGCGTCGTCACGGCCTCCGCCTTGACAAAGCCGGCGATCGCGGTGTGCGAGGGCAGCTTTTCCAAAATCATGCGATACAGTGAGCTTCGCGAAAAAACACCGATCAGCCGCCCCTGTTCGTCACCAACCGGGAGGACGTCAAAGCGCGTCTCCGGCATGACGCGAGCGGCATCCTCCATGGTGTCCGTCGGGCGCAGATAGGTGTTGATCGGTTGAATCATATTGGGCAAAGTCACGAGCATCGCCTCCCGATACGTGAGAATCTCTCCTCTCTATCATACGACGCCTTGCAAAAGATCCCTTCCAGAGGCGGGAGAAGCAGGGAAAACGTCAGGCATGGGCCGCTATCTCGTGGCGCAAGTCGGACACGAGCTGCTCCATCGTGACGCCTGCCAGAATCTGCTCCATCGCATCCTGCGCTCTGGTCAGGATCAGCTCCAGCACAAATTGGATATTGGCCCCGACCGGACATTGGGGATTGGGCTGCTCATGGATATGGAACAGCTGTCCTTCTTCTACTACATCAACCGCTCGGTAGACGTCGAGCAAGGTAATCTGTCCGAGATCTTTCGCCAGCGTGGCTCCGCCTGCCCCGGCACGGACGTGAACCAGACCGGCCTTTTTCAACTGCCCCAGGACGCGGCGGATGATCACGGGATTGGTATTGACGCTGCCCGCGATCCACTCGGACGTACAGCGCTCCGACGATTCGATGGAAAGCAGCGACAGGATGTGGACAGCGACGGAAAAACGGCTGCTGATTTTCATATGGGTCACCCTTTCGTTGTAATGATTATAGTTACACCATACGCAGTAAGTCAAGTTACGGGAACTGTCACATCTTGTCTTCCTTTGATTTTTGAACTCTACTATAATAGTTTTGCATGGTTATCCCATCACTTACTTGAGGGAAGTGTTGTTTGTCATGTTGCGCCCGCAAATTGATGTCACACCATCAACCGCCCTGCTTGACGTGCCTGTCCACATTGCGTTGAGCGGATTTGCCCCGCATCAGCTGATTACTCTCCACGCTACATTACAGGACGGGTTGCCCGGCGGAGAGATGTCCGCGTCTTCGCACGCCATCTTTCAGGCGGATGAAAACGGGAACGTCGATCTCGTGTCCCAGGCCCCGCTCTTTGGAACCTATGAAGGAATTGACCCGATGGGACTGTTCTGGTCCATGCACGTGCAGACCCTGCGTTTTTACAGCCCTTATTCCCTGGATGCGTTTGAATTCGCGCCGCGCTCCACCGAGATTCACCTGACCGCAGAGGTGCATGAAAAGGAGGTCGCCAGAGCATGTGTCACACGCATCTTCGTCTCGCCGGAAGTCTCGATCGAAAAAATCCGCGATGACGGTCTCGTTGGACAATACTTTTGCGATCCGCACGCCGAACCACGTCCAGCCATCCTCGTCCTGGGAGGGAGCGAAGGCGGCATCGGGTCCTCTTCCCAATTTGCCGCGCTCTTCGCCTCTCACGGCTATCCAGCTCTCGCCCTGGCGTACTTTCAATGCGACGCTCTCCCTGACGACATCCGTCACATCCCGCTGGAATACATCCAGAATGCCATTCGCTGGCTGAAAGCGCAACCACAGGTGCATCCGGAGAAGATCGCTGTCTTCGGGCGATCGAAAGGAGCCGAGCTCGCCCTCGTCATCGGTTCCGTCGATCCGGAGATACGGGCAGTCATCGCTTCGAGCCCTTCCTCGACGGTATGTATCGGATGCAGCAAGGCCAGTGCAGACTCTGACATCTTCTCGCCGCACTCATCCTGGACATTTCGCGGGGAGCCGCTTCCCTATGTGCCATGGACGGAGGCGCAAGCGAGAGAAGCGGAAGAAAGGCTTCAGGCCGGACAGCGGATCGACGACATTCACGCCGAGACGTGGAAGGCATGCGAATGGCTGGAGGAAGCGACCATACCCGTGGAGCGGATCAACGGACCGATCCTCTTGCTGTCATCGGACGACGACCACTGGTGGCCCGCTGCCGAGCATTGCGATCGGATGGTCGAGCGCCTGCAGGAGAAAGACTTTCCGCATCGGGTCGTCCATCTGCGCTATGAAAATACCGGGCACATGATCCGCTTCCCGTATGTCCCTACGACGCGGACCCGGCTCAACGGCGGAACCGCCAAAAACAATGCGTACGCCTGCGAACACTCCTGGCGCGAAGTCTTGCAGTTTTTGGAAAGCGTATTTTCCGCCTGACTGCCTGCGCCGATCCACGCCAAAAGGCTCAGATCGCCGCACAAGGGTCTGAGCCTTTTGGCGCTCTGCTCCGGCAGTCGCTCCAACTCTGCGGCGCCGTCAATCGGTAGCGGCCCCGCTCACTATAATCCACTTTGTATATCGATATCACATTCTTTGCGCTTCGTTCAATAAGTCTTTCATAAGATCGACTTTATTTCTCCTTATTCATGATACTCAATAAGATATTGTAGATCTGCTTCGTTCTCAATAATAGACTTTTCAATAGCTTTTGTAAAAACAATCACATGTGGACGATTATCTTCTTTAGCCAAATGGTAAACAGTAGCATTCACACCAATATTCTTTTTCAATAGTCTATAAAAAAGTAAATGAAATGGTCTTGGAATATTCCCAACTCGTGTATTATTGTTCTCTGAGTCGACCATTTCTACTGCTTTTCTGCTTCTTTCACAACCTCTTTGTTGTAGTAAAATTGCAGTTCCCTTGGTCTGCGGTTTTTTGAAGGACACCGACTGGATAATTCCTTCCTGTAATTGGACCTTTCCAATTAAGGAGTAACTTACTGTGGATAATTTTCATGGTTAAACTCCCTTAACATAAAGTCACGTCGAGCACAGAGCAACTTAATCACAAGCTCTTTATGCAAATCACGCATTACCACTGATGGTACCTCTTCTACTATATTGTGAATGATTTCGTCCGAAAGTCGATGAATACTTCCTATATATTTATCAATCTCGGGTGTACTTTCACAAATCCTTCTAAACAATTCAAAGATGTTCAGTTTATGAAAGTGACTAATGTTTCCCCATTTTATTAACGATGCGGATTTCTTTCCAAATAAATAGGAGATACAGGCAATTTACATAATCCTAACTTATGATTATCAGGGAATCTATACCAACGTTTTTCTTTGGAACCTGAAACATAAAGATCCTCGTAAGGCCACCCTGTACTATTAAGAATTCGATACATTGGTTATCTCCTCAGCAATAATCTATGCTGATTATATCAAAGAATTCACCCGCAATGCGAATTCTCTTCGTTTCTTTTGTTTATCGTTAAGACCAAAAAATCCAGTTTGGTAATCTGCCGAAAAGGGAAAGCCTACTTCCATGACGAAGTAGGCTTTATCCTTATTTTCCGAATGAAAGGATGTTGAAAAACTTGGATTGTATTTTTTGCAAGATCGCAAACGGTGAGCTTCCTTCCCAAAAAGTGTATGAGGATGAGCATGTCGTAGCCTTTCACGACATCAATCCCATCGCACCTGTGCACGTCCTGATGATTCCGAAAAAGCACATCCAGTCTCTCTTGGCGATCGAGCCTGAAGACAAGGAATTGGTCGGACACCTCCACCTCGCCCTGCAAAAGGTGGCCGAGACGATGGAAGTGAAAGATCCCGGCTTCCGGGTCGTTACCAACATCGGCAAGCACGGGCAGCAGACGGTCTTCCATTTGCATTACCACCTGATCGGCGGCAAGCAGCTGGAGTGGACGATGTAGCCGCGTCCTAACGCGCCAGACGTGACGTGATGTGGCGGGCGATGCCTTCCCCGTGGAACCTGCCGTTTTCGATGAAGATGGCATTGGCGTGGTGGCCCGCCGCGATCACTCCGGCGATATACAAGCCCGGCACGTTGGTCTCCATCGTCTCCGGATGATGCTGCGGAATACTTGTCTCTGGATCGATCTGAACGCCGAGCGATTGCAGAAAGGTTCGATCCGGACGGTATCCGATCAGGGTGAAGACGTGGTCATTTTCCAGTTCGACCGTGTCCTCGCCCGTCCTGACCCGAAGCGTGCGCTCGCCGATGGCTTCCACCGTGGAGTTGTACAACATGCGGATCCGCCCTTTGTTCACCAGGCTCTCAAACACGGGACGCGTCCACGCTTTTACCTTTTCCGATATCTCGAACCGGCGGTAAATGACCGTCACCTCCGCCCCCGCCCGCTCCAATTCCATCGCGGCATCCACGGCCGAGTTGTTTCCGCCCACGATGGCAACGCGAAGGCCGGCGTACGGATGCGCTTCCTTGTAAAAGGAAGAGACCTTGGGCAGATCTTCTCCCGACACGTTCAACCGATTGGGATTGTCGAAGTAGCCTGTCGCGATAATCAGATTCTTCGTTTCGTATGTACGCTTCTCGCCAAAGCGATCGACGGTCTCCACCTGAAATCCGGCGTCTGTCTGAACCGTCGCGGTCACGGTCTCATAGCTGCGGATCCGCAGTTGTTCGCGGGCCGCCACCAGACGGTAGTATTGCAGCGCCTCCTGACGCGTCGGCTTTTCATTGGGCGTCGCAAACGGGATTCCGCCAATTTCCAGCAGCTCTGGCGTACTGTGAAAAATCATGTACGTCGGGTATCGGTAAACGGAGTGGACCAGAGAGCCCTTCTCTATATTGATTGGGCTCAGCCCCGCTCTCTTGCAAGCTATCGCGGCTGCCAGCCCGCAGGGACCTGCGCCGACGATCAGTACGTCTTCCATAACTCTCCCGCCTCGCTTCTCTCTTCTTTTGTTCCTGTCCTATCATATCATATCCCGCCGCCAAAAAAAGAGTTCCGCCCGTTGTCAACCCCCGAATCGCTGCCAATAAATAGCCAATGAAACATTGGGTATCTCTCCTTATACTGGATGTATGATGAAAAAACAACACCTACATATTTGGCTCGTTTCACTCGTCCTGCTTACGTATTGTTTCACGCTGGGTATCGGCGTGCCGGCCTCGACGGCTTCAACGAGTAGCCTGCGCGATATTTCCAGCAGTTATGCGCGCGAGCAGATCCGTTCGCTGCAGACTGCCGGCATCGTATCCGGTGATGAAAACGGGTATTTCCACCCAACCAGCCCCGTCACGCGCGCGGAATTCGTGGCGATGCTGGAGCGCACGTTAGGCGTCAAGCCAGTCTCGAGCAATGTCCCCTCATTTGCGGATGTGTCCAAATCTTCCTGGGCATACGGGTACATACAAGCGGCTGCCTCCCTGAATCTGGCAAGCGGAACAAGCGCGACCAGCTTTTCCCCGAACCGGACGATTTCCCGCCAGGAAGCCGCTGCTTTTCTGACAAGAGCCCTCGGGCTGAAGGCGTCATCCTCGACCACCCTGTCGGTCAAAGACACCCGTGCCATCTCCGGCTGGGCACGGCCTTCCGTGAACACTGCGCTGGCCAAGCAATGGCTGGTCGGCTACCAAGGCTACTTCCGTCCGACGGCTGCTCTCTCCCGCGAAGAGACGGCTGTCATTTTGAAGCGAATTCTGGATCAACTGGGCGAGCAGACTGTCTCGGCACAGCCGCTGGTCTCCCTCGGCTGGCAATACCAGTCCACCACGTCAGAGTTTATCTCATCCGTACAAAAGGCCGGGGTGAACACGCTCTCTCCGCGCTGGTACTTCCTGCAAAAGGACGGATCGGTCAGCGATTATTCAGATGCGAACCTCATTCACTGGGCGCACAAAAACGGAAAAGAAGTATGGGTTTTGTTCGGCAATCAATTTGATCCCGCCACGACGCACGCCGTGCTGTCCGATCAGGCAAAACGCAAAGCGGTCATCCAAAAGCTGAGCGCGTTCGTCGACAAATACCAGCTGGACGGGATCAACGTGGACTTCGAAGGATTCGACCCGGCCGATCGGGACAACTTTACCGCATTCGTCAAGGAGCTGGCCGCTGAGCTGCACGCCAAAGACGCTGCGCTGTCGGTCGATATTCCGCCGGATTCCGGCACGGACTGGAGCGAACCTTTCGACTATGCAAAATTAGCGACCTATGCTGACTATCTCGTCCTGATGGCCTATGAAGAGCATTGGGTAGGAGGCTCACAGGCGGGGTCTGTCGCCTCTCTTCCCTGGTTTGAGAACGTAATCGAAGGCGTGCTCGATGACGTTCCTGCGCAAAAGCTGATCGTGGGCATGCCGCTGTATACCCGGGACTGGTATCAATCCGGAGGCAAGCTGAACTCGACCGACATCAGCATCCCGCAGTCGTATCAGCTGATCTCCCAGTACACCGGGAGTACGAAGTGGGACACCGCCACGCAGCAATACCGCTCCACCTACAAAAAACAAGGAGTGACGCACACGATATGGCTGGAGGAAAGCCGTTCCCTGGGTCTGAAAGCCCAGTCCAGCCTGAGCGATTCAATCGGCGGCCTCGCCTACTGGTATATCGGTTCCGAATCGGCTGATATTTGGACCTCGATCGCCAATTCCATCGCACTCAAGCAGGCCCGCACGAAAATGTAAGCCAAACCAAAAGAGGCAGGTGCAGCCCGGTGAAAATACCCGAGGCCGTGCCTGTCTTTTCTCTGGTTATCCGCATAGTCCCTCGCAGGCCATGCTCCATTTGCCGGCAGGCATCCTGCTCATCCATGGCCATGCCTGACGGTACGCGCGAGAAACCGATTCATCAACAGCGGAAGCGAGATCAAGATGGGCGGGTCGTCGGGACGTGGCGGGTATAGACAGACATCCTGATGCGGGAGCGAAACACGCTCGGATTTATGCCTACCCGCTCCGTGAATCGGGTAGAAAAGGTGCCCAGGCTCTGCTGGCCGATTTCCAGTCCGATATCGCGAACGCTCAATGATTGGAAAAAAGCTGCCCCCGCCGGAGCGTTTCCAGCGATAGCAGCTTTGGGTTGGTTCAGGCTTCTCTCGTATCTTCGTTTACCCGACTTTTTGCAGCAGCTTTCCCCGCAGTTTTGCGAGCATGTCTGCCGTCATTTTTTCCAGGTCGTACTGGTACGTGAAGCCCCACTCTTCTTTGGCGCAGGTCGCGTCGATCGAATTCGGCCAGCTGTCCGCGATCGCCTGGCGAACCGGGTCTACCTGGTAAGCGAGCTTGAACTCCGGGATGTGCTTGCGGATGGCTGCCGCCACTTGTTCCGGCTCCGTGCTCATCGCTGTCACGTTGAAGGCATTGCGGTGCTTCAGCCTGGATCCATCCGCTTCCATGAGCGCGATGATCGCTTGAAGCGCATCCGGCATGTACATCATGTCCATGTACGTGCCAGGTGCGATGTAGGAGGTGTACGCGCCTTCCTGGATTGCCTTGTAGTAAATGTCCACCGCGTAGTCCGTCGTTCCGCCTCCTGGCGGCGCCACGTAGGAGATCAGGCCGGGAAAACGCAGGCCGCGTGTATCTAGGCCAAATTTTTGAAAGTAGTAATCGCACAGGAGCTCGCCGGATACCTTGTTTACGCCGTACATCGTCGTTGGACGCTGGATCGTATCCTGCGGGGTGCCGTTTTTCGGTGTCGATGGGCCGAAAGCCCCGATGGAGCTCGGCGTGAAAAACTGGCAGTTCAGCTCTCGCGCAGTCTCCAGGGCGTTGACCAGTCCCCCCATGTTGAGATTCCAGGCCAGAAGCGGTTTGGCTTCCGCAGTCGCAGACAGCAGCGCCGCCAGATGCATGATCGTGTCGACCTGATACGCCTTCGCCAGCTCAAACATCCGCTTGCCATCCGTCACATCGAGAACTTCAAACGGCCCCGCATGCACGATCTCGTTCTCCTCGTTTTTGCGAATGTCTGTCGCGATGACCTGGTCTGCCCCATACACATCGCGCAGCTTCGTGACGAGCTCCGATCCGATTTGCCCCAGCGCCCCGGTGACGAATATTTTTTTCATTTGAGGATCCCCATTTCTTTGCCGACTTTTTCGTAGATGCCCAGGGCACGATCCAGCATGTCTTTCGTATGAGCCGCAGTCGGCATGTTGCGCACGCGGCCGGTTCCCTTCGACACAGTCGGGAACACGATCGCTTTGGCGTACACCCCTGCCTCGTACAACCGTCTGCTGAATTCCTGTGTCTGTTGCTCATCCCCAATGATGCAAGGCGTAATCGGAGTTTCGCTTGCGCCGATGTCAAAGCCCAGTTCCCTGAGGCCTTTTTTCAGGTAGTTTCCGTTGTCCCAGAGCTTGTCGTTCAGCTCCGTGCTGCTCTGCAAAATGTCGATGGCCGCGATCGAAGCCGCTACATCCGCAGGCGTCAGTGCGGTCGAGAACAGGAAGGGACGACTGCGAACCTTGAGCCAGTCGATCAGTTCCTGTCTGCCTGCCACATACCCGCCGACGACCCCGATCGCCTTGGACAGCGTGCCGATCTGGAAGTCGACCTTGTCGGAGAGACCGAAGTGTTTGACCGTCCCAGCTCCCTTGCCCAGCACACCCGAGCCGTGAGCGTCGTCCACATAGGTGATGAGGTCGAATTCCTCGGCTACCTCCACGATCTCCGGCAGCTTGGCAACGTCGCCATCCATCGAGAATACGCCGTCCGAAATGACCATCAGCTTCTTGTATTTGCCGGATTCTTTCGCTTCCTTGGCTTTCGCCCGCAAATCATCGATATCCGAGTGATTCACGCGAATAATCTGGGCGCGCGACAGACGGCAGCCGTCGATGATAGAGGCATGGTTCAGCTCATCGGAGAGAATCGCGTCATCCTTGTCCATGACCGCCGAGATCGCCGCCATGTTGCAGTTGAATCCGGACTGGTAGGCAATCGCCGCTTCGGTATGCTTGAAGGCGGCCAGCTTTTTCTCCAGCTGCACGTGAAGCTCCAGCGTCCCGTTGATCGTGCGCACCGCCCCTGCGCCCACCCCGTACTTTTGGGCAGCGGCTACCGCAGCGTCAATCAGCCGCTGGTCTGTCGCCAAGCCCAAATAGTTGTTCGAGGAGAGGTTGATCAGTTCTTTGCCCGAAATCGTGATGACAGGGCCGTTTGCGCTTTGCAGGGGATCGATCACATTGTAGAGACCCTTGCTTTTCAGATCTTCGAGATTGTCCTGTAAAAATGCTTCCAATGTTTTGCTCGCCACGCTCTATCCCTCCAACATTTCAGTCTCAGTATGTACAACTGCAGACAGGGGGAGTCATTTCCACGAAAACACATGTGCATACCGAACGGACGTTATATAATGATTCAAATCGCATAAAATCAACTATTGTTGCAATCATGTTAGCATCTTTTGGCTTTTGTGTCCACACCACAAAGACAAATCATGATAACGTTTTCCCCCATTCTTTTTCTCTTCAACCCTCATAATTTCTCCTCATCTCCCTATCTTAGACATTCGAAAACATGGATTTCCCACGAGATCGCCTGCTTGCCAAGGGGAATAAAAAAACCACCCTCCAGCTGTTAAGCCAAAGCGCGGTTCCACATGCCTCTCCATACCGCCGTTCGTGACAATGCTTTGTCTATAGTGCAATTAACCATTCCCAGAGTCTCTTGTTTCTGCTAGAATATATGTTCGTATCCTACATCCGAGATTGGTGGTGCTACCATGTCCGTGACCAAGCAGCGCGATGCCTTGCAGCTATTGCAAATGATCGGTTCCTATCCCTGGTACGTAGAAAAATTCATCGAACATAAAAAGACGAAGAAAAACTCGCCTTCCACCCTGCTCGGCTACTTGCGCGATTTCGCCTTTTTCTTTCGCTGGATGATGACCGAAGGATTGACCTCGGCTACCGACGTGAAAGAAATTTCGTTGGCCGATCTGAACGAGCTGAAAAAAGAAACGGTGGAGAGCTATATCCTCTACCTGCAGGAGTCTCATCTCTACGAACGGTCTGTCCTGTTGACCAATCCGACGAAAAGCTCCCGCAAAGAATACAGCGACCGGACGATCAGCCGAAAAATCTCCAGCCTCAAGTCGCTGTTTCATTATTTGTCCGCACTGGCTGAAGACGAGAACGGAGAATCGTACTTGACGCGCAATGTGCTCGCCAAAATCGAGCTGGTGACGACAGAACCGACCCCTCTCGCCCGCGCCCATGCCATCCGGGCCAAAATCTTGATCGACGACGAGATCTACCAGTTCGTCGATTTCGTCTGCAACGGGTATCTCGTCCATTGCCAGACGGCCAAAAAGCAGCAGTTCCATCTGCAAAACCGCGACCGCGATACGGCTATCGTAGCCCTGATCCTGTCCGGAGGCTTCCGCGTATCGGAAATCGTCAGCCTGAATCTGTCTGACATCGTCCTGGAAAAGAACCAGCTGAAGATGATCCGCAAAGGGAGAAAGGAAGACGCTCCCTTCTTCAGCGATTGGGGCAAAGAGTATTTGGCCAGATACTTGCAAATCCGCAACCGCTACCGTCCAGACCCGCAGGAGGACGCCGTCTTTCTGGCTGTCTCCCCGTCCAATCCTCACGGGCACCGGATCGAGGTCCGCTCTGTGCAAAAGCTGGTCAAAAAGTACGCCAAAGCCTTTGGCATTCCCGATTTGTCCGTACATAAGCTGCGCCATAGCTTTGCCACCCAGTTTTTGCGCCTGAACCCGGACCCCCACCAGCTGCAAGCCCAGCTCGGCCACTCGAAGATCGAGACGACCATGCAGTATGCGCACGTGCTGGAGGATGCCTTGAGCAAGGCGGTCAATCGCACGACGTGAAGAAGCAAAGACGTCCTTTTTCGCCAGCAAGCGTCCCTTTTCCTCTCTGCCTCGTTCGCGCCACAAAAAAAAAATTCCCTGCCTGTGGGCAGAGAAGGGTGAGCGGCATTCCGGAATGAACGGGGCCGCCTTTCGGATCGTCGGCGTGTGGTTCATGCTGCATTCCCCCTGTCTGGCTTCTGCCACTCATTGCAGGGGAAACGCGATAACCGTCCCATCGAATCCGCTAACAGCAATCTTACACTTTCGTAAGCTCTGGCTAGCTCTCCTGGAAGCGCTGCTTTTCTTTCTCTTGCTGGCGCAGCTCGATCCGCCTGATTTTTCCGGACGAAGTTTTGGGGAGCTCGTCTACGAATTCGATTTTCCGCGGGTATTTGTAGGGAGCCGTCAAATGTTTCACGTGCTCCTGGAGCTCAGCGACCAGCTCGTCCGCTGACGCGTTCCCCTTTTTCAGGACGACGAAGGCTTTGACGACATTCCCCCGTTCCGGATCCGGACTGGCTACTGCCGCACACTCGGCGACGGCCGGATGCTTGACCAGCGCGTCCTCGACCTCGAATGGCCCGATCGTGTACCCGCCGGAAATGATGATGTCATCGGAACGGCCTTCGAACCAAATGTAACCGTCTTCATCCATCCGCCCCTGATCCCCCGTGACGTACCACTCACCGCGGAATGCTTTTGCCGTGCGCTCCGGATCGTCGAGATACCCTCTGAACAGGGCGACCATCTGCCGGTCGATCGCGATGTCGCCCACTTTTCCCGTCGGAAGCTCGTGGCCTTCCTCATCGACAATCGCGACCCGCACGACCGGAGAAGGACGTCCCATAGACCCCGGCCTCGGCTCCACACCGACGAAGGTGCCGACGAGCAGCGTGTTTTCCGTCTGTCCATATCCGTCCCGGACGGTCAGTTCGAACACGCGGCGGAAGGTGTCAATCACTTCCCGGTTGAGCGGCTCCCCGGCAGAGCACGCGGAGCGCAGCGACTGCAGCTCGTATTGGTCCAGATCGGACACTTTGGCCATCAGCCTGTACTCGGTCGGCGTTGCGCACAGCACGGAAACCGGATATTTTTGCAACAAATCCAAATAAGTCTCGGCGCCAAACCTGCCTTTGTAGACGAAAGCGGTTGCACCCATTCCGAGGGTAGAGACGAACGGACTCCAGATCCACTTGGCCCAGCCTGGTCCTGCCGTCGCCCAGACCGTATCTTCATTGCGCACGTCGAGCCATTGCTTGGCTGCGACTGCCAGATGCGCGAATGGCCAGCCGTGAACGTGCATGACTCCTTTCGGCCCGCCCGTAGTGCCGGACGTGTAGGAGAGAAACGCGAGCTCGTCTGATCGCGTCTGCACACAAGTGAATTCCTCGTCCTGATCCACCAGCAGATCCTGGAGTCCGATCCAGCCCGCTTTGTTCGTCCCGATCGTCACGAAGTGTTGAAGGCTCGCACATTGCCCCCGGGTCGGCTCCACCTCCTCCAGAATCCCGTCAAAGCCGATGACAGCCTTGGCCTGCGCATGGTTGACGCGGTATCCGATATCTTTACAACGAAGCATTTCCGATCCCGGCATGATGACGGCCCCCAGCTTCAGCAGCGCCAAATACAGGCCGTACGCGGTCGTCCCCCGGGGAACGAGCACCAGGACCCTGTCGCCCTGCGTGATCCCGATGGACGACAGACCGTTGGCAATGCGGTTGGAGTAGCGGCGCAGCTCTTCGTAGGTTAAAATCGCTTCCTGGCCTTGTTCATCCAGCTCCCAAACGGCTCGCTTGTCCGGATGTTTGGCAGCCCATTCATCCACCTGTGCCGCGAAATTATAAATCTCTGGTATGTTCAATTTCAAATGACACACCCCCACTTTGTAAAGTATACATTAATCTGTTTCGACGTTTTTGCAATTTTTCCTCTTTGCTGTCTATTCCTACGAAATAGTTTCGCAAAGGGATGAAACATTTGCCAGCCTGTCATTGTGAAACTCTCGGGCTCCTGCCGCGTCATAATGTACAAAGGCACGGCGCACGGGGCGGCGTCCAAAAAGACAAGGGCCTCATGCCGCAGCACGAGACCCTGTCCGAACATTCGTTCTTTTTTTAGCTTTCAATCACACGCTTGATTTTGACAACGCGTTTTTCCCAGTTCGTGCCGTCGAACTTGGAATAGGTGACGCCCGGGCTGCCGTAAGTGTGCAGAATTTTGCCGTTGCCCGCGTAGATCGCCACGTGCGTGATCCGATCAGAAGAGCTGTTGGCGGACGCCTTCATGAAGATCAGATCGCCTTTTTGCAGGTTCTTCTTGGAGACAGTCGTGCCCACCGTGGACTGTTGACGGGAGTCGCGCGGCAGGGTGATGCCCGCTTCCTTGAACACGCGCTGAGTGAACGAAGAGCAGTCAAATGTCTTCGTGGTGCTGCTGCTGGAGCCGAATTTGTACTTGGTTCCCAAATACTTCTCGCCGATTTTGATGACCTTGCTGGCGATATCCGTTGCTGGCTTGCTCGGAGAATCGGATGAATTATTCGACGACTCGTCCAAAATTCTGCGAGCACCCAGGAACTTCTTGTCATAATCGGAGAATTTCTTTAGGACGACTTTGCCTTCGCCCTCCGAAGAATAGACAAATTGGCCATTGCCTACGTATATGCCCATAAACGTCGGGCTGCCGGAGCCGCTGGTCGAGAAGAATACCAGGTCTCCCGCCTCCACCTTGCTCTGCGATACTTTCGTTCCGGACTTGTATAGCCCGCTGATGAAACTGCCAATTTTTACCCCAATTTGCTTGTATGTGTACGTCGCCAGCTCTGCTGAGCCGAATTGGTTCGGGCCCGCCGCTTTGTACTTGTACGGCTTTCCGAGGAGCGATTTGGCGATCGTGGCCGCCTCTTTGGTCTGCTGCGCGATACTCGTGTCAGCGGCCGCCGCTGCTTGTCCGACTTGACCACCCATTAACAGGGACGTACTCAGGATGACTGCTACTGTCGACTTCGTTACCCAATCTCGTTTCGTCACTTTCTTTTCCTCCTTGTCATGTTGTGGCACCCTTCGCGGGGTATACCGACAGATTACCGCAAGAGGAAACAGGAGGATAAGACCGTAAAATTTACCAATCCCAAATTTGGTAGTATTGGACTAGTTGGTAAACAAGTGGAAAACTGTACGGCTGCAACCTTTTAGTTCAAATGTACCAAAGCTCATAGAAATTGCTTTTTCATCCGTAGGTTGGACAAGAAAAAGCCAGCATCTGTCAGGATTCGGCAAATGCTGGCTTTTTTTCAGTTGCTTTTGACTCCCCCTTTACCGCAGGCGGGCAGTAAATTCTCCCCATTTTTGCTCGCCCCACAGGAAGGTCAGCACATCGCCATCGGAGACGGGACCCACCCCTTCTGGCGTTCCGGTATAAATCACGTCTCCCCGGTCCAGTCCAAAATGGTCCGCGATATAATGAATCAGCGTCGGCAAATCAAAAATGACATGGCCGATGTTCCCACGCTGGACTTGCTCCCCGTTTTTCAGCAGGGTAAAATCGGTCTGCAGGCAAGCCTCGAGTCCCGGAAACGGTTGAAAAGGCGTCAAAATGGCTGAATTTTGAAACCCCTTGGCGAGCAGCCACGGATGTCCTTTTTTCTTCAATTCCGACTGCACATCGCGCAGGGTGAAATCGATGCCCAGGGCGATCTGGTCCACGATTTGCTCCAAAGGAACCCTCTGCTCATACGGGCGCGCGATATGAATCACCAGCTCGGTCTCGTAATGCAGCTCTCCCCGTGTCCCGGGCAGCTCGATCACTCCTCCGTCCGCTTCAGCCAAAGCATGCGTCGGCTTGCCAAAAATCATCGGCTTTGTCGGAACGTCATTGCCGAGTTCTTCCGCGTGCAGCTTGTAGTTTCGTCCTACACAATAAATATTCCGGATCTGTTCCATGTTCTCGCTCCTTATGCGTCAGCCACCTGTCTCACATTCTTCCTTTTTACTATATCACGGTGTGCTCGGAGCGCAATAGTCTCAGCATTCGCCAAACTGTCCGTCTGTGTGCGGCCACTGCTTCGCATTCCCGCGTGCTTCGACCTCAAATACGGTATCGCAGATCGATTCCAGTATCTGCTTGCGGGCCAGAAGCGTGGATTCCAGGGAAAACAATCCGTCCAAGTCCGCTGCCACATAGGTGGACGTCACCTTAATCCACAACGACCGAGGCTGGAAAGACCGCTGAAACACGACCGCGTCCTCCGGGTAGAACCCGTAACCGGAAGAAAGGGCACCGTCCAGCTGAAAGGCCACATCGATCGGCAAATCCTCGGGCTTGAGTGCTTTGACGAGTCTGCCCGGCAGCAAGTAAGGCCCATTCGGCTGACCGGCAAGAGGCTCTCCCATCACTATCACCGACAGATGGTCATGATCCCCTGTCACTTGAACGTACATGATGAAACACCTCCCTTTCCAACCAGTTTGGTCCTGCACCATTACATTTATGAAAAATACCGTAACAGATTTCCAGTAGACCCGCCTGCATTTCGTCCTTTTTTCGCGAAAAAAAACAACAGGGAAGCCCCCTTTCCGCCGGGGAGCTCCCCTGTTTGCCGGCCTGTGTCCTGCCGACCCTTTACGCGCGCACGATTGCGACCGCGACATGCTTGTCGCCGTACGTTTTCGCTTTGATTTTCACGGGAAAGTCATATGGATTGACGAATCGAAAATCCTTGAGGCCATAAGCCACGGTGGCATCCATGCCGACAGGAACGTAGCCGACCGTCTTGCCGTGCGCGTGGCGCTCCACCACGGTCATTCCTGCTTCTGCGGCCGCGTTGAACAACGTGCTCGATACCTGGCAGATGCCCCCTCCGTAGCCTTCCGCCAGCTGTCCGTCGACGATGACTCCTGCCTTCTCCCATCCATCCTCGGCAAGGTTGGAGTTTCCGATCGTTTCATTATAAGAAAAGCTTTCATGCGGCAGCAGCTTCGTCCCGTTCATTTTCTTCATGGCCTTCTTAATATTGTGAATCCGCGCTTCCGTGCTTCCATCCATGGACGTGTAAAAAAACCCCAGCACCTTCTGCGGCTTGAGATCCATTTTGTCCACGTATTTCTCGCGCAGTTCCCCTGGCGCCAAAGGCTTCGATGCCTGATGATTCAGCGCTTGGGCAGAGGCAGGCACAGCCGGAATCGCGGCGGCAAACAGAATCACAGAAGCAGCTACGCTCATCGTGACGGAGCAGGATTTTTTCATCGTTCATTCCCTCGCTTATTCATGGCTGTTGATACTGGCCGATCTTTGTCGACTTCTACTCTACCGTACGGGAAAACCGCCATCAACCTGCAAATGTTGGGCCTTTGCCAACAGAAAAAACCGTCCGGGAAAGGGACGGTTCTTTTGCATGGACGGTGACTCTCCTAGGGTTGCTGCTCGGTTTCCAGCGCTTGCTGAAACGCTTTCAAAAAAGTTTCCGGCGGATGGACCCCGGACAACGCCAGCTTGCGGTCGATCACGAAAAACGGTACGCCGGTGATTTGCCATTCACGGGCGAAAGCGATGTCCTCGTCGATTTCCGCTTGCTTCGCACCGGTTTCAATCGCTTGCCGCACTTCTTCCCCGTTCATCCCCAGCTCCTCGGCAATCGCCACGAGGACGCCCGTATCGCCGATGTCACTGTGCCTAAATAAAAGAACAATCGTTCAAAAAAGAAAAGGGCTGTCCGCCATTCTTGAACTTACCTAATGACAGACACTGCTACCTTAGCGGCATCCTCCAGCACTTGGCGATCCGCAGCCGTCTTCGCGAGCACATAGAGCCCGTGTCTCGCGCTCACAAGGAACCTGGCCAGCTCCCGAACACTATGCTTAGTCTTGAGTCTGCCTTGCTGCTGAGCACGCATAAGAAATTTATGAAACAACATTTCCATATCCAGCGTTCAGTCAACTCAGCCAACGCAACGATTGAAGAACCGTTCTTGAACGTAAAAAAAGCCCGAAACCATTCGGGTAATTCCACTGAGAATGCGAAAGTTGGTGCGGTCGAGAGGACTTGAACCTCCACGGTGTTGCCACCACTAGAACCTGAATCTAGCGCGTCTGCCAATTCCGCCACGACCGCATGTATCGAGAAAACGATGCCGGCGAGAAGAGCGATCCTTCTATAGAATGGCGGAGCTGACGGGACTCGAACCCGCGACCTCCGGTGTGACAGACCGGCGTGAACTCCAACTTCACCACAGCTCCATGCTTTTGTCCGCCGCCAGTCGACGTTTTGCTCGCAACGACTTCTGTAATATAGCATGATTCGATTTTAAAAGGCAATAGTTTTTAAAAACTTTTTGTTTTACTTTTTTTTTCATAGATTTACCAGTGAAAATCCGCTAGAATTTTAGAGAGATATGCAGAATTTCGTAGATTGGTGGGACGATGACATGAAACAGACTTCGAGGTTATTCACCTTCCTCGCCCTCTTCACTCTGCTGCCGACCGCTGCCCATGCCGCATCACCCGTTTACGTGGTGACAGCAGGTGATACGCTGAGCAAAATCGCCCGTGAGCACAACACCACGGTGAGCCAGCTCATGCAAGAGAATCAGTTGAATACTGACCGGCTGGCCATTGGTCAGACCCTCGCTCTGACTGGGGACAACCTCCCAGATGTCACCGCTTCTGCGCCACCCGATGTGGGTCAAGGCTCAGCTGGCAGTGAAGCTGCTGAAGGTTCTGCCCAATCCGATGCGAAGCACGAATCACTCGATGATCGAGCGCGGGTGACAGGAGACATCGTGAATGTCCGCAAGAGCCCTTCGCTCGAAGGCAAAATCATCGGCAAGCTGCACTTCGGCAACATCGTCGAAGTGATCGATCCCGGAGACGAATGGACGAAGATCAAATTCGAGGACGAACGGCAAGCGTACGTTTTCTCTGCGTATCTGAGCGCGGATCTGCTCCCTTCCGATTCCGGCAAGGTTGACCAAACGAGCCTGCGCCGACTGGAAACGGTCATTGCTCCTCTGCTGAACACCCCTTATGTGCTCGGCGGCACGACGACCAGCGGCTTTGACTGCAGCGGTTTTACTTCCTACGTGTTCCATCAGCTGGGAGTGACTCTCCCGCGCACGTCCGAGGAACAGTTTGGCGGCGGCGCGCTCATTCCGCTGGAACAGGCGCAGCCAGGCGATCTCCTCTTTTTTGATTCCCTCGGGAAAGGCCACGTCTCTCACGTAGCCATCTACATGGGCGACGGCGTCATTGTCCACGCCAATGGAGACGACGTTCGCTACGGCAAGGTCGAGTATATGCAAAAGCTGTATCCTTTTTATGGAGCCAAGCGGTATCTGGATTTTCAGTAAGGAACGCAAAGCAGGTGGCGAATCGGATGATCCCGGTATTCGCCACCTTTTGCTTTGCACTCAGTGGGGTCCTTGCAGCTGAGAGGACTGGGAGCCATTCTGGCTGGTGTTGACCTCGAGATGGCCCAGCGCCTGCTTCATTTTGTCCAGCTGTAGCTGATAGTCCCGGACGACCACGGTCAGTACGCTCACGGTCTCCGTGAAATCCGGTTCGCTGCTCACCTTGTCGATGGCTCTATGTAAATGCAGCATTTTATTCTCCGTCTCCCGAAGGAGGTCCAGCAACTGCAGTCCGTTCACCACATGATCACCTCATTTGTTTTTCTTACTTTCTCCCTGCAGCATCTTCGCTATGCGCAAAAAACGTCCAATGTTGATTGGACGTTTTTTGGTCTCGGTCGATATTCGGTGATTACTTGGCTCGCGAGGAAGCAAGTGCTGCGAATGTATCGATGTCTTTGGCGATCAGGGACAAGGAATTGCGCCAGAAATCGACGGAGCGCACGTCCACATCCATGATGGCAGCGACGGCGGCGATGCTCATTTTTCCGGTCACCGAGAGCAATTGGTCGTACTGCTTCACGAACGCCTCGCCGCGCTCGAGGTAGACCGCGTACAAGCCTTTGGCAAAAAGCAGCCCGAATGCATACGGGAAGTTGTAGTAGTTGAAATCGGCACTGTAGTAATGCGGCTTGCACACCCACATATACGGATGCAGCACGTCATGGTCCAGGCCGTCGCCGTACGCGTCCTTTTGCGCCTGCAGCATCAGTTCCTTCAGCTCATTGACGGAGAGCGAGCCGTTTTCCCGGCGCGCAAACAGGGCCGATTCAAAGAGGAAACGACTGTAAATGTCCACGATCACCTGACCGGCGCCGGAAATGTCGTTCTCGAGAATCGCGAACGCTTCATCCGGAGTGGCCTTTTGCAAGGCGGCCTTGGCAATGATCGTCTCGCACAGGATGGACGCCGTCTCCGCGATCGGCATCGGATAGTCGCTGTTGAAGAACGCTTCATTCACCAGGCAATCCCCGTGGTAGCCGTGTCCCAGCTCATGAGCGAGCGTGCTGACGTCGTTGTAGCTGCCCGTGAAGTTGGCCATGATCCGGCTCTCGCCCACGACATGCAAGTTGGCGCAGAACGCTCCTCCCCTTTTCCCTTTGCGTGTCTCGGCGTCGATCCATTGGTTGTCAAAAGCCCGCGCTGCAAAATTCGCCAGCTTTTCACTGAAACTGCCGAAGTGCAAGACGATGAAGTCACGCGCTTCCTGGTAAGTGAATCGCATGTCGGCCTTCCCTACCGGTGCAAACAGATCGTAAAACGGCAGCTTCCCGTTCGCGTGTCCCAGCAATTCCGCTTTCTTGCTGTAATACTTGTGGAACGTCGGCAGGCTCTCGCGGATTGCCGTGAGCATCGCGTCCAGCGTCTCCTTGTCCATGCGGGCGTCTTTCAGCGTTTTGTCCAGGGCGGATTCATAGCCGCGCAATTTGGCGATCGTGATGACTTCGCCTTTGATTCCGTTCAGGCTCGCTGCGGAAGACTCCTCGATTTTCTTGTACGCGGCCAGTTCCGCCTCATAGGCATGCTTCCGCAGCTCTGGGTCTTTTTCATAGGCCATGTTGCGCACGACCGGAAGAGGCTGCTGCTGCTTTTCTCCTGCTGTCGTCACGTCTACCAGCAGCGTGGAGGTCAGCATTTCCTGCAGCTTGGTCCATGCGCTGGAACCGGTATTTTTCATTTTGGCGAGAATGATTTCTTCTTTCTCGCTCAGCATGTATCTGCTTTTTTCCGACAGTTCCGTCAGCATGTAGCGGTGGGTCTCAAGCAGCTCGGACTGCTGGATCAGGGCACCCAGATCGGCGATGTCCCCCAGCCATTTCTGGAATTGCACACTCGGCTCGACCAGTTCAACCGCCTGATTTTCAATCCGCTCCATCAGTTGCAGCGCCTTTTCGTTTTTCGCATCCACACTGGCGGTCAGCTCAGCGTAGCTGTACAAGCGCGTCTGCGTCTGCAAGATGGAGGTCAGCTTGGTGATGTACGCTTCCGCCTTGGCGACGGCATCCTCCTGTCCGTTCAATTGCTGTGCCGTCCAGCTTTTCACGTCCTCCATCTCACGGCATAATGTCTCCCAATCTTGCTGGCATTGCTGCGAGTCAAAAGACGTGTACAAAACGTCTAAATTCCACCGCATGTTCATCGGTGCGTGCCCCCTTCGTCTGCTCCACAGTTTATGTACATCTGTATCGATGACAGCTTTTCAGTCAGTACGTGAAAATGCGGCTCGTCGCCTAACCCATTTTCGCACTTTCCGCTAGTATAAAAAGATTTGAACAGATTAACAACTTTTTTGCCAAAAAAAAACCCCTGCCGCGTATTTGGCAGGGAATGGCGCGTCTTATGCCCGTACCGGCTGAGTCAAAAACGTCAGAGCTGACAAAGCGAACAGCTGGGTAGACTCGACCAATTGCTCAATCTCGACATATTCGTCCGCATGGTGCGGAATGTGGCGGTCGCCGGCACCTGTCGTGAGGATCGGAATGCCCGCCTTGTGCAGGAATGTGCCATCTGTGGCGCCTGGCACACCGTTGTACACCGGCTCCTTGCCGGTAATTTCCCGATAGGAGCTGGCGACGGCACGGACGACTTCTTCTTCCATTCCCGTGAGTGTCCAGGGACGTTCTTCGATCACTTCCAGCGTCGCCTTGAACTGGTCGTCCTGGCGTCCCAGCGCTTCCAGAATGGCGGTCAGCTCGCGGCGCAGCACGTCGTGATCCTGTCCGGGCACGGTGCGGATATCGAGCGTCGTCATGCACTGATCGGGAACGACGTTGATCTGGGCAGCGCCTTTGACGGGGGCTTGCAGGATTGTCGGCGTGATACTCGGCCATCCCAGCATCGGATGCTGTCCGAGGCGAGCCATTTCCTTGCGCTCCAGCTCCTCCAGGGCGACGATCGCTCTCGCCATCCGCGTGTTCGGATTGATTCCCGTCAGCGGCATCGCCCCGTGCGCCATTTTGCCAAAGGTGCGCAGGATCGTCCTCATCGCTCCTTTTTGCGTGATGCACAGCTGGTTTTCCTCCGGCTCGCAAATGATGGCGGCGTCGACGTTTTTGGCCCAGCCCCGGCGGATAAAGTCTTTGATCCCGATCATCATGCCTTCCTCATCGCATGGGATGCACAAGAGAAGCTTGCCCGTAAACGCCTGCTTCGAGCGCTGGATCGCCTTGACCGCGCAGATGGCGGCAGCGAGGTTGCCCTTGGTGTCGCACGCTCCCCTGCCGTAGATTCGCCCGCCGGAAATGGCAGCCCCGAACGGATCGTAGCTCCAGGCATCCCGGTCTCCCTCTGTGACCACATCCGTATGCGCCTCGAACAAGAGCGTTTTGCCCGGCCTGCCCGAGTCGTAAAAGGCGATCACATTGGGCCGCCCCGGCACGACTTCTTCATAGTAGACCTGCATGCCCATGCTGCGAAGATAGTCAGCGACGAAGAGGGCTACCCGCTCCTCGTTGGCTCCCTCTTGTTCAGGGCGGAACACGCTGTCGATCCGCACCAGATCCTGTGTCAGGCGCACGACTTCCTGCTCGTCTACGAAAGAAACGACTTGGTTCATCTGACAATCACTCCTCTGCATCCATTTGGGCGTACACGAATGTACCCTTTTCTCCTTTACCTGGAAAGACTGCTGGATGACGGAAGCCCCCCAGCCGGTTCTGCCTGCTGGACGGCACGAATCACCGCGGCAGCCAGCACGTCTGCCGAGAGCGTACCGATCAGGTCGACACTTGCTTCGACTTCACCGGTAGCGACAGAAAAAATGGTGTCTCCATCGTGCAGCGTATGAATCGGGCGAATGGTCCTGGCCAGCCCGTTATGGGCCATTTGCGCCACTTTTTTCGCTTCCGCCTTGGTCAGCCTCGCATTGCTCGCCACCACGGCGATCGTCGTATTGGTGCCGGGAGGAATGGGAGAAAAGGGATGCGTCTTCATCAGCTCGACGCTGTCCACGATGCTTCCCGACGCATCGCGCGGTCCCGCCAATATCGCGCCTGACTGCGGGTCAAACACATGTCCGACCGCGTTCACGGCGACGATCGCGCCGACTGCCAGCCCGCTGTCCAGCGTGATGGAGGCCGAGCCCAGGCCGCTTTTCATCGCGTTCAGGTATCCGCCCAGCTTGCCAACCGATGCTCCTGTCCCTGCCCCTACGTTGCCTTGGGCGACCGCCTCCTTGCTCGCATGGGCTGCTGCCTCGTAGCCCATCTGCCGGTCGGGGCGAATCCGGTGATCCCCGATCGCCAAGTCGAACAAGACTGCGCTCGGCACGATGGGCACGACGCCAAAGCCAACGTCCAGACCTACCCCTTTTTCCTCGAGAAACTGCATCACCCCTGTCGCTGCATCCAGACCATAGGCACTCCCCCCGGACAGGCAGATGGCGTGTACGACGCTCACCGTGTTCGTCGGATCGAGCAGTTCTGTCTCGCGGGTGCCCGGGGCAGAACCCCGGACATCCACGCCGCACACGGACGGCCGCTCCAGCAGGATGACGCTGCAGCCTGTCCATGCTTCCCTGTTTTGCGCGTGTCCGACTTTGACGCCGGGCACATCTGTGATGGTTCCTGTCATCTCTTACAAATCTCCGGAAATTTTCGACTTTTGTCTCCCTGAAGTCCCCAGCTTTTTCCACGCAGCCACTACAGCCAGCGTCACGATCACAGAGACGATCGCTTCCGGCAGACCGCTGGTGATCGCCACCGTCGCTGCTACTCCGACAGCCATGTACCCGCGGACAACCGCCATGCCGAGCACGAGCAAGGTGTTGGTCATGGAGCCGACAAACCCTGCGACACCGATCGCGACGTACTGGTTGACGTTTTTCAGCCCCACGTAGGTCAAATACGCCGTTACCCCGATAAACAAGCGGGGCAGGATGGCGACGAGCGGGTCTTTAAACAAGGGTACGGTGGCGTTTAAAAAAGAAGAGACGCCAAAAATGAGACCGATGATCATGCCAACGCCCCAGCCTTCCATGATGCCGCCGATCACCGCCGGGATGTGCAGGATGGTCGCATTCCCTGCCGCCGTCGGTACCGGGATGTAGCCCAGGCGTGTGACGCCGAGCAAGATGGCAATCGCCCCCAGAACACCTGCAATCACGATTCTGCGCACGGTCAATCCTTTTTCCATGCCGATTCCTCCTTTTTCTCTGGTTCTCTATGGAAATCCCTGACAGGGAGACTTCCCGGACTTGCTACCACGGTATTCCCAGCATGACAGCGGAAATGACCAGACTGAGGACGATGGCGGCATAATCTTTGCCGGCTGCCGTATAGTGGGCATATCGCGTGCGGGCCGCCTCCGGTATGTAGCAGCGCGCCTCCATCGCCAGAATCAGGTCTTCTGCCCGTGCCAGGGCGACGTTGAAGAGCGGAATGATGATCGGGAACATGTCTTTCGTGCGCTGGACGATTCGCCACCACTCGCCCGTGCCGAAGTCCGCTCCCCGGGAGGCTTGGGCCTTCATCATTTTTTCCATCTCCATCGCGAAGGTAGGAACGAACCGGATGGCGATCGTGATGATCAGGGCAAAGGCGTGGACGGGAAACTTCAATTTTTCCAGCGGTCCTAAAAGCCTCTCCATCCCGTGGGTCAGCTCGGTCGTGGACGTGCTGAGCGTGAGCACACTGGACAGAAAGATGACCTCGACGAAGCGCATCGCGGATACGAGCACCAGGCGGATGCTTTCACTGGTGATGGTGATAAAGCCGTATTCGAAGTAGACCGTGCCGCCGTCCGCGATGCCCCCGTAAAAAAGCAGCTGCAAGATCGCGAGGATGACAATGAACGGAATGGCGGGCTTGATCCCGGACAGGCCGTAATGGATGGGGATTTTGGATAATGGAAACAGGCAGACGCACATCAGGAGAGCGAACAGGTTGCCGACGTAGGTATTGCAGACGGCAATCGCCAGAATCAGGATGACAAAGGCAGCCAGCTTGAAGCGGGGGTCCAGCCGATGTACGATGGAGCCGGTCGGCAAATACTGGCCGATCGTAATGTTGCGCGTCAATTCAAATTCTGCTGACATCTAGCTCCCTCCTCCGTGCTTGAGTATGTGCAGGATCTCGCTCGCCGTCTCCTCGGGCATGAACGCCTGTGGATTGACGGCAAAGCCTTGCTCGCGCAGCCTGTACAGGATGTCGACGGATTCCGGCGTGCCGATGTGATGCTGGCGAAGCAGCTCCTGATTGCCGAAGATTTGGCGCGGCGTACCGTCATAGACGGCTCTTCCGTTCGCCATCACGCAGACCCGGTCGGCCAGCTGTGCGACTTCTTCCATGTTGTGGGAGACGAAAATCACTGTCAGGTTTTCCGCGCGGTTGAGGTGGCGGATGCGCTCCAACAGCTCCTTGCGCGAGAGCGGGTCCAGCCCGGCGGTCGGTTCGTCCAGGACGAGCACGTTGGGCTTCAGGGCGAGCACGCCGGCCAGCGCGACCTTGCGTTTCTGCCCGCCGCTGAGGGCAAATGTCGGCCGGTCTCTCAGCTCCTGAAAAGACAGTCCGACCAGCTCCATCGCCCAATGCACGCGGCTGCGCACCTCGTCCAGCGGCAAACCCAGCTTGAACGGGCCGTACGCGACATCGTCTCCCACCAGCTTTTCAAACAGCTGGTCCTCGGGATTTTGAAAGACCAGGCCCACTTGCCTGCGGAGGCTCTTGATATCGACCTTTGGCTTGGAGACGTCGATGCCGTTGATGACGACCGTGCCGGACTGCGGGCGAATCAGACCGTTCAAATGCTGGATGAGGGTCGACTTGCCGGAGCCTGTATGACCGATGATAGCCAGACACTCTCCCGCTGCGACCTGCAGATTCACCTGGTCCAGCGCCTGATGCTCCAGCGGCGTGCCCTGCATGTAGACGTGCGACAGGTTTTGGATATCCACCACGGGCTGTGTCATGATCCGCTCGCCTCCGCTTCCCTGACGTGGACACGAGCAACCTCGGCCACTACCTCTTCGTTATGGATCAGATTCGGGTTGAAGGCCGACAGCTCCGAATGGACCAAAGCCGCGATCCTGCTTGCGTCCGGGACGTCGAGGCGCAGCGCGCGCAGCTTTTCCTGATAGGAAAACACTTCTCTCGGCGTGCCCTGCAACACAACCTCGCCGCCTTCCATGACAACCACCCGGTCTGCTTCCGCTACTTCGGACATGTGATGTGTGACCGTCACGATCGTCATCCCCTCGCTGTGCAGCTTGCGCACGACAGCGAGAATGTCTCGGCGGCCGTAGCTGTCGAGCATGCTCGTCGCTTCGTCCAGCACGATGCATTGCGGCTTCATCGCCAAAATGCCTGCAATGGCGATGCGCTGCTTCTGTCCCCCGGACAAGTGATGGGGGGGTCGCTGGCGAAAAGCGCTCATTCCTACGGCTTCCAGCGCAAAATCGATGCGCTCCTTCATTTCCCCGGCCGAGACCCCGATATTTTCCAGTCCGAATGCCACGTCGTCTTCCACGATCGTCGCCACGATCTGGTTGTCCGGATGCTGGAAGACCATCCCGACCCGGCTTCTCACGTCATGTATGCGCTCTTTGTCCCGCGTATTGATTCCATTGACGAAGACATTTCCTTTTGAGGGGGTGAGAATGCCGTTGAGATGCTTGGAAAGGGTCGACTTTCCGGAACCGTTGTGGCCGATGACCGCCAGATACTCTCCGGGGAAGACTTCGAGGGAGAGGTTCTGGAGCACGGGTATTTGCTGATCCTGGTTCACCTGGTAGGCAAACGAGATGTCCTCGACGCGAATGATCGGTTGGTTCGGCATGCGCTCCCCTCACTTTTGGTCAAATTTCTGAGCCGGTACCCAAACAACTAGCAACTCCTATGCCAAATCAGTATGTTTTAAATTTTCTGTTAATTACTCGTATTTTTCCTCGCCCTGTTGCTGCACGCCTGCCTCTGATTGAACCAGCTTTGTCCAAAGGTCGGAGTGGCCCATACCCACTCTCTTCGCTGCCTCGTTCCGCTTTTCCACCGCATTTTCCAAAAGCTTCCGGCTCACTTTCCCGTCTCCCCGCCTTCCGCCCTGTCGACCATCGCCGATACTTCAACGGGTGGCTTGCGCGGACGGCGTTTGACCTTGCGCTTCTTTTTGCGCAGGACGAAGATCGCGGTCAGCAGCAAGCCGAGTATCGCGAGCTGGATCGGCTGAGACATGGCAGGCGCCACCCAGCCGCTCATTTCGAGCAGATGGAAAATAACTGCCACATACAGAAGAATGGAAGCCACATTTTGCGCGTTCACATCCAGGCGCTCCTCTCGGTAAGGATGAAAAACCCCGCGTGCCCGTGAAAAGCTCCGCAGGAGTCGGTTCCGGATAATTTTCGATCAGATCGGCAAAAGCTCGACCGATTCCTTGGCTGACAAGCTCTCGATCATGTCCAGCCAAGCCTGGGGCTTTTGCGGCAGCTCGCACTAGCTGCGCAGAAACGGGTTTTTCCATTCCATCAGGACCGCGTAATTTTTCGATTCCTCGTCCTCCAGGTAGTCCGCGGCGACCTGCAGAGGCGTACGCCCGCAGCGCATGAGAAAGGGAATGACGGGGTCCTTGACTTCTCCCGCGACGATCCGCTCCACGTACTGCTGGGGCGTTCACTCGTGCGCATGCCGGCCATAGCCTGGCATGCGGGTCATGGTTGCGGATGTAGCCGCTGTCCGTGATCTGCTCCCAGTTGTGCTGCGGATGGGCGGGAACGGAATGTCATTGGGCGTCAGGACCGCTGCCTGGCCAAAATTGGCCCGCATGAAGTCAACCGTCGGCAAAGAGCCTACGGTGCCGGTCAGCACGACGTACACCTGGTTCTCGATCGTGCGCGCATGGCTGGTGTAGCGGACGCGGTGGAAGGCGTGGCGGTCGTCTGTGCAGGAGGGACAGAAAATGACGTCGGCTCCCCTGGCCTTGGCGATCCGCACCCATTCCGGGAATTCCATGTCGTAGCAGATGATCATCGCGACTTTCCCTTTGTCGGTCTCGAAAATTTGCAGGGAGTCTCCGGCGCCCATGTTCCAGCCTTTGACTTCCCATGGAGTGATGTGGATTTTTTTCTGCTGGCCGATGCGGCCGTCCGGATAGAACAGGAAAGCCGTGTTGTACAGCTTGCCGCCTTCTTCGATAATATGGGTTCCTCCGATGAGGTGCATGTCGTATTTCTTTGCCAGGGAACTGAACAGGCTGGCGTATGGCTCGGTAAAGGACGGCAAGTCCGTAATCGGCAGGGCATTTCGTCGTGAACAGCTCTGGGAACAACAGGAATTCCGCATCGTATTCCTCGGCGTTTTTCACGTAGTGCTCCACTTGGTGGGCGAACTCGTCCAAGCTATGTATGGTGTGCAGATGGTACTGCACAGCGGAAACGCGCATTTTCACGCCAAGGCACATCCTTTCTTTTTCACATGACTAAAATATAGCAAAAAAACGCGGTCCTGTCTCGCTTAGGAGCGCACAAAGTACACTTCATCACATCCCGCTTATACGTCCGCAAAAACACCCACCTTCGGGGAAGATGGGCGCTTTGTCCTTCGGTTACTTCGCCGGATTCGTCATGCGCAGGACGGTCTTGTACAGCACCTCTGTACCCAGCGCGATGTCCTCGTAGGAGTCTGCTATAATGAGGTTATGTGACAGGCAGGAGGAGTCAAAGCACATGGAAGAATGGTTGAACAAGCCGGTAAAGACGATCGAGCGTCCCAAGAAACGCGGGATCGTCGAGTATGTCGATGACGAATACATCGTCGTTTACTTTACGGCGCCCCGAAAAGAACGAGTGATTTTTTCCAGCAAGGAGTCTTTCCTGCGCAGAGTGGAATTTGTGGAGGACTAGTCTTCCCTAGAAAAAAGACCTTGACCAAACGAATGTTGATCGTCATGGCAAGGTCTTTTGTATGTGCAAAAGCCGGTCCTTACGCGTAGTGCTCTTCGCGCAGACGGTTGATTTCGTCGCTCTCCAAATATTCGTCGTAGGTCATCATTTTGTCGATGATGCCTTTCGGCGTAAACTCGATGATGCGGTTGGCGATGGTCTGCACGAACTGATGGTCGTGGGAGACGAACAGCAGCGTGCCCTCGAAGTCGATCAAGCCGTTGTTCAAGGCTGTGATCGATTCCAGATCCAAGTGGTTCGTCGGTTCGTCCATGATCAGGACATTGGCGGAGGCCAGCATCATTTTGGACAGCATGCAGCGCACTTTTTCGCCCCCGGACAGCACGTTCGCTTTTTTCAGCGCTTCATCGCCGGAGAACAGCATGCGGCCCAGGAAGCCGCGGATGAACGTCTCATCCTGCTCCTTGGAGTATTGGCGGAGCCAGTCGACCAGATTGAGATCCGTTTCGAAATACGCGGCGTTGTCTTTCGGGAAGTACGCCTGGGAAGTCGTGACGCCCCATTCGAACGTACCCGCGTCTGCCTGCACTGCACCCATCAAAATCTGGAAAAATGTAGTTTTCGCAAGCTCATTCGGTCCCACAAAAACTACCTTATCCCCTTTGTTGATCGCGAGGTGCAGCTTTTCAAACAGCTTTTCGCCCTCCACGGTCTTGCTCAAGCCCTCGATCTGCAGCAGGTTTTTGCCTGCCTCGCGCTCCGGCTTGAAGTTGATGAACGGGTATTTGCGGCTGGACGGGCGGATGTCTTCCAGCGTAATTTTCTCCAGCAGTTTTTTCCGCGACGTCGCCTGCTTGGACTTGGAAGCATTGGCGGAGAAGCGCGCGATAAACTCCTGCAGCTCCTTCATCTTCTCTTCTTTTTTCTTGTTCTGGTCGCGAACCATCTTCAGCGCCAGCTGGCTGGACTCGTACCAGAAGTCGTAGTTCCCGACGTACATCTGGATCTTGCCGAAGTCGATGTCGGCGATGTGCGTGCACACTTTGTTCAGGAAGTGACGGTCATGGGAAACGACGATGACGGTGTTCTCGTAGTCCGCCAGAAAGTTTTCCAGCCAGCGGATCGACTCGATGTCCAGGTGGTTGGTCGGCTCGTCGAGCAGCAGGATGTGCGGATTGCCGAACAGCGCCTGCGCCAAGAGCACGCGCACTTTCTCCGTGCTGGACAAGTCCTTCATCAGCTTGTCGTGCAGATCGGTCGGGATGCCGAGTCCGATCAGGAGGCTTGCGGCGTCTGCCTCTGCCATCCAGCCGTTCAGCTCCTCGAATTCGCCCTCCAGCTCAGAGGCGCGATTGCCGTCCGCTTCGGAGAAATCCTCTTTCATGTAGAGGGCCGTCTTCTCTTCCATGATTTCATAAAGCCGCTTGTGACCCATGATCACGGTCTTCAGCACTTCGTATTCGTCGAACTCGAAGTGGTTTTGTTTCAAGACGGCGATCCGCTCGCCCGGCGTCACGGAGACATGTCCGCTGGTCGGTTCGATCTCGCCGGAGAGAATCTTCACAAACGTCGACTTTCCCGCACCGTTCGCGCCGATGAGGCCGTAACAGTTACCGGGGGTAAACTTAATGGATACATCTTCAAACAGGGCGCGTTTGCCGTAGCGCAGCGTCACGTTCTGAGTGCTTATCATCGTCGCAATACCTGCCTTTTTTGAATCGTTTAAACACTTATCTTAACAGAGACGGCCGGATAATGCAAAAAGCACAGCCCTTATCCTCAATAGAAAAAGGCCATCCGGGGAAAGCTAGCACAGAGCTTCCATTCCAGCAAGAAAGAGGTCGGGCGCATGTCCAAGAAAAACGGCGTGAAGAACGAAATGGGCAACAAAGAAAACCCGTCGCAGACCAGGTCGTCTACGACGGTCGGAAAAGAAGAAACGCGCTCCAAACAGCGCGGGGAGTAAAGAGCGCGCCTGCATGCGCGAGAAGAACCGGATTGCCAGGGAGCAGTCCGGTTCCTTCTTTTTTATATGCTGATGCGCAGCGGGGGGGCCGTCGGGGACGGCGCTATGGCAGGCGTCGACTCCACGTAGAACGAGAGGTTGTGCAACGTGACGTAGACGATTCCCTTATCCTTCAGAGCAAGCTCGGAAAACCGTTGGCGCGTCAGCTCCGCTTCAAACACTTCCTCTGTGTCGAGCCGTTGCAGATCGAGACGGACTATCGGGCCGAGCAAAGAAATGTGGCGGATTTGCGCCTGCACCGATTGTCCCGCTTTCGGGGTGAGCGTGATCTCCACATCATGTGGCCGCATGTACCCGACAGCCGGGTACTCTCCTCCTGCCTTTTGCGCCCATTGCGTCTCGAATTCCGCCTCTCCCAGCTGGACTTTCCCCTCGCGGATTCTGCCGTGAAACAGATTGACCCTCCCGAGAAAGCTGTAGACGAACGGATTGCCGGGATGGTTGTAGATCTCCTCGGGGGAACCGACCTGCTCGACCCTTCCTTCGTTCATAACCACGACCTGATCAGCCAGCTCCATCGCTTCCTCCTGGTCATGGGTGACGAACAGAATGGTCAAACCGAGCTTGCCATGCAGATGGCGAAGCCACCGCCTCAGCTCCTGCCTGACCTTGGTGTCCAGGGCGCCGAACGGTTCATCGAGCAGCAAAAACTTGGGTTCCACGGCCAGCGCCCGAGCCAGGGCGACGCGCTGACGCTGGCCCCCGGACAGCTGGGACGGGTAGCGGTGCGCCAATCCTTCGAGCTGTACCAGCTTCAGGAGAGAATGCACACGCTCATGAATTTCCTGTTTGCTCGGACGGGTCTTGCGCGGGCGGACCGTCAAGCCAAACGCGATGTTATCAAAGATGTTCATGTGCCGAAACAGCGCATAATGCTGGAACACGAAGCCAACCTGCCGCTCGCGCACATCCCGGTCGGTATTGTCCTCTCCGTTGAACAGGATGCTCCCCTGCTCCGGCTGCTCCAGACCGGCAATCAGGCGCAGCAAGGTCGTTTTGCCGGAGCCGGACGGACCCAGCAATGCCACCAGCTCGCCCTCGGGTATTTGCAGGCTGACGTCACTCAGCGCCGTAAAGTTTTTATACGACTTGGTTATGTTCACGACTTCTATGCTCATACGTCTCTCTCTCCTGACCCTCGTAGTGATGATGCTCCTCTGCCTCGCTCTGCTGCTTCTCCGTCTTCCATTCGATCAGGCTTTTGACGATGAGCGTCACGAGTGCGAGCACGGCGAGCAGCGTGGCCACGGCAAAGGCAGCGGCGAACTGGTACTCGTTGTACAGGATTTCCACATGCAGCGGCAGCGTATTGGTCATCCCGCGAATATGGCCGGAGACGACCGACACCGCGCCAAACTCCCCCATCGCCCTGGCATTGCACAGGATGACTCCGTACAACAGGCCCCACTTCACGTTGGGCAGCGTCACGCGGACGAACGTCTTCCACCCGCTCGCTCCGAGGGAGACGGCCGCTTCTTCTTCGTCCTTTCCTTGCGCTTCCATGATCGGAATCAGCTCGCGGGCAACGAAAGGAAAGGTGACGAAGGTCGTCGCCAGCACGATCCCGGGAACGGCGAAAATGATCTTGATGTCGGTCGCCTCCAGCCAAGGTCCCAAGACCCCCCGGCTCCCGAACAGCAGGACGAAAACCAGGCCGGCGATGACGGGTGACACGGCAAAGGGCAGGTCGATCAGGGTCAGCAGCACATTTTTTCCACGAAAGGAAAATTTGGCGATGGCCCAGGCGGCCGCGATGCCGAACGTGACATTGAGCGGCACGCTGATCGCGGCCACGAACAGCGTCAGCTTGACAGCAGATAATGTTTCTGGCTCCGTGATGGCGTCCGCAAATACTTGAGCCCCTTGCTTGAAGGCTTCGGTAAAGACAGCGATGAGCGGCAGGATCAGAAACAGCGAGAGAAACAGCATCGCAAGACCAATCAGCAGCCAGCGGACAAAACGCGGCTCTGTCAAATGCTTCACGGATGGGACCTCCTATCGGGCGGCATCGAATTTGTTGATTCTCCATTGCAGGTAGTTGATGATGAGCAGCATCACGAAAGAAGCGACCAGCATCACCGTCGCAATCGCGGTAGCCCCTGCGTAGTCAAATTGCTCCAGCTTGGTCATGATCAAAAGCGGGACGATCTCTGTCTTCAGCGGCATATTTCCCGAGATGAACACGACGGAGCCGTATTCCCCCAGCGCGCGGGCGAACGCCAGCGCAAAGCCAGTGATGACCGCTGGCAGCAGATGCGGCAAAATGACGCGAGTGAAGGTGGTCCACCGGCTTGCGCCCAAGGTGGCAGCGGCTTCCTCCATCTGGAGATCCCAATCCTGCAAGACTGGCTGCACCGTGCGGACGACGAACGGCAGCCCGATAAAGGTCAGCGCGACCCAAATGCCCAGCGGCGTGTAAGCGACCTTGATCCCCCACTGGGCCAAATACTGTCCCAGCCAGCCGTTTTCCGCATAAATCGAGGTCAGGGCAATCCCGCCGACCGCGGTAGGCAAGGCGAACGGGAGATCCACGATGCCGTCGATGAATCGTTTCCCGAAAAACTGATAGCGGGTCAGCACCCACGCAACCAGGACGCCGAACACGGCGTTGACACAGGCCGCAAAAAAAGAGGACAGAATGCTCACCCGGAAGGAAGCGAGCACTCTGTTATCGAGGATCGTTCCGATGAACTGCTCCCAGCTCATCGTGGACGCCTTCAGGAACAACACGGAAAGAGGAATCAGCACCAGCAGGCTAAGGTAAATGATCGTATAGCCCATCGTCAGGCCAAACCCCGGCAAAAACCCTCGGTTGCGCAATGATTTTCTCATGGAGGTAACTCCTCTGACGGTTATGAGTGATTACGGCTTATAGATTTGATCGAAAATGCCTTGATCCGCGAAATGATCCTTCTGTGCCTTGGTCCACCCGCCGAACCATTCCTCGATGGTGTAGAGCTTGATTTCGGGGAATGCCGGCGTATGGGCTTTCAGCACCTCTTCGTTGCGCGGGCGGTAGTAGTTTTTGGCCGCCAGCTCCTGGCCCTTTTTGCTGTAGAGGAACTGTAGGTAGGCATCGGCTACTTCTCTCGTCTTATGCTTATCCGCGTATTTGTCCACGATCGTGACCGGCGGCTCGGCCAGTATGCTGAGCGGCGGATTGACGATCTCGAACTTGTCTTTGCCCAGCTCGTTGACCGCGAGATACGCCTCGTTTTCCCAGGCGATCAGCACATCCCCGATGCCCCGCTCGACGAAGGTCGTCGTCGATCCGCGCGCGCCGGAGTCCAGCACGGGCACATTTTTAAACAGTTTGGTCACGAATTCCTTGGCCTTGGCTTCGTCGTGGTTGTTCTTTTCCAGTGCGTAGCCCCAGGCAGCCAGGTAATTCCAGCGAGCGCCGCCGGAAGTCTTTGGATTCGGTGTGATGACAGAAATGCCTGGTTTGATCAAATCGTCCCAATCTTTGATCTGCTTCGGATTTCCTTTGCGCACGAGAAAGACGATGGTGGAGGTATAGGGCGAACTGTTATCCGGCAATCTCTTTTGCCAATCTGCCGGAATCAGGCTGTTCTCCGCGATCGCATCGATGTCGTACGCCAGTGCGAGCGTCACGACATCTGCCTCCAGTCCGTCAATGACCGAGCGCGATTGCTTGCCCGATCCGCCATGGGATTGCTTGATGGTGACGGTCTGCCCTGTCTTCTGCTTCCATTCCGCAGCGAATTCGTTGTTCACTTCCTGGTAAAACTCGCGGGTCGGATCGTAGGAAACGTTCAGCAGCTCCACAGCAGGTGGTGCGGCGGGTGCGGCTGCTTCCGGCGATTTCGTCTCTGTTCCGCTGGGCGCTGGTGTCGCTGACGAGCATCCGCCGATCGCTGCAGCCAGCGCGATGACGCCTACTCGTTTCCATAGTTTCTGGATGGGATAAGATGTTATGTTCATGAAAAATGGTCCACTCCTTCAAACTTAAGTAACTTAATCGGAATACTATGTTATTATGATCATTATACATTCTGGGCCTTTCCTGTCAACCATATTCCCATCTACCCTATGCCTAGGGGCTGGGCGAAGTTCGGGTGTCCTTCGCCTAATGCTGCTAAAATTTTGGCTTTCTCCACAAAAAAAGCTCTTCCCCCTGCGAAAGAGCCCGTGCTTGGAACCGCTCTGCATCGGCAGTCCACTGTTGTGCAGCCAGAAATGACGGGTCGCCAACCTGTTCTGCGCAGCTTGCGGATTCCTCTCCTTTTTTCGCTACATTCTACTTTTTTGCCATTTTGCGACCAAAGAACTAGGCACAAAAAAACGGACTGTCTGTGCGACAAAATCCGTTAGGTAACAAGTGGACAACTGCCGACGGGAACCCCGCCCGCTCACAAGAAAACAGGACGGCGTCCAGGTGCTCCCCTCTCTCAATCAGTTCGCGGCGTCGGTCCATACAATTTTCCGGTTATCAGGTCCATGTATCTGTCCTCTCATCCCTTGTCTATCGTTTCTCGCGCCCGTATCGGTTATGATGAAGGAGGAAGGTCAAAGGAGAGAGCGAGCATGATTACCGTGTATGTCAAACGCCCCCACGAGGCAGCAGCCCCGGCAGAAGTGGCCGGAATGGACGATCTGGAGGAGCTGGTCGGCGGCGAATACGAGGTCGTGTCCGACGATGGCCTCGCAGGCATATCCCTCATTGTGAACGAAGAGGCGCGCGGCGTGGAAGCGAACAATTTCCCGATTGCCTCGGACGGCTATCTGGACTGGGTGTACGGGACTTGCGTCTTTGTCAAAGAAGATGGCCGGTCCTTGACAGAGGACGATCGGCAGCGAATCGACCGCTTTCTGACAGCAAAGGTGTAAAGGCAGCAAAAGCCCCCTGCCCGCGGGTGCGGATCCACTCAGGACCGTCCGCCGATAAGGGGCTTTTCTCTGCTCTGTCAGGCGTCGGCTCAGCCCTGGATGCCGCTGCTTCCGAAGCCGCCAGTACCGCGCTCGGTCTCATCCAGCTCGTCCACTTCTTCAAACTGGGCGATTGGGACCACCGCAATGACGCCTTGCGCAATCCGATCCCCTTTTCTGATCAAATAGCTGTTGGGATCGACCTGCTGCTCCACCGCCGTTTCCTTTTCCCCCGCATCGAGACAGCTGTTCTTTCGTTCCGCACTGGGCAGGCGGATGTTGTCGATGAGGACGCACACCTCCCCGCGATAGCCGGCATCGACGGTTCCTGGCGCGTTCGACAGACGCAACTTGGTCTTCGCGCCAATCCCGGAGCGGGGGCGCACTTGCAGTTCGAAGCCTTCTGGCAAGGCAAACGCCAGACCGGTCGGCACCTTTGCAGACTGCCCCGGCGCGATCAGCACGTCCTCTGCCGCGACCAGGTCAAAGCCGGCATCCAGAGCACGTGCGTATTTGGGTATCACTGCATCCGGATGGAGCTTTTTTATTTTCACTTGTGCGATTACACGTTCGCTTGTCAAATTCATCCTTTGTCTCTCCTCTTGTCAGCCTGTCATTCTTTCCTAGTCTACAAGAAGCCTATCCATCCAGCAAGGCGGCGTTCCCGGACGTTTTTTGTAGAGCACTCGCAAATCCCTTTCATTTTCTGAGCATATTCGTTTTTGATATGTTATAATCACCGTTGCGTTTAAAAAATCAATATGGGTAAAGAAAGGGTGGATTGTACATTGCAAGTACAAAAACCATATCGCATTTTGCTGTACTACAAGTATACTCCGGTTGACAATTACGAGGAGTACGCTGCAGAGCATCTGCAATTTTGCAAGGACATCGGACTGAAGGGCCGCATCATCGTCGCTCCGGAAGGCGTTAACGGAACGGTGTCCGGCACTATCGAACAGACGGACGCTTACATGGAATACGTGCGCAAGGACCCGCGTTTCGCGGACATGTGGTTTAAAATAGATGAAGTGGATGGGCACGCTTTTAAAAAGATATTTGTCCGTGCGAAGAAAGAGCTGGTTACGTGGCGCCTGGAAAACGACGTCGACCCGATCCAGAAAACCGGCAAGTATCTGAATCCCAAAGAATTTTACGAAATGATGCAGTGCGATGACGTCGTGATCCTGGACGGACGCAACTACTACGAGTACGATCTCGGCCATTTCCGCGGCGCCATCCGTCCCGAAGTGGATTCCTCCCGCGAGTTCCCGGAATGGATTCGCGAGAACATGAGCCAGTTCAAAGATAAAAAGGTCCTCTCTTACTGCACAGGAGGCATCCGCTGCGAAAAACTGACAGGCGTTCTGCTCGACCAGGGCTTCGAGGACGTCTATCAGCTGCACGGCGGCATCGTCACCTACGGCAAGGACCCGGAAGTAAAAGGCCGCCTGTGGGATGGCAAGTTGTACGTGTTTGACGAGCGCATTTCCATCCCGGTCAACCGCACCGAGGAAGATGTCGTCATCGGTCGCTGCTACTACTGCGGCAAAGTGGAAGACCGGTACGTGAACTGTGCCAACCCGTTCTGTAACAAACAGCATTTCTGCTGCCCGGAATGCGAGGTCAAGTTCAAGCGCTCCTGCTCGGACGAGTGCCGCGAGCATCCGTGCAACCGCTATGTGGAAGCCGAAGAGCAGGCGAAGCTGGCTGCTGCGGGCACCAGCCAATCGTAAGAACTGCGTTGCGAGGTTTGCTAGAGAAGCTGATTCCCTTGTGGAGTCAGCTTCTTTATAAACAGATAAAGGCGGGATAAAATGGCCCTGAACCATGAGTCGACCATACGCGAATGGCAACAAGCACTGGAGCAAGGAACGGCTACGTCTCGGGAACTGACACTCTTGTTCCTGAAACGGATCGCCCAATACGACAAGCAAGGCGTCGCGGTCAATGCCATCAGCGAGATCAACCCGGATGCGCTGCACATCGCCGAAGCACTGGACCGGGAGCGCGCGGAAAAAGGCAGCCGCGGGCCTCTCCATGGCATTCCTGTCCTGATCAAGGACAACATCTCTACCGGCGATCAGATGCACACAACAGCAGGCTCACTCGCCCTGGCAGAGGCATACGCCTCCGCCGACTCGTTCGTCGCTGCCCGTCTCCGGGAGGCAGGCGCCGTGATTCTAGGGAAGACGAACCTGACGGAATGGGCGAACTTCATCTCGGATCACATGACAAACGGCTACAGCTCCCGCGGCGGACAAGTCCTGAATCCATACGGTCCCGGTCTCTTTGACGTCGGAGGCTCCAGCTCCGGATCAGCCGCTGCCATTGCTTCCGGCTTTGCGGTCGTGGCAGTCGGCACCGAGACATCCGGCTCGATTCTCCATCCCTCTGTCCGCAACTCGCTGGTCGGGATCAAGCCGACCGTCGGACTCGTCAGCCGCCGCGGGATTATCCCGATCTCGACCAGTCAGGATACGGCCGGTCCCATGGCGCGTACGGTGGAAGATGCAGCGATCCTGCTCGGCGCGCTGGTCGGCGTGGACGAGCGCGATCCCGTCACAGGCAAAAGTGCCGGTCTCGCCCATACGGACTACCGGCCATTCCTCGACGAAAACGGACTGAAAGGGGCACGGATCGGCGTCATTCGCTCGCGCTACCTGCACAGGTGCGATGAAGAGGAAAAAAGCCTGTACGAAGCCGCCATCGCCCAATTGAAACAGGCAGGCGCTACGGTCATCGATTCTGTCACCATCCCCACCGAGAATACGGATTGGGGTCCCCATGTTCTCCTGCATGAGTTCAAATCGGGAGTCAACGCCTATTTGCAGACACTCCCCGCTGCCTACCCGATTCGCACGCTAGCGGACGTCATCGCTTTTAACCGCGAGCATGAAGAGCAAGCCCTGCGCTTTGGCCAAGTCTTGCTGGAACGTGCGAACGCGACGAGCGGGACCTTGACAGAAGCAGATTACCTGAACCAGCGCGTGTTCGATCTGGAGATGTCCCGGGAAAAAGGGATCGATGCCGTCCTCCAGGAGCACCAGTTGGACTGCCTCCTCTTTCCCGGCAGCGAAGGTTACGGGATCGCGGCCCGCGCAGGCTACCCTTCCGTCGCAGTGCCCGCCGGCTACACAACGGACGGCAAGCCTTTTGGCATCATGTTTACCGGCACCGCCTTTGCGGAGCCTGCCTTGATTCGCCTCGCGTACGCGTACGAACAAGCGACCCGCCTGCGCGTGCCACCTGTTCTGGGTGACGGGAACTAACGGGACGAGGCGAAAACGGAAGAGAAGCGGCTGGCAGAGAAATGGACGCCGGCTTGCGGAACGAATCTGACAGGAAAAGACGCAGCTCCCGAGGGACTGCGTCTTTTGTCGTGCGGACCTGCTACATCGCGGTCCCTTCTTGTTCAGCTTTGCCGAGCTGGTCCTGGAACATCTTGCCCAATTGCCCGATGTCCACTTCCCATTTCTCGTCCTTGTAATAAACGGTCGCCTTCGACTCGCCCTTCTTCCCTACGATGCGAATGCTCGCCGTCCTGACCTCATAGCTGCCATCCGGCTGAAACGAAATGTCTGCGTCCATCAGTTCGCCGTCCAGCACAGGCTTGATCGTCTTGTCGACCATTTCCTGCGTGGCAGAGACCGCTTGCCGCCCCATTTGGATCACTTCTTCAGGACTGAATTGGAAGAAGAGGACGAGAACGACGCCAATCACCACAAGCAGGGAAATAATCCGGACCAGGCTGCGCACCATCCACTGGGCTGCCATGACAACCACGATGATGAGCAGCGCAACCGGCCAGTAATCTTTCACCAGCTGAAGCAGTTGTTCCACGTTCATCACTCCTTCTCTCCCCATTCTCGCCAACGATCGGGGGGTGTAATCCTATCTGTCCGACAAGTAAGAAAAAGCCGTCGCAAGATGCGGACGGTCTGTTTTCAAACCTCTTTCGACATCTCATTCGATATTCGCGGTAGTGGTCAAAATTCCTGCCATCCACAGACCTGTTTTCTCTGCATTGTCGAAACGGCTCCTTGTCCCTTACAATCGTACAGGAAAAGATTGGCTGATGAATTCTTCCACTTTCCAGCAAAGGCGGTGCACGCACATGATCACCTGCACCATCTGTTTTCTCAGACAACACGCAGGCGTGCTGCCAGACCCGGGCAGCAATCCGGCGACAAATCCGATCAGAGAGCCGCGGGCAATCGGTTTGGTCACCTGCTTGAGCTCCGCGGCAGACGGCATCAGCTTTCCTTTGTGGGCGAGGCGCTGTTCTCCGCCCGCGTGCGAACGTTGCGCCAGGTAATGAAACACCTCTATGATCCCGAACACGCCAATGATGGCGACAATCGGATCAATGCCGTCCAGCAAGTGATCGATTCCGAGCGTCAGTCTCGCGAATATTTGCTCTCCTTTTCCTCGCGCCCTTTCGTCCGGGCCAGGTACATCGCGTATTCCAGCGGCCTGGTGATCGCCTGTTTGTACTGCTGGAGCGCTCCCATCTCGCGGAACACTTCCCGCGCAGGCTTCGGATTGACCTCGATCAGCCAGGCGCGGCCGTTGACATCGATGCCGATGTCCAGGCCAAATTCCACCATGCGGCCGAAATGGTTTTCCAGCGTCTCCGCCGTCTGGTGCGCGAGCTGCTCGCAGTCCCGCACGATCTCAGCGGAGCGCGATTCGCCGAAGCGCGGCCGCAAAAACTCGGAAACAGGCACCGCCTTGCCGCCCCCGTGCAGATTGGACGTGGCGCTGCGCTCTCCCCCTACCCGCATGCCGTGCCCCGTTACGTTCCAGTCTCCCTGGCCGTCCTTTTGAATCAGCAGGCGCATGTCGACAGCCCGCTTGGGGACGAGCTGCAGCCGAAGCCCTTGCTGGACGATGTATTTTTCCGACCTCGTCCAGCGATCGACGTAGCGGTGAACAGCAGCTGGCTGCTTCAGGATGGTCGAGACTTTTGCCCGTTGCCTGTCTCTCCCCAGCAGACGATAGCCTTGCTCCGTCTTTTCGATGCACAGGATGTTGCGCCCGCCCGTGCCGTTCAATGGCTTCATGTACAAATACGAGTGCCGCCCCAGCATTTTCGCGAAATTGGCCCGATTGTAGAGCAAGGTCTCGGGCAGCCACCTGTGCATGCGCTCGTCCCGGTGCAGCACCTCATGCACGCGCCATTTGTTGGCCAGACGGTTGTTTGCGTACAGGAAGCTGCTCGTGCGGCGAAACGCCACGTAATCCTTGAAAGCCTGGGTCGGTGTATAGCGGTAACGGTCAAAGACGGCATCCGGCCGGTCAAAAATACGCGCCTGCCAGTTGCCGCTTTTGTCCAGGACGAATCCTCTCACCTGTTTTCCTGCCGCCAACACATCCTTTGGCGAAAACAGAAAGACTGTGCTGCCCAGCTCCTGTCCTGCCCGAAGCAGCCGCCGGAAATAGGTCGGCTCCGCAAAGCGCCTGCCTTCCCGCCAGGTGAGAATGCCGATAATGGGTCGTTTCATTCCACTACCCCCTCTCGATTCCTCCCTGGCAGTTTATTCAGATGACGGCGTTTAGGGCACTTGCCGCAGCTTCTTTTCCAGCTCCGCGAGATCGGCTGGAAGCGCGGCCGTCGCCTCGACGAGCTGACCGCCAAACGGGTGCTCGAAGCGCAGCACCTCTGCATGCAAAGCTTGCCGTGAAAACAGGTCGCGCCGCCCGCCATACAAGGCGTCTCCCATGAGCGGATGGCCGATGTGGCTGAGGTGGACGCGAATCTGATGCGTTCGCCCCGTCTCCAGCCTGCATTCGACCTGCGTCCCGAGCTTATACCGGTTTCGTACCCTGTAATGCGTGACAGCCGGATCGCCGTTCGGCGTCACTCTACGCCGGGTCGCGTGGCTGCGGTCCTTGCCGATCGGTTCATGGATCTTCCCGCTTTCTTTGGCCACATGACCGTGGACGTAGGCGAGGTAGGTCCGGCTGATCCTGCGCTCCCTGAGCATTTCGTCCAAAATCGCCGACGCCCACGGATGCTTGGCGTACAGGACTGCGCCTGACGTGTCCTGGTCCAGCCGATGCACATGACGCACTTTCACCGGCTGTCCTGTCCGGGAAAAGTGACCCGCCACCATGTGATCGAGAGTCAGCCGATGCGCGGGCTCCGTCGGATGCAGCAGAATTCCCGCCTCTTTCTCGGCGATCAGCAGGTGGTCGTCTTCGTACAGGACGCGCAGCGGCTGCTGGACCGGCTCGAGCCCGAGCGGCTCCGGCTGGCACACGCGCAGGCGCAGCTCCTGTCCTTCCCGAGCTGCGGCGTGCTGCGGGATGGCCTGACCGTCCAGCAGCACTTCTTTATGCTGAAATAAAAGATGGACCTGCTTGCGAGGCAGCTTCCATCCCTCTCTAAGCAGGTTCCCGATGGGAGCGGCGGCGTCAGCGGCGGTCAAGCGCGCGACGAGCCACTCCCCTTCCTTTTTCATGAGTTGCATGCTTTCACTGCTCCCTGCTTCTCGCGCCCCTGTCTCAGGCTTTCTCCAGCCCTTTGGCCACTTCGACGGCACGGTCCAGAAACTGCTCGATCTCTTCGCGGCTCTTGCCCAGCTTGCTGACGAAACGCATCAGCTCCTTGCCTTCGCGGAAAGCAATGAAGCTCGGGATTCCGAAAACATCCAGCTTTTGCGACAGCTCCGGCAGCGTATCGCGGTTGACTGCGATGATGTCCAGCTCCGCTTGATAGTTCTCTTCCACTGCAGGCATGAACGGATCGATCCGGTGGCAATCCGGGCACCAGTCCGTGTAAAATTTGACGACTACTGGTTTGGCAGAGGAAATGGCTTGTTCGAAATCTACTTCGGTTTTTACTTCTCTCATGATGGTTCCCTCCCAAGAATGATCTGGAAATAGTGTAACACAACCGCTGCGAGAATGTGCACTTGGAAGTATCGGAGCAGGTCCAGCAACCCGGCGGCCTATCTAGCGAGTCCCGGGCGCTGACGGCTTTCTCTTCTGTCAGATATGCGCTCCTTGCTCGACGAGGTTCTGCACGAACGCTCCCGCCGGGCGGGACAGCGGCCTGTCCTTGCGATACGCGACGACCAGCGTGCGATACGGCTTGGAAGTCAGGCGCACATAGGCAGGCGGCTCCACCGTTCCCGGTGCAACCGCTATCATTTTCGGCGCGAAGGAAAGCCCCATCCCCGCGGCCACCAGCGACTGTACGGTCTGGATGTTGCTGCTTTCAAACACGATGCGTGGCCGGAACCCCGCCTGCTCACAGAGCCGCAGCGAGATGGTACGGAAGCCCTGTCCTTCCTTGAGCAGGATAAACGGCTGGTCCGCCACCTCGGCGAGGTCGATCTCCTCTCTCCCTGCCAGCGGATGCGCAGGAGGCAGCGCCAAAAAGATGTCCTCGTTGATCGCCGGAATGATTTCCAGCGACGGGTCGCTGATCGGCATGGTCAACAGGCTGACGTCGATCTTTCCTCGCACCAGCAGCTGTTCCAGATGACTGGACGTATCCTCCACCAATTGCAGCTCGACGCCGGGAAACTGCTGCGTAAAGGCCGAAATGACCCGCGGCAGGACGTACGCCCCCGTGATCGGAAGACTGCCGACCAAAAGCTTGCCGCTCTCGCCGACCGCATAGGCGCGCATTTCCCGCTCCAGGCCTTCGGACAGGTCGACCAGCGTTTGCCCCACCTGCACAAACCGTTGACCCGCATCGGTCAGCTCCACATGCTGGGGCAGCCGGTGAAACAAGCTCACTCCGAGCAATTTTTCCAGTTTGGCGATCTGTTGGCTCAGCGACGGCTGAGCCAGATGCAATCGGTTTGCGGCGCGGGAAAAGCTGCGCTCTTCCGCAACGGCCAGCACATAGCGAACTTGTCGTAACTCCATAGAAACCTCCCGATAGGCAAAAACTATCCTTCTCATAATTATTATATCTTTGAACTATTTCCTTTGCCATGTTACAACCTTGGTAAGAGTTTCGCACGAAGGAGGAGTCAGTAGCAATGAAAGCTCGCACCATGTTTGAAAAGATTTGGGACAATCACGTGATTCATGAGGAACCAGGAAAACCAAGCCTGCTGTACATCGATCTGCACCTGGTTCACGAAGTCACCTCCCCGCAGGCGTTTGAAGGGCTGCGCCTGGCTGGACGCGAGGTTCGCCGTCCTGAGCTGACGTTTGCGACGATGGACCACAACGTGCCGACAGCAGACCGCTTCAACGTCAAAGACCCGATCTCCCGTAAACAAATGGAAACATTGACTGAAAATTGCAAGGAGTTCGGGATTACCTTGGCGGACCTGAACAGCCCGGATCAAGGGATCGTGCACGTCATCGGGCCGGAGCTTGGCCTCACCCACCCAGGCAAAACGATTGTCTGCGGTGACAGCCACACGTCCACTCACGGCGCTTTCGGTGCTCTCGCATTCGGGATCGGCACGAGTGAAGTGGAGCATGTCCTGGCGACGCAATGCCTGCAGCAGCTCAAGCCCAGAACGATGGAAGTGCGAGTAAACGGCGATCTCCCCTTCGGCGTCAGCGCAAAAGACTTGATTTTGGCGATTATCGCCCAATACGGCACTGATTTCGCTACCGGCTATGTCATCGAATACACAGGGGAAGCCATCCGCAAGCTGACCATGGAAGAGCGCATGACGGTGTGCAACATGACGATCGAAGGCGGCGCTCGCGCCGGTCTGATCGCCCCTGACGAAACGACGTTCGCCTACCTCAAAAACAAGCGCTACGTTCCGCAAGGCGAAGACTTCGTCGCTGCTATGGAAGCCTGGAAGCAGCTGTGCACGGACGAAGGAGCACAGTTCGATACCGTCGTGGAAATCGATGCGGCACAGATCGCTCCGCAAGTCACATGGGGAACAAGCCCTGGCATGGGCACCAACATCACTAGCACCGTTCCGGATCCGGAATCCTTTGAGACCGTCGCGCAGCGCAAAGCGGCACAAGACGCTCTCGCTTACATGGGTCTGACCCATGGAACGCCGGTGAGTGAAATCAAAATCGACCGCGTGTTTATCGGCTCCTGTACCAACGGTCGTATCGAAGACCTCCGCAAGGCGGCTGAGGTGGCAAAAGGACGCAAGGTCTCCCCTTCCGTACACGCCATGGTCGTCCCTGGCTCGCAGGCTGTGAAGCAGCTCGCAGAAGAAGAAGGCTTGCATCTCATCTTCCGGGAAGCCGGCTTTGACTGGCGCGAATCCGGCTGTTCGATGTGCCTGGCGATGAACCCTGACATCCTGTCGGAGGGCGAGCGTTGCGCCTCCACCTCCAACCGGAACTTTGAAGGCCGCCAAGGGCGCGGCGGACGCACCCACCTCGTCAGCCCGGAAATGGCCGCAGCGGCAGCGATCGCGGGCCACTTCGTAGACGTGCGCGAATGGAAACAGGAGAACGCGAGCAAGGAGGTATTCCAATAATGAATCCATTTGTCATCCATACCGGTCTGGTCGCCCCGCTCGACCGTGTCAACGTAGATACAGACGCCATCATCCCGAAACAATTCCTGAAGCGCATCGAGCGCAGCGGCTTCGGCCAGTTTCTTTTTTACGAATGGCGTTTCAACGTCGACGGCAGCCCCATCGACTCGTTTATTCTGAATACGCCTGCGTACAAGGATTCCACCATCCTGCTGGCCCGCAACAACTTCGGCTGCGGCTCTTCCCGCGAGCACGCACCCTGGGCCCTCGCCGACTACGGATTCCGCGCGGTGATCGCGCCGTCTTTTGCGGACATTTTCTACAACAACTGCTTCAAGAACGGCTTTCTGCCCATCAAGCTCAGCGAAGAACAGATAGACGAACTGTTCAAGCGCGCGGAGGGACGGGAGAACTACCAACTGACCATCGACCTGCAAGAACAAGTCGTAACAGACAATGATGGTCTCTCCTATTCGTTTGAAGTGGATCCCTACCGCCGTTACTGCCTGTTGAACGGTCTCGACGATATCGGTCTTACCCTGCTGTACGAAGACAAGATTGCCGCCTACGAGGCAGTGAGACGCTGATCGGTAGCTGGCCGCGCGGCAAACAAAAGAGAGGCGAAGGCACGAGAAAGATTGTGCCTTCGCTTTTTTCCGTCAGGGACGATCCCCGCTTATTCAAGAAACAGGTTCATGAGGGACTCATCGAAATAGGTGTCCCCAACCTTCAAGGCTCGCTTCTCCAAACCGTATGTGGCAAAACCCATTTTTTCGTAGAAACGGACCGCTGCGGGACTGGACGTGACGACTGCGAGCTGCACCTGATTGACGTCACCCAGCTCACGCAAGTAGGCCAAAGCGGCGTTCATCAGCCCTGCCGCCATTCCCGAGCTTCGATGGGCTTCCCGCACGTACATGGAGACGATCGCCGCCTTGTGCCGCGCTCACAGCAGCAAAAGCTTCTGCATCCTCTGGCCCAAGACGTCTGATCTCCATCGCATGCTGCCCCTCTCCCTACATTTCCCACCATCATAGAGGAGACCAGTCCGATTTGTAAAGGGCAGACGCTCGAAGACGGTTCCCCGTCGCTTGCCTTTGCCACGGCTGCAACGTTTCCCGTCGCGCTTTCCTGCTAGGCTGTCTCGCTTCCGTCAGTTCCCAGCAGCCCGAATGCCTGGATCGCATGCTCGCGCAATTTGAATTTCTGGATTTTGCCGGAGGCCGTCATCGGGTATTCGGCCACAAACTGGATGTATTTCGGAATTTTAAAGCGGGCGATTTTGCCTTCGCAGTAGCCGAGCACTGCCTCTTCTGTCAGCGTCTCACCCGGCTTTACGCGAATGCAGGCAAGCACCTGCTCTCCGTACTTCGGATCAGGCACGCCGACGACCTGAACGTCCAGAATGAAAAGATTCTCCTTCCTCCCGCAGATTCCTCCTGGGAAAAGAAAAAGCGTCCCTCTAGCGGAACGCCTTTCACTCACTTCACCACAAACGTTTGCGTCGCCTCTACCTTGTAGGGGAGATGGTTGCTGTAATTCAGTTCGACACGCAGCTCATGCTCGCCCTTGGGCAGCTTTTTCAGCAGAAACTCCGGTTGGTAGATCATGCCTTTGGCTTCGCCATCGATGTACAGATGAGCGTGTCCTTGACCGAATACCAGCTGCTGGCTCATGCCGTCCTGGACAAACTGGAAGTTCTGCGTGAGCAGCGAGACTTCCGCGGTAGTACCGTCCACCTCGATGTCCATGTTCAAGGATGGCTTTTCCGATCCGGCTGGCTGGGTCAGCGGAATCGTCGACGCGGTTATGCTCTCGTCTCCCGGCCGGTACGTATCCGAGACGTGCAGCGGATCTTTCACCAGCAACACGATGCCCGCCACCAGTACGATCAGGAAGACGATACCACCCAAAATGAGATTGCGCATACTGACGATAAAGACCTTCATGTCTCTACTCTCCCTTTCGCTCGTGCTTGTCACTTAACTTATTTGTACATGCATACGCGAGAATAGGGAGAGTTAGAAGCAAAACTTTTCTAGCATTTATCGATAGTTGATAAATTGCACATCGAGAGGAAGGTCGGCCTTGCGAATGGCGTGGATGATCTGCTGCAGCTCATCCTTGCTATTTCCCGTCACCCGGATCTGATCGTCCTGGATTTGCGTCTTTACTTTCAGACCGGCATCCTTGATGATACCGCTGATTTTTTTTGCATTGTCCTTGTCGATGCCCTGGATCAGCTTGACGCGCTGGCGAACCGTACCGCCTGCGGCCGGCTCCACTTTGCCGTAGTCGAGATTTTTGATGGGAACGTCCCGCTTGACCAGCTTTCCGATCAAAATATCCTTGACCTGACCCAGCTTGAACTCGTCGTCCGAGACGAGGACCAGCTCCGCCTTCTCCAGCGCAATCTTGCTTTTGCTCCCCTTAAAGTCGAAGCGGTTCTCGATTTCCTTGAGCGCCGTCTGGATGGCGTTGTTCACTTCCGACAGATCGACTTTCGAGACAATATCAAACGAGCTTTCCTTGCTCATGCAAAGACCCCTTTCCCAGGTAAGATCAAGAACCCGGCAGCGAGTTAGATGGCCCGCACCAGGCCGCCGTCCACGAGGAACGACTGTCCCGTCACATAGCTGTTGGCAGGCGAAGCGAGGAACGTCACCATGCGCGCAAATTCATCCGGCTGGCCGTAGCGGCCGAGCGGAATCAGTTTCTCGGAATGCGTGCGCACCTCGTCCGTATCCGTTCCCTTGCGCTGGGCCACCAGCTCATCCAGCTCCTTCACGCGATCGGTGGCGATGCGTCCCGGCCCGATCGTATTGATCAAAATGCCGTCCGGACCCAGCTCAGCCGACAATGTTTTGGCCAACCCCAGCACGCCTGTGCGAAATGTATTCGAGAGGATCAGGTTCTCCAGCGGCTGCTTGAAGGACGACGAAGCGAAATTGATGATCCGGCCGAACTGATTGGCGCGCATATGCGGCAGCACGGCACGGATGGCGCGTACGTAGCTGAGCAGGTTCAGCTCGAAGGCTTTGACCCAATGCTCGTCGGAGAGCTGATCGAATGTCCCTGGGGTCGGACCGCCCGAATTATTGATCAAAATATGTACCCCGCCGAAATGACGTACGGTCTCGTCCACCAATCGCTTGATGTCCTCGTCCCGGGTCACGTCAACGGTCACGGCAAGCGGTGCTGTTCCAGTCGCCTGCTCGATTTCAGCCCGAACCGCCGCGAGTGCCGCTTCATCACGGCCGCAGATGGTCACATTCGCACCCTCCGCGGCGAGGCAAATCGCTGTCGCCCTCCCCAGCCCTTTGGTTGAGGCAAGGACGATCGCGGTCTTATCCTTCAAATGCAAATCCATGTCCATTCTCCCTTCATGTCGCCTATCAGTCTATCCTTATGACTTTGTCTTTATTCTACAGAACTTTCAGAAGAACGAAAAGCAAAAGAGAAGAGGGAAAACACACTCCCGCTGCTCGCCAATCATCGTGCTGAGCTGCTGCAGCAAGGAGCGCGGATCCACATTCAGGCGGGCCATGGCGTCCTGCTTCGGTACGAGCGTGATCTTTTCCTTGAAGAAAAAGGCCGCGATCGTCGAAGCCGCGATCGCCGAGGAGACGGTAAAGGCGATGGTCGCCAGGACCGGCTTCAGCCAGTCTTCGAAATCCGCGAAGATCAGCGGCAGGAAGACGATGATGATCGTCAATTGCGAGGTGAACACAGGGGGCAGCGCTTCGCGTGTCCCTTTGACGATCGCCTGCTTCAACGGTTCGCCTTTTTCCCGGAAGTGATAAATGCTCTCCAGCACGACGATGGCCGCATCGACGATCAACCCGACAGACAGGCTGAGGGAGAGCAGCGTGACCATGTCGATATTGTACCCGCCGAGTTCCATGGCGATAAACGTAATGAGCGCAGACAGCGGCAAGGTCGTCGCGATGACCAGCGTGACCCTTCAGTTGCGCAGGAATACGAACAGGATGAGAACAGCGAGGGTGCCGCCGATCAGGACATCACGGCTCAGGTTGACGGACAGCACGGGGAAGTTCGTCTTCGGCACCAGCTCGATGTTGAAGCTAAGCAGGGAGCCGATGCCCGCGATGACGATCAAGAACGTGAGCAGAAAGACAATCAGCCTTCGTTTCAGCAAAAAGAGAATCATCTTTTCCATCCTGCTATTCTCCTTTCGCCTCTACTTTTTGCCCCTCGACGTAAAATGTAAGGCTGGGACTGGCTCACGCCTACACTTTCCAGCGGAAGGAAGAAGCCGCTTACCTGGCGCGGCACTTCCACCGTCGCCGTCATGCCGCCCCGCCAATAGCCGTCCGGGTTGGCTGCCGTCATCCGAGACGATCTGCACCTTCGCGTTTTCCAGGAACTGGCTGATTCCATCTTTCGTCACGTCCAGCGTGACCTTGACCTCGGACAAGTCTACCAAATGGATGATGGCCTCGCCGGGGGAAGCCTGCTCGCCGGATTGCTTGAACACATCTGCGACAGTCCCTGCGAAGGGCGCTTCGATCTTCGCGTCATCCAGACTCTTTTTCGCACGCTCTACCAGTCCTGTCGCCAGCCAGCAGTTGGAATTTGTTCTCCGTCCAAAGACGGAGGGACAGCCCTTCGGCAAGACAGCAATAGATACGGGCGAAACTGGAAAACGTTGCCTTTTCTCGTCAATTTGCAGGGAACAGCAAAGGAAAAGCAGCCGTGGCTGATCTTCCAGGCTGCTTTTCCTTTGCTATGTGCTGTGTACGGTTTCCTCTTACTTCTCTGAGACCAGTTGCTCCATTTCCTCCAGCAATTGTCTGAACACAGCCAGCCCTTCGCGGATGGGCTCCGGCGTCGTCATATCCACCCCTGCCCCTTTCAACAAGTTCAGCGGGTAGTCGGAGCTGCCGCCCTTCAGGAAATTCAGGTAACGCTCCACTGCCGGCTGCCCTTCCTCCAGGATCTGCTTGGAGAGCGAGGTCGCCGCAGAGAACCCGGTGGCGTACTTGTAGACGTAGAAATTGCGGTAAAAGTGGGGAATCCGTGCCCACTCCAGATCGACCTCGCTGTCTACGACCATCTCCGGTCCGTGGTAAGCGACGTTCAGCTCGCGGTAGATCTCGCTAAGGGAATCGGCTGTCAGCGGCTCGACCTGTTCTTCCTTCTCGTGCACGATTTTTTCAAATTCGGCGAACATGGTCTGGCGGAACACGGTCCCACGGAATTGTTCGAGATAGTAGTTGATCAAGAACAGCCGCTGCTGTTTATCCGTCGTAGTCTCCAGCAGGTGATGCATGAGCAGGGCTTCGTTCAGCGTGGAAGCCACTTCGGCCACGAAAATTTTGTAGTCAGCGTACGTATACGGCTGGGCGTGGTTGGAATGGTAGCTGTGCAAGGCATGCCCCATCTCGTGCGCCAGGGTAAACATGTTGTTCACGTTGTCCTGGTAGTTCATCAGCACGTAAGGATGCGTGGCATACGCTCCCCAGGAATAGGCGCCGCTCGTCTTGCCTTCATTCTCGTGCACGTCGATCCAGCCGTTGGCGAAGCCTCCTTCCAGCACACGTCCGTATTCTTCTCCCAGCGGACGGAGCGCTTCCTTGATCGTCGAGACAGCCTGGTCGTACGGAATCTTCATGTCCACCTCGGCGACAATCGGTACGTACAGATCGTACATGTGCAGCTCGTCGACCCCGAGCAGCTTTTTCCGCAGCGCGATATAGCGGTGCATCAGCGGCAAGTGTTCACGGATCGTGGCAATCAGGTTGTCGTAGACCGGGAGCTCCACGTTGTCCGCGAAGAGCGCCGCGTACAGGGCAGACGGATACTTGCGGGTGCGGGCGTAGAAGACGTCGCCCTTGATGGCGGAGGTCAGCGAGGCCGCGATCGTGTTGCGGAACTTGCCGTAGGTCTCGTACAGCGCTTCGAAGGCTTCTTTCCGCACCCGTCTGTTCTTGCTTTCCATGAACTGCGTGTAGCGTCCCTTGGTCAGCTCGACTTCTTCGCCGCTTTCATCGGTAATCATCGGGAATTTCATGTCCGCATTGGCCAGCATCCCGTAAATTTTGCTGGGCGCAGACGACATTTCGCCGATGTTCGCGAGGAGCGCCTCTTCCTCAGAGGAAAGCGTATGCGGCTTGAAGCGCGTGATTTCCTCGAGCAAAATGCGGTAATGCGCGAGTCCCGGCACTTCCGTCTGCCAGTTCTTCAGCTGCTCCGAAGAGATCGCCAAAATTTCCGGCTGTATGTACGAAATCGCACTGTACGCCTGTGTGCTGAGGCTCGTCGCCCGATCCGTCAAGCCTTGGTACTTGCTGTTGGCATTGTCCTCATCACGGCGCATGCGCGCATATACATAGACTTGATCGAGCGTCTGGAGCAGTTCATCCTGCAGCTTCAGCGCATCCAGCAGCTCATTTCCGGACTGGCCGAGCCTGCCTTTTCGCCCCGCGATTTGATCGGCGAGCTGTTTGGCTTTTTGCACATCTTTTTCCCAATCGGAATCGCTGGGATAAATATCCTCAAGACGCCACTTGTGTTCGGCCGGGACGTCACTGCGTTTCGGCAGTGTTTTGCTTCTGTTCACCGCGATCACTCCCTTGCTAATTTGCTGGCTGGTGAAATCATCCATATGTTTATCCTATCGCATTATGCCTCCCGGTTCAAATGCTACTGGCTTGTCCGCAGTTTGCCGCACGTCAAAAAAAAAGCCAACTTCTCCTGTCTGGAAAAGTTAGCTTTTGCCGACGCCCGTATAGTCGAAGCCCGCTTTCTTCAGCTCTCTGGACGGCCATGCGTTCCGTCCGTCAAACAGGACGGGCGCTGCCATGCTCGCTTTCACTTCTTCCCAATTCAACTGGACGCACTCTTTCCACTCGGTGATCAGCAGCGCGGCATGCACGCCCTGGAATGCTTCTGCCGCTGTGCTCGTGTAGCGGATGCCGGGGAACAGCGAGCGAACGACGGGAGCTGCGATGGGATCGTAAGCCGAGACGTCCGCCCCTGCCTTTTGCAGAGCATCCAGCACTTGGAGAGAAGGAGCTTCCCGGATGTCATCGGTGTCCGGTTTGAAGGCAAGGCCCAATACGGCGATTTTCTTCCCGTGCAAACCCTCCAGCCGATTTCGCAGCTGCTCCAAGAACCAGGCCGGCTGCGTCGTATTCACTTCGCGCACTTTATCGAGAATCGTCATGGAAATTCCATGCTGACGGGCGAGCTGCAAGAGGGCAATCGTATCCTTCGGAAAACAGGAGCCGCCGTAGCCGACGCCTGCCCGCAAAAATTCAGGGCCGATCCGGCTGTCCAGCCCGATCCCCTGCGCCACTGTCGCGATGTCCGTCCCGAGCGCGGCACTGAGTCTCGCCAGCTCGTTCATGAACGAGATCCGGGTTGCCAAAAAGGCATTGGCTGCGTACTTGATGAGCTCGGCGTTGGCTCTCGTCGTCGATACGCGCGGCGCCGCTACACCCTCGTAGAGCTGCTCCAGCGCGACCGCCGCAGCCGGATGATCGGTCCCGACCACGATCCGCGATGGCTGCAGCGCATCCAGCAGAGCGCTTCCCTCCCGCAAAAACTCAGGATTGGAGGCGACGTGCACATCTTCACAGCCCTGCAGCTGCCCGGCGACCCTGTCTCCTGTACCGACCGGGACCGTGCTTTTGATGACGATGGTACGCTTGCGTGGACTGGACCGTTGCAGCGATACCACGTCGGACACCGCCCCGAACACATAGGACAGATCCGCTGTTCCATCCGCCGCCTCCGGTGTCCCTACGCAGATGAACAAAATGTCCGCATCCTGCGCATCCGCAATGCTCGTCGAAAAATCCAGCGCGCCCCACTTCAGCATCTCTGCCAACGCTTCATCCAAACCCGGCTCGTAGATCGGGGACTTTCCTCGCCGCAACTGGTCCACTTTCGCCTTCACCAGGTCGATCCCGAGGACATCGTGACTGTTCATCGCCAGCGAGACAGCCGTTGTCAAGCCAACATAGCCGGTACCGATAACGGCAACCTTCATGGTTTCACCCCATCATTTTTTCATCACGCGAAGGTACAGCTCTTCCAGCTTCGCGCGTTGCTTGTCGATGTTATGATTGCGCTCTACCTTCTCCCTGGCCCGCGCTGTGACCTCGGGCCACTCATCCCGCGAATCGAGGACGTGGTCGAGCATGCGGCCCAATTTGGCAGGGGAACGCTCCGGCACGAGATACCCTGTCTCCTTGTGTCTGACCAGCTCGGGGATCCCTGAGTGGTACGTGGAAACCACCGGCCTTCCAGAGGCCATGGCCTCCATCAAGACGTTCGGGATGCCTTCCTTGTCGCCGTTTCGCGCCGTCTTGCAGGCGATCACGAACAGGTGGCATTTTGCCAATTCGCGCTGGACCACATGGTGCGGCAGGGCTCCTTTGAGCACGACCTGCTTGCCGAGCTGGTATTTTTTGATCAGCCGCCGCAGCTTCCGCTTTTCCTCGCCTTCCCCGACGATGATGAGCCTGGCGCGGGGATGCTTTTTTCGCACGCTGGCAAACGCCCTGATCAAGGTGTCCATTCCCTTTTTCTCCGTCAAGCGGCCGACGCTCAGCAGCCGGTACGCCTCGTTTTCCACGGGCTGCGGCGGCTGCATGGGGAATTTTCGCAGATCGATGCCCGAGCGCAGCAGCGTGATCTTCTTGGCCGGGCAGCCGAGGCGGATCAGCCGCCGCCTCATCTGATCGCTGACGACCGTAAACGCCTTGCCCCGGTGAAAAAGTCTCCTCAGCGCCCGCCTGTACCGGGGATTGCCCCGGACCCGCTTGGTGGCGTCAAACCCGTGAAACGACGTGATGAGCGGAATTCCCGTCTTGCGGGCGTACGGAAGCAGCTCCAGCCCCGCGGGTCCGAATCGCGCATGCAAGCACTTGATCCTCTGTCTTCGCAGCCATGGGGAGAGGCCGGCCATACGCTTGCGCACATAGACCGGCGAATACGGAAATTGTTTGCGATTAAAGGGACGCTGCCTGGTTAAGACCAGCGGCTTTACTTGACCGTGTCCCAGCAATTGCTCGTAAATGAACGTTTCGCTTCTCGGAAGAAATTTTCTTCGATAGACGAGGACCCGATGCATGCAGACCGGCCTCCCGTTTTTTTATGAGTTAGCCCTTGGCTTGTGCGCGCATGTCGGCCAATTGCAAGCGAAGACCATCCTCGATTGCAACTTGCGGACGATATTCGAGCCGGGTCTGGGCCAGCTGTATATCCGCACACGTGCGCAAGGAATCGCCTGCCGGACCTTGCTGGAATACGATGTTAGGCGTCGTGTTCAGCAGACCGCTCATGATCGCCAGCACATCGAGCAGCTTGATTTCCCGATCGCCCCCGACGTTGAAAATCTCACCCGGCGCTGCGTGGCGCGCTGCCAGCACATTGGCCTCCACCGCGTCCGATACATAGGTAAAGTCTCGCGATTGCTTGCCGTCTCCATAGACGACCACGCGATCGCCCTTCAGCATTTGGCGGAAAAACCGGTGAAAAGCCATATCGGGGCGCTGTCTCGGGCCGTATACGGTAAAGTAGCGAAGCATGGCGACTCTCAGGCCATACGCTTTTACGTAAACTTGGCAGATTTGCTCCATCGACTCCTTGGTCACACCGTAGGGCGATACGGGGCGCAGAGGCGCTGTCTCATCCGTGAACGTCCCTTGCATCGTTCCGTAGACGGAGGAAGAGGAAGAGACGACCACGGCCGGAGGATTTGGCCGCTGCAAGCACGCCTCCAGCAGCATTTGCGTAGCCAAAACATTGTGGTTGATGTAGTCTGTAAAGGCTGCGCCCCAGCTGTTTCGCACTCCGGGCAGCGCAGCGAGGTGATAGACGACATCCACCCCTTCCAGCCAATCCTTCCAGCGCTGCGCTTGCAACAACGTCGAATGAAAGGTAAAGGCAGGATGATTTCCGATTTCCGCTAAATTGCGAAGCTTGGCAGCGATATCGTAATTATCGAGGAATCCATCGACTCCAATGACTGTCACCCCTTCACTCAACAGGCGCTGAGTCAGGTGGGACCCAATAAACCCGGCACACCCGGTGACAAGTGCTTTTGTCATCGCCGTCGCCGCCTCACTTTCCGTAACCGTTTGATGACCAAGTAGCCGTTTTTGTACGAATAAACCGGCTTGAATTTATTTCCCCAACGTTTTAAATAGAACTTGAATGTTTTGCGCCGCAGATGATTGCGCCTGTGCTTCATATTGCCGTCTGTGAGCTGTCCGCGGTGCTTGGTGCGGTTGTACAGCTTCTTGTTGATGTAGCGGACGCGGTATCGTTCGATCAGACGCAAAATAATGCGGCGGTCTTCCATAATCCGCCCATCGTACTTGTCGGACGTATCCCAACCGCCGACTTCCTGCAATGCGGCCACCCGATAGCAGCGCGGCGCCACCATCCAGCGGTTGTACTTCAGGAACCGATATTTGTTGCGGAAATGCTTGTGCTTGACGAGAAACGGGTTGTAATACCGCCCCCGGCGAACCCGCCAAATTTTCACATTCCCGTAGTACAATGCCGTGCTCGGTTTGCTTTTGTGAATGTACCTTTTCAGCACGGCCAACGTCCGCCTCGGCAGCCAATCGTCGGAATCCAGTTGAACGAGGTAAGGCGTATCCACCATGGAGAGCGCCTGGTTCATCACCTTGGAGATTCCGGCATTTTTCTCCATCCGGTAGTACGTGATGTTCGGGTAAAACAAATATTTTTCGACCTTGGCCCGCGTCCTGTCCGTGGAGGCATCGTCCATAATCAACAGCTTCCAGTCTTTGCAGGACTGCCTGAGCACACTCCTGATGGCTTTCCGAATGAACTTGGCGCGATTATACGTCGGAATCACAACGGTAAAGGTCGGAATCATGGCTCCTCCCTCTTTGCGGCAGGTATGCGAATCGAGGATTTGTCACTCAAAATGAAGACGCCGCTGCTGTCTGCCGAATTCCCTGTCAAATGAGAGGACCGACCGAAAACACTGTCAGTCACCCTCCACCCGACATCTCGCAAGGAGCTGTTCTCCAGCAGGATGCTGTTTTCGATATGTGCACAGTTGTCTAAGTGGACACCGTTTTGGATGGAGACGAAGGGTCCCAGCCGGCAGTTTTTAATGACACAGCCCTCTCCAATCAAGACAGGTCCCACGATTTCACAGTTCTCTACGACAGAATCTTTCCCAATCAGATGGTTCACTCCCAAATCACTGGTCAGCATCCAGCGATTCGCCTCCAGCCAGCGCTCGATCGTTCCGACATCCGAATACTTCCCATTCGTCACAGCATGAGCGATATGGAACCCTCGATCAATCATAGACTGGATGGCATCCGTGATCTCGTACTCTCCCCGGGCGGATGGCTGAAGGGTAGCAATCGACTCAAAAATGGGTTTGGTAAACAGGTAAGCGCCAATAACCGCCAGATTGCTCTTCGGCTGGCGGGGTTTTTCCTTAACCGAGACCAGACGCCCTTCCTGTACTTCAGCGATCCCATAATCCTGTGGTCTTTCCACTTCACTCAGCATCACAGCGCCGTCGGATGTTGCACCTGAAAACGCACGCTTCAGCCCGTGCAGCGAATCCATCAACAAGTTGTCACCAAGTAACAAGATAAACGGTTCGTCATGCAAGAACGGTTGCGCTAATTGGACGGCATGGGCGATTCCCAAAGGCTCCTTCTGCTCAATAAACGTAATGGTAGCCCCGAATTGACTACCATCGCCCACGAGGGGAGGAATTTGCACTTGGGAAGGGTGAATGACGATCCCGATGTCATCGACACTCACTTCACGCAGTTTGCGGATGCAGTAGTCTAAAACCGGATAATTGGCCACAGGGAGGAGGGTTTTGGGCTGCGAATAGGAGAAGGGATGAAGTCGAGTACCCCGTCCAGCACACAAGATTAACCCTTTCACATCCATCACTCCCCAAAGGTGCTCTGCGATACTTATAAAGTATGCGTCTCTTGCCTTCTGGACAGGGCAGACGTCCAGTGGGGGGAAAGAAAGGGCAGCAACCTAGAGGAAGCGATGCAGCATTAGCCCGTTTTGCGCAGCGGCTGTTTGGGGATGGCGACGGCTGTCTGTTTGTTCAGCACGTTCTCGAATACTTGCAAATAGCCTTGTGCGGTGGCGTACCAGGAAAACTGCTTGGCTCTCATCACCGCATTTTTACTCATCTCCGCCCGGACCGCAGGCGCGTTCCAGAGAAATTTCCAAATCTCGGGCAGATCTTTTGTCCACTGCTTGGGCGGGAGCAAAAACCCGCTGCTTAGGTGCGTCACGACTTCTCCGATTCCGCCCCTTGGCGTCGTAATGACGGGCTTCCCGGAGGCCATCGCCTCCAGATTGACGCGGCAGAAAGCCTCCTGCCAGACCGATGGCGTCGCGACGATATCGCCGAGCTGGTAGTACAGCGGCATATCCGTGCTCGGTACGAAGTTGACGAACTTGACTTTGTCTCCTAGCGGCTTCGCCAGCTGTCTCAGCTCGCGCACATACGGATTCAGCCGGTTGCTTCCATAGCCCGTACCGCCTACGATGACGAGCCGAGCCAGCGGGTCCTGCCGGCTGACTTCCTGGAATGCCTTCAGCAGCACATGTACCCCTTTGGCCCGCATCAGCCTTCCCGCGTAGAACAGGACGCGATCCTCCGGCGCCAGCCCGATCTGCTTGCGGAGCTTGCGGATCGAATAGTGGATTTTGGCTACCTGATAAGGGCTGACATCCACGCCCAAGTGCACCGCGTGGATTTTACGGGCGGGAATATTGCAGGACTTCATAAAATGCCGCCGCAAAAACTCGCTGTTCGTAAGAAAACCGGATGCCAGCCGCACGACCTTCTTCATCTTTTCCTTGCTGATGATGGCCTGGGATCCGTAGACGTGGGAATGCATATTGACGAAGACGGGAATTTTCGGAAATTTCCGTTTCAATGCCAGCACGTAGATCGGCCGGTTCTCCACCAGGATGACATCCGGCCTGTACCGGCGAATATGTTGAATGATTCGCCGCAAGTATGGTTTTGGCCCGTGGTAGGGAAAGCGTACAAACTCCCGGTTCTCCACCACCGCAGATTGGGGATAGGTAGCGCAGGTGCGCGTATAGATCGTGACCTTGTGCTCCGGATCGATCATTTTGGTGACTTCATCTATATCATGCTCGACTGAGCTTCCCTTGACGGGCGGGACGGAGAAGGGGCCCGGACTAATGATGGCGATCTTCATTACGTTCGCTCTCCCACTCCTTTTTCAGCGCCAGAACCACCTGATACAAATACTGCAGCTCTTTGTCCTGCTTTTCTTCCATTTGCTTGAAGCGATTCTCCCAGGAGGCGACTTCCTCTTTCAAAGTGGTGATCGCGAGCTCCAGCTTTTCCACCTGATCGCGGAGAACAGACTCTTTCTGCGTCAAAATGATCTCGATCGGCTGCTCCGGCTTGGGCAGCGCTGCCTGTTCCGAGACCGCTTCGACGGCCGGGGCAAGCGGCGTCTCCTGCGCCGGCTCCGGCTCTTTTTCAATCGGCTTGGCAATGGAAATACGCTCGACTGCTTCCTCTACCACATAGTTGCCAGAAAAAACGCCCGGCATGACCCAGTGAGGCAGATCCCATTTCTTCTTTTTTTCCACGAGACATTCCCTCCAACTCTGTTGCCCCTGCAGATTGGGGGCGTTTGTTACAGGCGCAGTGGCTTGCATGTATGCTATAGGGTATGTCGGTCCTGAAAAATGGGTACGTATCCGGCAGGAACGCAAAGAAAAAACCGCCTTGATTGGGCGCAATCAAAGCGGTTGACGATGCCGGCGGAAATTCATGCTGTAGTGGCGAGCTTGCTCCACGCTGGTGATCTGTTGTTTTTGCCATTCCAGCAAAATCCGGTCGATGTAGCGAATATGCAGCTTGCCGACGGTAGCGGCTTCGCGCAGGGCGGTCAAAATGAGTTCATCGGAATAGCCGTCTTGTCCTATCCACATGTGAATGCTCTCCAGCTCGAACGGCGAGAGCGGCCGGCCGAATGCCTGTTCAAAGCGGCTGTAAATCGCTACCGGTTCTTCATCGCTCGCGGCGGCTGTCTGCCTGAGCAGCTCGCTTGCCTCATCGATGATGTGCGGGTTCGCTTGCTGCTCTCTCCACGTTTGGTACAGCTTCCGGTACAAAGGCGTCAAATTGTATTGCTCATGCCGCATCCCGGTCTGGGGTTCTACAAATTCATCAATGCTAATCCATTCTTCTTTCAACAGCTTTTGCAGCGATTGGATCAGTCTCATGTTCGACATGGACATGCGCTCTTCCAGTTCGGTCAAGGTCGGGAAGCGGTTCCCCTCCTGCTGAAAGGAAAGCAGATGGATGAGCAGCATCATCTCGTCATCAGCCAGCGACATGCGTTTGTACATTTTCAGAAGCAGGTTGGAGACGGATGTTGCCCCTTCTTGCAACAGTTGCAATATGTGGTAATCCATAAAGCTTTTTCACCTCTGTGTTGGAATGACAAGGGAGTGCAGAAACGGCCTGTTTGAAGTGCACCAATAGGAACACCCTGCTGCCCTCCAGCAACAGGGTGTCATCTTGGCGAAGCGCATTACGGAATGCGCATTACGGGTAGAGACGATACAGCATGCGCGGGAAGGGAATGGTCTCGCGCACGTGGTCCAGTCCGCAGATCCAGGCGATCGTGCGCTCCAGACCCAGACCGAAGCCGGAATGAGGGACGGTACCGTACTTGCGCAGATCCAGATACCACTGGTACGCTTCTTCGGAGAGCTGATGCTCGGCGAAGCGTTCTGCCAGCAGCTTAGGATCGTCAATCCGCTGGCTTCCTCCGATGATCTCCCCGTATCCTTCCGGCGCGATCAGGTCGGCACACAGCACCACTTCCGGGCGCTCCGGATGCGGCTTCATGTAGAACGCCTTGATCTCAGTCGGATAGTTCGTGATGAACACAGGCTTGTCAAAATGCTCGGCGATCCTCGTCTCATCCGGAGCGCCGAAATCGTCGCCCCATTTGATCTCGCTGCCCTTCTCCTGCAGCAGTTTGATCGCATCGTCATAGCTGATGCGCGGGAACGGTCCGGTCACGTTTTGCAGCTTGGTCGTATCCCGCTCCAGCGTTTTCAGTTCCAAATGGCAGTTTTTCAGAACAGACTGCACGACGTGGGACACGAACGCTTCCTGGATGCGCAAGCTCTCCTCGTGATCCACGAAAGCCATCTCCGGCTCGATCATCCAGAACTCGATCAGGTGGCGGCGGGTTTTCGATTTCTCGGCTCGGAACGTCGGGCCAAAGGAGTATACCCGGCCCAATGCCATCGCGGCTGCTTCCATGTACAACTGACCGGATTGGGACAAGTAGGCGTCCTCGTCGAAATATTTGGTGTGGAACAGGTTGGTCGTGCCTTCCGCAGAGGTGGGAGTCAAAATCGGCGGATCGACTTTGTAGAACCCGTTTTGCTGGAAGAATTCGTAAACGGCGCGAATGACTTCCGAACGTACGGCCATGACTGCGCGCTGGCGCGGGGTGCGCAGCCACAGATGGCGGTGATCCATCAAAAAGTCGACGCCGTGCTCCTTCAAGGATATCGGATAGTTTTCCACGAGCTGGATGATCTCCACACCCGTCACGTTCAGTTCATATCCGCTTGGTGCGCGATCGTCTGCGCGGACGATGCCAGTTATGTATAGAGAGCTTTCTTGTGTCAGCTTCGACGCTTTTTCCCAGACTTCTTCGGCGACCCCTGCCTTTACGACAACCCCCTGGATAAAGCCGGAGCCGTCACGCAATTGCAGAAATTGGATTTTCCCGCTGCCGCGCTTGTTGTAGAGCCAGCAGCCCATCCGCACTTCTTGTCCAACATGCTGCCCCATTTGAGCAATCGTCGTCAACATCGGATCATTTCCCTCCATTTACCATCCCGCACGAATCGATGGCGGGTATACCTACCAATTATACTATCGGGGTCAGGGAAATTCAATGCAAGACTCTCGCTTGAAGTTTACCGTAATATTATTATGCAAACAAAAACCTTCCTGCCTGTCGCAGAAAGGTTTCCCACATTTCTTACAAGTCTTCTCCCGCTTTTTCCAGAAAATCGGAAGCTTCGTCCTCAAACAGTTCAGTCGACTCTCGTTCTTCGTTAGCCAAAAGCTCGAGTGCCGCCAGCACCTCTTCGTCATCCGCGATGTCTGTCGGATCGACCGCTGTCCCCTCCAAAGCGGCAGAAGAAACCTCGAGTTCCTCTTCGAACAAGGCAGTCCAGTCGCTCTCGTCGTGCTCCGCGCTTCCCTTTTCACCGATCGCGATCCACTGCAGGATTCCGCTCGTCTCCGCTCTGTCCGGTCCGCGGAAGACCGTGATCAGGGCAGCCGATTTCACCTGCTTTTTGAGGGAGGCGCCCACTCCTGCCTGGTCGGTCATCGCGACGATGCAATAGCCCGCATTCGCATACGGCTGCGGGAGCATCACCTTGATGTCCGCCTGCTGCTGGTTTGCCTCCAGCCGAAACCGCGTAAAGCCGAATTGCTGCAAGGTCACTCCCAGATGCCGGTTCGTTTCCACCGGTTGAAAAGCAAGTTTCTCCGCCGTGATGCTTTTGTCCTCCAGATGGGCATCGCGAATCGTACCTGGCGCCACTTTTTTCCCTGTCACGCTGCCGTCTGCGAGCTTCTCCTCCGCGACTGCCCGATCGGCCAGATGCTTCGTCTCGATGACCTTCTGGGCCAGCTTCTCACTGGTAATGCTGTTCTCCGCAAGATGCTTGCCGCTCAGCGTCTGCAAAACGACGTGATCTCCCGTTACGGATTTCAGCTCGAGCTTGCTGCCGTCGACGACCCGGTCGACGAGCTTTTCACGGGTGATACTGCCTTCCTGGAGCTTTTCCTTGGTGATCGATTTGGGCTGCAGATGTTCATTTTGGATGGACAGACTGGCTATGTGCGCGGTATTGACCGACTTGTCGGCGAGTTTGTCGCTCGTGACCGACGCTTTGCCCAGATGCCGGGTTTTCACCGCTTCGCTCGCCATCTTTTGCGCCGTGACAGCCGAATCTGCCAGCTTGCCCGTGGTGACGCTCAGCTCTGTGATTTTATCCGTCGAGACCGACTCGGGAGCGAGTTTGGAGGTCGTGATGACGTGATCCGTCAGATGGTGAGTCTGCACTGCTTGCTCGCGCAAATGAGCGCCCCCAATCAGACGTTCAGTCAAATGCTGCTCCTCGACGGATCTTTTCGCCAGCTTCTCGGCAATCACGGCGCTGTCTGCCAGGTGCCGCGTCTCGACGTTTTCCTCGAGCAGATGATGGCTTCCAACGCTTCTGTTGCCGAGCTTGTCGCTCGTGACGGCTTTGTCCGCGATCTTCACGGTTGTCACTTGCTGGTCGCCGATTTTTTTCGTCGTGACTGAATTGTCCTGCACGTGTGTGGTTTGGATGCTTGCGGCTTGCAGATGCAGACTGCCGACCGACTCTCTGGCAATCTTCTCGGAGGTGACGCTCGAATGGTCCAGATGCTCGCTCAGCACCGCGTACGTACTGATTTTGTCGCTCGTGACCGATTCGTGATGCAAATGCTGGCTGAAGATCGTCTGGAAGGCGATGTGCACATCCGTAACCGCGCCCGGCGCGATATTGCTTCCGTCGATCGCCTGCTCCGCCAGATGGTGGTGCAGAATCGCTCCTTCCCGGATATGCTGGGATTCGATCGCGTCTTCGTCGAGCTTGCCGGCGGTGACGGCAGCATCCCGCAGCTTGTCGGTCGTGACGGCCCCGTCCTCCAGTTTGACCGAATTGATGACGTAATTGGCCAAATGCCTCGTCTGCACGCCGCCGGTTTTGATCTTGTCGCCGGTAATCGCCTGGTCCTGAACCAGCTCGGTCGTGATGGACTGCTCCTGAATGTGCTTGCTGGAAATAGCCCCTTCCGCAAATTTCATGGAATCGATGACCTTATCCGCCAGCTTTTCGGATGTGATGCTGTTGTTGATGAGCTTTTGGCCGGAAATGGAGCGGTCCTGGATCATTTCGCTCGTGATGATCCCTTTGCCCACATGCTCGCTCTGGATGGCCTGCGGCGCGAGCTTGTTCGAGGTCACGCTCTGATCGGCCAGCTTGCTGCTGTCCACTGCGTAGTCTTTCAGTAGGGAGGTTTCCAGTGTTCCTGGCTTTATTTTGGATGCGTCGATGGAGCGATTGGCCATTTTTTCGCCGGTGACGGATTGATCCGTCAAATCGTCCGTGTACACAAAGGATCTGATCCGCTCATCGTTGCGGTCTTTGATCACGCGGGTGAAGGTCGTCTGGTTCGAGGAAATGTTTTGCGTTGGAATTTTTTGCAGCGGTGGCGTTGTTTGACTGCTCCTCGTCGGATTGGCTGCAGACTGGTAGGAAGCATTCAACTCCGAGTCCAGCAGCTCGACCTCCAGCTCATGCAGCCAGTCTGCCTCCGTACTGGTTTTCAGCAGGGGAATTTCATTCTCGGAAGAGCTTTGCTTCAACGTTTTCCCTAGGTTTTTGTTTAGCTTTCGCCGATTTACATTCGCCATAGAGTCTCCTTGCCTCCTGATTTCTATCCCGTATCTTTTGTAGGTTATTCAAGGGAATAGGCGTTTGGCACCCGCCCGGAAAAAAGTTTCCGCCACGCATGGCATGGCATATCTTCAGGCGTGCGTCCGCAGCCGCCCGCTCTGGAACAAGCCTGCAGCACGCAAAAACCCGCCCGACCACTTGTCGCCAAATGGTCGGGCGGGTAGGGCATGGCAGGGGGATCGTTATACGGCCATGTGCTCTTGCGCGGTACCGCGCTCTTGAGGCTGGTTTTGCTGAAGCAGCGCGCGAAACTCGTCGCCTTGCAGCACTTCCGCATCCAGAAGCGTTTGCAGGCCGTTCTGAAAGACGGCATCATGCTTGGCGAGCAGCTCATGCGTGCGCTTCAGCAGGTCTTCCAGCAAGTGCTCCACTTCATCGTGAATGCGCGTCTTATCGACGAACTGCAGATGGACGATCCCCAGGCGGGACATCCCGCTCTGCACGATTTCTTGCGCCATGGCGAGCGCCTGTTCGAAATCGTTTTTGGAGCCTGTGCTGCGGCCGCCGTAGTAAATTTCCTCGGCGACGGCACCGCCCAGACTGACCATGATCTGCTTTTCCATTGCGTCCTTGGTGTACAAATAATGGTCCTCCAGCGGATTTTGCCGGACGTAGCCCAGCGCTTGCCCGCGCGGACTCAGCGTCACCTGGGATACCGAGCCGGGACGCACGATTTCGCTGACGATCGCATGACCCAATTCGTGGAGAGCCACCCGTCGCTTTTCTTCCCCGGATGCTTCGCGGTCCACTTTCTCTCCGAGCATGACCTTGTCCACGGCGCAGGCAAAATGGCGCGCCTCGATCTTGCTGCAGCTCTCCCGCATCGCGTAGATCGCCGCTTCGTTGGCCACGCTCTCCAGCTGCGCGCCGGAGAAGCCAAACGTCTCCTGCGCGATCTTTTCCAGCTCGACGTCCGGGCCCAGCGGCTTGTTGGCGGTGTGAATCGTCAAGATCTGCTCGCGTGCAGGCTTGTCCGGCAAGTTGACGTTGATGTGCCGGTCAAACCGGCCCGGACGCAGCAGCGCCGCATCCAGCATGTCTTTTCGGTTGGTCGCAGCCATGACGAGGACGCGCGGCTTGTCGCTCGTCGCTACCCCGTCCATTTCCGTCAGCAGTTGGTTCAACGTCTGATCGTACTCCTTTTGCTGCTGGCCGTCACGCTTTCCGCCGATCACATCGATCTCGTCGATGAAAATGATCGCGCTGTCTTGCCCGTTTTTCTCCGCCATTGTCCTGACCTCTTTAAACAATTCACGGATGCGCTGAGCCCCTACCCCGACGTACATCTCCACAAACTGCGAACCGGAAGCAGCCGCGAAGGCGGAGTTAGTGTAGTTGGCCGCCGCCTTTGCCATCAGCGTTTTCCCTGTCCCTGGCGGACCTGTCAGCAGCACGCCCTTGATCGGCCGGATGCCGTACTGCTCAATCTTGTCCTTGTAGACGAGAAAATCGAGAGCTTCCTTCAGTTCCTTCTTGGCCCGCTTCTGGCCGCCGATGTCCGCGAACTGGATGTCGGTCTTCGGAATGACAGGCTTGCTCTGCTTGTTCTTGCTGCCGAGCGCAAAATTGCCGCCCTGACCGCCCTGCTGGCGCCTGATGAGGAAAAAAATCGCTCCGAGCACCAGGGCAAACAGAATGAACGGCGTGATATTGACACCCAAAAACAACAGAAAGATCAAGACTCCTGGGATGACGCCAATCAACCATTCTTTACCCACGAGCCGTCACCTCATCTTCTACGGTACGGGGGACGATCGTATAAAAATCCTCCGCTCCTTTTTTCAAATACACGTAAATATTCGTGTCATCCATCAACGCCGACGCATCGTCCAGCTGATGCTCCGCCTTCCACTGCTCGACCAGCTGCGGGATGCGGCTGTATTGATGCAGTTCGATCGCTTCGGTAAACACGAACTGACCATTTGCCCAAATATCCTTCAAGTTCTGCGCCTGATTTTCCACCTGGATCTCGACCTGCTTGCCTGCAGACAGGCTGGCTGTCAGCTCCTGCAGATGGCGGTACTCCTGCGGAAATGCTTCCGGCTTGGTCACCTTCAAATCTATTTCAATCTTGTCTTTGCCTACTGTCAAATGCGTCACGGAAGCCGATTGCAACTGTCCGATTTCGGCACGGATCGGTTCTTCAATCTCGATTTTCTGATACAGGAACCATCCGCCGAACAGGAGAGCCAGTGTCGCTACCAAGGACATTCCAATCGCACCCTTTTTCAATTGCACAGCTTCTCCCCCTTGCAAATACGTTCATTTCTCTCTCTTGCATGCAATCAGTATATCATAGGAGTATATCAAATTTTTATACAGTTCTTGGTTGTCCTGCCATCTCCGTTGAAAAAGCGGATGTAAACACGCAAAAAAAGCCGCACAGGGACGGCTTTTTCATTCAGGCCAAGGCTCCATTCCGTTGATTTGTCAACATCATGATACAGCATTTACAGTTGACTAGTCAACAAAATACAAGGCCGCAATCACAAAAGGCCTTTCCCACCGGAAAGGCTTTGTTCAACCATCCATTTTCACGAATTCGGCGACAGGACGTACGAAGCAAGCAGAGCGCCGCTGAACAGGTCGTAATGCAAATAACGGAAGCGGCCGTCCTTGTCCCTCAGCGTGACCTCCCAGAACCGTTTGTCGTTCTCCAGTCCGGGTACGATGTGCGTCACCTTGGCCCCGGGAAATCCTTTGCTGACGGCTTGTTCCACGTTCTTGCGCGGGACGGCGCGGTCCATCCTGTCGAACGCGGCAGACTTTTCCGTCAGCCACGCGACGACAGGTGTCCCCGCTTGATTTTTGCCTAGAACGACGGCGTAGCTTTGCTGCCCTCTGTACTCGTCAATCGATTCCACCTGGCTGATCGTCGTTCGTTGCTGCACCCATTGCCTCACTTGCTCATCAAAGCTGCTTCTTTCCCCCACCACAGAAGAAGTCAGATGATACGCGAACCCAGTTCCCACAACGAGCAAAACGGCGATGACGACCACGATCATTCTCACAGCCACAGTCCGATAACTCCTTTTTTCATCTGGCGCTACAGGCGAAATCTCAGCTCCTCGCGCTGGTCGCCTACAGCCGTCTTGATTTGCAACTCCATGTCCATTTGTTTCATCAGCCCCGAGTCAGGCTCGTACCAAAGCTCGTACGTGACGCCGATCCCTTTGGCCAGCTCCGGCTTCCAGTCGCTGCTGGCGAATGCCGGCCCCAGCCAGAGGGAGAGCAGGGACGTCACTTCACGCTGCGGCACAGACAGTCGAAAGCCCCTCCAGCCCTGGCCGCTCGGGTCTTGCACCGGCTCCGGAGTCACAGACTGCAGCACGCTTTTGATCAATGCCGCGTGCTCATACGGCGTGTAGAGCGCATAGGGCAATGAAGCAGTCTGCTCCTGGGGCTGTCCATCCAGTAGTACGTTTACCTTTTGCTCGCCGTTACGGGAAATGTTCACCTGATGGCCCGCCATCTCCCCGGAAAGCTCGAACTGCTCATGCTGATAGCGCCCATTCAACGCCTGATTGTGCACGAAGACAACGAAAGAGCGCTCCTCGTCCTTCGTGAGTTGATCCAGCAGCAATGACAGCGTCACCGGCTCTTTTCCCGAACCGGTACTCTGCTCCGCGACTCGTCCGTCATTCCGATCGGGCTCGCCCAGTTTTCCGAGAGCGATCCCTACGAAAAAAAGGCTGAGAAAAATGGGAATGTGCCACCAGAGCAGTTTGGAGCGGACATACATGCCCCACTCCCCCTGTCCCGTTTTTTGTGTAAGCCTATGCTATACGGGAAGGTTTTAGAACGGGACGGAAAAGTTGCTAATCATAGCACGGGACATGACGGTCATACTACATGTACACCCCGAGGAGGTGAGCGCGTGAAAAGCTCTGGGCAGACTACATCTCCTGACGTGCTAGGGTTTTTGCTGCAGGAATACCGCGTCTCCTGGGCAGCCTTGTCTTCACCACTTCGCTACTCGTCGCACACACCCACTCTGCACTTTCGCCATCATCTCCTGACCGAGCTGTGGCGAAAATGAGCACGACAAGCTGTTGTTGTACCCAATTTCCCCTACCTACACCTAACCCTCTTACTCCTGTCCCCCAAAGGCAGGAGCCTTTTACCGTTTCAAGGTTTGGAAGACGCGGTTGGCTTCGAAAATCGCCCGTTCCTCATCGATCGTCAGCAGCTGATGATTGCGCATCAAATACTTCCCTTGGACGATGGTGTCTTTCACATCGCGTCCATTTGCCGCGTAGACGACACGGGAGATCGGCTCATGCGCTGGATGGAAGTGCGCCTGGTGGCTGTCCATGACGATCAGGTCAGCCTGCTTGCCTACCTCGATCGATCCCAGCGTATCGGCCTGGAATACGCCTTCTGCGCCATAGCGGGTCGCCATCCGCAGGGCTTCCTCCGCAGGCACTGCCACCGGGTCGTTGTTCACGCCCTTGTGCAAGATCGCGGCGAGCTTCAATTCCTCAAACAGGTTGAGGTTGTTGTTGCTCGCGGAGCTGTCCGTGCCGAGCGACACGCTGACGCCTTTGGCCAGCATTTTCGGCACAGGCGCAACGCCGCTCGCCAGCTTGAGGTTGCTCACGACGTTGTGGGAAACCTTCACCTTGTATGTTGCCAAGATGTCAATCTCTTCATCCGTCAAATGTACGGCATGGGCAACGAGTGTGGGCCGCGCAAACATCCCCAGCTTTTCCAGGTGGGCGACCGGACGAAGCCCGTAATCCCGCTCGTTTTGGCCCACTTCCCAGGCCGTTTCCGACATATGGATATGCAGCGGCAGCGACAGCTCGTCCGCTTTTTCTATGATTTGGGTAATAAAGCTCGGGTCGCACGTATAAGGGGCGTGCGGCGCCATCATGACCGTGATGCGTCCGTCCGCCTGATTGTGCCAATCCTGTGCAAACGCCGTCGCGTCTTTCAGCTTCAGCAGACGTTCTTCCTCCGAGCACAACCCGATCATCCCCCGGCAGAGACGGGCGCGCATGCCGGCAGCCTCCACCGCTTTGGCCACTTCATCCATGTGGTCGTACATGTCAACGAAAGTCGTCGTTCCGGTACGGATCATCTCGATCAGCGACAGCTGTGTGCCCCATTTCACATGATTGCCGGTGAACTGGGCTTCCAGCGGCCACATTTTGTCCTCCAGCCATTGCTGCAGCGGCAGATCGTCGGCATAGCCGCGCAAGAGCGACATTCCGGCATGGCCATGGGTATTGATCAGCCCCGGGAGAATGTAGTCGCCTTTTTGATCGATGACTTCGTCGTAGCCGGCATCGGAGAGGTCCTCAGGCGTAGGACCGACATAGGTGATCTTGTCCCCTTCAAAGGCTACCGTCCCATCGTGGATGACCTCGTTCTTGTCGTTTACGGTGATTACGGTTGCGTGGATGAGGATCGTCTTTTTCATGAATACACTCCGTTCTATTTACGATAGGTAATAAGCCAGGCATAGCAGGTTGGAGGTCACGTCGTAGCCAATCCCCTTTTTGCCAAAATCTCCGAACGTGGCGAGATCTTTTCGGATTTGTGCTGGATTGACGTCCAGATTCTTGCCCATGAGCTGGGAGGAAACAGTCGCCACGCCCACTTGCTGCAAATAACTCAGGTAGCGCAGATAAATCGGCAGACGGCGGACGACCGCCTCCGAAATCTTCTCTTGTTTGGCCACGTTTGGTCTCCACTCTTCATTTCTTTTGTTTCAGGATCCGGTAGTCCTTCCCGTTCGATAATATCGTAATCGTCCCATCACGGCTGGTCAAATACGTCTCGGCCCACGATTCGCCGAGCCTCTTCGGCACTTCGGAATGGCCGTCCTTCATGCTGTCGTGAAGCTTCCCCGTCTGGATGATCGCCACCTGGGGATCTACTTTGGTGAGAAAAGGCTGCGAGGATCCCTGATTGCTGCCTTGGTCCCCGACCTTCAGCACTTCGGCCGGGAGCAGATCCGGGTGCCGCTCCAGCAGGCGTTCCTCTGCCAGCTCGTTGATTCCGCTGGCAAACAGAAAGCGCAGGCTGCCGTGCTGCAGCCGAAAGACGAGCGAATTGTTCTGCGGCGATAAAAACAGCGGCTCCTCGGGAAGCATGACTTGCATGGACACCCCGTCGCCCAGCTTGATTTCACTGGCCGCGACGGCAGTGATCCGTTTTTGGGTAGCGCGCAAAGGCAGGGCCTTGATGATAGTTTGGTCAGTCAGCTTGGGCAAAATGACGGTGTCGACAGGGATTTCGCCGGTCAAGAACGAATAGCCCCCGGCATGCTCCGGCTGATCATTGGTGATCACCACATAGTCCAGCCTCGTCAGTTTTCGCTCCGATAAGCGTTCCAACAACACAGGCCCATCTTTCGCACTGCCCGTATCGATCAGCATCGTCTTGCCCCCGGGCAATCGGACAAGGGTGCTCTCGCCATGGGGCAGCGCAAGGTAAGAGATGACAAGACCGACAAAGTCTTGCTCATTGTCGCTGGCATACGGATCTTCCACTTTGATGACGCTTTGGGTCTGGCCCGCAAACGAACAGGAAAAGAGGAAGGACGCCAGGAAACCAAGCAACAGCCAGCGCCATTTTGTTATCCATCCCATCTATTTTATCACCTAAATCCGTGGGAGACTATTGCTTCATTTTATGAATCGGACCGGGAGGACATACCGAGGAATGGTGCGATCTTCTCACGCAGCGCTGGCCACGGTCCGCTCTCGACCGTAAAGGGCGGCAAGGACTGCAGGAAGGAGCGTCCGTATCTGGACTCTACTACCCGCGTATCGAATACGACGGCGACTCCGCGGTCGAGATGGTGGCGAATCAATCTTCCGACACCTTGCTTGAACAAAATGACCGCCTGCGGCAAGGCCATCGTCATGAACGCGTTCTTTCCTTCCGCCTTCAACAGCTCGGCACGTCCCTGATAGACCGGATGATTGGGAGGAGTAAACGGCAGTCGGACGATGACCAGGCTGCTCAGCGCTTCCCCCGGGATGTCCAGCCCCTCCCAAAAGCTGCTGGTCCCGAGGAGGACGCTTCTCTCGATGGTCTGGAACAGTCCCACCAGCTTGCCGCGGTTGTTGCTGTCGATGCCGTGTCCCAGAAGCGTGTACGGCTCAGCAGAATCCGCCAGCCGCTCCTTCATGGCCTGGTAGACGAGCCGAAGCATCGAGTGGGACGTAAACAGGATGAGCGTCCGCCCGCCGCCAGCCTGCACGACATCGAGACAGCCCTGGACCACCGCATCCAGATAGGCCTGGTCGTTTTCCCTGGACGGTGCGGGGAAATCCGTCGGGATCAAGAGCAGCCCCTGGCGTTCGTAATCGAATGGAGAAGGGAGCGACAAGGTGCGCACCCGCGACTCCGGCAGCTGATCGAGCCCAAACTGGTTCAGCATATAGGAAAAGCTGTTTTTCACGGTCAATGTCGCCGAGGTGAGGATCAGACTTTGCTTGTGGGCAAAAAGCGGTTCCGACAGCGAGTCGGAGACCTTCAGCAGCGCGGCAGAAAACTGCACCTGCTTGCGCGCCATCTTCGACTCGACCTCCATCCAGTACACGTACTCCGGATCTTGCTCCAGCAAAAAGAAATGCAGCAGCTCCACTGTCTGCTGCCATTCATGCAGCAGTCCCGAGAGGTCGGTACGCAGGCTGCGCAGCGCAAAAGGCGGCTGTTCTTCGGCCGGAACGCCTCTGACCAGCCGGTCGAGCCCTTCCGCGAAGGCTGTCATGCTCTCGATCAGCTTCCGGGTCGTCCGGCGAATCCGTTCGTGCTTGCCTGAAAATGAGTCTACGCGGTAGCGGACGGTCTCTTTGCCCGCATCGGTCGTTTCTTCGGCCCGCTCGCTGGCCCAGGCGTACAACAGCTGCGTCCAATACTGGGCCTTGTCGCGCAACGATCCGGACAGCCGCCTCAGCTCCGCCAGCTGCTCTTCGACAAAGCTTTGCGGAGCCCCCAGCCAGTTCTCCCACTCCTCTGCGAAGCGGGACAAGGCGCTCCCCTCCTCGACCGAAGCGCGGTCCAGGAGAAACAGCAGCTGCGTCGTGCTGAACTGTTTGCCCAGATGCTGGGTAGCTGCGTCCTCCAGATGGTGGGCCTCGTCGATCATCGCGACTTCATAAGGAGGCAGGATCCGGTTTTCGGCCAGCAGGTCGCTGATGAACAACGCGTGGTTGACGATCAGCACGTCCGCATCTTTCGCGCGCTCCTTGGCCTGGAAGTAGTAGCAGCGGCTAAACCACGGACAGGCCCGGTTCAGGCAGGAGCCTGTATCGCTTTTCACTTGCTGCCAAAACAGCTGTCCGGTCGGCGGCATGCTCAGCTCCTCCACATCGCCCGTCTCCGTCTGGGTCAGCCAGATCAGCACTTGGCCTTTGACCAGGCGCATTTCCTGACTGCTGCCCTCCACCGGCTCCTCCAGCGCCTGCTCGAATTTGCGCAGGCACAGATAGTTTCCCCTGCCTTTGAGCGTGGAGGCGGTGAATGCAAAGGGAAGAGTCTGCTGCAAGGTCAAAATTTCTTTATGAAACAGCTGTTCCTGCAGCTGAATCGTATTCGTGCTGACTACCAGTTGCTGCTGGTTTTGCTTGGCCCAGACGATCCCCGGAAGCAGATAGCCCAGTGATTTGCCCGTGCCGGTACCTGCCTCGACCAACAGGTGCGCCCCGTCCTGTATCGCCTCAAAGACGGCGTGCATCATGGCTTCCTGCGCATCCCGGCGCTGATAGCCTGCGACGTGAGACGGCATGCTGCCCTGCTCGCCCAGCACGTCCTCCAGCAGCTCCGGAAAGGCGGCGTCAGGCGCTTCTGCGTGCGGCGGGCGTTGAAAGGACACGGTCAGCTTGTCCTCCCGCTTGCGCAAAGCCAGCTGGCGGTACACATTCCACATGTCATTTGGCTCATGATGGGGAGCCTCGGTGTCCAGCTGCGGGATGGACGCCATTTTTTCCATCTCCACATAGCGCAAAAGCACGGCGATGTCGGAGCGAAAAGAGGAGACCAGCATTTGCAGCCGCTGGATCGTCAAGAGCGGCAAGCTTTCCAGAATCTCCATCAGATGCAGAAACAGCTGGGCCGTCGCCATCGCATCGCTGTCCGCCTGATGCGGATGATCATGCGCGATGGCCAGCTCCGATGCCAGTTCCCCCAGCCGATAGCTGTTCTGCGTAGGCATCAGGACGCGGGACAGCTCCACTGTATCCAGCACGTAGCCGTCAAACGCATAATAGCCCTGACTCAGCAGGGCTTCTTGCAAAAATTGGAGATCAAAGCTTGCATTATGGGCAACAAAGGCCCTTCCGTCCAGCATCCGCAGCAGTCGCGGAAAAACGTCCTCGAGCGAAGGAGCGTCTTGGACCATCTCCTCCGAAATGCCCGTCAATTGTGTGATAAAAGGCGGGATGGGCTGTCCAGGGTTCACCAGGGTGGAAAAGCTGTCCGTCACTTGCCCGTCGTCAATCGCTACGGCTCCGATCTGGATGATGCTGTCTCCCTGGCGCGGATGGCTTCCCGTCGTTTCAAAGTCTACAACCAGTAATCGATTCAAACGTTTGTCACCTCATAACCTGGGCGGATCCTTGCATCCGCTCCCCCTTGACCATTCGGCAGCGGCTGGGGTTTTTCCTGCTTTTTCGCCCAGTTTAGAGTTTGAGCAGCTCGATTTCGCGCACCGGCTCCCCTAATTTGCTGGCGCACAGCTGCAAGTAGACGGGAACCTCGCGAAATTGATCCGCATGCGGCAATGTCCGCCGAAAATAGTGCTCGGCCAGACGCCAGTTCTCCTCGACGAACGCCAGCCGCCCCAGATGAAAGCTGCCGAGCGACCGGACATACAGCTCGGGATCGTCCGTGAACGCTTTGGCCAATCGTTTGGCAGCCTGTATGTCCCCCAGCTTTTCATAAGCACAGATCATGCCGGACTGCCCCAAGCGATTGTCCCGATTACGCTCCAGCATGCTGCGAAAGGCGGCCATCGCCATGTCGACATGTCCGTCAAACAAAAGCATCCAGCCGTAGCTGAACGTAAAATCATCCTGATGCGGAGCGAGGCTGATCGCTTTTTTCAACAAGGTAAGCGCCCGCTTCGTCCCGGCAATCAGCCAGGTGTTCCACGCCAATCCGTGCCAGGCCCAGCCCTCTCTCGGCAGCCGCTCCGTCAAAAAATAATAACAGACTTGCGCCCGGTGGTAATTCCCCACGGATTCATGCAGGGCAGCCATTTCCTGCAAGGTCTCGTTGTCCAGCTCGCGTGAAGGCAGCCGCAAGGAAGCAGGCGGCGTCAATTCCGCGCTCTCGTCCATGGCTTGCAGCTTTTGGGCAGCACGAAGCCAGAGCAGCTGTGCTTCCCAGTCGTCTTCATCCTTTTGCAGGCATTTCTCGATCTCGTCCAGCGCTTCCTGGGCATCTCCGTCCTGGAAATAGCAGAGCGCCAGATTGTAGCGCGCCTCGTCCTGATCGGGCTTCACCTCGAGAGACAGCTTGAATGCCTGGGCGGCCTCGAGCCACTGCTGTTCTCCCGCGAGAATACAGCCCATGGCGTTGTAGCTGATGGCCACTACCGTCGGCGAGCTGGCTGACCTGCTGAGCAGCCGGAATTCCCGGAAGGCCCCCTCCGGCTCTTCGCAGAGCAGCAAGCTGTAGGCGTAGTACAGCCTGCCGCTCTCCCAGTCAGGCGATTTCTGAATCAGTTCGGCAAAGCACTTTTTCGCGTCCTGGTACATCCGCAGATGGTAAAATCCTTCTCCGCGCCGAAACATGGGCTCGTACGGATTCCCGTCCTTGGGCTGGCTGCTGCCGTTCATGGCCGCTTGTGCAGCGGGTGAGTCTTGTTCCTTTATCGTTATGGATGGGTCAGCCGGTTCGTTCGCCACGGCAACCGGCACACTTTTTTCTGTGGCGGGCAAGCCCTCCATTTCCTGGATCCGGCGTATCGCATGGGACAGGCGCTCTTCAAATTGCAGCCAAAGATCCACGACGGTATCGCTGACCTGACGCAAATAAAACAGCTGATCGGCCAGCTGCAGCCGCTCTTGTTCGGAAGCGCTCGACCATTTTTCTTCGATCGTTTCCGCTTTGCTGCGCAAGATGTGAAACCACTCTTCTATTTTCACGCAAAAGCCACCCCCTGTGAGGCGTGAGTACACTCATTGTCTCACAAGGCGGGTGGCTCTATGCAGGTCGACGGTTGTCAGAGGATCGTCGCGTGTATCTCTTCCCCGAGCATTTCCTTGATTTGGTTGTTCTCATCCATTATCGCCACACGCGGCTTGTACGTGCGCGCTTCCTCGTCCGTCATCATGGCATAGGCGATAATGATGACGATGTCACCTTCCTGCACGAGGCGGGCAGCCGCCCCATTCAGGCAGATCACGCCGCTCCCCGGCGCGCCCTCGATGACGTACGTCTCCAGTCTGGCACCGTTGTTGTTATTGACGATCTGCACCTTTTCATCGGGCCAAATATCCAGCGCATCCAGAATGTTTTTATCGATCGTAATGCTGCCTACGTAGTTCAGGTTTGCTTCCGTCACTGTGGCGCGGTGGATTTTGGCTTTCATCATTGTGCGCAGCACAGACATTCCTCCCTTTGTCTTCTCGGCCCTCTCAGATGTTGGCGATCAAATTGTCGATCAGTCGCGTCTTGCCAAACTGGACGGCCAACGCCACAATGATCGTTTGATCTGGCGTACGCTCGGTTACTGGCGCGAGATCCGGATAGCTCAAAATCTCCACGTAGTCGATTTGCGCCAGCGGCATTTCCGCAATCATCCGGATCATGCGCTCGCGCACTTCACCCAAGGCCATTCCTTCCTCCAGCCATGCCTCGGCCTGCTTCAGACTGCGCGAGAGGACCAGCGCCTCCTTGCGCTCCTGCTCCGACAAATACACGTTGCGCGAGCTCAGAGCCAGACCGTCTGCCTCCCGCACGATCGGGCAAGGGACGATCTGGACCGGCATCGACAGGTCAAATACCATCTGGGCGACGACTGCGACTTGCTGCGCATCCTTTTGCCCAAAAAAGGCGAAATCCGGCTGGACGATCTGGAACAGCTTCGTCACCACTGTCGCCACTCCATCGAAGTGGCCGTGGCGGGATTTGCCGCACAGCTGCTCCGTGACGGTGGAAACGGATACATTCGTCAGCATCGTTTTCGGATACATCTCGCTCACTTCGGGCGTGAACAGCAGGTCCACTCCCGCTGATGCGGCCAGCTCCCGGTCGCGCTCGATGTCCCGCGGATAGCGAGCGAAGTCTTCGTTCGGGCCGAATTGCAGCGGATTGACGAAAATGCTCATGACGACCAGGTCGCATTTCTCTCTCGCTGCCTTCACGAGGCTCAGATGTCCCGCGTGCAAGAAGCCCATGGTCGGCACGATGCCGATTTTCTTTCCTTGCCGCCGCGCTTCCTTTACATGAGCGCGCATTTCGGGAATCGTACTGAATTGCTGCATGGTCAGAATCATGGTTGGTCCACCCCTTCGCCGTACAACTGTTTGATCGTGTCCTCCGCAGCGTGGAAGACGTGTTCGGGAGCAGGAAAGCTCCGTTTCTCGACGTCCGTGACGTAGGCTGCCACCGCCGCCTGGATGGCTGTGCCGATGTCCGCGTAGCGCTTCACGAACTTCGGCGTGATTTGCGAAGCGTAGCCGACCACATCATGGAACACAAGGACTTGTCCGTCGCAGGTCGCGCCTGCGCCGATCCCGATTACCGGAACTTCCAATTTTTTGGCAATCATCCCGGTCACTTCCTCCGGCACACACTCCAGGACGATCGCAAACGCACCCGCTTCCTGCAGGGCCAGCGCATCCTCCAACAGCCGCTGGGCCTGGGCCAGGTTTCTTCCCTGTACTTTGTAGCCTCCCAGCTGGTGCACGGACTGCGGAGTAAGCCCGATATGCCCGACGACTGGGATTCCGGCCAGGACACAGCGAGCAACGAACGGGGCCAGTTCCTTGCCGCCCTCCATTTTGACTGCTTTGGCGCAGCCCTCCTGCATCAGCCGTCCCGCATTTTTCACGGCTTCCTCCAGCGTGCCGTGATAGCTCAAAAACGGAAGATCGGTCACGACAAAGGCCCGTTTCGCCGCACGGGCGACTGCCTTCGAATGATGGATCATGTCTTCCATCGTCACGGGGATCGTCGAGTCGTACCCGAGCACGACCATTCCCAGCGAATCACCCACGAGGATCATGTCCACTCCTGCTTCCTCGACCAGTTTGGCGGAGGGGAAGTCGTATGCTGTGACCATAGTGATAGGGACGCCCGCTTCTTTCTTTTTTCGAATGTCGGAGGTCGTGACTTGCCTGCTGCCATTTGCCATTTTTCTCACCTCTGTACGCACCTAGCCTGCGAGCAAACGGAATCAAAAAACCTTCTCGCCGAATACGGGAGAAGGTTGTCCATGCCAAAGAGACATCTTGCGTCTTTACGGATTCCTTCTGTCTCGGTCCTCACAGGCTCTGAGCAGATTCTTGTCCATGCACGATTTTCATTCACTTAGCTATTCGCAATAAGGCCAAAAAATACTCCGGGAGTACCGTTCACCTGGTGATACAGCCCCCACTGTAAGGAGTATAACAGAAGATTTACGGATTTGCACGATAATTGACGTCAGCGGAATATACTTGATGAATGACACCCGCCTGGTCTTCTACCATCAGCACGCCTTCGTCGTCCAAGGCAATGGCGCGGCCCTCGAGCTTTTGCGAGATCGTCTGGACGTTCACCCAGCGGCCGATCGTGTAGGAATGCTTCTCCCATTCGGCCTTCACCCGCTCGAAGCCGTGCTGCAAGTAGTTCTCGTACTCTTCTTCAAAAAAGCGGCAAAATTGCTGGATGAACGCGGCCCGCTTCAAAGTCTGTCCCGTCTCGATCCGCAACGAGGTCACGATCTGGACCAGCTCCTCCGGAAAGTCTGCTTCCACGCTGTTTGCATTGATGCCGATCCCGATGACCAAATAGTTGACGCGATCGGATTCCGCATTGAGCTCCGTGAGAATCCCGCACACTTTTTTATCCCCGATGAAAATGTCATTGGGCCATTTGATTTTGACCGGCAGCCCTGTCTCTTCGCGAATCGTCCGAGCAACCGTCACAGCGGTCAGCAAGGTGATCTGCGGCGTCTTCGGCAGGGGAATCGCCGGACGAATGATCAAGCTCATCCAGATGCCTGTTCCCTTCGGCGAATGCCAGGGACGTCCCAGTCGGCCTTTTCCGCCCGTCTGCCTTTCCGCGAGGACCAATGTGCCTTCTTCCGCGCCCTTTGCCGCCGCTTCCTGCGCGAGCGGCTGGGTAGACACGACTTCATCATAGGCGATCACGTGCTGACCGATGCGCTTGGTGTCCAAGCCAGCCGTAATCTCGGCGGCGGACAGACGGTCGGGAGCAGCGATCAGCCGGTATCCCGATTTGCGGACAGCCTCTACTTCATAGCCGTCCTTGCGCAGCTCTTCAATATGCTTCCAGACCGCTGTCCGGGAGCAGCCGCACGTCTGGCTCAATTCCTCTCCGGAAATAAACTCGCCGGGGTGGTCGTGAAACGCTTTTAATATGACCTGCTTAATGTTCATCTCGCGCAACCTCTTTCTTCGCAACCTCAAGCAAGGCTTCCGGTGTGTTGGGCAGCTCGTGCAGGGCCGTCTGGACCAGCAGTGTCTGCAGGAGTCGGCAGATCCATTCGCCCGGTTTTTTCTGCAAGGCTGTCTGCAAATCCAGCCCCGTCATCGCGAGCTCTTTTACGGATTTGACCGGCATCGCGTCGTACGTCGTCTGTAGCTTGCGGACGATCTCGTCTTCCTGCCTGTTCCCCCAGCATCCGCTGATGACCTGTGCCAGCTCGCGGCATGTCTCCAGCCCAGCCTCCAGCAGAAGCGGCCCCCACTCCACCGGTTTGGGCGTATCCCATTGGGGCTGCACCCGGTTGAGCAAATCAACCAGCGCCGAGATCGCCTCTGTATCGCGGTTTGACATGCGCAGCCGGGCACAAGTCTGCCGGGCCGCCTCCCCCTCGAAATCGGCGGCGTACAGGAGCAACGCCCATTTTTGCGCCAAAGACCCGAGCTTGCCCAGCCTCCACGCTTGGGCACACGCCTTCTCGGTCAAACGGGCGAGCAGGGGAGAATACGCGAGCAGCCTCGTGTCCCGCAGCAGCAGACAGCCTTTGTCGGGCGCTGCGCTGTCCCAAGTCTTGTTCAGCTCTTCGCGCACCCGCTCGACCGCGATATGGGCAAGCAGCGGAGCGGTCTTTTTCATCGCCTGCAGGGTGTGCGGCTCGATGGCGAAATCCAGCTGTGCGGCAAAGCGGACAGCCCGCAGCAATCGCAGGGCATCCTCGCGAAAGCGCTGCTCCGGTTCTCCCACGGCGCGCACGAGGCGCTCCGCGAGATCGCTTTGACCGTCAAACGGATCCTGCAGCTCGCCCCGCAAATCCATCGCCATCGCATTCATGGCAAAATCACGCCGCTCGAGGTCCAGCCGCAGCTCATCGACAAACTGCACATCGCTCGGCCGCCGGTAATCCTCGTACTTTCCTTCCGTCCGAAACGTTGTCACTTCAAAGAATTGCCCGTTCATTTTCACAGAGACGGTCCCGTGCTTAAGCCCTGTGGGAACATGGTTGGGAAATAGGCGGATCACGTCGCCAGGATGGGCATTCGTACATATATCTATATCATGCACGGGTCTTCCGAGCAGCCAATCGCGGACGCAGCCACCGACGAAGTAGGCCTCAAAGCCATGCTCTTCCAAGGTTTGCAGAATCCGTCCCGCTCGTTCTTTTCCCATGTTCGCTCCCTCCGTTCCCATCCCGTCCGACTTCCAAAGGAGGAATTTTTGATGAAATTTCTATACGGCCTCTTCATTTTCCTTTCCAAATTGCAGCAATTCGCGAAACACAGCATGCACCGCCTGTAAGTCTTTCGCTATCGCTCATCCGAGCAGCCGGTCGTACAGCGCTTCATACTGGGAAGCGATCGTCTCGTGGCAAAACGTCTTGCTGGACCGCTCGATGCCGCCGCGAGAAAACGCCCGATACATCTCTTCGTCTTGCAGCAGCCGAATCGTGCCCAGAGCCATCCCGTCCACGTCACCGACCGGATACAAATAGCCTGTGACCCCATTGAGCACGACTTCCGGCAATCCGCCTGCCACCGATGCCACGACAGGAACGCCGCACGCCATTGCCTCCAGGGCGACGAGACCGAAGCTTTCCTCTTTCGAGGGCAGCAGCATGACATCTGCCAGGGAGAGGACTTCTGCGACATCCTCCTGTTTGCCCAAAAAGCAAACCTCCTTCGTCAAGCCCCGCTCTGCGATCATCCTGCGGACGGCGCCCATCTCCGGCCCTTCGCCGATCAGGATCAGGCGCGACGGCAGCTCCTGGCGCACCCTGGCAAAGATCTCGACGACATCCGGCACTCGTTTGACCGGCCGGAAATTGGAGATGTGCATGAGAATTTTTTCGCCGCGCGGAGCAAATTTTTTCTTCAGCTCGCCGACTTCCTTGGGATAGTAGCGGCGTCTATCCACAAAGTTGTAGACAGGAAGGATCTCCTTTTCCACATGGAGCAATTCCTTCGTCTGCCGAATCAGATCGTTGGAGACGGCTGTCACCATGTCGCTGCGCTCGATCCCGAAGCGAATCAGGTCGCTCAGGTTGGAATCGTAGCCCAGCACGGTGATGTCCGTCCCGTGCAGGGTCGTCATGATCTTGAGCCGATCCCCGACCATCTGCTTCGCCAAAAACGCGCACAGCGCATGCGGTACGGCGTAATGAACATGCAGCAAGTCCAGCTTTTCCGTCTGCACGACTTGCGCCATCCGGCTGGCCAGCGTCAAATCATAGGGAGGGTATTTGAACACATCGTAGTTGTTCACTTCTACTCCATGATAAAAAATGTTCGGGTGAAAGGCGCCCAGGCGAAACGGCATGTCCGAGGTGATAAAATGCACCTGGTGTCCCCGCTCCGCCAACAGTTTGCCCAATTCCGTGGCAACAACGCCTGATCCGCCCAGTGACGGATAACAGGTGATCCCGATGTTCATGTAATGGTGTTCACTCCTTCTTACGGGTTGGCCAATACATATGGCGCAGCGCTCACAAAACCTTCTGCGCAGGTGACGCCGGCTTGCTGGCCAAACAAACGCTCCCGATACTCGACCATCTCCAAGTACCCGTTCGTCAGCGGAGTCGCAACACTGCCTGCTTCCTGTTCAAACTGACTGCGGTAGCAGCGCAATCCCTCCCTTTTTTCCGGATAAACGGAGGTCACATCGACGACAACCTGTGGGGTTACCGTCGTATTGATAAAGTAATAGAGCAATCGAGGGGGGCGATAAGCCGGATGCGTCTGCTCCGCCTGATACTTGCGGATGCCCGCGTTAAAAACGGCTTCGCGGACGATTCGGCTGACGCTCTCGCGGTCGGGATGGCGATCCTGATGGTAAGGGGCCAGCACGATTTGCGGACGAGTCCGGCGAATCAGCTCGACTACGCGGCTGATCGCTTCCTCCCGGACCTTTTCCAGGCCACGGTCCGGCAGTCCGAAGTTGTACCGTTCGACAACCCCGAGCAATTTGTCGGCTGCCGTCGCTTCCTGCTGGCGGCGCTCCACATTTCCGTTGGAGGACAGCTCCGCATGGGTCAGATCCAGGATTGCGGCGCGCTTGCCCTACTTGGCTGCCAGAATCAGGCTGCCGGCGGCGCCGATCTCTACATCATCCGGATGAGCGCCGATGACCAGTAGATCAAGTGAACTCATTCCTGCTCATTCTCCTTGTGCACCACATCGCGCCAGTTCAGCTCTCCCCGCTGCAGCGCCTTGAGCAGGATTTCCGCCGTCCCCAGATTCGTGGCAACCGGAATTTTATGCACGTCACACAGGCGGAGCAAAGCCGTAATGTCCGGCTCGTGCGGCTGGGCTGTCAACGGATCCCGCAAAAAGACGATCAGGTCCATTTCATTGCGGGCGATCATGGCGCCGATCTGCTGATCTCCCCCCAACGGTCCGGACAGAACGCGGCTGACGGACAGCGAAGTCGCTTCCATGATGCGAAGACCGGTCGTGCCGGTCGCAAACAAGGTATGCTGAGACAAGATCGATTCGTAGGCCAAGGCCAGGTGAACGATCTCTTCCTTTTTTCGGTCATGGGCTATTAAAGCAATTTTCACGCAAACCCCTCCCTTACTGTTTACTTGAGGCCGTTTTCACGCGTTTAAACAATCGTTTAATCGAGCAAATGCTCCAAACCGTAAATCAGATTCGTCGTATTCATCACTGCCTTGATGGCCATATTCACGCCCGGCATGAAGGATTCGCGGCTGATGGAGTCGTGCCGGATCGACAGCGTCTGCCCGACCGCCCCAAACAGCACTTCCTGGTGGGCGACCAGTCCCGGGAGACGAACACTGTGAATGCGGAAGCCTTCGTATTCCCCTCCGCGTGCGCCCGGAATCTTCTCCTTTTCCTCCGGATGTCCTTGCTTGAGGGTCTCCCGTGCGGCCGCAATCATCTCCGCTGTTTTCAGAGCGGTTCCGCTCGGTGCGTCGAGCTTGCGGTCGTGGTGCAGCTCGATAATTTCCACATGCGGCATGTATTTGGACGCCAGCGCCGCAAACTTCATACACAGAATCGCCCCGATCGCAAAGTTCGGCGCGATGATCGCCCCGAGGCCTGCCTCCTGATAGCGCTCGGCCATCTCCTGCAGCTGTTCCGGCGTCAGACCGGTCGTGCCCACTACGGGACGAACGCCGTACTGCAAGCAAATCTCCATGTGCCGGTAAACGCTGTGCGGGGTCGTGAAATCCACGAGCACATCCGGCTTCATCGCTTCCATCTGTTCGCGGATGGACCCTGCATCCCCGCGAGTGTCCAGGTTCCCCGTATAGAGCAGCTGAGCGTCTTCCCCCAGCATTTTCACCACTTCTTGTCCCATTCGACCATTTGCCCCTGCAACTGCGACACGAATCTGTTTTTCCATCAGTTTTGATTCTCCTCTATTCTCGTCCAGCGATCTTTATCGCGTGTTTGAAATTTATGCATAATACGATCAAACGCCTCTTGCAGATCAATCCCGAGGGAGTTGGCAAAGCAGATGACGATGAAGAGCACGTCTCCCAGCTCTTCCTCCACCGTCTTTTCACCCTCGTCGCGCTTTTTGGGCTTCTCGCCGTAGAAGTGATTGATCTCTCTGGCCAGCTCTCCCACTTCTTCCGTCATCCGGGCCATCATGGAGAGGGGAGAAAAGTAGCCTTCTTTAAATTGCGATATGTACTTGTCCACTTCCTGCTGCATGCCCTGCATCGTCTTTTGCCGTTCCATCGGTTCACTCCTTTACCTAGTCATGCTACTCTCTTTCACTTATCGTAACCGAAAAGGCTTCGTTTGCCAAATCACAATCCTTCCCCTTTTCCAGCATCTGGACAATCAAATCAACGTTCCATTATAATGGCAATCGTACGGCTACAGATAACGGGCGATTTACCCGCATCACAGGTCAATCGGGATCGCGGCCATGACCGATTGGCGAACAGGAGGACTCTATGAACGTACGTCTCAAGAACATCATTGCCATTATCATCGGTTCTGCCATCATGGGCTTCGGCATCAACTCGTTCAACATTCCCAACCACCTTGCAGAAGGCGGCATTACAGGCATCAGCATTTTGATCAAGCTGCTTTTCCCCGTCGTCGACCAAGGGGTTGTTTTCCTGGTGTTAAACGTCCCGCTGTTTATACTCGGATGGAAAATTCTCGGCCGCACGTCCTTCTTCTATACCATTCTCGGCACAGTCTCCCTCTCCGTCTTTTTGTCCGTGTTTGACAATGTACTTCCGCTTCCGATGAATGACCGCTTGCTCGCCTCCCTGTATGCCGGGGTAGCCGTCGGCGTCGGCCTGGGCATCATTTTCCGCTATGGGGGCACGACCGGCGGCGTCGATATTATCGCTCGCCTGCTGCAAAAACACATGGGAGTCAGCATGGGACGAACCATGTTTCTGGGCGACATCCTGGTGATCGGGGCCTCGCTGGTCTACCTGAATCTGGAGAGCGCGATGTACACGCTCGTTCTCGTCTTTATCGCCGCCCGCGTGATCGATTTCTTCCAGGACGGCGCGTATGCCGGCAAGGCGCTGACCATCATTTCCGAGCATACAGATGAAATTTGCAAGCAGATTCTGGAGCTGGGTCGCGGGGTCACGCTGCTCTCGGGGAAAGGGGCATTCTCCGGAATTGACAAGCAGGTGATTTACGTCGTCGTGAGCCGCAACGAAGTCATGCGCTTTAAGAACATCGTCCAGGAAGTCGACCCTCACGCCTTCCTCATTGTCAACGACGTCCATGAAGTGCTGGGCGAAGGGTTTACCCTGGATGAGAACAAACAGCCGATCCAAAACTGACCGTCGACCATTGTTCCACGCAAAAAGACGCGGCCCAATATGGCCCGCGTCTTTCTTTGTTTTTCCACTGTCTTTAACGCTTGTCAGGCGGAGCGTATTTCTCCCTCGTATTTCCTCCACGCCACGTATGACAGCCCGATCAAGAGCGCAACCCCGACGGAGACGATCATCGTCATCGGAGAATCCGGGCGCAGCATCAAGCGGGCAAAGGTGCTCTTCTCCTCCCCCACGAAAGCCAGCTGCATCGAGCCGTTCAAGTCACGCAGCGCCTCGCGCACCAATTGCCAATCCATTTGGGCATTGCGCATCTCTTTGGAAATGAGGTCGTATGCACTCGAAATCGAGGACATCTGGTTTTCCGGCAGCTGAATGCTCATCGCCGGCTTGATCGCCAGATACAATCGATAGTTCTCGTCAAATTGCTCCCGAAATTGCGAAAAATTGCGCTCTGCGGCAGATTGCTGCAAATTTAGCACCTGCGTCGCGAAAGAAGGATAGTAGCTTCTCCACATCGGTTGATGCGCGTGTGTCAGGGCGTCGATGGCGACTCGCACCTGTGTCGCGTGCCACAGCAGCTGCTGCTCGCTCACGTTCGTAGAGGCAAAGCTCTGTTTCGCCGCCAGAATCGACTGCGTGACCGCGTTGAGGCTTTCAATTCGGATCGGGATCGGCAAATGCTGATTGGGGAATTGCTCCGCCAATTGGACAATCCGCTTCTGTGCGTTCTCGATGTCCCCTTTTTTCACATTGGTTAACAGCTCGTGTGCGATCTGATCCAGGGCTGCCAGCTGTTTTTCTTCGATCGGCTGATCCAGCTTGGAATAAAGGTTGTGGATGGGCCACGACAAAAACAGGCCGATCCCCAGGAAGAATAACAAAAAGCGGATGTTTTTCTTCAACGCAAAAACCTCCTTTCCCTTGTACAGACTATGGAAAGGAGGACAAGATTAGACCTTGTATGTTGTATATTTGCTATTGGCAAACCATATAACGGAGATAGAAACCAAACTGAGAAGAACCGTAAACAAGCCAACAATCCCTTCGTAAGGATCGAGTACACTCGGCAACCAAGGATGGATATTCATCACGTAATCCAGAAAGTCGTTATTCAAGGTCCACAAAGCCGCGATTCCCACTGGCAGCAGACCCAGCTTGTAAAACCGTGCATACAGGACAGATTCCACAGCCATTCCTGAATGCGAGATGATCAACATGACGTCTGTCCCGCGTACTTCATTCCCCATCATCCATCCAGCCAAGATCACGCAGACCGCCCAAACACCATATTTAAAATTGGTGATGCCCGCTAAAGCTTCCAGTACAGGAATGTGGCGACCCAACAAATAGGTAAGCAGAACCAGCGTAAAAAGTCCGCTACCTGTCGGGCTATCCGGAACAAAAGGGGTTAAGTACGCCGGTGTCTCTGCCAATTGGTTGCCGTACCAAATAAATCCGTAAATTGTCCCCAGCAGATTGACGACAAACAGCGTCCATAGAAACCATCTTTTCCCCAACGAATGCCTAAACCACTCCCACCAGATCATATGCTTATCGTCTCCCGTTGTGTACGCCGCTAAAGAAAAAGCTGACCTTTGCGTCAGCCAGCTTTTTCCCTGTTAGCTTATTTCAAGCTTGCCATGTATTCAGCCAGCTTTTTGATTTCCGCTTCATCTTTGATCATACCGCCTGGCATAGCAGGTGGTTTTCCGTTGTGGATAATGTCGGCAATCTGGGTGGCATCGTATTTGCTGCCGATTTTTTGCAGGTTAGGACCCATGCCGCCTTCCATGTTCTGACCGTGGCATCCCAAGCAGCTTGATTGCGCTTTCCAAACAGCATCGGCCTTGAAGCTGGTATCAGCTGGAGCAGGTGCTGCAGCACTGGATCCGCCGCCTCCGCCGTGCTCTGTGCCTGTTTTCGGATGGCTGAGGGAATGCTCACGGTCAGCTGCCCACGTCAGGTAGAAAATGCCTACCAGTGCAGTCAGCATCAAACCGGTCGCCACAGGGCGTTTGCTTGGACGTCGTTCCTTGCTGGTATCCAGCCAAGGAGCCAGCACCAAGCCGCCAAATGCCAGACCTGGAATGATAATGGTGCCCAGGACTACCCAGTCGCCAGATGCCCAAGGATATTTCAGCATTTGGTACAGGAACAGGAAGTACCAGTCTGGCAACGGAATAAAGGAAGTATCGTTCGGGTTTGCCTTGTCAGTCAGCGGCGACGGATGAGAAACCGTCAGCACGAGGAATCCGACCAGACTAACAGCTGCCACCATCCACTCTTTCAGCAGGAAGTTCGGCCAGAAGGCTTCGGTTTTTCCTGGAAAATCAGAGTAGGATGGAGAAATGTTGGGGATGCGCTTCGCCGATACCCGTGAGTCTCCGACGAAGGTAGCATCTTTGTCATGTTTAGCCATGCTATTTCCTCCTTAAGTAATCGAAGACTGTTTATAGTGGACCGGAAATGCCTTGAGCGCGAATCAATACAAAGTGGGCTCCCAGAAGACCCAGCAATGCGCCTGGCAGGAAGAACACGTGGATAGCGAAGAAGCGGGAAAGCGTCTGAGCCCCTACGATGTCTCCGCCTGTCAACAGCATTTTGACATAAGGGCCAATGATCGGAACGGAGTTTGCGATCTCCAGACCTACTTTGGTCGCAAAGTAGGCGGTGTTGTCCCAAGGCAGCAAGTACCCTGTGAAACCGAGACCGAGCATCACGAAGAAGATCAGCATCCCGACTACCCAGTTCAGTTCGCGAGGCTTTTTGTAGGCCCCTGTAAAGAATACACGCAGCGTATGTAGGAACATCATCACGATGACCAAGCTGGCACCCCAGTGATGCATGCCGCGCACGATTACCCCGAAGGCCACTTCATTCTGCAGGTAATTGACGGACTCCCACGCATTGATGATGTCTGGCACATAGTACATCGTGAGGAACATACCAGACAAGATTTGAATAACGGTAATAAAGAACGTTAGGCCCCCAAAGCAGTAAACGAAAGCGGAAAAATGATGCGCCGGGTTCACGTGCTCAGGTACTTCATGGTCTGCCAGATCGCGCCACATCGGAGTAATGTTCAGGCGCTCATCGACCCAATCATACATTTTCTGCAACATCTTAGCCTGTCACCCCCGGACGAGGATTTGCTTTTACTTTCCCCAAATACAGCTTTCCATCTTTAACTTCCGACTCGTACTCATCGAGGGATGCTGTCGGAGGTGTTTCCAAGATGTGTTCGCCGTTAATCGCATACCGGCCCAGATGGCACGGACAGAAATACTGATTTTGATGTTCAGGACTGGTATTCCAGTCTACTGTACAGCCCAAATGCTTACAGATCGGTGACAGAGCAAGGATCTCACCCTTGTCGTTTTTGGTTACCCATGCAGACAGTGTAGACTCTGATTCATACCAACCGTCCTTGGTATGTACCTTGAATTCAACACGCTTTGGCTCGGCACCAAACTCATCCGGGCTGCCGACTGCTACTTTATCTCCACCTGCTTTTCCTTCCAGCAAGGGGTCGACCGCAAAGCGAATCATTGGAGTGATCATACCCGCCGCAAGGAACCCGCCAGTTCCCATCAGAGCGTAGTTCAAGAAAGTACGTCTGGACATTTCGCGTTTGTCGCCCATCTCTTTTTTTCCCTCCTTATCCTGTAAAATAGCGCAACGATGGCGTTTTCATACATATACACTAGGTCAATCCCAATCATAGCTAACGCCTTTTCAGATGTCAAGAATGTCCAGAGGACATGTCTTGTTCCAATCCCAGCCAGGGAGGTGTTTGTTGCCATTTTGTCAAAAATAGCATTTGGCCCTCCCATTTTCTTGTAGTATTGCCGGAAACCGCTTTCTCTATGGCGTACTTTTTCCTTGCCAGAAACGAATGATTTCTTTGGATAAAACGTCGACTGTCACCTCGAAGCGCAGGGTCGATTCCAAGTCCTCGTCCCCGACGGAAAGCGTCAATCGGTGCGACTGCCCTTCCGCTTCTGCGGCTCGGACGCGATCGCTGCGGAAGTGCAGCAGCACACAGAAGTCAAAGCCCTCCGGCGTCTGCTGGGCGTTCTGCTCCGCTGCAAAATGATAGCTGACCGGAAACAGCAGGACTCTGCCCTTCAGCTTTTGCTCGATCGACGCCGCCACATTCAGCAGGTAGTTCATCCGCAGGACGTGCTCGGACACGGATGCGCCGGAGCGGTACAAATAAATAGGGAGAAGCGCGGTGTCTACAAAGCTCCGCATCTCCTCCCAGTTTTCGGTTTCATTCACATTCCACTGCATAAGGTCGTCGCCTCTTCCAAACGTAGATTCTGGAAACTAGCGTACCATGAATCTGCGGAGACTGGCAATTGCCGCCGGGCCAATCGCTAGGCTTGCTCGTATGCCATGATTTCCTTGAGCTCGTCCGTCAGCCGCAAAAAGACTTCCTTGTTTTTGGACGCTAAGGCTTCGTCAATTTCCTGATACAATGTACGCTTCCGATAGAGGCGCATCTGCTCGTCGATCACCATCTCAGACAGCAAGCCGGATACCATTTGATTGTTTGTTCCGTACGCGTTGGAATAGAAATTTGGCCACTCCATACCCATCCCTCACTTCAATAAAATAGTCGTTTCCGTAAAGCCATTGTATTTGCGAAGCCATGTCTGGCTGGCATACGTCGCCGTGTACAACCACTGCCTGTGGTCGTCCTGGCCCACTCGGAGCAACCCGAGGTGCACCATCATTTTGCAGACGCGATTCACCAAAATGTCGGCAGGGGCATCGTAGTAAAACTCTTTGATCCACGGCAGCAGCGTATCCAGCAAGGTCTGCTGGCTGACCCACCCACCTGCTGCAATCAACGGGATCAGTTGGACGAGCATGGGCAGATTGGGAATGGCCCGCTTGTACAGCCGCATCCAAAAGCGAATCAAATCGTGGTAGTGTTGATCCTCATACGAAAGCTGCATTCGTTCCCTGCCTGCATCGGTAATGGCGACCCGCCCTTCCGCCTCTTCGATCCATTTGTGGAAATAGCAAAAATCGTAGAGCAGAGAGAAGCGATCCGGATACAGGTCGAAGTGCAGCCCGTAGCCAAAGCGCCATTTTTGCGGCTGCAGCGTCTTCTCCTTCACGTGCAGAAACTGGAACAACTGCTGCTGATGACGCTTGTAGATTCCGCCCTCAGCCGTGAGCGGCAACGGCTCTTGCTGAAGGAATTGCAAAAATTGCATGATATCGTCACAAAGTGCTGTCCCTTCGTCACGATAGGCGTCCGGTCCTGGTGTGAGCAATCGGTGCTCTCCCCGCCACTTTTCCAGCCAGCCCTGCAAATACGGCTCCCGGATGTCCAAAGGAATCTGGTACAACCCCACCGTCTTGCTTTTGGCCGGAAAGATCCATCCTCTCCGCATCGCAGCTGCGATGTGCCGACGCGCTTCCTCCTGCTTCTTTTCCTTGTTGCTCTCAAGCACGATGCCTGCCTTGGCCATCAGATCTTCCAAGGACATGGCCGTTCGCCTGTCGAGGAACAGCAACAAGAAAAAATGCGTTTCTCCCATCGTCAGCTGTTCGACTTCCTGCGAAATTATCAACCTGTGTCTCAGACTGGACAAGAGTGACGTGATCAGTTCATTTTTGGAATGAGGGTTGCATTCGCATCCGTAATGGTTGGCAATCTGATGGAGCTGCCGGATATCGGTGTACACCAAGATCTCAGCCAAGTTCATCCTTGCATCCCTTCTTTACGATGACTTACTTGTATCCCTCATTCTTGCCAATATGCGGAAAAATAAACAGGAAGCCACCAGCGTGACTTCCTGTCTTCTTTCCGTATGCCGCTATTCGCCCTCGGCCTGCTCGTCCCATAAATCGTGCAGTTGCTGGTATTCCTTCGCTTCGTTGTAACGTCCGGCCTGCGTCAGAAGCGCAATCAGGCGGCGAATCTGGTCCAGGTCAAATCCCGACAGAGCGACGTATTGCTTCAAGGAATCGATCGCTTTTTCCGTTCGCCCCAGAGAGAGATGGATGTCAGCCGCGAGCGGGTAAGCCGCCACATATTCCTCATCCAAGGCTTGCAGGTTGTTGAGCAGCTCGGATGCTTCCTCCAGACGTCCCAGGTGGAACGCCATCATCGCAGACCCGTAGATCACTTCAGGGGAATGATCGAGGAGGAGCGCCTGGCGGAACACTTGATAAGCCTGATCGAATTGACCGCTCTGCGCGAGCGCGCGCCCCTTGATCATCAAGAGAGACAGGCTCTCCTCTCCCGCCTGCTCCAGCACCTGCAGCGCTTTCCCGTCCTCGCCGATGCGGAAGTACAAATTGCCCAGCGCAGCCAGCAAGTCCTGGTTGTCCGGCTCTTTTTGACGGGCTTGCTCCAAATACTTGACGGCGACCTCGTCTAAGTCCTGCAGGGAGTACAGATCTGCGAGAAGCAAATCCAGCCGGATGCTTTCGTAGCCGGACTCCTTCAACTCGTACAGCAAATGCTGCGCCGTCTCAAAATCGCTGGAATCGAGAGCGATTTCCGCCAGCAGCATCTGGCATTCGCGGCGCAGCGACGGCTCCATCTGCAGATTTTTTTCCATGACATCCGCCAGCAGGCTGGACGCCTCCTCGAGATGTCCCAGACGGTACCAGACCTCTGCCAGGTACATCATCACTTCCGGCAAGTCCTTGCCGTGCTCCTGTACTTTTTGCAGAGCCGTCAGCCCAAGCTCCACTTCGTCGTTCTCGATGCGTTTGACTGCCTCGTCTATGACATAAAGCCATTTTTTCGGCATAGCTTGCTCACCTCATATGTAAAGTTGCGCGGATGACACCACCCGATGAATAGCCACAAAAGACCGTCCGAGGACGGTCTTTTCTTACCTTACGATCATATACCATTATGCCCGCGTAAGCCAGCTCATTGTAATAACCGTGATAAGAATGCCTAAAACACTGAGCATGACGCTGTAGTTGGGTTTGGTAATATCGCTTGTGTTCGGTTTTCCATCGATCGGTACAATCGACGCCGTCGCGTTGGCGAGAGGCTCTTCTTGGGCAACGGGCGTCTGGGCCTCGACTACATAGGTGCCGTCGTCCGTTTGCATGGAGGAAGAGATCACCTGTACCTTCGGCGTGTTCATCGCCATGACTTCACCGTTAATCACCAAGGAGTTCGCTTCTTCTGTCGAACTGGTATTCACATACAGCGTGAACGTGAACAGCATCAGCAAAAGGACGGCAACGCTCGCGCTCATACGGCGCATTCGGGCTGTCACGCTAAAGATTTTCCGTCCAATCGGAATGGCCCATTTCTCTTCGGAGAGAATCCGTGCCATGACCGCGTCCACGATGGAGCGAGATGGCGTAACGGAATGATACTCTTCCTTGTCCATCTTCATCCATTCCCCGCTGTCCGACCATACTTCATAATCAGCGCGACAGGCAGAACAGGCTGCCATGTGGTTGTCTACACGACGTTTGGTAACTTCGGGCAACAGATTTTCGGCGTATTCAGGCAAAATTTCCTGAACTTCTTCACATCTCATCATCGATTCATCCCTTCAGCTTCATCCAAATGAGGGTCCAGGATGTAGGTTTCCAGCTGTCCTCTGATACTTTGCCGCGCTCGGAACAGCAATGATTTTACGGAGCTGACCGTCAGATCGAGAATGGTCGCGATCTCGGTGTAATCCATCTGTTCGTATTCCCGCAAAATCAGAGCCGAACGCTGTTTTTCCGGCAGACTGTGGATCGCCTGCCTGACCATAAGCTCGCGTTCATTGCGCAACAACACTTGTTCGGGCAAAGCCTTGGCGGATGCCACCGGTACTTGCAGCGTATCATCCAAATACACGTCCGAATGGCGGCTTTTGCGCAGCTCGCTGAGTACGGAGTTGCGGGCAATCGTATAGAGCCAGGTAGAAAAGGAAGCTTCTACATCTCGGAAAGAGTGAATGCTTTTATACGCCTTGTAAAACGTCTCCTGACAGATATCCTCTGCGATATGTTCCAAATGTGCCTGACGCAGTAAATGAGTGACAAAGGAGAGGATCTTTGTCTCATATCGACGAATCAGTTCAGCATAGCATTCCAGATTACCTTCTTTAATGTCTCGGATAAGCTGGGAATCGGTCATGATCAGGATTACCTCCTTGCGATTCCGATCCCCAGACGGCCTTTTGCATGATTAGACTGCTGGGGATGTAAAAAGTTGCGCTTGCCTACGATTCTTTTCTCGGTAGACTTCCGGAATCCTTCACGAAAAAACCCCCAAATCCGGGGTTATATGACATATGTGTAGGGCTTGGTGTCGAACAGACACCTTCCCCAGCCAACGGAAGAAGAGCAAAACCGCCTATCCCGATAGATCCATTTCCCATTCGACATAACAGATGTTGGAAAATGCCATTCGCTAAAATTGAGAATAGTGGAAACATCACACTTTGTCAACCAGTTTTCCTTTTTCAGGAAAATAATATCCGCATCGGCGCCCGGCAAAAGCGCGCCTTTTTTCGGATACAGGCCGACTGCCTTGGCCACGTTGGCCGAAGCGAGCCGGACCAGAAGACAAAGCAGCTCCTCATCCCCGTACCAGCTCCGGCGGATATCCAGCTGGACATCGTGCAGCGGAGCGATGTAGGGCAGGCTGCGGAACCAGTGGCGGTACATTTGCCGCATGGCTCGCTCCGTCCATTCTCTCTTGATTCGGAAGATGTGGTAATACGGATCTGCTTCCGCCAGATTGTGCCCTGCCGCAGAATCGGAGAGCACGGTGCGAATCTTCCAGTACCGGGTGGCTGCAAGCCAATTCTGCAGGAGACGCTCTCGCTCCTCCCTGGCCTGTGAACCGGGCAACACGTGTAAGTGAAGAATCGTTTTATTTGACGGATGTAACCCCGAAATCGTTTCCCAATTTATGCTGGAAATTTCTTCTGCAAATTTTGCCTTGATATGCAGGGCAGGGTAACTGTGTTTCATCCACTTGCCTGCCTCGCCCCCTTCCAGCTGCCTCGCGTCCAATCCCACGTGCCACACGTAATCGATGGGGCTGTTGAAGTGGGAGGTCTGCTGGTATTCGATCTGGGAGTGATTCATCCAGGTTTCAGCGTAAAAGGTATCGACAAGGCTTGTACAGCCCATTTTGATAAAGCCGCGAATGCCCGCAAGGTAGTCATTTCGTTCCCGCAGCCGATAGACCGGGGCATCGGGCACGGCCACAAAGCCTGGCAGCAAGTACATCCCTGCCGCATCCACCTCAACAGAGGGCTTCGCCTGCGAAAATTTGGGCAGGCTGTCTTTGGCGATGCGGGTAATCTTGCCGTCTGCGATCCATATATCAGCCTCTCTGACTTCAAATGGTGTCACAATCTTGCCTCCGCGAATGACCATTTCCTCTCTCACCGCTGCTCGTCCTCCTCCCGATCCCCACTTCTCGAGATGCCGATTTGTACGAGCATATGCGTGGACCAGGCAAAAAGTCCAAAAAAAATACCGTCGTTGATGTAAGCGCATTCAAACGACGGTAGCACGATTGTGCTTATATATTGGATAGGAGTGGAGAGAAACCATACTGTAGTTTTATAATAAACGGAATGTAAGCGCTTGTCAAATCATTTTAGTTAAAATTTGGAGATCGCATTCAAATTTTTTGGCTGATTTGTCCAATCCCCATGCGGCTTTCCCCAGCAAAAAACCCGCATGCACAGACGCGGGCCCTGCTTTCTATCCTTCTTGGCTGATTCGTTCCAAAAGCTCCGCGAATCCGGGAAAGGACACATTGATTGCTACCTCATTGGCGATCACGGTCTCCCCTGTTGCGCAAAGGCCGGCAATCGCCATTGCCATCCCGATTCGGTGATCGCCCAGACTGTCGATCGACGCGCCTGTCAATGCGGTTTCGCCCTCGATGATCATGCCATCGTCCGTCGGAGTGAGATGCGCCCCGAATCTGGACAGCTGGCTCACGACGGTGGCGATCCGGTCCGTTTCCTTGACCTTCAACTCCTCGGCGTCGCGGATGACCGTGCGGCCCTTCGCCTGTGTCGCCATCACGGCAATCACCGGTATCTCGTCAATCAGCCGGGGAATGATGTCTCCGGCGATTTCGATTCCGTGCAGCGGGGAATGCTTGACCAGCAAATCGGCAATCGGCTCTTCGTTCACCACGCGCTCGTTGAGCAGCTCCAGGTCGCCGCCCATGGCTTTGACCACATCGATGATGCCGGTTCGGCTCGGGTTGACCCCTACGTTTTCGATCAAAAGAGAGCTGCCTGACACGATCATCACGGCAGCAATCAGGAAGGCTGCGGACGAGATGTCCCCAGGCACCTGGATGGCTCGTCCACGCAGCGTCTGCCCGCCCTCGACAGAGACGGTCAAGCCGTCGCGCACGACCTGCACACCGAACGCTTGCAGCATACGCTCCGTATGATCGCGGGACAGATGCGGCTCCATCACGCTGGTGACCCCTTTCGCCTGCAAACCGGCGAGGAGAACCGCTGACTTGACTTGCGCGCTGGCAACGGGCGATGGGTAGGCGATGCCTTGCAGGTCTCCCCCGCGAATGGCCAGCGGCGTGAATTCCCCGTCTTTGCGGCCATCGATTTTCGCTCCCATCTGGCGGAGCGGTCCGATCACGCGGCGCATGGGCCGTTTGGCAATGGACTCATCTCCTTCCATGACGACATGGAACGGCTGTGTGGACATGATTCCGGCCATCAGGCGAATCGTCGTGCCGGAGTTGCCCACATCCAGCCTCTCCGACGGCTCCGTAAGGCCGAACCATCCTTTGCCGTGGACCGTAACCTTGTCCCCTGCCTGTTCGATTTCAATTCCCATGCGCCGAAAGCAGCTGATCGTGCTCAGGCAGTCGGCGCCCGGAAGGAATCCTTCGATCGTCGTCGTCCCTTCCGCCAGAGACCCGAACATGACGGCACGGTGTGAAATTGACTTGTCTCCCGGAACGCGAACGGTTCCTTGGATTGTTTTGGCTTGTCGTACGCGAAGCACTGTTCCACTCCCCTTATCTGTCAACAGTCATGCTGTGAAGCGTCTTCGTTGTAAAGTCGTTTTGCAGAACAAAACTACACCCGTCTGTATACATTGTAGTCGAAATAACGCAGCAGTTCTTCCCCTTTTTCCATTTCCGCCTGGGACTGAAACGTAATGCGCAGGGCCCCGTAAATGTCCTCGCGTGTCTCACGGATCTGCAGGTTGATGATGTTGATTTCTCTCGCACCGAGCAGCGTTGTGATTCTGCCGATTTCACCCGGGTGGTCCGGAATATCGACGTAGAGGTCATACAGCGGAGGCAAGGCCCCTGCCTTTCTCTCCGGCAAGCCGTCGCGGAAATCCCGCGCGCTTTGGAAAAACTGCTCGATCCGGTCCGCATCGCCCGCTTCCACCAGCTCCATCACAGCTTCCAGCGCTTTCGACCAGTCTTTGGCGATTTTCAAGAGCGGCTCCCGATTTTGCAGCAACACATCCCGCCACATCCGCGGATTGCTGGACGCGATGCGGGTAATGTCGCGGAAGCCGCCTGCTGCCAGCCGCGCATACCACGCATTGTCGCCGTCGTAGCCCGCCACGAGATTGACGAGGGCAGAGGCGATCACATGAGGAAAATGGCTGACGGCTCCCACGACCTGATCATGCGTCTGCGGATCCATCCGCACAACCTTCGCCCGCGTCAGCGACAGGACATCGACGAGGCGATTGACGAGATGCTCAGGCGTGCTGGCATCGGGGGTCAGCACGTAATAAGCGTTTTCCAGCAGCCGATCTGACGCTGCTTCTACTCCTGACTTATGGGAACCTGCCATCGGATGGCCCCCGATGAACGTCGCGTGGGGCGGTATCACTTTGACAGCTTCCTGAACGATCTTGGTCTTGGTGCTTCCCACATCCGTCACGATCACATCCGGCTGCAGCTTCAGCTCGGAGAGGCGCCGCAAAGTCGTGTAAATCTGTTCCACGGGCGCGGCCAAAAAGATGATGTCGGCTTCTCGCACCGCCGTCTGCAAGTCAGTCGTACCGGCGTGGATCACTCCCAGCGTCAAAGCCTTGTCCAGCTGATCCTGCCGCACATCGTAACCGACGATGCGGTTCGCCGGATCGCGCCGCAGGGACAAGGCGATCGACCCGCCGATGAGCCCGACTCCCAGCACCGCTATTGTGTTTTTTTTCATGCTGAATCTCGATCCTTCCTGGTTCGTGTAGACAAAAAATGCCGGGAGTGTCCCGGCATCCTCTTTATTTTTTTCATGCGCCTGTGACGATCTCTTTTAATGCAGAAAGAACCTTCTCATTTTGCTCCGGAGTCCCGATGGAAATCCGCTGGTACCCCGGATATCCGAGCGCGCCTCCCGAGCGAATGATGATGCCTTGGCCGAGCAGCTTCTTGAATACGGCATCCGAATCCTGCTTGAGGTTGACGAGGATGAAGTTCGTCTGGGACGGATAGTATTCCAGACCCCATTCTTCAAATGCGTCCGTGTACTGCTTCATGCCTTCGCGGTTGCGTTCGCGGCAGGCTTTCACGAAATCCCGGTCGTGGAGCGCCGCCCGGGCAGCTACCTGACCCAGCGTTCCTGTATTAAACGGCTCGCGCACATGCTCCAGCTGGGAGATGAGCTCTTCCGAAGCGATGCCGTACCCTACGCGCAAAGTCGCCAGCCCGTAAATTTTGGAGAAGGTACGCAGGATGATCAGGTTCGGGTAATCAGCCAGCATCGGAACGGTTTGCGGATATTCCGGATCTACAACGTACTCGTAATACGCTTCGTCCAGAACGACGAGGACGTTCTGCGGCACTTTTTTCAGGAACGCTTCCAGCTCCGTCGCGGTGACGATCGTACCGGACGGGTTGTTCGGATTACACACCCAAACGACACGAGTCTGCTCGTTGATCGCCGCTGCCATCGCTTCCAGATCGTGCACGCCATCTTTCAGAGACACTTCAATCAGCTCGGCCCCTTCGATGATCGCATTGGAGCGATACTGGGAAAACGTCGGCTTTGCCATTACGGTATTGGTACCCTCGCTCAAGTAAGCTCGGGAGATCATCTGCAGACTTTCATCCGATCCATTTCCAAAGATCAACTGGCCCGGTTTGACACCGAGAACCTCAGCCAAGTCCCAGCGCAAATTCAGGCTTGCACCGTCCGGATAGATCGCCAGACTGTCCAGATGGGCAGCAATCGCTTCCTTGGCTTTCGGCGAGGACCCGTATGGATTTTCGTTGGACGCCAGCTTGATTACTTCCGTCAAACCGTACTCTCTCTTGACGTCATCAATTGGTTTGCCGGGTTGATACACCGGTGCATTCAAAATGCGCTGCTTCGGTTGCATCCACGATTCACTCCAGTCACTTTTTTCTCATTATTGTAACGCACCCGTTAACTGATGTACAAACGTTTTTATTTTTTGGACAGCCTCTGCGGACTGCTCGGGATCTCTCAATTGCTCGGCGTGCCGTTCGATTTCCAGCACGATGGCACTGCCGACGATCACGCCATCCGCGTGCGGAGCGACTGCCTTTACCTGCTCCGGAGTGGAAATGCCGAAGCCGACTGCGGTCGGGATCTTCGTGCTCGCTTTGACTCTGCCGAGGAAGTCTGCGAGATCTTCGCGCAAGCTGGCACGAGCGCCTGTCACTCCGAGCGACGACACGCAGTAGAGGAAGCCTGTCGCCTGTTCCCCGATCGTCTGGATGCGCGACTCCGAAGTGGGTGCCACCAGCGAGATGACGTGAATGCCATATTTCTGGGCCGCCTCTACCGCAGGTCCGTTTTCCTCCATCGGCAAATCAGGAATGACGACGCCGTCCGCCCCGTATTTGGCGAGGTCTGCGAAAAAGCGCTCGATGCCGTACTGCAGCACCGGATTGACGTAGGTGAACAGCACGAGCGACGCTTCCATCCCCGATTCGCGCAGCCTTCCTACCAGCTCCAGGCCATCCTGGATGGAAACGCCGTTGGCCAGCGCCCGCTGTGAAGCGCGCTGAATGGTAGGGCCATCTGCCAGCGGGTCCGAGTACGGGATCCCCAGCTCAAGGATGTCCGCTCCCGCCTCCACCAGCGCATGGGCGAGCAGGTACGTCGCCTCCAGAGTCGGATCACCGACCGTGATGAATGGAATAAAGCGCTTGCGGGTGCGATCCGCAAACAAGCGGTCAATACGATTCAGAGTTGCCGTCATGACTGAACGCCCCCTTCGATTTGTTGTCCCAGGGCGTCCTGGATGGTCAGCACGTCCTTGTCGCCTCGTCCGGACAGGCAGATGACGAGAATCTCGTCTTTGGACATTTGCGGAGCGCGCTTTACCGCTTCCGCGATTGCATGGGCGCTCTCCAGCGCCGGGATGATGCCCTCTGTCCGGCAAAGAATTTGTACGGCCTCAAGCGCCTCCGCATCCGTGACAGCCGTATAGGTCACGCGGCCATTGTCCTTCAGGTAGGCATGCTCCGGACCGACTCCAGGGTAGTCCAGTCCGGCAGAGATCGAGTGCGCTTCCTGCACCTGTCCGTGCCCATCCTGCAGCAGATAGGTCAGGGATCCGTGAATGACGCCCGGCCTTCCGAGGGTCAGTGTGGCGGCATGCTTGTCTGTGTTCACGCCTTCACCTGCTGCTTCTACCCCGCGCAGCGCGACCGCCTCATCCTGAATGAACGGATAGAACATCCCGATCGAGTTGCTGCCGCCCCCTACGCAGGCGATGATTTCATCCGGCAGCCTGCCCAGCATCTTCAGGATTTGGGCGCGCGTCTCTTCTCCGATGATCTTCTGGAATTCACGCACCATGTATGGATAAGGATGCGGGCCTACAACGGACCCGATCACATAAAACGTCTCGTCTACGTGGGATACCCAGTAGCGGATGGCTTCATTGGTGGCGTCCTTCAACGTGCGGGAACCGGAGAGGGCTGGAATGACCTCTGCGCCGAGCAGCCGCATGCGGAAGACGTTCAACGATTGCCGGCGAATGTCTTCTGCTCCCATGAAAACCTGGCAGGAAAGCCCCAGCTTCGCTGCCACCGTCGCGCTGGCCACGCCGTGCTGTCCGGCACCCGTTTCCGCGATGATCGATTTTTTTCCCATCCGCTTGGCCAAGAGTCCCTGACCGAGGGCATTGTTCAACTTGTGCGCGCCGGTGTGGTTCAAGTCTTCCCGCTTGAGGTAGATGCGGGCGCCACCCAGCTCCTCCGTCAGGCGCTCGGCATAGGTGAGCGGGGTGGGGCGTCCGGCATACTCGCTCAACAGCAGATTCAATTCCGCACAGAAAGCTGTATCCTGCGTCGCTTCCGCAAATGCGGCCTCCAGCTCGGTCAGCGCATTCATCAGCGTCTCCGGTACGAACTTCCCTCCGTATGCTCCAAATCGTCCTTTTTCATCAGGCACGGTTCGTGTAGCTGTCGCTCTATCCAACATGCGCCCTCACCCTCTCCACCAATGTTTTTATTTTCTCCGCGTCTTTCTCTCCGTCTGTCTCCACCCCGCTCGATACATCGATCATCGCGGCCTGATAGCGCTGGACCAGCTCGTGGACATTGCCGGCGTTGATGCCGCCTGCAATGATGCACGCTTTGTCCCGGCACGCCTCCTGCAGCACGGCGATCTGCTCCCAGGAAAACCGTTTCCCCGTGCCGCCGGCCTGGCTCGGATCGTATGTGTCGAACAGAAAAGCGTCTACGGCAGCGGCATATCGGCCGATCACCACTGCCGCGTCTTCCTCTCCGCCTACCGCAAGAGCTTTCCAGACCGGCACCGAATACCGTTCTCTGACCTGCCGACAATACTCCGGCTCCTCTTGGCCGTGCAGCTGGATCACCGCGAGCGGAACTTGTCCGAGCACCTCATCCAACTCCGCCAGCGTCGGATTGACAAACACGCCGACGGCTGGCGGATGGCCAGGAACTGCGGCGAGCAGCGATCCCGCGGCAGCCGCTTCCACCTTGCGCTTGCTTGGAGCGAAGACAAAGCCGGCGTAATCCACCTCCAGCTCTGCAAGCAGTGCCAACGTTTCCGGACGTTTGATGCCACAAATCTTGACGCGGGTCACAGGCTCGCCCCCGACTTCGCCGCGTTCGCTTCGCCGACGAGGGAAATCACGGCCTGCGCCACATCGGCTTGCCGCATGAAATGCTCGCCTACCAGGACCGCTCTCGCTCCAGCCTTCCGCACATTTTCGATATCGGCCGGGAGCGTAATGCCGCTCTCGCTCACCACCGTGATGGAGTCAGGAATGTCCGCGATCACTTCATGCGTGACGGCGAGATCCGTTTGGAACGTATTCAGGTTGCGGTTGTTGATGCCGAGCAATGCGGGCGTGACCGCTTTCAGCACCTGCTCGGTCTCGCGGCGATCGTGCACTTCGACCAGGACGTCCATGCCGAGTTCATCAGCTGTCTGGTACAGGTGACGCAGCTGCTCGCCATCGAGAATCGCCGCGATCAGCAATATCGCATCTGCGCCTGCCGCCCGCGCTTCGACCACCTGCAGCTCGTCGATGAGGAAGTCCTTGCGCAGGAGCGGCCGCTCGGCTGCATCGTGAATCAGGCGCAAATAGGCGAGACTGCCCTGGAAAAAGGATTCATCCGTCAGCACGGACATACATTCGGCGCCAGCAGATTGATAGGCCTTTGCGATCGTGACAGGGTCAAAGTCCGGACGAATCAGCCCTTTGGACGGGGACGCTTTCTTCACTTCGGCGATGACGCTGACAGGCCGGACGCTCGTCTGCAGCGCCTGGCGAAATCCCCGCGGCGACTCCACCTCCGTCGCGGCCGCAAGCAGCGAAGGCATCGAGCTTTCGCTGCGCAAGCGGCCTACTTCTTCCCGCTTTTTCTCTACGATTTTACGAAGCATGAATCAACCCTCCTGCGATATGACGGATTTGCTCCAGCTTTTTCATGACCAGTCCGTCGTCGATCAATTCCGCCGCCCGGATGACACCCTTCTCCAGCGAGCTCACCTGATTCGCGAGGTACAGGATGGCTCCTGCGTTCAGCAGGACGATGTCGCGGGCCGCCCCGCGCTCGCCTGCGAAGACATCGTGGATGATCGCCGCATTTTCCACAGCGTCGCCCCCGCGCAGCGCTTCCTTGTCATGGCGGCGCAGGCCGAATTGCTCCGGTTCGATCTCGTAGGTCGTGATCTTTCCATCGCGCAGCTCGGCGATATGGCTGATTCCTGTCACGGTCAGCTCATCCAGGCCGTCCGCTCCTGCCACGACCAACGCTCGCTTGACATCGAGCTGACCCAGCACGGAAGCGACTGTCGTCAGCAGCTTGGCATCGTAGACCCCCATCAGCTGATGGCTGGCATTTGCCGGATTGGTCAGCGGGCCGAGCAGATTGAAGACGGTGCGCACGGCCAATTCCTTGCGCGGCCCGGCAGCGTGCTTCATCGCCTGATGGTACAGCGGTGCGAACAAGAAACACAAATTGGTGATGCGCAAGCAGTCTGCCGCAGCCTCCGGCGACAAATTGACGGGCACGCCCAGTGCTTCCAGCACGTCGGCGCTGCCGCTCTTGCTCGAAACGGCGCGATTGCCGTGCTTGGCGATGCGCACACCGTCGCTCGCTGCGACAATGGCGCTGGCGGTCGAAATGTTGAAGGTGTGCGCGCCGTCTCCGCCTGTTCCGCACGTATCGACCAGTCCCGGGATGTCGAGCGGGAATCGCGTGGCACGCGCTCTCATGGCACGGGCGAAGCCGATAATTTCCTGCACTTGCTCTCCCTTCAGACGCAGACTTGCCAGAAAGGCTCCGATCTGCGCCGGTGTAGCTATGCCGTCCATGATTTCACCCATCGCGCTCTCGGCGATTTCCGTATCGAGATGCTCTCCTCGCAAAATTTGCTCCAACGCCTTTGTCAGCATGTCAATTCCTCCTTGCGCGCGAACAGCTGCTCCGCCTTTTCCAACGCGGAAATCATTGCCGCCGCCTTGTTGATCGTCTCCTGGTATTCATTCGCAGGCACGGAATCGGCGACGATCCCCGCTCCGGCCTGCACATGCGCGTATCCATCCTGAAAGAACAGCGTCCGTATAGTGATGCAGCTGTCGAGCGAGCCGTCGAAGGAAATGTATCCGATCGCCCCTGCATAAAGATGGCGGGCATCCTGCTCCAGCTCGGCGATGATCTCCATCGCCCGCAGCTTGGGTGAGCCCGATACCGTCCCGGCCGGGAATGCGGACAGCAGCGCATCGAACGGATGGAGTCCGCCGCGGAGCTTGCCTGTGACGTGCGATACCATGTGCATGACATGGGAGTAATTTTCGATGACCAGCGCCTCCTCGACTTTCACGCTGCCGTAGGAGGATACCTTGCCGACATCATTGCGGCCGAGATCCAGCAGCATGTAATGTTCGGCTCGCTCCTTCTGGTCCGCCAAAAGGTTTGCAGCCAGCCGTTCGTCCTCCTCCGGGGTCGCTCCCCGCTTGCGAGTGCCTGCGATCGGGCGAATCTCCACTTTTTCATCCTCGACACGCACCAAAAGCTCCGGCGACGTGCCTACCACCGTCTCGCCTTCGTACTCGAGGTAGTACATGTACGGGGACGGATTCAAGGTGCGCAGCAGCCGATAGACGGCGAACGGATCGATATCGGTCTTCACGGAAAAGCGCTGGGAGAGAACCACTTGAAAAATATCGCCTGCCGCGATGTATTCTTTGGCCTGCTCGACCATTCGCTCGTACTGCTCGCGGGTCATGTTAGGCTCGACCGTGAGCGGCGCAGCCTGCTCGGCTGCTACCTGAATCCGGCTCTCTGCCACAAATGGCGCGGTCACTTTGGCAGCCAGCTCTTCCAGCCGTTCACAGACTTGCTCGTATTTTCGGGCAATGTCAGACGGCGTATCACCTGCTTCGACATGCAGATTGACGATCAGCTGGATTTCTTGCTTCAAGTGATCAAAAGCGATCATCTCGTCGACGAACAGAAAGCGCATGTCCGGTACTCGCAGAGGTTCATGGCGATGCGCCGGCAACTTTTCAAAATAGCGAAGCGTGTTGTACCCGAAAAATCCGACGGCTCCGCCGCTCAGACGGGGGAAACGGGGCAGCTTTGGACTTTTGTAGCGGTCTGCTTCTTCGCGCAGGAACGTGACCGGATTGCCTTTGAGCGTCGATCGCTCGCCGGTGCGGCGGATCACCGTGATGTCTTCGCCCTTGGCTTCGACGATCTGGAACGGGTTCGTGCCGATAAACGAAAACCGTGCCCATTTCGCCCCGCCTTCCACGCTTTCCAGCAGGAACGAATCGCTGGTGCGCAGCTTCTGGTACAGGCGTATCGGGGTTTCTTGGTCAGCCAGCAGTGTCATGCTCACAGGGAGTAAGGAATACGCAGCCGAAAGGGATTGAACCTCGGCCAGGGAAGGGAAATACATGAACTCTCATCTCCTTTTTCGGGGAAGAAAAAGACGGCGAACTGCCCGCACTTTTCCCTGCCCGCTGTTTAGAGCGAGAGGTAGGGGGAGATTGCGTATGTTTTTCATAAAAAAACCAGTGCGAGCACTGGAATGGGCGTAACGCTATACCCAGCCTGCTCTTCTCTCCTCAACCTAACTCATCTCAACTCTGCTCTACTTGCTCTGCTCTCAGCCGGTAATTCATCAAACCGAAAAACGAGACGCTTTCGTTTCACTTATCGTAAAAGAGAGCGCCCGGAATGTCAACTATCGATTTGTCAAATCAGGCCGGAGCTTGACTGCCTCCCGCAGGAACACGTGATGAATGTCTTTGGCCTTTTTCTCCGTATTGACGTGCATCATCACGCGCACACAGAGCGGCAAACCGCCCGGTACCGGGATTTCCCGCGCGCACATGAGCGGAACGTACTGCCAGGCGTCTCCCTCCAGCATACGGGCAGCCTGGGCTGGAAAAGTCGCGCTCAAGTCCTCTGTCGTCGTAATGATGATGCTGCCGATATCCTCTGGATCCACTTCATTGCGGCTGATCATTTCCTGCAGCAGCCATTTCGTCGAAGCAACGATTTCCTCGCGGATGTCCGCTTCTACCGTAATCGCTCCCCTGATTCCTCGCATTCCCATTACTTTGCCTCCACTTCTTCTCGCATTACCGTCAAGATGATTTCTTCATCGATATCTTTGACGACTTCCACCCGGCCGATTGCCCGCGGCAAAACAAGGGCGAGCTTGCCCCCGACCGTTTTTTTGTCCCGTTTCATCGCTTCGAGCACCGCTTCCGGCGTGAGCTCTCCCGGCCATGCCGTAGGCAGACGGTACAGACGCAGCACCCGTTCCGTGCGCTCGTATACGCCTTTTTCAGCGAGTCCGACCCGCTCCGCTACCCTGGCAGCCAGACACATCCCGATCGCGATCGCCTCGCCGTGGTTCAGCACAGAATAGGAGCTGAGCGCCTCAAAGGCATGCCCGAACGTGTGGCCCAGATTCAACAGCGCGCGCTGGCCTTGCTCGGTTTCGTCCTCGGAGACGATCGCCGCCTTGACCGCACAGCCTCGGTGGATGGCTTTCGCCAACCATTCAGAATCCAGCTCCCATAAACGGTCGGCATGCTCTTCCAGCCAGTCCACAAACGCTTCATCGGAAATCAAACCGTGCTTGATCACTTCCGCAAATCCTGCCGCCACTTCCCGCTTTGGCAATGTGCGCAGCGCAGACGTGTCATAGATGACGACGCGCGGCTGATGGAAGGCACCGATCAGATTTTTGCCCAGCGGGTGATTGATGGCGACCTTGCCGCCCACAGAGCTGTCGTGTGCCAAGAGCGTCGTCGGCAGTTGGACAAAGGAAATCCCCCGCATATAGGTAGCCGCCACGAAGCCGGCCAAATCGCCGACGACTCCGCCGCCCAAAGCCAGTACGGCTGACTTGCGGTCCAGTCCTGCCAAAATGGCTTCCGTCATGATGCGTTCGTACACCGCAAGGCTCTTGGACTTCTCTCCGGCCGCGATGACGCTTGCCGTCGTGCGATAGCCTGCTTCCGCCAATGCTGCGCGGAGCGGCTCCAAATAATTCGCCGCTACATGCTCGTCCGTCACGATCAAGTGCTGGCTCGCCCGTGAAATCGCTGCCTCCTGCAACAGCCGGGGGGCTTGCTGCAGGAGGCCTTCGCCAATGACGATCGGATAAGAGCGCTCTCCCAACACTACTGTCAACGTCTCGGGTTTCATCAGAATTTCTCCGTATAGGCCCGATACTCGCGGACGTTTGCCACCATATCATCCAGCGAGTCAGATGGGAATTTTTCGCACATGGCATTGGCGATTTCCCATGCCACGACCGCTTCTGCCACGACACTCGCGGCTGGTACGGCACAGCTGTCGGAGCGCTCGATGCTGGCCGAGAACGCCTCGCGGGAATCGATGTCGACGCTCATCAGCGGCTTGTACAAGGTCGGGATCGGCTTCATCACACCGCGCACGACAACCGGCATCCCTGTCGTCATGCCGCCTTCGAGACCGCCTGCGCGGTTGGTTTTGCGGCTGTAGCCAGTCTCTTCATTCCAGATGATCTCATCGTGCACCTGAGAGCCTTTCAAACCGGCCGCTTCAAAGCCGATGCCGATCTCCACCCCTTTGAACGCCTGGATGCTCAAGATCGCCTGAGCCAGTCGCCCATCCAGTTTGCGGTCCCACTGCACATGGGTTCCCAGGCCGGTCGGCACACCATCGACGATGACCTCCACCACTCCGCCGAGGGAGTCTCCGTCCTCCTTCGCTTTATCGATCGCTTCCATCATCCGTCGCTCCGCTTCCTTGTCCAGACAGCGGACCGGAGATTCCTCCGAGCGCTCAATCAGTTCATCCAGGCTCACGTGCTCTCTTTTTGCCGCCACGTCGTGAATTTGCAGGACTTGTCCCCCCACACGGATGCCAAACGCTGCGAGCAATTGACGGGCCACTGCGCCCACCGCTACGCGAATCGTCGTTTCACGCGCACTGGAACGTTCCAGAATATTGCGCATATCGCGTTGATGATATTTGATCGCACCGTTCAAATCCGCATGACCCGGACGGGGACGTGACACACGGCGTTTTTCTTCTGCTCCCTCGACTGGCTCCGCGCTCATGATTCCTTGCCAATGCGTCCAGTCTCTATTCTCCACGACCAATGTGATCGGCGCTCCGGTCGTATAGCCGTGACGTACCCCGGATAAGATTTTCACCTGGTCCTTTTCAATTTGCATTCTTCGGCCGCGGCCGTGTCCTTTTTGGCGGCGCGCCAGCTGCTCGTTGATCGCCTCGACGGAAATAGGGAGATTGCTCGGCACCCCTTCGATTATGGCCGTCAATTGCGGCCCGTGAGACTCTCCTGCTGTCAAGTAACGCATGTCTTGCTTCCTCCATCCTCCAGGCAGCCTTCTCCCCGACTTCCCTTTTGTCAAATGGGACGCTGTCCTTTATCACTTTTAAGCGCTATAATATCATACCTGCAACCCCGTGGAAATACCCAAGTCGCAATCTGCAGGATAAACTCGCCCTCGACAGGAAAAACGCCCCTCCGGATGGGAGAAGCGCTGCAGCGGGTCATGGTGCTGTTTAGAAATGGTCCACCATCAAAAAGGGATTGGAGCCCAGCGGCTGGCGGGAATGGTCCGCGCGCAGCAAATCGTGCAGCTGCTGTTTTTCCGTCCCCAGTATTTGTCCACACTCTTGCAGTGTGATGAGTCCCCGACGATACGCTTCAATGACCTTGTGCTTATCCATCTGATGCCCCCCAGATTATTCGTGTCGGTATTCCTAGTGTTGGGAAAAAAGGGCAGAGATATACAAGGCGTACAAGGCGGCTTGCGGAGTCATCCCATTTTTCGATAAAAGAATGTATCTTCTGTCTCCAGCTGATACTGCTGCGGCTGGAAAATTTGTTCGGTGCTGCCCACGAACAGCACGCCGCCCGGCCGCAGGGCGCGGCTGAATTTGTGATACAGCTCGTGCTTGGCCTCTTCGGTGAAGTAAATCATCACATTGCGGCAAATGATCAGATCGAACTGGGTGTCGAACGGATCGGCAAGCAGATTGTGCTTATTAAACGTGACCCGGTTTTTCACTTCGTCCGTAATCCGGTAACTGAGCGTATCCTTGACAAAATATTTGGCGACCAGATCTTTGGGACAATCCTGCAAGGAGCGGTCCGTATACACCCCCTGCTTCGCCTTTGCAAGCGCCCCTTCATCGATGTCTGACGCGAGCAGCGTCGCTTCGATTCGCTTTCTCAGCAGGATCAGGGAAAGCGTGTACGGCTCTTCTCCCGTCGAACAGGCAGCGCTCCAGCATTTTACCCGGGGCGACTGCTTGGCGAGACGCGGCAGGATTTTATTTTCGAGCACTTCCCATCTGCCCGGATTGCGGAAAAATTCCGATACGTTTATCGTCATGCGATCCAGAAACTCGTAAAAGAGCGTCTTGTCTTTGGAGATGGCATCAAAATACTGGGCAAACGAATCAAAGCCCCGTTTCACCCGCAAGGATGTCAATCTGCGCTTCATTTGTGCTTCTTTGTAGAGGGCCAGATCAATTCCAGTCATTTTTTTGACGCTTGCGATAAATTGAAGAAAGTCCCTATCTTCCACGATGTGCCCCCTTTGCCAGCTTAGCTTCTATTGCATTCGCCATTTTTCGCGAAAATCCTATAAAAAATATGGGTATTTTTGGCGAAAAAAAGAAAAAAGCCCCGAAATCGGGGCTTTTCAGAAAAGACCTGCTTAGATCCAGCGTTGGATGGTTTTTTCGAAGGAAAGAACTTCCTCAGCGGAGAACCACAGGCCAATTTCACGCTCAGCGCTCTCAGGGGAATCGGAACCGTGGATGATGTTCATGCCTACGGAAGTAGCAAAGTCGCCACGGATCGTTCCAGCAGCAGCGTCAACCGGGTTGGTTTTGCCCATCATCGCACGTGCGGTGGAGATGACGCTGTTGCCTTGCCATACCATCGCGAATACAGGAGCGGAAGTGATGAAGTCAACCAGCTCACCGAAGAAAGGACGCTCTTTGTGTTCGGCATAGTGTTGTTCCGCCAGCTCGCGGCTTACGACCATCAGTTTCGCGCCTACCAGTTGATAGCCTTTTTTCTCAAAACGGGAAACGATTTCCCCGATCAGGTTGCGCTGTACGCCATCAGGTTTCACCATAAGGAACGTTTTTTCCATTGTAAGTATGCCTCCATTAGAGCTATGTATTGGTGCATCATACACCAACGAAGATTTTATCAAAAGTAAAGGGGTCAAGCAACCGTCACACGGTTAAAAAACCATTAAAATTTGCGTTCAACAATAAAATCGGCAATCCCTGCCAAAGAAATCTTGGCCTCATTGTTCGGCAAATCTGCCAGAATCGCATGGGCCCGGGCGACGTATCTCTCCGCCAGCCTTTGGGAGAAGGCGATGCCCTCATCCGACCGGACCAGCTGGATCGCTTCATCCACATGGTCCCAGAACGTCTCCTCCGCTATCCACTTCTGGAAGCATTCACGCGCCCGCCCGAAGTGAGCGGTGTAGAACGCTGGCAGCGTAATGTTGCCGTGTGCCAGGTCGCTTCCTGACGGCTTGCCCAGCTGCTTTTCCGTCCCTGTGAAGTCGAGGATATCGTCCGTGATTTGAAACGCCATTCCGACGTTGTAGCCGTACCAGTACATCTTGCGGATCAGCTCTTCGCTCGCTCCGCTCGCCACTGCCCCCAGCTGACAGCTGATCGCGATCAGCAACGCCGTCTTCCGTTTGATGCGGCGCAAGTACGTGCGGAAATTTTGGTCCCAGTTGTTCAAATCTTTGACTTGCTCGATTTCGCCCTTGCATATTTCGACCACCGCATTGGACAAAATCTGGTGGAGCTTGGGGATCGGCAGTTGTGCGGCAATGGCCAGCGCGCGCGCAAAGATGTAATCCCCTGCGTACATCGCCACTTTATTGTCCCACTTCATCCGCACGGTGTCTTTTCCCCGGCGCTTGTCCGCGTCGTCAATCACGTCGTCGTGGACGAGCGAAGCCATGTGAATCAGCTCCAGCGGCACGGCCACATGCTTCAGCCGCTTGATGTCGTACTCTCCCCATTTCCCTCCGAGCAGCACGAAGACAGGGCGTATCCGCTTTCCACCTGCCTTGAGCAAGTGCGTCGAGGATTGATAGAGCTCCCGCATGTCTGTATCAATGGATTTTTCCAGTTCATCCTCGATGTACTGGACGTCCTTTTTCATCTTAAAGTAAATATCGACTAGGTTCATCCGTTCCACCTATCTCGTCAACGTAGTATTGGTCTGCCGTCCACCAGCCTGCCAAAGGTCGACGGTTGCCGGTGCCGGCAGAAGTCCCAGCTCCGCGGCGCATCGGTAGTAATACTCCAGTCCAATCCGCTGTACGTCGCCGAAATCGTGCTGCAAACCTTGAAAATAGCGGGTCCATTCTTCCCTGTCGCCCCCGTAATGGGATTGGACGTAGTCAATGAGCGGACCCGTGTCTTGCCTTGTCTTTTTTTTGCTCGCCAGAAAGGAAGCGTGCACTTCTGCCAAAAGTCCGCTGTGCTCGGCCAGCACTTCCTTGCGCACCGCCCAGACGGCGAACGTCATGGAATAGCCCGTGAACTGGTGCCACAGCTCTCCCAGGTCGTACACGTGAAGTCCTCTTCCCCCCCGCACAGCCTGGATCGCATCATCCCCGATCAACAGCGCCGCGTCTGCATCCCGCAGCATTTCCGCCAGGTTCGGTTCCTGTGTAACGAATGAAGTCTCGTAATCGTAAAACTTATGGAGAATGATCTTTAGCAGATTGACAGTGGTGGCCGACGTATTGGTCAGAGCAATCCGCGATCCGTTCAGCTGCTCGATCGGCTTTTTGCTGAATAAGAAAAGGGAGCCTACTTTCCCCTTGGCGCTGACGGACAGATCCGCAAGCGCCACATAACGGGAGGCATGCTCTGCACTGGGCAGGCACTTGCCGGATGAACTCGAGGCGGTCTTCAAAGCGCTCCTGATCGAAATAAAAGTAAACCGGGAGCACATTCGTATACAAGATCTGGCCGATTCGCAAGGACTTTTGCATGCTTTATTCCCCCCAACGCCGAAACAGCGTGTGTGGCATATCCAGTGCATCCAAAGCTTTTCCTACGACAAAATGGATGAGGTCATCCATCGTTTGCGGCTTTTGATAAAAGCCCGGCATCGCAGGCAAGATCTTGACTCCCAGGCGGCTCAGCTTCAGCATGTTTTCCAGGTGGATGGCATTGAGCGGCGTCTCGCGCGGAACGATGACCAGCCGCCGCCCTTCCTTGAGCATCACGTCCGCGACCCTCTCCAGCAGGTTGCCGGACGCGCCGTGGGCGATGCCGGACAACGTCCCCATGGAGCAGGGCACGATGATCATGCCGTCACACCGGTAGGAACCGCTGGCAGCCGGACAGTTGAAGTCGCGCAGCCCCCAGTCATGCAGCTCTCCGGGAAGATTCTGCTGCAATTTTTCCTGAAGCAAGGCTTGCCGATCATCCGTCTCCCACCCCAGCTCGTCGTGAAAAACCTGCCAGCCCGCCTCCGTAATGATGAGATGCACCGTGTGACCGGCGCGGAGCAGCTCCTGCACCAGTCGCACACCATAGATCGCACCGCTCGCTCCTGTGATGCCAACCGCCCATTTTTGCCGGCTCATGAGATCACCAGATCAATCATGGTAAAGGCAAACATGACGACGCTCAAGATCCCGTTCATGTTGAAAAAAGCGACGTCCAGCTTGGACAAGTCCGTCGGCTTGACCAGGCTGTGCTCATAAATGAGGATGGCGCCGGAGATCAATACCCCGACAAGGAACCAGATCGACAGGTCCGCCACGGCATATAAAGACACGAGACCAATAAACGTCAGGAGGTGGCAAATCCGCGCCACTCTCAAGGCATTGGCGATCCCAAAGCGGCTCGGCAACGAGAATAGGCCTTCTTCTCTGTCAAATTCGCTGTCCTGGCAAGCGTAGATGATGTCAAAGCCAGCGGTCCAAAACAGGACGGACGCAAACAGCAGCAGCCCGACACCGTCCACTTGCCCAGTCGTAGCCACCCATCCCCCCAGCGGACCAAAGCCGATGGCAACACCAAGCACAAAGTGGCACAACCACGTAAAGCGTTTGGTGTAAGAGTACAAAACCAGAACGAGTACAGCTAGCGGCAAAAGCTTCACAGCCAGATCATTCAATTGGAACGCGGCAATGAAAAGTACAGCAAATGAGACGGCGATGAACGCGACGACTTCCGCAATGGAAATCAAGCCGGATGGAATCGCCCGATTCGCTGTCCGCGGGTTTTTCGCATCAATGAAACGGTCAATGACCCGGTTAAGCGACATGGCTGCGCTGCGCGCCCCTACCATGGCGACCGTGACCCAAAAAATTTCCATCCAGGTGGGCCAGGTTTTTTCTATTACAATATTGCCCAAAACAGCGCCCATAAACGCAAAGGGCAGGGCAAAAAGGGAGTGCTCGAATTTAATCATTTCCAAAATAATTTTCAATTTACGAAGACTCATGCAATACACTTCCTATCACTGAAAAATGCCTGGAACAACCCGCCCTGTTCTGGTTGCTTGCGCGCTGTCAAACAGGCAAGCGGCCGACTTCAGGCGTTATGGCTTGACGCCCAAGTGCAGGGCTGCTACACCGCCCATGAACAGCTTGACCTGTACGGGATCCAGTCCCGCCGCTTGGAACATGCGGGCCAGCTCTCGGCTGTCCGGGAAGTTGGTCAGCGATGCAGGCAGCCACGCGTACTGTTCGTATTTGTTTACCGTCCACTTCGCAATGAGCGGCAATATGTTGTAGAAGTAAAAGTAAAAGAGCTTGCGATACACCATATTCGGCGGCTTGGACACTTCCAGCGACACGACTTTTCCGCCTGGCTTCACGACCCGCGTCATTTCATTGAGTACGGTCTGGATGTCCGGCACATTGCGCAAGGCAAAGCCGATTGTCGCAAAATCAAAGGTGTTGTCCTCGTAAGGAAGCCGCATCGCGTCCCCATTCACCAGCTTGACGATATCCCCCACGCCTTTTTGCGCGATCTTGTACGCTCCCACATCAAGCATGTTTTGGCTGAAGTCGAGTCCGATGACGCTCCCCTGCTTGCCTATTGCCTGAGCGAGCGCGATGGTCCAATCAGCCGTTCCGCAAGCGACGTCGAGCGCTTTTTGCCCGGGCTGGATGTTCATCTGCTTCATCGTGTAGTTTCTCCAGGCGACATGGCTCCCGAAGCTGATGACATTGTTCATCTTGTCGTATTCTTCCGCGATGCTTTCAAACACGGAATGAACGTATTCCGCCTTCTCATTCATTTGAGTGTGGTTCACTTGGACTACATCTCCTCAATAACCCGTTTCAGACGATTGATCCGATTGGCGTAACGGGCCGTCATCGTTGCCAGCATGTTGCGCGTCTCGACCGGATGCAGCGTGCGTGCCATCTGCTCGCACAAGCCGATCATCTCCAATGCCATCTGCTCAATCCCGGACATGACCTGTGCAATCGTCGTCCCCGGATTTAGCAGCAAAAAACGGGCAAAACCAAAGGGAACCTGTTCTTGCCATTTCAACTGCTCCCATTCTCCGATCACACTCTCTACTTTTGCCGTCTCCTTCATGAGGTTTGTCCAAAAACGGCGCTTCTCATCGGAATCGGCGTACGCCTCTACGACCGCTACATACAGCCCGGTGTCAATCGTATTGCGCAGGTCCCAGTATTCTTCAGCCGATGGGAGTCCGCCGTCCTTGCCCGCAAGATACAGCTTCATTTTCGCCTCGTTCACGCACTGTACCGCTCCGGACAACACTTGAATCGCTTGAATTTCACCTGTTTCAGCCAGGAGAGCGTAGTAACGGGCGCTGTAAAAATCGCCCGCCAATACAGTCAATTGCCGATGACGCTCGTCGTCTACGGTCCGTTCATAATCGTTTTTCACGTACTCATGAATGTCCAAGCCCAATTGGACAAGCCCTGTCGCCGTGCAGAATGTCACGGAACGTTCCTTGGTCATCCCCTGTCCCTGCAAAAACAGGTACAAGAGGGCCAAACGATTCTCCGCCATGGAAGGAACGTCCACATAATGTTCTACAAAGGAATGGGTACTGCGTTTGTAGATCTGTTCGATGATCAATCGAACTACTTCTAGGTATGGGGTAAGTTCTGTGCTCATGCGTCCTCCTCCACAAGCTGTGCACAACCTGGTGAAATCTGCCTGTTCCGTAAACGGTCGTTCTCGTTGTAATACCCGGTCAAATGGCCGTCTTTATTATCATACCATACTTCTATCATCTGGGACTAATTCTCTCGTAAAAATACGGATCGATTCGGATCGGGAACGTTTGCTTCACATAGCTTTTCACATCGGTCAGCTGATCGGGTGCTTTCTCAAAAGCAGGCTGATTCGCGCTGCCCGCCTCGATGGCGACCAAGAGCCTCGACACTCTGGGTGCATCCGTTTCCTCCAGCAAGCGGAAGTATATATGCCTGACGTTGTCTGTCAGCGTAAACAATTCGTGTGTCAAGCTGTAAAAATCCCGATAAACGCGCGACAGCTCCACCTTCGCTGCTGGTTTCACTACTGCATCGACATATATCGACGGGTTCTCCCATTTTATACGTTTTATATTATAGTGTGTCTCCACCGAAGTAAACAAATCCACTACATTTTGCTCGCTCAGGTGGATCGGACGGGACACTTGAAAGGTGGGCACATCGCTCCGTTTCCAGCCCGCGTTCGGGACGAGTGACAGCATTAAAGCCAAAAAGGCAGACATAGCGATGGCCGCAAAGAGTCTTCGTGGCATAGACATCCCTCCTCTATCCCATTGTACAAATAAAAAAAGCAGGCTATGCCTGCTTTTGCACAAAAGGCCGATTCCTATTCAGTCGTGTCGATGGTCCCGTGCTGCGAGTAGATGACGGCTTTGCCACGCACTTTGATCGCCGAAGTATGCTCGGTAAACTGAAAGATCATGACTTCGCCCTTATCAAGCTTTTCCGTATGATGAAAGCGGGTATCCAAGCCTCGGGTCAGTCCGATGACATGAACCCCGTTTTCTTTCGCCTTCACGACAATATAATCCTGGTTGTACGAGGATGGTTGACTCACTTTTTTTCCTCCTTGCCAAAGCGTTATGTGCCATTGACTACTATGATGTCCGGTCAGCCTGCAATCTGTTCATGATTTTTTCCACATAGCGCTGTGTTTCCTGCGGCAGTTGGCTATATTTTTCCTCTAACTCCTCGTCACTGTCGATGCCCAGACGGCTCACCCGTCCAGGTCCGGCATTGTACGCGGCCAGCGCCACCTTTACATTGCCATCGTAGCGGTCCAGAAGACTCTTCAAATACTTGGTGCCCCCGGCCAGATTCTCATCCGGATTGTACACATTGCGTACATTCATGGCCCGCGCCGTTTGATCCATGAGCTGCATCAGCCCTTTGGCTCCCGCCTGTGAAACGGCAGAAGGGTTAAAGTTGGACTCAGCGCGCACGACTTCGCGAACGAGAGCGTTGTCCACGCCATAGGTCTGCGCCGTGCGTTCGATTTTTTCCAGCAGGGCTGAGGCAGGCAGCGAAGCTCGTCCACCGGCAGCGATGCTCGCTTCAGCAGAATGGCCTGCGCCGGAAGCCGTGCTTCCCTGCGAATACTTCCACTCCGGCGAACCATCCAGGTCGGCGATAATCTCCTCGGCAGCAATGACTCGCTGCCCCCCTGCGAGCTGCGCCTGCAACACGTCCGAAAACAGGCCCTCATCGGTGCCGGGAAGAGCAGTCTGCGCTGTACTGGCACCGTAGGACTGCGATAGCTGGTTCACATACGGCTGTAGCGTTACAGGTACATTCATGGCTACTAACAACCTTTCCTCGCTTGTTTCTCTTTTCTTATTATAGTGAAGAAAGAACCGGAAGCCAACCGTGAAATTGGAATCATTTTGAAATCCACAGAAAACGCGGCTGGCCGAGAATCAGGCGCAGCCTTGGATCAAAAAAAGAAGCCTGATCCATCAGGCTTCCTGTCTACGATGCAAATGGTCGGAATGCAGGGATTCGAACCCTGGACCTCACCCACCCCAAGGGTGCGCGCTACCGGGCTGCGCCACATCCCGACGTACATCCGTACTATACAATAATTTACCTGTAACGTCAATATTTTTTCGGTTTTTGCTTGCTTTTCGTTGTTTTTTATGCCATCAGCGAATCAGGCTGAACACTTCTGCGCGAGCGGCAGCATCTGTCGCGAACAGCCCGCGAACCGCCGATGTCACCGTTTTGGAGCCTGGCTTCTTCACGCCGCGCATCGTCATGCACATGTGCTCCGCTTCCACGACGACTACCACCCCGTGCGGGTCCAATTTGCGCACGATCGCATCGGCAACGGTGGAGGTGATGCGTTCCTGCAATTGCGGACGACGCGCTACCGACTCGACTGCCCGCGCCAGCTTGCTCAGGCCGACTACCCGTCCGCCGCGCGGTATGTAGGCCACATGCGCTTTCCCAAAGAACGGCACAAGATGGTGTTCGCACATGGAGTAGAACGGAATGTCTTTGACCAGAACCATCTCCTCGTGCTGCTCGCTGAAGATCGTGTCAAAATAGGCTTCCTCGTCTATGTGCATGCCTTCGAATACTTCAGCGTACATTTTCGCTACACGCTTCGGGGTATCCAGCAATCCTTCACGATCCGGGTCCTCTCCTACTGCCTCCAGGATCATGCGAACTGCCTTCTGTATTTTATCTAAATCGACGTTCATGCATGGTACCTCCTACTCTTTCGCTCTCTGTTTACGGTGGTTAGGATATGGACAAACAAGTTCATCTTACCATATTGACATAAAAAAAACAAAAAGATCTGACAAGCTAATGGGTATGTAAACTGTTTTTCAGGCAGAAAAAAACCCACATTGAGGAATGTGGATTTTTTTATGTAAGTGTTTCGAAAGCCATAAGTAACGATTACTTGATGGAGTCTTTGAGTTGTTTACCTGGTTTAAACGCAGGTACTTTGCTGGAAGCGATCTCGATTTCTTCACCCGTTTGTGGGTTACGACCTTTGCGAGCCGCACGCTCACGAACTTCGAAGTTACCAAAGCCGATCAGTTGGACTTTGTCACCGGTTTTCAATGCTTCCGCAATCGCGTCGAGTACCGCGTCAACTGCTTTTGTCGCATCTTTCTTGGTGAGTTCAGTGGTATCCGCCACTTTTGCAATCAGTTCTGTTTTGTTCATTCTTGTTCACCTCCCCTCAAAGAACAGCAAGTCCTCGTTACTATTTGTCTTAACCGAAACGATCCGTTTTATACACGATTGGTTGTTTTTACCGTTCTGACAAGCTTATAGTAATACACCGATTTCGTAAATTCAAGCCCCTCCTGTCGAAATAAAGCGAAATACAAGAAAAAAAGGCATCCCGTCATACCGGGTGCCCTATTTGGCTTTTTCATTTCTAGTACTTTTTTCCTGATTCTCAGAGTATGATCGCGATCAGTCCGCCCGAGCCTTCGTTGATAATCCGTCCCAGCGTTTCCTGCAATTTGTAGCGCGCATTGTCCGGCATCATGGTGATTTTTGCCTGGATGCCTTCCCGCACGATGGAGTGGAGGGAGCGGCCAAAGATATCGGAATTCCAGATCGAGAGCGGGTCTTTGTCAAAGTCCTGCAAGAGATAGCGGACGAGCTCTTCACTTTGCTTCTCTGTGCCGATGATCGGTGCGAATTCCGATTCGACATCGACCCGGATCATGTGAATGGACGGCGCTGTCGCCTTGAGGCGGACACCGAAGCGTGGGCCCTGGCGGATCAGTTCAGGTTCGTCCAAGGTCATCTCATGCAGCGACGGAGCCGCGATCCCGTAGCCCGTACTGCGAACCATATGCAAGGCTTCGGCCACCTGGTCATACTCCCGCTTGGCGTGGGCAAACTCCTGCATGATCTTCAGCAAGTGATCCTTGCCGTTGATTTCGACGCCGACGATCTCCATCAGGATGCGATCGTACAGCTCATCCGGCGCATACAGGTCGATTTCCGCGATCCCTTGGCCCATGTGCATGCCTGCCAGCGATGCGCGCTCCACGAAGTCGTAATCATTGAAAAAGCCGACGACACGGTCCACATCGCGTAACCGGCGAATGTCCTGCACGGTCTCACGTACGGCTTCTTCGTAGTTCTGACGGAGCCAGTGGCCGCTCTCCAGCACCATGACCCAGCTCGGCAGATTGACGTTCACTTCATGGACAGGGAACTCGAACAGCACCTCTCTCATGAGCAGCAGGATTTCTTGCTCTGTCATGTGATCCACAGACAGGGCCACCACCGGAACATCGTATTTCTCCTGCAGCTGCAGGCGCAGGTTTTGCGCCTCATCCGATCGAGGCCGCGTGGAGTTGACGACGATGACGAACGGCTTGCCCACTTCCTTCAGCTCATTGACGACCCGTTCCTCCGCGTCAATGTATCCTACCCTCGGAATCTCCGCGATGCTGCCGTCCGTGGTGACGACGATCCCGATGGTCGAGTGCTCCTGAATGACTTTGCGCGTCCCCACCTCTGCCGCTTCTTCGAAAGGGACCGGCTCCTCGTACCAGGGGGTATTGACCATGCGCGGTCCATTGTCGTCTTCAAATCCTTTCGCACCTTGTACCGTATAGCCGACGCAGTCAACGAGGCGGACGTTGATGCTGAGCCCTTCGGTTACATGTACATTGACGGCCTGGTTCGGAACAAATTTTGGCTCTGTCGTCATGATCGTACGGCCAGAAGCACTTTGCGGCAATTCATCCGTGGCACGGATTCGCTCTGCTTCTGATTGGATATTCGGGATGACGACCTGCTCCATAAACCGCTTGATAAAGGTCGATTTTCCCGTACGTACAGGCCCTACCACTCCCAGGTAGATATCTCCGCCCGTCCGTTCGGCAATGTCTTTAAAGATGTCGACTCGTTCCACCATCGATGACCTCCTTCTATTTGTCTATTTTTACACTATGACCGATTTTCCGAATTATCCCTGACCGCCAGCATTTTCCCGGGAATCTCGTACTAGTTTAGTGGACAGTACAAATATATGTGAGGATGGGAGAGCTAGAACAAAAAAAACGACTCTGCGACGAGTCGTTTTTTTTGTTCTACAGCTCCAGCAGCCGCGGTTCTCCATCCACCATTTCATACGGAAAGGATTTGACCGGAACGAACATGGATTCGCGGGCAAACACATAGCGCGGGTCTGTTTTTTTCGGTACGGCCGCCTTCGTATCCCGCAGCAGCGCAGCGATATCCGCCGCGTAATCGATGCCCACCTCTCCCTGTGCATTCATCACAAGCGGCAGCAGCGAATGGCCCAGCGTCGACGGCACCTGCCACGTCTTCACGCCGATTTTCTCGTGGTCGATGCTGTAATAGCCGCTTCCCAGGTCTTCTTTCACTGGGAGCTTGTTGTAGAAATTGCGATACCGGTTGACGGCTGCCTGTACGTCGGCGACGATGCTGACCGCGCTCAGGTTGAGCAGTTTGACTGCCGGCTTGGTCTCCACATCAATCAGCACGTACTTGTAGATGCCGCCCTTTTCAAAGGAATTCCCCGGAGCGTCCGGCAAATACTTCGGCCTCATTTTCAGGAAATCGATTTCGTATTTCTCGAAAATCGGCGTGTCCATCGGCTTGGTCACGATCGGCAGGACCGCCGTATCCTGCTGGAACTGTTCGATTGCCTTCTGCGTCGCCTCCAGGTAGAACGCGCTCGGCACCTGATTTTCCGCGCGCCGCTCATCCGGATACATACAGCCGGACAGCAGGGCAAAGAGTAGGGTCAAGCTCGGCAGCAGCTTGACCGACTTACGCCATGAATGCCACATTGTACAAGTACACCTCTTACTCTAATCTTCGTCTTCCTTGCGTTGTCTCTCCAGCGCGGCAGAAACGACTGACTTCAAGCGGCTTTCCGGGATTCGCAGCGTACAGTCTTTCTCCGTTGCTTTTGCCTGGCAGCCGAGACGGATCCCGTCCGCCAAATCCTTTTCCGGCATTTTCCGGCGTTCCAAAGCACTGGGGGCTGACAATTCCCCCTCTTCCAGCACCACCCGGCACATCAGACAGGAGGCGTGTCCGCCACAGCGCTGCGGAATGACCACGCGGGCGGCCGCCGCCGCACTGACGATCGTCTGTCCGGCCCGCGCCTTGATCCTTTTTCCACTCGGCAAGAACGTTATTTTTCCCATCATACCAATCTCCTGTCAATACGGCCGGTGAGCGAGCTTTACGTCTCCTGTGCGGACGATCTGAATCTGGCAACCGAGCCGGTAGCCGTCTGCACGCTCTGCCTTGCGCAGTCGGCGTTTTTCTTCCGGGGTCGCTTCATTCAGGCAATCCGCGCCTTCCAGGACGAGGGTACGGCATTGGGCGCATACTCCCCGCTGACAAGCGTGCCCCCAGACCACTTTGTGTTTTTTGGCGATGGCGACGACCGTCTGGTTCAGCTCAACGGGCAATTCGTGGCTTCCGGCACGCGTCACGAGCGTTAACTGAAACATGCATTCCTCTCCCTACACAAAAATAACGATCAGGATCATGACAAATATGGCCAACAGCATCAGAAAGGCGAGCGTCTTCACGAGAAAACGCAGCAGTCGATTGGACATTTTCCTGGCGAACACCATCATCAGGTTGCAGACGAACATCAGCCCCATCGCCACAAAGGAAATGTTCATCTTGGTCATAGGATCGATATACATCTGGAAATCCAGCATCCTTTGCATTTTTTGCTTCATTATACCATACTTCTCCATTGTCCGTCTGGGGGTTGCGAACCTCCCTCTGGACATTCGCATAGACTATCGTGATGAATTCGCCCATAGGAGGGATGGCAATTGAGCAACAAACTGAGCGGCAGCCGGAAATGGCGCAATCCCTACGCCCCTATCCTCAGTAAAAAACTGAGTGAGCAAGCGACCGACGTATCGCTGGCCGTCACCCCGAAAAAAGTGGTGCCAGCCGTGGACCTGCGCACGTCGGTATCCAAGATGCGCAATAATATCAAAGGCATCAGCAGCACGATCCGCCAGGTAGAAGAGACGATGGATTCGTTGTACGGCGCCATGGAAATTTTTGAGAACCTGGGGAAAAGCCCGGCGGAAAAAGCAGAGACGGTCGCCGCCACCGAGAAGCCCGCTTCCAAGCGCAAAGGCGTATCGGAAGCATCCCGGCTGGCCGAAGAATCGGCCGAGCCGGAAGCCGCGACGAACAGCAACCCGCTCGGCAATATCGACATCGGCCAGCTGCTGGGATTGCTGCAATCCCCTCTCGTGCAGAGCCTGCTGACGCAAACGATCGGCAGCAGCAATTCGAAGCAACGAAAAAAAGAGGGATGAGATCCCTCTTTTTTTCTTGGTTCTGTAGGTCAGCCATGTCCCTGTAGAGCCATGATTGTTCCTAGTGTTACTGTATGACGGTTTTCCCATCAGGTAACGGGCATAATCGCCCATTTCTCCTACTTCAGGAGCTTTGTCAGAGAAGACATGTCATGGATGTTGATTTCCTGATTGTAAAACATCTCGATGATCTTGTTTTCCTTCTCCGCCGTCAGTTGTTTTCCGCTGAGCGCGGCAAGCGTTTTGATAATTTGACGCAGCTTTTCTTCGTCCTCGAAATCGCTTTTCTTGACTTGGCTCGCCAGGGAACGCAGCTTTGATTCATCGATTTTGTCCGTCCCTTTGCCTTTCAAGCGATCCAGAAAACCGCCAGAGAATGGATTGCTCATGAATGGATCTCCTCCTGCAACCTATGTTTACACCCTATGGTATGTGCAGGAGCCTAAATGTGTGAGGCATGCGCCTACGCATGATCCGGATCCAAATATTCCATTTCGTAGGTTTTCAGCCGTCCCATGAGCTGCTCGACACCTTGCCGCGGATCTTGGCCCTCAAACAGAATGCCGTACAGGACGTGCGTGATGGGCATTTCCACATGCTCGCGCCTGGCGATCACATTGGCGGCTCGCGTCGTGCGCACTCCTTCCACGACCATTCCAATCTCATCCAGAACTTCGTCAAGAGACTTCCCCTGGCCGAGCAAATAACCGGCGCGCCAGTTGCGGCTGTGCTTGCTGGTGCAGGTCGCTACGAGATCGCCGATTCCCGCCAGACCCGAAAACGTCAGCGGCATGGCCCCGAGTTTGAGGCCCAGCCGCGTAATTTCAGCGAGGCCGCGGGTCAGCAAGGCAGCCTTGGCATTGTCTCCGAACCCGAGGCCGTCCGACAGGCCCGCGCCGAGCGCAATGATATTTTTCAATGCTCCCGCGATCTCCGCTCCGACCAGATCCGGGTTGGTGTAGACGCGGAAGTTTCTGTTCATCAGGAGATCCTGCGCGCGCAGCATGCTGTCTTCGGACTCCGAAGCCACGACGACTGTAGTCGGCTGCCGCTGCACCACTTCCTCCGCATGGCTGGGGCCGGACAGCACTGCCAGTCTGGAAGCAATGGACGGGGGCAATTCTTCGTGAATGACCTCAGACATCCGTTTGAGAGTTTCCAGCTCAAAGCCTTTTACGGCGTGAATGAGCAGAATATCCTCCTGCAGAAGCGGCGCAAGGTCACGGCACACCTGCCGCATCGCATGCGAAGGGACAGCCAGGAGCACGACCGGCTTTCCTTCGACCGCTTCGCGCAGATCGGCAGTCACGACGATCTGGTCGGAGAGCGTCGCTTCCGGCAAGTATTTTTGGTTCCTATGCGTAGTATTGATCGCTTCTGCCTGCTTGGGATCGCGCACCCAGATGGTGACTTGATGACCGTTATCCGCCAGAACGGAAGCGAGTGCAGTCCCCCAGCTGCCTGCACCGATTACGGCAACATTTTGAATCAATCGATCTCCTCCCCTTTTCCGGCCAATGCCTGAATCACTGTGCGCCATCCAGGCTAGCCCAGTTTGCGGTTTGACTTGTCACTCAGCTTTCTCTCGGTTCCTGCGAGAAGATTTCGGATATTATTATAATGCCGCACGTAAGCAAAGACTGCGAGAATCAAGCTCGTCCAGAAAAAAGCGATGGGCTTGTCGAGCATGTAGATCACAATCGGCAATACGGTAACGAGCGCGAGCGATCCCAGCGACACGTAACGGGTCACGGCGATCACGATCACGGCCACCACCGCCCCGATGAGAAACGCTGCGGGAGAGAAGCCCAACGCGACTCCCAGTGTTGTCGCGATGCCTTTTCCCCCGCGGAATCCGAAGAAGATCGGCCAGTTGTGGCCCGCGATGGCAAACAGGCCCGACACGGCGTAGGCCGTAGGATCTCCCGTAATCAAGTGAGTGATGCCCATCGCGGCCAGCCCTTTCAAAGCGTCCAAGATCAGAACGGCAATTCCCGGCCCTTTCCCCAGCACGCGCAGCGTGTTCGTGGCACCTGCATTGCCGCTCCCGTGGGAACGAATGTCTATTCCCGCCACCTTTTTGGCGATGAGATAGCTAAAGCTGATGGAACCAATCAGATAGCTGAGCACCCAGGATAATAGCACCATGAGGGTTTCCTCCCCCTACGTTTTTTTCCTCGTCCAAATACGTACTGGCGTGCCCTCGAAAACGAATGCCTCGCGTATTTTGTTTTCTATGTATCTTTCATAGGAAAAATGCATAAGTTCCGGATCGTTGACAAACAGAATAAACGTCGGCGGTTTGACCGTCGCCTGTGTCGCATAGTTGATCTTGAGGCGTTTCCCTCTGTCCGACGGGGGAGGAGTGCGAATCGTCGCATCCGTCACCAGATCGTTCAGCACCGAGGTCGGCACTCGCATCGTCTGCGCCTGCGCGATTTCATTGACTTTTGGCAGGATCGTATGCACGCGCTGCCTAGACTTGGCGGATACGTACAGGATCGGCGCGTAATCGAGATATTTGAACTCTTCGCGGATCAGCTCCGTGAACCGCTGCATCGTCTTGTCGTCCTTCTCGACCGCATCCCATTTGTTGACGACGATCATGATGCCTCGGCCCGCTTCGTGCGCATAGCCCGCGATCTTCTTGTCCTGCTCGATGATTCCCTCTTCGCCGTTGATGACGACGAGGACGACATCCGAGTCTTCGATGGCGCGCATCGCACGCATCACGCTGTATTTCTCCGTGCTCTCGTATACCTTGCCGCGCTTGCGCATCCCGGCCGTATCGATGAGGATGTAGCTCTGGCCATCCCGCTCGAACGGCGTGTCGATCGCGTCGCGGGTCGTTCCGGCGACATCGCTGACGATGACCCTCTCTTCTCCGAGAATGGCATTGGTCAGCGAAGACTTGCCCACATTCGGGCGCCCAATGATGGACACGCGGATGACATCTTCGCTGTATTCATCTTCGTTTTTCTCGGGAAAATGCTTCACCACTTCTTCGAGCATGTCCCCCAGACCCAGTCCGTGCGCTCCGGAAATCGGAAACGGCTCACCCAGTCCCAGGGAGTAAAAGCCGTAAATATCCGCGCGCATCTCCGGATTGTCCACTTTATTGACCGCGAGCACGACCGGTTTGCCTGTCCGGTTCAGCATGCGAGCCAGTTCCGTATCGGCATCGGTCACGCCTGTCCGGCTGTCTGCGATCATGATGATGACATCTGCCTCATCAATGGCCAGCTCCGCCTGGTAACGCATCTGCGTGAGAATTTCGTTCGTCTCGCCGAACTCGATTCCCCCCGTATCGATGACGTGAAAAGTATGGGTTAACCATTCTCCTTTTCCGTACAGACGGTCACGGGTCACTCCCGGCATATCTTCCACGATGGCGAGTCTCTCGCCGATCAGTCTGTTAAATATCGTGGACTTGCCCACGTTGGGTCTCCCCACTATGGCTACCACTGGCAATCCCATAATCAACAACACTCTCTCTCATGTACGATTTGAACGCACAGACGTTTACAGCCCAATGGCTATAAACTCTGCACACCTACCCAGCATTCCTTCCGCTCATCGCTGAAAAGGCTTCGGCAAAGGCTTTCTCACCTGCTCATCATACCATAGACTACTGATGCCGAACAACGATGAGGGTCTCCTCGCTCACTTCATGCACCATCGCGTCCAAAATTTTCTCCAAAGTGAACGCTGTCTGCTGCATTCTTTCCTTCGTGGGCTCCACGAAGATCGGCGCTCCGCCTGCGATGCTGTCCTTGGCCACGGTGATCACGGCCAAGATCTGACCGATCTGGCTGGTCATGGTCTACACCTCCTGCTTGGCTGTTTTCGACTTTTGCGGCATTCGGAACACACTCTCCAAAATCGGCACGGCTCCGATGACAGACAGCGCGCGGTCCTGATCCTTGACCTGCGGCAGCAGAAACACGCCCAGTCGCCCGGTATGGAGATCGCGCTTGACCAGCGGCGTAAGCGAGGGCTCGCCCGAATCCGTGAAAACACCCAGCTGTGTCGCGACATCGTGCAGGATCGCCTGGCGCTGGCCGGGATGCGAAATCGTGACCTTCGCATTCGCATCCTTGGGCACGAGAATGTACCCCCTCCCCTGCTCGCGAATGACGTTTTGCGAATCCTGCAGTCCCACATTCATGATGTAGATGTCGCCGACGTACAGATCTTTGCCTTCTACTCGTACAGGCGCAGGCACCACGTCGACAATCTGCTGCAGCGTTTTGCCGGACTTGAGCTTGGTGGAGATGGCCAAGGCGATCAGCCCCATGAGAAGCCCGCCCCACCACTGAAACAGAATCATCGCTGTCGTCGTCGCCAGAGACGTGAACATCACCAGGTAATTGCGTCCTTCAAAGACCATCGCAATGCCTTCGATATAGGGACCGCCCCGCGGAACCAGCTCCTGTTTGTCAATCTCGCTGAGCGTCGTTCGCTCCATGTTGCGGACGTCGCGAAATTGCTGGGCGGCCACGGTGAGAAAGGTGACGGCCGTGTAGTTTTCCTTGAGCAGAGCCGGAATCGCGAGCGCCCCTAATGCGGAGGCAATGACGCCGAGCGAGACGTGAATGATCTTCCCGTGAGGATAGGTCGGATACTGGCGGTAATCGGTCCGCAGCAAGCTGACCCTGCATAAAATCCCGAAGACAAATCCGAGCAGCAGCGGAAAAACGAATTCATTGGCCAGCAGTTGCTTGAACAAAGGGGCTTCACCACCTTCTCTGATCGGAGTGGGGGGACGCGGCTTTCCGCCATTTCACAAAGCGCATGGCGGTGAAGCGGACGACGCTGGCTATGCTCCATAGCGAGATGGTGCTCCACAGCAGATCCTGGGCGAAATCGTCCCCAAACCGACAGCTGCCGGAGAGCTTCCATTCAAACAGCGAATAGAGTGCATCCGCCAAAGGCAGGGAGAACATCACCTGAAACAGCTGGGCTCCCCCGTGCCGGCTGATCGCCAAAATCGACAGGATTCCGACGGCCGGGACGATCACCCGCTCGTCCCAGAACAGCAGGATGGGATCGGAAAAAAAAAGCCAGCGCAGCCAAAACAGCAGGACGGCCGTCGCACAGGCCCCGACCAAATACAGTCTGCGCCGCGGCTGGTGCAGTCTCGCGTAGAGGCAAGCGCTGTAGATGAGCGGGAGCACAGTGCCGCTGAGGCTGACTTCGATCGGTGCAAAATACAGCTTCCAACTGACAAAGGTGCAGAGCAGAAAGGAACAAATAACCGCGAGCATGCGCTTCGGCGCAATCCCCAATTCTTGCAGCTGTGCATCCATGCTCCCCATCCATGCCAGACACAGCAGGCTCCACTGGGAGAGGATGGCAATGGTTCCCTCGTTCATGTTCATCTCCTCAAAAAGTGGTGGTCTCCCCAAAGTATGCCTCAAGTCCCACCGTTTCATGAGTCGATGCTGTATCCATTCACATCCTCTGCGCCCACTCCTCCAGCGCAATGCCCCGCAGGCGCGCTCTTTCGGCGGTGCTTCCGGTGATGAGCAGCGGCTGTCCGCCCAGCATGCGGAGCCGCTCGACCCCCAGTGCCGTCATGGCCACGCGCAGCTGATGATGCCAGGCGTCCACCGCAGCCAGACATTCCTCCATGGTTCGCGTCTGCACGAGTCTGAGGATGGAGCCGGCAATCCCGGCTGCCGAGGCTCCCAGCGCGACGGCTTTGGCCACATCCAGACCGTGCCGGATTCCGCCAGTCGCCACGAGACTGATTCCCTTCCCTGCGGCCAATGAAGCTTCCAGCAGGCTTTCAACGGTGCTCATTCCCCAATCCTCGAACATGTGAAGGGGCTCGTCCCGGCGCATGTTCTCGACCTTCGCAAAGTTCGTTCCCCCGCTGCCGCCGACGTCAATGACCGAGATGCCTGCCTGGATCAACGCTCGAACGGAGCTTCTGGTCATCCCAAAGCCGACTTCCTTCACCATCACCGGCACCGCCACGCTCTTCCCGATCGCCTGGATGCGCTCGAGGTACCCGCGAAAATCCCGGTCCCCTTCCGGCATCAAGAGCTCCTGCATGACGTTCAGATGAATTTGCAGGGCATCGGCTTCGAGCATTTCCACAGCAGCTCTCGCCTCTGCCTCTGTCGCCTCGGCTCCGATGTTGGCAAACACGATGCCGCGGGGGTTCTCCTCCCGCACCACAGCGTAGCTGTCCCGTACGCTCGGGTCCTTCAAGGCGGCCATCTGGGACCCGACCGCCATCGCCAGCCCTCGCTCCCGCGCTATGATGGCGAGTTTTCGGTTGATCTCTGTTGTCGCCTCGGCTCCGCCTGTCATGGCGTTGATCAGGATCGGCGACGCCAGGCGAAAGGGCCCGAGATCGCTCTGGATGCAAGTACCCGCATACGCGATGCCGGGCACGCTGTTCGGCAGAAAACTCACATCGTCAAAGGCATTGCCTTCGGATCGGTTTGTGGAAAGAGCATGTTGAATATGCTCTAGCTTGCGCAACGAACGGTCCAAGCGGTTTCCTCCTTCCCCACGCAGCATAGTGGCATGTATCCGATAAAAAAAGGGATACGCCCGTCGCGTATCCCCCTCTCCTTTGTGTGAAGCTTACTTGAACTTGTCTTTCAGGTCAGCGAACAGTTCGCCCAGCGTCACACCCATCGGCTGGTTGTTCTCTTGCTGAAATTGCTGCTGCTCTTTTTTGCTGGCGCGCTCGGCCTGATCTACGCGGTCTTCCTCGACTGCGCGAATGCTCAGGCTGATGCGTTGCTCCTGCGGCACCACATCGAGAATTTTCACTTGCACTTCCTGGCCTTCTTTGAGCACTTCGCCCGGCGTGTTCACGCGGCGATTGGCGATCTGGGAAATGTGCACCAAGCCTTCAATGCCTGGAGCCACTTCTACGAATGCCCCGAAGGAAACCAGGCGTTTGACCGTACCGGTCACGATGGAGCCGACTTTGAACTCTTCCGCCACCTTCGCCCAGGGACCTGCTTGCGTTTCTTTGATGCTCAACCCGATTCGCTCGTTCTCTTTGTCCACCTTGAGGACTTTTACAGTGACCTTGTCGCCCTCTTTTACGACGTCGGACGGTTTTTCGACGCGGTTCCAGGCCAGCTCGGAGACGTGCACCAGTCCGTCAACACCGCCGATATCGACGAATACGCCGAAGTCCGTCATGCGTTGTACGGTCCCTTCCAGCACTTGGCCTGGTTGGATTTTCTCGAGAACGCTTTGTTTTTGTTGCTTGGCTTCGTCTTCCAGCACCGCTTTGTGGGAAAGGATGACTTTGTTCTTTTCTTTATCCATTTCCACTACTTTAAGCGTCAACGACTTGCCCTTGTAATCGGAGAAGTCCTCTACGAAGTGACGCTCCACCATGGAAGCCGGGATGAAGCCGCGCACACCTACATCCACTACCAGTCCGCCCTTCACCACTTCCTTGACGGTTGCTTCGATGATTTCGCCTGCTTGCATTTTTTGTTCCAGGGCAGCCCAGGAAGACTCCATCGCGACCGCTTTCTTGGACACGACCAGTTCTTCCTTTTCATCTTTCAGCTTGATGACCTTTACCTCAAAGATGTCGCCAACAGCCACTACGTCGGATACTTTTTCAACATGCAGAGGAGAAAGTTCACTGATTGGAATAAGTCCATCGTATTTGTAGCCAACATCCACTAACGCTTGTTTGTCCTCTACTTTCGTGACGGTCGCTTTTACGATATCCCCCACGGATACGGTAGCGGCATCTGTAAGACTTACGTTCGTTTCTTCCATCATCCAAAAGACCTCCTTGAAATACCATCCAGTCCCTGACCATCTATGTAGACGTTACGAATCCACCACGTTACAAGAAGCGGGAGCATGTATATTTTTAACTGCCGCCATAAGGCTAGCAGTTCCTACCGATAAAGCCAGTATGTTCCAGCAGAATTAGTATTCTACCCTTTGGTAATTCTATACCGCCTGCTTAGGAACGATGCTGATCGCGCAGCTTGCGGATGTGCTGCATGATCAGATCGCTCGTCTGTTTCATCGTATCGGCGCTCGACTTGGCCTCACGCAGCTGGGTGAGATCGATCGGTTCGCCGTAAACGATCTTGATGGGACGAAACATCCTGTAAGGTCCGATGATAGCGACGGGAATCACTTGCGCTTGCGATTTGAGTGCAAACATCGCCGTACCCGGCATTCCCTCGCCGACTTCTCCTGTCCTGCTGCGCGTACCTTCGGGGAAGATTCCTAAGATTTTCCCATCTTCCAACAATTTCAAAGTCGCTCGAATGGCGGCCCGATCGCCGGCTCCCCGTTTCACCGGGAAAGCACCGAACTTCCTGATCAGGAAACCGATCACCGGGATGCGGAAAAGCTCTTCCTTGGCCATGAAGTTGACCATGCGCTCGATTCCCGACCCGAGCAGGGGCGGATCCCACAGCGAAATGTGGTTGGCGCAGAGAATGACTGGGCCTTCCTTAGGTATATGTTCACGCCCGATCACTTGCCATCGGTAGACAAGCGAAAAAATAATCCGAAAAAAGCCTCGAAATGTACGATAGTAGCTCACTGGGTTGACTCTCCCATTCGCTCGCAAATTTGCAGGATTTTTTCCACGACCTGATCGATGGTCATCCCTGTCGTGTCTACCAGCACGGCATCGTCCGCCTGACGCAGCGGGGCTACTTCCCTGTTCATATCGCGAAAGTCCCGCTCTTCGATTTCCTTTTCCAGATCAGCCAGCTGTGCCGGGCTGCCCTTTGCGAGCAATTCTTTCCATCTTCGTTCTGCTCGCTCCCGGATGGAAGCGGTCAGAAAAATTTTGACCTCGGCATCCGGCAGCACATGCGTGCCGATGTCTCTGCCATCCATGACGACGTTGCCCTGCTTTGCCAAATTTCTCTGCAGCACCAGCATCTGTTCACGAACGGCACCGTAGCTGGCCACGATGGATGCGTACTGACTCACTTCAGGCGTACGGATCCAGTCGGTGATATCGGTGTCATTCCAGTACACATGCTGCTGTCCAGACCTGCGAACCAAGCGGATTTCGTTGTTTTGCAACAGTTCGGAAACAGCGGCTTCGTCGTCGATCGGGAGCTGATGATGATGCACAGCCCAAGCCAGCGCCCGATACATGGAACCGGTATCGATGTACACGTATTCCAGCCTGCTTGCAACTTTCCCCGCGACCGTGCTTTTTCCTGCTCCCGCTGGTCCATCAATGGCAATGTTCATTTACATCCTCACCTGCTATGTACAGTAGTTCTGAAAGGGAATAGAAACAAGAAAAGCTTCTGTCGAAGCCCCTGCAAATCCGTGTCTGTTTCTATGTTATCTATAATAGTACCATAGTGTGGAAGCATGCGCAAACCCTCAACGGAAGCGCGGAACTCCCTCCAGGCGCTCTGTCTCAACGAAGAGCAGCCGCACCGGCATATACTGGATGAGAATTTCCCCGACGGCAAGCCCAAGCGCGCAAACTACAATTCCGATCATGATGCCTTTTTCCACCCGTCCTGCGAAACGTCGAAAACGGTCGTTGTACTGGCCTGTCATCGGTGTCCCTTCCTTCCGCTTCCGTTGTTATTCAACCACGCCCTTTTTGCGAAGCTCCAGCTGTCTTTCGTAGCAGGCACGCACGACCTTCACCCTGTCCTGCTCGCTGATTTGGACAAATTTGCCGGAGACCCACTGGTGCAGCCCCTGTTTTTCGGCAGCCTTTTGCCGTACCACTTCCATGACCGCATAGGCGTGTTGCACCTGCCCTGATTTGCTCGGCATGGCGATCCAGACGTGCAAGGAATCCTTAGGCTGGATCCGGTATGACTCGTCACAAGTGAAGGACAGACCGCCGCCGCTGATGTCCACCGTTCTGGCCACAAAATGGTAGCTTCGGATGGGGTCGTCCAGCTTGATCGCAATGTCCAGCGAGGAATCGATGCGCAAATAGTTGCGGCGCTGTGTCCGCTGGATGTCTTCCTTGGGCGGCAATTGCAAAAAAAGCATCGGGATGTGCTCACTCTGTCTGCCGATGATCGAGGACTGAAACTCGTAGCGCGAGCCATCTTCTCCTTTGTACCATACCTCGCACGCTTCGCCTGCTCCGAACAGGCCTGTCCGACCCGTAGCCTCGCTGGTCGGCAGTTCGATCGAAGCGATATCGTCTTTCAAGTCCACAACACGGCTCTTGAATGTCGACATCCTTGCATCTTCAAAGGAACCCGTAAAAATAAGCCTGATGGTTTGTCCTATTCGTGGTAGCAGCATGTGGAAACGTTCCCCCTTTTCCCTTCTCACGCTTCCATTATATACCGCGGCCTTCCCGTACGGCAAATAGGGAAAGCCTTTGCATCGACAGGCTTCCCCACCTTTTTTTGTCGAGATCACCGCTCTGCCTGGTCGCCTTGGCCCGTATCCATTTTTACGATTTCTTCCTCGTCCCCGTTCAGGGCGTTGATGTAGATCATGTAGGAACTGCCCTTGAAGCTGCCGGCCATTTCCCATACCAGCACTTCTTTCCCGTCGTTTTTCCCTTCGATCAGGGCCAGGCGCTCACTAGTCACCTTGACGCTCGGATTCACTTTTTTTCGGGCCTGTTCCTTGGTGAGACGCGGCTTGGACAGGATGCGTCGCTTGTGGTTGAACAAGTATTCGGTAGAGTTGAAAGCAGTGACTTCTCCGTTATCGAGCGCGACCTCCACGCTGATCGAATCCGGGTAGATGCGGACGCCGTCCTGCTCCGGCACGAATGTGTACACCGCGCTGCGCTCATAGCTGTCCGTCTCTGCCACTACCATATTGGCGAAGCCGTGCTGCTTCAGAAACTTGCGGCCGTGCTCTTCGGCCTGGTTCATGTCGAGCTTTTCTTCCCCCACCTGGCGTTCGTGCATCATCCAGGCGACCTTTCCACCGCGCTTGGTGACATCCAGATTGATCGCCTGCTTCTTGGCCGGCAAGGTGACGCGTACGCTGTAGGCGGAATATTCCTGGCCCTTTCCATTTTCGTCCACCTCCACCTGGGCGCCTTTTGCCGCGTCTCCCAGGAAGTCAAGGGCAATTTTATGAGCGTCTTCCTTGGTGATGGCCTTGCCGTCGATTCCTTTGATCCGCTGCTGCTTCTTTTCGTCCAGGCTTTGAATCCCGACACCCCAATCGAGGTCCGGATATTCCTGCACCTTCTTCTCGATCGTATGGAATCCGTCGATGATGGTATTGTCCGATTTCTTGTCGTCGGAAGCGAGTGCCGTCTCCACATCCATCCAGCGCAGCTGCTTGTCGATCACATTGGACTGCACCTCGCGCAGCTCATTTTGGATGTCCGCCGCATGCTTGTGCAAGCTCTTCAGCGTTCCGTACTCCTTCTCGCTCAGGGGCTCCTTGTCCAGATCGCGCACAGCCACCCGGTAGGAAAAATCGGCGACGCGGGACAGCATTTCTTCGGTCTTGTTAAACGGCATGAGGGTGAGCGGCAATTGCCCCACGTCTGCCTGAGCCGCATAAGCGAGGCGCCACACATTCGTCAGTGTCGGGGTCATCTGGCGGCGCGAATTGACCACCAGCGCTTTTCCCAATTCGTCGTGCAGCTTGTCCACATGGTAGGTCAGCTCGTGAAACGCCCGTTGATAAGAGTTTTCCGCTTTGATCAGGACCGAGTTTTTTTCGTTGTGCTCCTGATACCCCCACATCCCTGCTCCTACCAGTGCGACCAGCGCTACGGGCAACAGGACCCGTGCAGCCACTCCGTAAACCATTCGTCGTCCTCCTCCTTTCGGCAGTCAACGCGCTACCGGCAAAAAATATGTTTCCCAATCTTTTTGACCTGAGGCCTGCTCCAGATCCATTTGGAAGTGGCTGTGGCCGGATTAAAGTAGTAAGTACACCCTCCGGAAGGGTCCAGCCCATTCAGCGCGCTTTTCACCGCTTTGCGCGCACTCTCGTTTGGCTCCAGCCAGATTTGCCCGTCAGCGACAGCCGTAAACGCCCGCGGTTCAAAGATGACGGCGGACGGTGTATCCGGAAACGAAGGGCTCTTGACCCGATTGAGAATCACAGCCGCGATCGCCACCTGACCTTCGTACGGCTCTCCCCTCGCTTCGCCATAGACCGCATTGGCCATGAGCTTCAAATCATTTGCAGAGATTCGAGCGGGGTGAAAGCTCTGATTGCCCGTGGCCTTGGACTTGCCGTTCGCTGGAGCAGACATTTCGGCTCCGGCCGCAGCGGCGCTTCCTTTTCCCGCCCCGATCACCTCGTACCCCGCAAATCCTGTCGCTGCCAGCATCACTAGAACCCCTACGATCCAGATTGTTCGCACGGCCGAATCCTCCTTGGCATGAACTGAAATCTTTGCATAGTGTTAGTGGAGAAAGTATGGATTATGCATCTGATTGTGGGGGAGCCTATCAGAAAACTTGGCTCCGCATGCCTTTGCAGAGTCGCGGCGTTCAAGGGGCAAATGTACGAAAAAAACCGATGCAATCCGCACCGGCCCTTCCTGCTCGTATTCGATTACGATTCGTTGATGCTGAAGTGTTTGTCGTTGTCGCACAAACATTGCCTGAAGCCCGTTTCTACCTGCCCTCCCGGTTCCCGACGACCGCGCAGGGTAAACTTTTCTCCGCAAACATTGCAGCGAATGGTCACTTTTGCTCGTTGGTTTTTCGACACGTCCCGTCTCCTCCTCGCATCTATTGTGGACGGGAAGAGAGCTTTTTAGAACCATAATCATGGGCCCGCTGCACCTTTTTCAAGCCTTGCCACCAAAGGACCAGCATGAACGGCACGATGACCACGATCCAGTTTTGCACCCACCAAAAAATCGCGTTGTACAGCGCATGCAAGCCAATCGGCAAGACAACGGACAGCCATAGCCAGATTCTCTCTTTGCGCGCCCCGCGGGAAAACTTCGCCAGCCCCAAATAATAGCCCATCCAAACGGCGAACAGGGCATGGCTGGAAACGGGCAGCAACGCACGCCAAAGGGCGATGTCCAACCCATTGAGAATCAGGTAAAACAGATTTTCCAACGTGGCAAACCCGAGAGAAACCGCCACGGCATAAACGATTCCATCATACGGTTCATCAAATTCTACGTGTTTGTACGCCGTAAAATAGATAACCATCCATTTGAAAAACTCTTCCACAAAGGCGGACTGGAAAATTTCCGCGGCAATGCCGTCCCGAAAGCCCCATTCATTCTGCATGATGTACTGGAGCACCATGGTCGGGATCACGAGCAGCACTCCAGAGATAAATGACCGGATCACCATGGAAATCGGCTCCGGCTCCAGACTGTCACGCAGGTAAAAATAACTCAAGATGGCAATGCCGGGGGCCACTGCCGCTCCGATCATAGCAATCATCTGTGTATTGCTCCTTTACACAAGGCTGATCTTCATCGTACCATGAATACTGGTTGATGAAAACCCGCCACAGGAGAGAGATCATGTTGAAAAAAATATTGGTGCTAAATACAGGCGGTACCATCGCCATGTCGGTGGACGCCTCAGAAGGCGTAAAACCGCTGGATGATCAGGCCGTCAACAAAATCGTTCCCTTTCTTGAGCGCTATGCCGACATCACGATGCAAAACTTCCTCAATCTGCCTAGCCCCCACGTGACGCCTGCCATCATGAACCATTTGCGCCAGCGCATCGAGGAAGAGCTGGCCGCTTTCCCTTACGTGGGAGTGGTCATCACGCACGGAACGGACACGCTGGAGGAGACCGCCTACTTTCTGGACTTGACACTATCGCTGAACGTCCCCGTAGTCGTCACCGGCGCCATGCGGAGCAGCAACGAGCTGGGGGCGGACGGTCCGGTCAATTTGATTGCCGCCGTCCGGACGGCGGCAGACCCTGACAGCGTGAACAAAGGGGTTCTCGTCGTCTTCAACGACGAAATCCACGCAGCGTGCCACGTGACGAAGACGCATACGAGCAACGTCGCCACGTTCCAATCGCCCCAGTATGGCCCGATCGGCACCATCGGCAAAAAACACCTGCATTACCATCTCGCTCCCCTGACGCGCGAACACTACAGCATCTCGCACGCAGACGCCAATGTGCCGCTGATCAAGGCGGTCGCCGGCATGGATCCGGCGTGGCTGCAATTTTTGCTGGAGCAGCCGATCGACGGCTTGGTCATCGAAGCCTTTGGGCTGGGGAACCTCCCGCCGGCGATTCTCCCGACCTTGAAACAGCTTTTGGCCAAAGGCGTGCCGATCGTCCTGGTCTCCCGCTGCTACAACGGCCAAGTGCAAGACATCTACGATTACGAAGGCGGCGGCCGCCAGCTGAAAGAGCTCGGGATCATTTTCTCCAACGGCCTGAACGGACAAAAAGCGCGCCTGAAGCTGATGGTGACCTTGCAGCAGACGCGCGACTTCAAGCAGCTGCAACAGCTGTTCGATCAGTAACCGCCCTGCTCATACGACAGAAAAACCCCTCCTGCGAGTTGGAGGGGTTAGTTGTTCCTGTATGCGAGGATGGAAGGGAAGCGATCATACCCAACCGCGGAAGCGAGAGGCTTCTGCCATCTTGCGGGCACCCACCATGTAGGCGGACAGTCGCATGTCAACGCGGCGAGTCTGGGACAGGGAGTACACATTCTCAAAAGAACGTACCATCACTTGCTCCAGTTTTTCTTCGACTTCTTCTTCCGTCCAGTAGTAGCCTTGGTTGTTTTGTACCCATTCAAAGTAGGATACGGTCACACCGCCGGCACTGGCCAGTACGTCCGGAACAAGCAAAGTGCCGCGTTCCGTCAAGATTTTTGTCGCTTCCAGCGTGGTTGGACCATTCGCTGCTTCCACCACGATTTGCGCTTTGATATGGTGAGCATTGGCTGCAGTAATTTGGTTTTCAATCGCTGCAGGCACCAGTATATCACAATCCAGCTCGAACAGTTCTTTGTTCGTGATCGAGTTGTTGAAGAGCTTGGTAACCGTACCGAACGAATCGCGACGGTCGAGGAGGTAATCAATATCCAGGCCGTTCGGATCGTGCAGGGCGCCATATGCGTCAGAGATCCCCACTACTTTGGCACCTGCATCGTGCATGATCTTCGCCAGGTAGCTGCCTGCATTCCCAAAGCCCTGGATGACGACGCGAGCGCCTTTCACGTCAATGTTGCGGCGTTTGGCTGCCTCGCGGATGCAGATCGTTACCCCTTTTGCCGTTGCTGTTTCACGGCCGTGCGAACCCCCGAGCGCGATCGGTTTGCCCGTAATGAAGCCAGGGGAGTCAAACTCACGAATGCGGCTGTATTCATCCATCATCCAAGCCATGATCTGAGAGTTCGTAAAGACGTCCGGAGCCGGAATATCTTTGGTTGGACCAACAAGTTGGCTGATTGCGCGCACATAACCGCGGCTCAGCCGCTCCAATTCACGGAAAGACATTTCACGCGGGTCACATATGATACCGCCTTTCCCGCCACCGTACGGCAGATCGACGATACCTGCTTTGAGGCTCATCCAGATAGAAAGTGCTTTTACTTCATCCTCTGTAACTTCCGGGTGGAAACGAATGCCCCCCTTGGTCGGACCCACTGCATCGTTGTGCTGTGCGCGATAGCCGGTAAACAACTTTACTTCGCCGTTATCCATACGAACGGGAATGCGCACGGTCAAAACGCGTAGCGGCTCCTTCAAGAGTTCATACATCGATTCTTGGTAACCTAGTTTCTCCAGTGCTTCCTTGATCACCGCTTGAGTGGATTGAAGCAAGTTCATGCTCTCTTGCTTTTCTTTTCCTTGGGTGCTTTCGGTTACCACGTCTTGATTACCCATTACTTACCACCTCAAAAATGTTATCGGTAAACGCAGCCTTTAGTATACATGTTTGTCTCTAGTATGAGAAGCTATAAGAAACCTTTTTTTCCAACTCGTAAGCGTTTTCTTCGTTTCTGCAGCATATTCATCCAAGATTCGCGATAGGAGCCGCACTTTTCACCTCTTCACATGCGTTCGTTTCATTACCAGTCCACAGAAAGGGCGACTGAGGCGCGGATGCTAATTTTGGAAGTTTATTCATCGGCGTGTTTTTAGGAAATAACCGGTTCATGAAAAAATTGCAGACAACAGCAACAGCACCTAGCAATTGACTAGGTGCTGTTTTTATCTTCCCAGACATTTTGGTGTTACTGAAAATGCCTGCATATTTCTTTCACTGCATCGTCTGCCACGACAACTTTGCCGTACTCCTCGAGCACGTAAATCGTTGTCGGCGTCGCTTCCCCGTACTCAGAGAGGATCGCAATCAGTTTGTGGTAGCGCTCTTGATCCAATTCCACTTCCTCCAGCACCAGGTGATACTTTCCCTGGTAGAAGTAAGCGGATCCTCCATTGGTCAACAGAGCATTTATGCGGTGAGCAGCTTCGACCATATGCTCAAAATCACGGAAGGCGTAGATGATGAGGTCGCTCTCTTCCAACGTGACCTCGAGCTCATACACTTCTTCGTCCTCGAAATCCTCTTCTTCTTTTCCTTCCTTAGAGCCGATTTTGCCGCGAGTTACGATCACGACCATACCCTGAGCTGGCAAGGCGAACACTTCAACGGCAACAGGCCCTGACACTTCGAAACCCAATTCATGATACGCCTGTTCCATCATGTCGTTGAACAGTTCATGTACTTTAGGAATGTCACGCCACATGTCTTCTTTCTCTATCCCGCGCTCTGACAGGTCGTCAAACGTTAAAAAGATTCGTATTTTATCTTGACCAAGGCGTTCAACACGCATGACTGTCCCTCCTCGCCATCCAGTCGTACTACAAAATATGATTGTAAGCCTGTAAGAGTTCTCCGCATTTTCCGACGAATACCTGCTGTGCATTCATCCATTTTTTTATACACAAAGGAAAAACCGAGGCAGTCCTATCATATCACATTTGTCAGCTGGAACATAGCCACGAGGCACCGCGTGCGTTCGAATACGCGCAGCCGCGTGTGCTGTCGATTAGGGAGAGTAAAAAGCAAAGTTTGTTGCCGCTTGTCAATTTTTGCGCTTTCCCAGGAAAACTGTGCGCCTGTCTGCCGAGCCATAGACGATCGCCTCCACCTCACGAACCGTTCTTTCCCCATCATATTGAGCCGTGCTAGTTCGGGTTCCTGGACGCCTATTCAACGAAAAAACGCCGATTACCGGCGTTCTGCAAGCGTTTGATCCTGATCGCGCAATCGTTTTTGGATCCAGATGGCTGCCTGCGCCCCGTCGCCCATCGCACTCGCCACTTGCTGCGAGTGCTCGACGATATCGCCGACGGCCCATACATTGGGATGATCTGTCTCCATTGTCCGCGGATTGGTCAAGACGTGGCCCTTTTCATTGAAGCGGACGGAAAAAGAACGCAGCAGCCCGGTCTGCGGTTTGGCCCCGGGAAAGGACAGAAATGCCCGCGTCACGTCCAGCTGCTCTCCGGAGGCAAGAAGCAGGCCTTGCAGTTTTCCCTTGGCATGCAGCAGCTGCTCCACACTGTCCTCAACCAGCTCCAGCGCCTGTGGCAGACCCCCGATCACGGCGGTATTCTGGTCGACGGTTTCATACCCATCGCAATCCGGGCAGAGGTAAATCGATGCCCCCAGACATTCGCCGATTCCGGGAATCGCAGGAAACGGATCGTGTATGCCCGTCGCCATGACCAGCGTCCGGCCGTGCAGCGGCGCCGTTCCCGTCCGCGTATGGACGAAGATTCCTGTCCCGCCACCGCACTCCAGCCTGACGACTTCCTCCCACTATAAAGTAATATTTTCTCCCGTTTTCTCACTCATACTTAGTTTTTCAACTTTGACACTTTGAAGCTCTTGGAGGAAGATTGAAAAAGATGAAAATATTTCTGTAAGGGCTGTGGCGGGAATAGAGCCTGTATTAACCAGTTTCCAGACTGTGGATAAAAAGGTATGATCGCACAGTGGATCTCCACATCCGCCCTCGGGGTTTACCCTCCCATGTCACGCTGGGTCTATGCCCTTACATTCCTTCGTTCTACCTCTCAAGGGGTGGAGGCCGATTCTTGCTACCCTATGGTGCTACAAGATGTCAAGACAGCTTTTTCAGATTTTTAAGGTGTGAAATATTGCACAAGGTGGTTTTCAGTCGCCCTTTAATGTCCTCTTGAACATGAACGATAACTGGAAATAACGAAGATAGGAACTCACGCATGGAGATATCCTCTGGTGGAGGACAAAGCCCAAGCCAAGGTGCGGGAGTTCGATTATACACAGTTTCCGGCGTGTGGTTTTGAAGCGATTGATGCGGCAGATAGTGATTGTGCAAGTGAATGTAACGTTCCACGCCCTGCCGCGTTTCTCGTGGACTGTTATCGTCGTTAAAGGACGCGAATCAGTTTTCCACACAAGGCGATGATGGACTGCTTCTTTTTGAGCGGATTTTGATTGCGTGTTGTGTAATAATCATGCAGCGCTTTAAACTCTTCATTCTTCGCCACCATGGGCAGCATGGCACGAAACAAGATCCCTCTGAGGCGAGAGCGCCCCCGCTTGCTGATTCCAGTCTTTCCCTTCCGTTTTCCAGAGCTGTTCTCGGTCAGATTGAGCCCAGCCAGACGGATGATCTGTTGACCGTGATCGTAGCGGCTCAGATCACCAACCTCCGCTAAAAAGCCGGCAACGCTCAGAACACCAATCCCTGGGATGCTCATCATTTGCTTCGTTCCGGGGATTTTCTCCAGAATCTGCAGGACCTCCGTCATGAGGCTTTCTTCTTGCTTGCCGTACAGATCGTACTGCAGCGCTCTCCACCTGTCTGTAAGCCTTTTCCCTAGCATAACCCGGGCAGCGCAAGACCATAACTGGAGAACGATTACTGGAGGAGCGGTACCAGAACGACGGTGCCTGCCGTTAGCTGTGCTTCCGCTGAGAGGCCGTTGTACTTGGCGATTCGCGCCACATTCGAGTTGTTTCCATAATATTTGCGCGACAGCATGTAGAGCGTCTCGCCTTTTTGCACCACGTGCCGGATTGCCTTTGGCTTTTTGTCGGCGGCGGTATTGGTTTTCCCTTGAGTGGCGGAAGGAGCTTTTGTTGCCGAAGCCGGAGCCGCTTGCGCCTGACCTTTTGTTGCGTCTGTCGCTGTTTGTGTCGCGGATGCGGCCGAAGCAGCCGGAACGACAGCTCCCGTCTCGCTCGCAGCTGCAGCCGCTGGCTCTTGAGGTGCGGCCGAGGCCGAAGCGGGAGCAGCCTGACCTTCCGCCGCGGGGGAAGCAGTCTGAGCGGGCGTCGTCACATCGGCATTCACCACAGGGGCGCCCGCATCCGTCGGCTGGCCCGTTTTCGCCTGGTACAGTTCGACCCCGATCAAGCCAAAGAAAAGGGCGCCAAACAAAATCAGACCGGATTGTATCCATTTTTTCAGAGAAATCGTTCCCGTGGATTTCTTCGTTCGGGAGCCTCGAGGCGGCAAGCCTGTTCGTTCTAAACTCACGGTTCCTCCCCCCATCCTTTCTTGAGTGTATGTTGAAGATAGAAAGCCAGCAGCATGTCAACGATGATGTGCGCAGCGATCGATGGCCAGAGCGTGCCCGTCCGCTGAAAAAGCAGACCCAGAAGCAGGCTGGTTGCAAGGACGCTCGCAAACAGCAGCGGCTTTTTCAAATACCGGACGTGAATCAAGGCAAAAATGAGGCTCGTCCAAACATTCCCGGCAAATAGCTGGATGACTCCCCGAAACAGCCACTCTTCTCCGACTCCCACCGTGATGCACACGAGCACTGTCATGGAGGGCGGCATGCGGCCAAAGACCCTTTCATTCACTTGTCCGTCGTCCTGCCAGCTGCTCGGCAGATAACGCTCCATGGCAATGCTGGCCGCCACGATCAGGAGGGCAACGGCCAGCGCCTGAACCAGCCCGGACCAGTCCGGCCATGCGAACAAGGCGGCCGTACCGCTCCAATCATGAACAAGCCAGCTGCTGCCGGCTGCGATCCCCAGTACCAAACCTTGTGTCAGCCAGAGATTGAACCGCAGATTCGCTTCATCCATCTCTTGCCCGCTGTCCTTCACTACTATTTTCCTCCTTTATTTTTTCGGCAAAAGGATCTCCAACGCCTGCCTCAAATTCCAAGAGTTTTCGTCTTTCTTGGGAACAAGCCCAGGCAAGGCGGCGCGGTAAGCTTGTCTGTCCAGTCCGCAGCGCGTGCAGCAGTGCAGGGAGAATGTGGTCTCGTCCTCCCCAAAATACCGGTTCAGTTTGCTGCGCAGGCAGCCTCCGCCAGCTTCCACATAAGCGAGCATTTCAGCCAGCTTTTGCTTTTTCTGCCTCTTGCGTTTCTCGGTCTCCTGCCAAATTCGCTGCACCTGCTCTTGCTGGCCTTCTGCCGCCGCCGCAGCTTCCAGGCCCATCCCGGTTTGCTCCGCGTAAAACGTGAGCAGCTGCACCATCTCATCCGTCATCCCCAGCGCAGCCCACGACTCGCTGTTCATCTGCTGCCTGGACGCATAGTATGGATGAAACTGCATGACCTGCTGCCATGTAGGGTATTCCTTTTCCACCATGTGCTGGTGAATGTGCCAATCGTCCTCGGCGTAAAACAGGACAGCGTAGCCGGGCTGTCCATCGCGTCCGACGCGTCCGATTTCCTGGGCGTAAGCCTCCATGCTCGCCGGCAGCTGATAGTGGATGACATAGCGAATGTCCGGCTTGTCAATTCCCATGCCAAAGGCGTTGGTAGCCACGATGACATCCAGCTCTCCGGACAGATATTGGGACTGGATGAGCATGCGCTCCATGCTCTCCATGCCTCCGTGATAGCCGTGCACCCGCTTGGAGCCTTGCAGCTGATAGGAAGCCGCCAGCACTTCGACCGTATTGCGCGTGCTGCAGTAAACGATGCCCGGACCCTGCAGCTCGTCCATCAGACGGATGACTTGCGCGCGGCGTTCTGCCTCGTCTTGGACCACGACCAGATCCAGTGCGATGTTTTCCCGATTCAACGCTTGCGCAATGACGCCTTCCTGCGGGATGTGCAGCAGCTGACTGATTTCCCGGCGAACATCCGCCGTGGCCGTGGCTGTCACCGCCAGAACAGGGGGATTTCCCAGCAGGCGGATCGCTTCGGGAAGGCGCAAATAATCGGTCCGAAAATCATGCCCCCATTGCGAAATGCAATGCGCTTCATCGATCGCCACCAGCGATACGCCCACCCGCTTGAGAAAGGCCTGGACGTGTGGCTGCTGCAGCTTTTCCGGCGAAATGTACAGGAGCTTGTATGCCCCGCTGGCCAGCTCCCGCAAAATTTCTTTCGATTCCGTATAGTCTTGCGCGCTGTTCACATAAGCAGCGGCGATTTTCCTGCGCGTGCGCAATTGCTGCACCTGATCGATCATCAGGGAGATCAACGGGGAAACGACCACCGCAATACCCGGCAAAAGCAGGGCAGGCAGCTGGTAGGTCACGGATTTCCCCCCGCCTGTCGCCAAAATCGCGAGTGTATTTTCGCCCTTCAGCACGCGCTCGATAATTTCCTCTTGTCCAGGGCGAAAGGACGAGTGCCCGAAATGGGTGTGCAGCTTTTCGTGAAGCCGTCTGTTCATTTCCCTCTCTCCCCCTGTCTGCGCGCCAAAGCCAGGCGGATCTGCAAATAGGATACGGATGCCCCCAGCTGGTCCTTGATCAGACGCAGTCTGCTCGTCTGCAGCTGCTCGCTCGTCGCGCTGATCAACGCTCCCAGGCCCGGATCCAAATAAGGGGAATAGTCCCATTCCGGACAGCGCAGGGCGATCTCTGCCAGATGATCCTCGACCGTGCTCTGCTTGATGTTTCTCGCAGCCGCGATTGGCTCGATGCCCATGCCCCGCTGAACCAGCTCATACGTGCGGGCAGCGCTCTCTGTCAAGCGCGGGTCCCATTTGTCGCCTTGGACGGCAAGCCGCGAAAGGAGCGGAAAACGCTCCGCTTCTTCTTGCAGCCGCCGGATCGACACGGCCAGTCCATAGCGAAACGGAAGCTGGAGATAATGCGGCGATTCGTTTTGTTGCATGGCTAATTGGCCCAATGTTTTCCCCACTTGGGCTGCCCCTGACAGCTGTCCAGCCAGCAGTCTTTGCACTTCCGCGGGCAAATCGCTCCACAGCTGGCAGAGCTCTTCGCCCAGCCGCTCCTGCCAAAGTGCCCGAGCCCCGGCAGACGCGAGCTGCGCTTTTACCCAGTGCTGAATTTTTTTATCGGAAACGACCGGCAAAAAACCAAGATCTCCCGCAAGCAGATGCGATACCGTCTGGACGAGCAAATGCAGCCTCTGCCAAAACAGCTCGATCTTCTCTGCCATGCCAGTCTCGGTAAAAGGCGAATTCCATCTCTCGAGCTGATACTGCGCTTTCCAATCCGACGCCCGCCGCCTGCCTTTGACCGTCACCAAAAACGTCGGCTTGGCATTCGGTCCCGAGCTGGAAAGGGGAACGACAAGCTCGCCTTGCAACAAAGTTAAAACAATTTTGTCCCAATCCTCTTTTGAAAAACGCGGAAACATCCGATAATACGGATATAGGTGGTACAAATGCACGTCTTGCAAAGTCTGATTGGCTTTTCGGCCCCGCAACAGGTGAAAGGCTGCCTGAAGCGTTCGCTCGTTGGCAAGAGGAATCAAGGCGTTTAGAGTCACAGCGCGAAGAATATCCTGTGCCGAAATGCTCCGATTGTTCATTGGTACTCCTTTATGGTCTACCTTTTATCATCGATTCGTTGCAATCATCGTATGGAGGAGTTTTTCATGAAAAAGCGATTAAACAAATCAGAATTTATGATGGCATATATGATCATCATAACACTTGCTTGTACCGTTGGCGGATTTTTTTTCGGTGCTTATTATATGAAAACAAAGATGGTCGCACAGCAAGCGGCTGCGATGGAAACGGCTCAAAAAGAGGCCGAGCAGGACAAACAGCTAAAGGAGCAAAAGCTGTACAACGAACAGGATTTCATCCGGTTTTACTACTCCTTCTACGCCCCTCTCCTGGAACTTCGCCAGGCTCATTTTGACGAGATGGCCAAATGGTCCGCGATGGACAAGCAGGAGCAGGCTGATTCCTTGAAAAAATTGAGCGGCGTGGCCAAACAGACGCAAAAAGCGCTGGAAAAAGATGTTCCAATGCCGAAGTCCCCTTTGCTGGCGCAGGCTCACGGCCAATTTGCGAACAGCGTACGGGCTTATTTGGATAGTATGGAGCAGGTGCGATCCGATCAGAATAGTAATGCCCTGACACCAGCTGCCATCACGGCGAAGATGACGCTGTTCCAAAACAGCTGGCTCACGGCCCAGGAAATGCTTTACCACTCATTTGCAGCATGGGAATCGGCGTATGTAGTCAAATCCCCGTTGCCCAAAGCTTTGCCGGCAAATGTCAGTACAAGCCAGTGGAAGCAATACCCCTTCCATTATCGAACGTACCTGGCTGCCGCCTACATGTCCGCCGACAAGCAGTGGAAAAGCTATGGTCCGGAAGACATGACGGCCCGGATCGACAAGCTGGCAGCCGGACAGGACGCACAGGCGCTCGGGGTCAAAGATATTGCGGGTGTGATCCGGCTGCTGAATGCCACCGACGCGATTCATCCAGGCGACTTCAAGCAATTGAGCGGCAAGCTCTACTCCCAATTGCAGGCTCCGGAAATTCCGCTTTACAAGTAGTCGTACATTTTTAGACTGATTCAATCTTGAAATCTTGTGAACAAGAGCATACAATGATCTATGATAGTGGACGTACCACTTCGTAATGGGAGGTGAAACCACGATGACAACATGGGTAGATAAAGATACTTGTATTGCCTGCGGCGCCTGTGGAGCAACTGCTCCTGATGTCTTTGACTACGATGACGAAGGCTTGGCTTACAACAAGCTGGATGACAATGCAAACAGCGTTGAAATCCCGGATATCCTTCAGGATGACGTTCGCGACGCCGCAGAAGGATGCCCAACTGATTCTATCAAAGTGGAATAGTTATTCCAACTTCATGAAAAGAAGACCTCTCCTCCTTCGGGCGCGAGAGGTTTTTCAGTTTTTTCCCCATCTCCAGTGAACGGTTGATCAGCATTTTCTTATTTCCGCTTCCCGTTCTTTCCGATATAATGAAATCACAGAGAACCCGAACATTAATCTCGGATTTTTCTCTTTTTTATAAGATAAATATCTTAACGTTCGGTTTTTAACTGTTTTCAACCTTCTGAATCACTAAAATTCAATATTATTCACGAACGATCAATACTTTTTTATTAGCATTGTTCCTTTTTTCCGTTTTTTGTGCTTGACGTTCCTTTTTAGCCGTGATATTGTAAGGACAAATCTAATGCAACACATCATACGAAACAGCGATGACGAAGAAACGCTGTGCGTCCGGAAACCCTCAGAGAGCCGATGGTTGCTGCGAATCGGCGGTTCCCCACACAGATAAGCACTTCCGAGTTGTTGCGTCGAACGAGGAACGCTCTAGTAGGCGCGAACGGTAGATCCGTTATCTCTGTAGGTCACGTACCTAGCAAGACTCTTCTTTGAGAAAAGAAGGGTAAATGAGGGTGGCACCGCGAAGCAAAGCCTCTCGTCCCTCACTGTTCTGTAATAGGAGCAGTGTGGGAACGGGAGGTTTTTTTCATGCATTCAAACCAGGAGGAGAGAGAACATGTTTTCTGACAAACAAATTCTGAGAATTCCAGGCCCTACCCCCATTCCACCGCGCGTGCAGCAGGCGATGAACCAGCCGATGATGGGACACCGCAGCGGCAAGTTTTCCGCTCTGTTCGCCCGCACGGCGGAACGTCTGAAGCCTTACTTCGGCACGCAGCAGGATGTGTACATCATCGCAGGCAGCGGTACCAGCGCACTGGAAATGGGCGTCGTCAACACGCTGCAGCCCGGCGACGAAGCGGCTATTTTGGTCAGCGGCAACTTTGGCGAACGCTTCGCCAAAATTTGCGAGCGCTACGGCGTCATCGCTCACCGTCTCGAAGTCCCTTGGGGCGAAGCCGTCACACCTGAGCTGCTGGATGCCTTCCTGAAAGAAAAGCCACAGGTAAAATCCGTCTTCGCCACCTATTGCGAGACCTCGACAGGCGTGCAAAACCCGATCGCTGAGCTGGCCCAGGTCATCCGCAAGCAATCCGATGCCCTCTTCATCGTGGATGCCGTCAGCTGCCTCGGCGCTGTGCCTTGCGAAATGGATGCCTGGGGCGTAGACATCGTCGTGACCGGCTCGCAAAAAGCGTTTATGCTCCCTACCGGACTCGCTTTCCTGGCTGCCAGCGAGCGCGCCTGGTCCGTCATCGAGAACAACAAGTCGCTGGCGTTTTACCTCGATCTGAAAGCATACCGCAAGAGCCTGAAAGATCAAACGACGCCTTACACGCCAGCTGTATCGCTGATTTTCGGCCTGGCCGAAGTGCTCGATATATTGGAAGAGGAAGGCTTGCCGGCGATCATCAAACGCCACGAGCTGATGCGCGATATGACCCGCGCGGCGATGAGAGCGTTGAACATCAAATTGATGGCGGACGACGCCTACGCCGCTACGACGGTTACTTCCTGCGATCCGCAGGGCGCATTCGACGCCGAAGCCATGCGCAAGGCATTGACCAAGCATTACAACGTTTCCATCGCTGGCGGACAGCATCATCTGAAAGGGAAGATCTTCCGCATCGGCCATATGGGCTACTGTGAACCACTTGATGTCCTGCAAATCATCGCTGCCATTGAATTGTCGCTCCATCACATCGGTGCTCCCGTCGAACTGGGGGCCGGTGTCAAAGCCGCTCAGGAGGTGCTCATCGCACATGTATAAAGTACTGATTACCGACCCGCTTAGCGAATTCGGAATTCAACAGCTGCTGGATGCGCCAGACGTAGATGTCGTTCGCAAAACCGACCTCTCCCCTACGGATCTGCTCGCAGAGATCGGCGATTACGACGCCCTGCTCGTCCGCAGCCAGACTCAAGTAACGGCGGAAGTGCTCGCTGCCGGCAAAAAGCTGAAAGCAGTCGGACGCGCCGGCGTCGGTGTCGACAACATCGATGTCAACGCCGCTACCCAAGCCGGCATCCCGGTCATCAACGCGCCGGACGGAAATACGATCTCCACGGCAGAACATTCCTTCGCGATGCTGATGGCGGTCGCCCGCAACATTCCGCAGGCGCACAAAAAGCTCGTGGACGGCACCTGGGACCGCAAAAGCTTCCAAGGCGTCGAGCTGAACAACAAAGTGCTGGGGATCCTCGGCATGGGCCGCATCGGCTCCGAGGTAGCCAAACGCGCCAAGGCTTTCGGGATGACTGTCATGGGCTACGACCCGTTCCTGACCGAAGAACGCGCCCAAAAACTGGGCGTGATCCACTCGACGGTGGATGAGATTTGCCGCGCTGCCGACTTCATCACCGTGCACACTCCGCTGACGAAGGAAACGCGCCACATCATCAGCTCCCGCGAGTTCGCCAAAATGAAGGACGGCATACGCGTCATCAACTGCGCACGCGGCGGGATCATCGACGAGAAAGCCTTGTATGAAGCGATCACCACCGGCAAGGTAGCGGCCGCCGGTCTCGACGTCTATGAAGTCGAGCCGCCTGTGGACAACCCGCTGGTCGGCCATCCGAAAGTCGTGACGGTCCCTCACCTGGGTGCCTCCACGATTGAAGCGCAAGAAAACGTGGCGGTGGACGTTTCCGAAGAAATTCTCAAGGTACTGCGCGGCCAGCCGTTCAAAAATGCGGTGAACCTGCCGTCCATCCCTGCGCACGTGATGGAAAAAGTGCAGCCGTACTTTACTCTCGGCGAAAAACTGGGCCACTTCCTCGCACAAGTGACGGTTGGCTCCATCTCCGAGATCAAGATCAAATACAGCGGCGAGCTGACCGATGTCGACACCTCGCCATTGACTCGCACCGTGCTCAAAGGCGTTCTCTCCTTCCGCCTCGGCGAAGAAGTGAACTTCGTAAACGCACCTCTGCTGGCCAAAGTTCGCGACATCACCGTCACCGAGCAAAAAGCCGCGCAAAACAAAGGCTTTACCAACCTCTTGACCGTTTCCCTGAAAACGTCGCAGGAGACTCGCAGCGTGGCGGGTACGCGTCTGAACGGGTACGGCGCCCGCATCGTGAAAATTGACGAATATGCGATCGACGTCGCTCCGGAAGGATACCTGCTCTACATCCATCACAACGACCGCCCAGGCGTAATCGGACGCGTCGGTTCCATTCTCGGCGAAAACAACGTCAACATCGCAACCATGCAGGTGGGACGCCGCGATGTAGGCGGAGACGCGATCATGATGCTGTCGGTCGATAAACCGTTGACTGCCGAGCTGCTCGATACCATGGGTGAATTGGCAGAAGTGAAAAGCGTAACGCAAATTGAGCTGTAGCCTCATCCACGAGGTTGCAGAAAAGGGCCTGGTCATTTCGACCGGGTCTTTTTCTTTACCCTTATTTTCCTTCTCGCTATAATTAGGACAAGATACGCAAGCAAGCGAAAGGAGCCTCCCATGACCAACCAGGCGTTATTCGCCATAGGCATCTTTTTCGTCACCTATGCTTTCATTATCAGTGAAAAACTGCATCGAACCATCGTGGCGATGTCCGGCGGCATTCTGATGATTCTGTTCGGGATCGTAACGCAAGAGCAAGCCCTTCAGCACATTGACTTCAACACGCTCGGACTGCTCGTCGGCATGATGATCCTCGTCGCTGTGACTGCGCAGACAGGCATTTTCAAGTACGTCGCGATTCGGGCCGCAAAAGCGGCGAAGGGCAAGCCGATTCGCATCCTCGTCTACTTGAGCGTCATCACCGCCGTTGCCTCCGCGTTTCTGGACAACGTGACGACGGTTCTGCTGATCGTCCCCGTTACGTTCAGCATCACACGCCAGCTACAGCTGAACCCGCTTCCCTTTCTCATCAGCGAGATCATTGCCTCCAATGCTGGCGGCACCGCTACCCTAATCGGCGATCCTCCGAACATCATGATTGGCAGCGCCGTACCCGAGCTGGACTTCATGGCCTTCCTGCTGAACCTGACACCGGTCATCATCGTGATCATGGCGGTGACGATCCTCTGCTTCGTCTTGATCTACCGCAAAGAGCTGGTGACTTCTCCCGAGCTGAGCGCCAAGATCATGGAGCTGAATGAACGCGACGAGCTCACGGATCCGGCATTGCTGAAAAAATCGTTGACCGTCATGGCTCTGACGATCATCGGCTTCATGCTGCATGGAGCCCTCCATCTGGAATCAGCAACGATTGCGCTGTCCGGGGCTTTCCTCCTGCTCTTGTTGACCGGCGAGCACTATTTGGAGGAGGCCATCAGCAAAGTCGAATGGAACACGATCTTCTTCTTCATCGGTTTGTTTGTGCTCGTCTCCGGTTTGGTAGAAACCGGCACCATAGCCAAGCTCGCGGGCGAAGCGATCAAGCTGACCGGCAAAGACCCGCTCCACACTTCCCTGCTGATCCTGTGGCTGAGCGCGATTGCCTCCGCGTTCGTGGACAACATCCCCTTTGTAGCGACCATGATCCCCATGATCAAGGAAATGGGCGCACTGGGCATCACGAATTTGGAGCCGCTCTGGTGGAGCCTGGCGCTTGGCGCTTGTCTCGGCGGGAACGGTACGCTCATCGGCGCCAGCGCCAATGTGATCGTCGCTGGTCTGGCATCCAAGGAAGGGTACAACATCAGCTTTGTCGGCTTCCTGAAGGTTGCGTTTCCTTTGATGCTCATCTCGATCGTGATTTCCCATCTGTATGTGTATCTGCGTTATTTTATCTGGTAAGAACGAGGACGAAAAAACACCTCCAAGCTTGTCGCCAGCTGTTGTGACATGGCGGCATTCCCTTGAAGGTGTTTTTCTTTTGTCTCATGTTGCGGGGGTCAGTCCCTGCCCAGGGATGGCTCCCTTTTATTCCGGATCAGGCGCAGAACCGTCTTGGAGATGCGGCCGTCGAGATCCTCAAACTTGTAGTAGGAAATGGTTGTAAAGGAAATTGGCGCTGTACGACAACTCCTGCCGCGGAGCAACAAGCGCTTCCTTGTGAAGAATCCGGTAGCTGTTGGCGACAATATTCGGAATCTTCCCCAGAAGCTGATAGGCCCGATTCTTGTTTGCGGCCAGAGAGCAGCCGTCGAGCTGGCTGTCAGAACCGGAAAGAGCGGATATCCCTGTTCTCAGGCCATCCATGGGATGCGTTTTTGCCGGCAGCAGCTTCAACATTTCGAATACTTCCAGCGGCACGTCGTATTCCCTTTTCAGCTTTTCCTCCAGCGCCGCTTTTTGCTCCGGATTCGTCAATCCTTCCTCCAGCAGCAGATGAACGATATCCAAATAGCTGCTCGTTTTGGACAGCTCGATCAAATCGTATCCCTTAATGACAATCTCACCGTGAATCGTATCCAAAAACGATATATTGGTTTCTGCCGCAACGACACCATCAAGACCTGGTGAAAACTTCTCCTCAACTCCCATGTTCCTCGTCCTCCGCTCCACATAGTTTGACTTTTATGATCATGTAAGCCTTCTCAAGATTTTGGAAAGCCTGTTCTTTTTCTGCAGGGCTCGCCAATCGGTCCTTGATCTCTTCTTTCAGCTTCGCATAATGCGCTTCCACGAATTCAGGATTCTCTATCGTCAGGTTGTTCATCACGCAGGTTTGAGAATCATACGTAAAATATCCGACAGATCCATACAAAAAATCGCTCATCCGTCGCTTATCCATCTCGCACTTAACACCCCCTGTCCTCGTAGGTATCGATGTGTGCTAAAACAGGCAGGTCTCCTGGCTTATGATCATCGCTTTTCGAACCTCCCCATTTTCGCTAGGCGAAAACTCCCCGGAACGCCTGCCGGACTTGATATTCCTTGCTGGTCAAAGCAAAAAACACCCCAAGCTTGTCTCCATGTCTTGCAACATGGCTGCATTCGCTTGAAGGTGTTTTCGTTTGTCTCACGTTGCGGGGTCAGTCCCGTCCACTAGCGCCGGCACAGGCTGTCTGATGGCGTGCAGCCTATTCCAGAATGGAAAGAACATCCCGTACATCATCGAGAATGTAATCGGCTTTTACTTCTTCAAATTTGGCCCGCGCCTCCTGGCCGGACAAGCCGGTGAGAGTAGCGGCAAATTTACAGCCGATGGAACGTGCAGCCAGGAAGTCTGCCGGCGAGTCGCCGACGATCAGCACTTCCTCTCCGTTGGCAATCGGGAGGGAAAAGCTTGCCACTTCGCTGTTTGGCGTAGACAAGCCGAGCAGCCCTTTCACATAAGAGAAGGGATGAGGCTTGGACATCGGAGCTTGCTCCGGGTACTCCTCCTCTGCTTCCAAAACATGGGAGGCTGTCACGACACGATTCGGATCAAACCATTCCAAAACCTTCAGTTCCGTGAGCGGTACATGTGTCTCGATCGTGGGACGGCCCGTGCCAATTCCCAGCGTGTACCCCTTTTCCTTGAGCGTGCGGAACAGCTCGATCATTTCAGCCGGCGGCACAATCGGAATTTCGTCTGTCAGAAAGCCTTTTTTGCCAGGCTGCCTGGTTTTTCGACCGATGGAAGCGGCTACCCGCTCGTCGCCGAGGTACCACTCCTGGAAGGTCTTCTGGCACAGTTGCCACAGGCCGCTGTTGCGGGAAAACATGTCGGTCTCGACGCCGCAGCGCTCCTTGGCGATCTGGTTCAGGTACAAAAGCATTTCCGCTTTTTGCGCAGAGCCCTTGGCGAAATCCGCCGTGAAGGCCGCAAAATCGACAGCAAAATCAGGGGCAAAGGATGCGCCCCACTCTCTCAGCTTGGCGAGCTCGGCACGATCCACCTGTCCGCTGAACAGGCCGGTCGCTTTCTCGCCCAGCTGCTCTTTTAGCGCCTCTACCAAACGAACCAGCTGATAGGAGAAGGTCAGGAACACCATGTCCCAGTTGGAGTTGATTCCGCGCGACTTGATGAAATTCAGCACTTCGTCCTTTGCAAATACTTGCTCGCGCACCCGCCGGATCTCCGACTCTACCGGCGCAGGGGTAAAGGAATCGGCTTTCAGCCCCAAATACTGCGGGCTGTACAGCATTTCCCATACCGTCAAGGCGGAAGCGTCAAAGTAGCGCTCTTCACTCAGCATAACCCCATCAACATCAAACAAGATCGTCTTGATCATTTCTCTCTACACTCCTATTTGTTTTCGTTTGCAACATCAAGACAATGGTAAACGTCGTTCCTTCTCCCGCTTTGCTCTGTACGCTGATGGTCCCGCCATGCGCCTCGACAATGTTTTTGGCGATCGCTAGGCCGAGGCCCGTGCCACCTACCCGGCCTCGCGTCCGCGCCTTGTCGGCTTTATAAAAGCGTTCAAATACAAACGGCAGATCTTCCTGCGGAATGCCACTGCCCGTGTCGCTGATCTCCAGCAGCAAAGTCTTGTTTCCGCGCGCCCGAATGGTTACGCTGCCTTTGCTCGGCGTATGCCGCAATGCGTTGTCAATCAAGTTGGTCAGCACTTGCTCCATGCGGTCCGGATCAATCTGGACGACGTTGTGGGAGGTCGACATGTCCAGAAGCAGATGAATCTCGCTCTCCCTCGCCAGGTTCGTAAACTTGCGCTGGATTCGCTCCAGATAAGGGCGCAGCTCCACGGATTCGCGGAACAGCTCGACATACCCGGCTTCCATGCGGGCGAGGCTCAGCAGCTCGTTGACGAGCTTGGTCATCCGCACCGATTCGTCGTAGATGATCCGGGCCAGCTCCTTGTGCTCCTCCGGTGTCGTGGCGATATCGTCCACGATCGCCTCGCTGTAGCCTTGCAGCATGGAGAGAGGTGTCCGCAGCTCATGCGAGACGTTGGCCACGAAGTCGTTGCGCATCTTGTCCAGCTTGCGCTCCTGCGTCATATCGCGCAAAGCCGCCACCGCTCCGCGAATTTGCACGCGGTCGTTGACGGGAACCATGACGAGCGCCCAGATCCGGCCCTGCAGCGGGATGTCCTCGGTCACTTCCTGCCCAAACTGCACGACCTGCTGATAGAGCGAAAACAAGGGGACCGGCTCATCCGGGTGCTCGAACTCCCAGTCGCGCAAAAACCGTTCTGCCGGCGGGTTGGCCAAAGCGATCCTGCCTTCCGCATCGATCATGACGACGCCGTCCACCATGCTGCGCAGCACGCTCGCCAGCTGCTCCTTTTCCTTGGAGAGGGCATCTACCAGCTGGTTGAGCCGGGCGGCCATCGTATTGAAAGAAGCCGCCAGCTCCCCCAGCTCATCGGTCGTGCGAATCGGGATCTCCGCATGAAAATCGCCTTCTGCAATGCGATGAGCGGTTTCCTTCATCCGGAGCAACGGAATGGTGATTCTCGAGGAGAGGAAGAACGCAAACACGGTCGTAGACACGAAAGCGATGACACCTACGACAAAGATCAGGAAGCGCATTTCGTTCACCGTATCATCAAAATCTTCGATCGCCTGGTACATGACGACCGAGCCATGCTTCCCCGGCGGGTACTCCATCGGCACAGCCACGGCAATAATCTGTACATTCGCGCTGGGGTTCTTCTGATCGCTTGAGCCGATTGGCAAATAGATGCGTTCGGGCGCAGGATGCTTGCCTGCCAAAGCTTCCTGCAGCTTCAGCTCGGGTGCCGCCAGCAATACGTCCAGCGGGATGGCGGGGAGCCCCTTCCCTTCACTCTTGCCGATCACCTGTCGCTGATCGTTCAACACGACCAGCCCGGAATGATGCACCACGCCAAACGTCGCCGCCAGCTCCAATGCGCCCTGCGTATCCTTGCTCTCTGCCAGTTCGCTTGACAGGCCTTCCGCCAGTTCCTGCAAATTTTGGGTCTGGCGGTTTGTGTAAAAGCTGTCAAACGATTGCACGATGAGCAGGCTGAATATCGTCAGTAACAACGCAAACAAAGCAATAATCGTCATCCATAGCTTGCCGACAACGCTGCGAAAAAAGACATCCACTTTACTTTGGCACCTCTAACTTGTAACCGACCCCCCACACGGTGGCAATCATGTTGGCTGCCTGCGGGGAAACGCGGTTTAATTTTTCGCGCAAACGCTTGATGTGCGTATCCACGGTGCGCAGATCTCCGAAAAACTCGTAGTGCCACACGTCCTTGAGCAGCTCCTCGCGGGTAAACACCTTGTCCGGCGACAGCGCCAAATAATGCAGCAGCTCGTATTCCTTCGGCGTGAGACTCACTTCCTGGCCGCTGGCGATGACCTTGTGCGCGTCATGGTCGATGGTCAGCTCTGGAAAGACGAGGACGGAGTGACTATTGAAGGTCTCTGTCTTCAAATAGGCGGTAGCGGAGGAACGGCGCAAAATCGCCTTTACGCGGTACATCACTTCACGCGGGCTGAACGGTTTCACGACGTAGTCATCCACTCCGGCCTCAAAGCCATGCACACGGTTCGTCTCTTCCCCTTTGGCGGTCAGCATGACAATCGGTGTGGCCTTGAACTCGCGAATTCGCTGACAGACTTCGATTCCGTCCATGCCTGGCAGCATGAGGTCCAGCAGGATGATGTCGTAATCGCTCCCCACGGCCATATCGACGGCAGCCTCTCCGTTGTCCGCCTCATCGATCAAGAAGTTTTCCCGCTCCAGATACATTTTGAGCAGACGGCGGATGCGTTCTTCGTCGTCCACTACCAGAATTCGTGCCAATTTCTCCATACTCAACACCTCTTAGCCATTTGATATCGTACAACTGATGGGAGATAGTCCAAAAAGCCGGTATATCAACCAGCTTTTTCCAGAGACATTACACACCAGCGTAGGAATGCAAGCCAGCAATAACCAGGTTGACTACGACCAGTGTGATCAGGATGATGACAAACCCGATGACGGACATCCAGGCAGATTTAGCGCCGATCCACCCGCGCGAGAGCCGCAGATGCAAGTACGCACTGTAGAACAGCCACACGATGAGCGCCCACACTTCTTTCGGGTCCCAGCCCCAGAAGCGGCCCCATGCTTCCTGCGCCCAGATCATGGCGAAAATGATTGCTCCCAAGGTAAACACCGGGTACCCGATGCTGATGGCGCGGTAGCTGATCTCGTCCAGCAGCTCCGGATCGATCTCGTCGACGGTCGGCCGGATGAGCGCCCCCAGGCGTTTGCGGAAAACGAGGCGAAGGACGCCGTACAGAACTACACCTGTTAGGATCGACCAAAGCATCGTATTCAATTTACGGGCTGCGTCCTTGCCTTCCATCCAGGCTGGCGCGGAAAACAGCGGAGACATCGGCCCCTGCTTGATGATCGTCGCATCTGCTGGCGCGACGATGGCAGGCATCGTGTACTGCACCCGCGGTTTTTCCATTTGCCCCAGCGCATTCGGGATTTCTTTGTTCATTTCAAACACGGTCTTTTGATCCATGCGGGCAAAAGTCGATTCCATTCCGATGAAGCCTACGAGCATCAGCACGACCGCGAGCACGACTTCCAGCCATTTCGTGCTTTTCGTAGAGACGTCCTGCGGAACGGTGCGGAGCAAATACATCAGGCCAGCGGCAAAGCCGACGGCCAAGATCCCTTCGCCCAGCGCTGCAGTCGTGACGTGAATGTACAGCCAGTAGCTTTGCAGGGACGGAATCAGCGGAGTGACCTCTGCCGGGAACACATAAGAGTAAGCCAGCATAATCACGCCCAGCGGCAATACGAAAGCCCCGATCACGGTCAGCTTGTAAATCCTGTAAATAATCAGATAGGCGAGAATAATACAGTAATCCAAAAAGGCCATGAACTCAAACATGTTGCTGGTCGGGCTGTGTCCGCCCCCGATCCAGCGCGTCACGACATAGCCTGTCTGTGCAAGAAAACCGATGACTGCGAGCCAGAAGGCAATCCGTCCGTACCGTCTTTCATGTTGCTTGGGGTCGCGCCCCGCCCAGTTCTTCCCCGTCATTGCCACGACGAACAGGATGGACGAGAGCACGTAGAGCAGAAACGCAATATCCAATAACCAGTCACTCAATTGGATGAGCTGCACGTCGAGTGTCCCTCCTTGAAGTTATTATGCCTTTGTTCTTTCTTCGATGGCGAGCGGAAGCTTCGTCTGCTCGATCAGCCCATCTACTTCCCTGCGCAGGCCAAACCAGTTTTTGTTGGTATGCCCTGCCAGCAACACGTGATCTTCCTGGAACTGGACCCAAACGCGTCGATGTTGCCAGAGAAGGCCTATTACCACCCCGACCATGAAGATGAACGCGCCGAAGTAAATCAATGGTACCGCCTTGTCCATCCGCACATTCAATCCGGTAATATCGATCAGGTCCGGCTTTCTGATGACCAGGCCATATTGCGAATTCGCCTTCTGTGTAATGACGGAGCCCTGGAGGTAGACCATTTTCTCAGCGGCCGCTCCATTTTCTCCCACGATCTCCAGCGCCAACATCGGGTTTCTCGGCAGGTTCGTCTTGGTCGCCGGCCTGCCGTCCGACCCTATCACGAAGTCAGGAAAGTAATCCAGCGTGCGCACCTTAATGCCATTTCCGATGTCCTGTTCCTTGGGAGGATTGTACAGATCCATCTTGATCTGCCCCACCATTTTGTCGCCGTTCTTTTGATCGATCACGTCAAAATTGAGGGCGCCCAGCTGCATTTCTTGCACGCCGGACTGATAGAGGTAGAGGCTCTCGTGCTCCAGCGGGTGGTTGACCACGATCGGCCCGCTTTTGACTTCGAACAGATCCGGCTTGGTTCCAGGCAAATCGGCATTTTTATTCACGTACAATACCGCGTCGGTCTGAAAGCTCTTGGGAATGACGCCGCCTTTCAAATCCAGCTTTTCCGGCATTTCGCTTTCCGACCAGTATTCCGTATGGTAGTTGACGTTCTTCACGTAATAAGGCGTCTCCGGAATGGCCACCGTCTGGCCTTCCCGCACCCAGACGTACTCATCCATAAAAAAGCCCGGAATATTGCGCATCAGCACACCGATCAAAAACAAAATCAGTCCGATGTGGTTAATGTACGGCCCCCAGCGGCTGAACCGCCCTTTTTCCGCCAGCAGGGCCCGCTCGGTCGAAAAGATCCGATACCCTTTTTTCCGGAGAGCCTGCGCGGCGGCTCCCAACAGCTCTGCCTGATTGGCCCCTGCAGGCAGCAGTCCTTCGGCGTAAAGCTTCTGTCCCTTCAGGAACGATTTGTGCTGGTTGAGACGCGGATTGGAGAGCGCTTTGTACAGCGGAATGACCCGGTCGAGACTGCAGATCACGAGAGAGGTCCCCAGCATGACGAGAAGCGTCACGAACCACCAGGACGAGTACAGATTGTGAAAGCCCAGCCCGTAGTAGACCATGCCGAGCTTCCCGTACGTTTCCGTGTAGAAACGGGCGACATCCGCCTCGGTCGGCACAGGCACCGGTATGTACGGCTGTTGCGGGAAAACGGTCCCCACAGCAGAAGCGATTAACAGGACAACAATGATACCGATTGCAATTTTAACGGAAGAAAACCAGTTCCAGACGCGGTCGATCACTTTTCTCGTGTACGTCTGGGAACGGCGCGCCATTCCTTCGTAGCGCATGTCCGGGAATTGCGTCTGCTCTTCGAGGATCACGTCAAGCGGCTTGCCGCATGATTCGCAGAGCAGCGTCCCAATGGGATTGGTATGTCCGCATTCACATTTTCGCTGATCCATATTGCTCCTCACTTCGGCAAAATTTTCGTCACTTTTTCTGTGATCATCGCTTCATTCATTTGGCCGAGGAAAATTTCTTTTACCTCTCCCTCAGGCGAAATGAAAAAAGTCGACGGGATCGGTCCGATGCGATACAGCTTGGTAATTTGGGATTCGCTGTCCATGAGGATCGGAAAGTTCACGCCAAATTGCTTGATGAACGGTTCGACTGCGACGGGCGACTCGCCGATATTGACGCCGACGACGACAAGCCCCTTGTCCTTGAACTGGTCGTACTGCTGCTGCAATGCGGGCATTTCCTTTTTACAGGGCTCGCACCACGTTCCCCAGAAGTTGAGGACAACGCCTTTTCCCCTCAGGTCGCCGAGCGCCAGCTCCGGGCCGTTCAATTGCTGCAGACTGAAGTTCGGCGCGGCTTTTCCCACTTTTACTGCATTCGGATCCTTCACAAAGCTGGAGTAGAGAGCGAAGACAAGGGCCACGAGCAAGAGGCCGAGCACAGCGACACGAATGTATGTACGATTGCTTATATTCATTTTGCCCTAACTCCCATCTGCCACTAATCGAATTCGACGTTTTTCCTTTCTATTATAGCGTTCCTAGTTTTTCCGACAGTGCACAACTTATGAACAGATTTTGAACGAATCAGCGCTGGCGCGGTCTGCTCTTGCGGTTCTGGACGAGCCCCTGCTTCAGCTTGTCTACTTCCGCGCTCGTGAGCGGACGGAACTGTCCCGGCTGCAAGCCTTCCAGCGTCAAAAAGCCGAGGCGGATGCGCTCCAGCGTGATGACGGGATGACCGATCGCGTCGCACATCCGCCGCACCTGCCTGTTGCGCCCTTCGTGTATGGTCAGCTCGATCAATGCCCGGTCATTGGCGGGTGTCGTCTTTAGCAGCCTGGCTTCGCCTGGTGAGGTCAGCCCGTCTTCCAGCTGTATTCCCGTCGCCAGCCGCTTCACCTTTTCCTGGCTGGGCACGCCTCGCACCCAGGCGCGGTATACTTTGTCGATCTCATAGCTCGGATGCGCCAGGCGGTTGGCCAGCTCGCCATCGTTGGTCAAGAGGAGCAGGCCGGACGTGTCGTAGTCCAGTCGGCCAACGGGATACACCCGCTCCCTCACCTCTTTTAGCAAATCCGTCACCACCCGCCGTCCACGCGGATCGGATACGCTGGTGATGACGCCCGTCGGCTTGTACAGCATCAGGTAGATGTGCGGTTCGATCCGGATCGGCCGGCCATTGACCGTGATGTTGTCGGACGCCGGGTCTACTCTCGTGCCCAGCTCCCGTACGACTCTGCCATTTACCTGAACACTCCCTTGCACGATCAACTCTTCACAGTGGCGACGAGAGGCGACTCCGGCGTGTGCCAATACTTTCTGTAAACGTTCCATCCTCGGATCACCTCTACCACATCATACCCATTCTTACCAGTGTGGACAAGAAAAAGGGAAAAACTTCCCCTGCCCGAGGAAGTTTTTCGGCGCATGTTGATCCGGTTTACGACGAAAAGACGTAGGTGACGATGAGCAGGGAAAAAATCACCCCCGCCAGATCAGACCAGAGTCCTACCTTCAGCGCATACGCGGAGTTGCGAATCCCCACCGCGCCGAAGTAAACCGTCAAGACATACAGCGTCGTGTCGGTGCTGCCCTGCATGGTGGCGGCCAATCTTCCGAGAAAGGAATCGGGGCCGTATTGCGCGATCAGGTCCGTCGCGATCGCCAGGGACCCCGTCCCGGTCAACGGCCTCAAGAGCGCCAAGGGAACCAGCTCTTCCGGGAAGCGCACCCTGTCCAGAAACGGCCGCAGCACCCCGAGCAGCAGCTCCAGCGCGCCGGACTCCCGGAACATCGTCACGGCTACCATCATGGCGACCAGATGCGGCAATATGCGGATCGTCGTCGACAGCCCGCCCTTTGCCCCTTCGACGAACGTCTCATAGACAGGGATCTGCCTGCGCCAGCCGTAGAGCAGCACGAAGGCGATCGTGACGGGAATGGCCCAGAGAGAAATCAGGGATACCCATTGGTACATGCGGTCCCCCCCCTATCTGTGACGTCTCGCATGGCGGTAACGATACCAGCGGTCGATGAGCAGAGCGACAAGGGTAGCCCCGAAGGACGAGAGCAGCGTCGTGCCGACGATCTCCACGGGGTTGACGGAGCCATACTGCATCCGGATCGCGATCATCGTGGTCGGGATGATCGTGATGCTGGCCGTGTTGATGGCAAGCAGCGTGCACATCGAGGGCGAGGCGACCTGTTTATCCGCATTCAGCTTTTGCAGCTCTTCCATCGCCTTGAGGCCCATCGGTGTCGCGGCATTTCCCAGACCGAGCAGATTCGCGCTCATGTTGGAGAGGATGTATCCGATCGCCGGGTGCCCGCTGGGGACATCGGGAAACAGCAGATGGATGATCGGCGACATGACTCTGGACAACATGTCCAAAAGTCCGGATTTTTCTGCGATGCGCATGAGTCCCATCCAGAAAGCGAGCACACTCAGGAGCCCAAAGCAGACCGTGACTCCTGTCTTGGCGCCTTCGAAGGCTGCCTGATTGATCGCTTCCATGCGGCCGTTGACAGCGGCGACTGCGATACTGATAACGATCAACGCGAGCCAGATGACATTAAGCACGCCACAGCCCCCCCGCCGCGATCTCCCAGAACTGCCTCCAGAACGTGCGGGCGCCGGCTTGCGGCTGTGCCGTGGTCGGGACATCCACGCTGACTTGCAGCGGCACCTGCCCGATCATGCTGTCCTTCAGGTAGATCTGCATGAACCCGACGAGCTGCCCGTTCATTTTCTCGCTGATGACCGATTCACCCAGCACGACGCGCTTGCGGACGTCAGCTGCCTCCGCCTGTTCGAGCGGGTAGCGAAACGCGTTCAGCGTCACCAGATACGTACCCGCCTCCAGCGTGACCGGCGTATCCGGCCTGACCGTCTCCTTCTGCCCGACCAGCTCTTTCAGCGGGAAGTTTGCGAAGCCCCAATCGAGCAGTTTGGCTGAATCGTTCCAGTCGTCCGAGGCATTCAAGGTAATGGTGGCAAGCTGCCTGCCGTCGCGCGTCGCCGAAGCAGCCAGGCAGCGCTTCGCCAGCTTCGTGTAGCCGGTCTTGACGCCATCCGCCCCGTTGTACAGGTGCAGCATCTTGTTCTTGTTGAGCAGGCGCCGGTCCCACTGCTCTCCTTCCCACGAGATGTCCTTCACTTTCGTGGAGACGATCTGATGAAACACAGGATTGCGCAAGGCGTAGGCTGACAGTATGACCATGTCCTCCGCCGTGGAATAGTGCATGTTGCTGTCGTCGAGCCCGTGCGGATTGGTAAAGTTCGTATGGTTCATCCCGATCAGCGCAGCCTTTTCGTTCATCATGTAAACGAAGCCGGGCAAGGAGCCTCCGACATGGGTCGCAATCGTCACGGCAGCATCGTTGCCGGAGCGGAGCATCAGGCCGTACAACAACTCCTCCAGCGTCAGCTTTTCGTTTTTCTTCAAGTAGATCGAGGAACCTTCGACCCCTACAGCTTCTGGCGGAACCGTGACTTGCTGATCCAGCTTCCCCGACTCAATCGCCACGATCGCCGTCATCGTCTTGGTCAGACTCGCGATCCTCATCTTTTTCGAGCCATTTTTCGCGTACAGGATCCGCCCGCTCGCCACGTCTATCAGCGCGGCGCTTTCCGCAGACAGCCCTGGCGCGTCCGCCGCCGCCAGAGCATCCGGGGCAGGCAGCCAACAGGTCTGCATTAAAAGAAAAACGACGAGCGCGCCGGACAGCAGTTTTCGCACCTTCATAAACGTCCTCCCCATTACAAAGTACTGCGATGCACAGGTTTGTACCATGTATATGGGGACGAGTCGTCTGTTAGTACGAAAAAACCGTCCAGGCGCAGCTAGTCGCCAGGCGCTTCCTCTGCTTTTCCAAAGAGCGCGGAGGCTTCCATGCGGACTTCCTCAACGTCCAGATTGACCGGAGGCTCCGGCAGGTCCGCCAATTCCCGCAAGCCGAAGTGTTCCAAAAAGTCTTTGGTCGTCGCATACAAAATCGGCCGCCCGATTCCTTCCGCCCTGCCCGCTTCGCGAATCAGCTGCTTCGATAGCAAGGTATTGAGCGCTTTCTCGCATTTCACACCGCGAATTTCTTCGATTTCCGAGCGGGTCAGCGGCTGCTTGTAGGCGATGATGGCCAATGTCTCCAGCGCCGCCTGGGAGAGCGTCGACTGGCTGGGCGAGGTGGCCAGCCGCTCGAAATAGGGCACATGCTCCGGCAGGGTCGTCAGCTGGTAGGCCCTCGCGACCTCTACGATCTGGATCCCTCTGCCTGCCCGGCGAAAATCTGCTTTCATGTCTTCAATCAAGTCGATGACTTCTTCTTCGGACGCCTCGGTAATCACGCTGATTTCCTTGGCATCGATGCCTTCATCACCCGAAATGAACAACAAGCCCTCAATGACGCCTTTCAGCTTGTCATAGTCCATCCGTATGGGCTCCTTTCGTCGTATTCTCGCAAATCATGATGTCTTGAAACAGCTGGTTCTGGATGCAGGTGATTTCCTTGACTTTCATCAGCTCCAGCAGGGCGAGGAAGCTCGTTACGATCTCCGAGCGCGTCGCCCCTCGGGAAAACAGCTGCGAGAAGCGGATCATCCCGCCGCCTACCCGCACCAGCTGACGGATTTCGCTCATCCGGTCCTTGATCGATACCTCGTCCCGGGATACTTTGGTGATCGGCTGCTTGTCCCTTCCCTTTTTCACCAGTTTCTCCAGTGCAGAGATCAGATCGTAGAGCGTCACGTCCTTGACGGGATGATCCTCCTCTTTCACATAAGGAGCCAGGTTTTCAGCCGGACGCGTAAACACCTGGTTGCGCCCGATCTCCATTTCCCGCAGCTGCTCCGCCAGCATTTTGTAGCGCTTGTATTCCAAAAGACGCTGTACCAGCTCTTCGCGCGGATCGACTCCTTCCACATCCATGTCGAGGAGCTGCTGAAAGACGTGTTCCTCTTTTTTCGGCAGCAGCATCTTGCTTTTGATCGAGAGGAGGCTCGCCGCCATGACGACAAACTCGCTCGTCACATCCAGCTGGAGCTGCTGCATCGTATCGATCGTCGCCAAATACTGCTCCGTTATTTCCGCGATGGGAATGTCGTAGATATCCACTTCGGCCTTGTCGATCAGATGGAGCAACAGGTCGAGCGGCCCCTCAAAGGAATCCAGTTTGATGCTGTACGCCACAAATACTCCCTCGTTTCTTCATCAAAACAGCGATAATATCCGCCCTGCCAAATGCTCGATGCTGCCTAAGACAAAGGCCAACGGCACGTCCAAAATCACTCCCCGAACGACCGGCAAGAAAATCAGCAGCAGCAAGATCCACGGCCCGTAAATCTCCAGGGTGTAAAAAAACCGGTCCCATTTTCTGGGCAAGAGAAAACGAATGATTTTCGATCCGTCCAGCGGATGAATCGGGAGGAGATTGAAGACGAACAAGGCGCAGTTGATCAGCACGCAGTTCAGCAGCGTCTCGTTCAGGGCGATCGTCAGCTTCGACTCCCTATCGCTCAGATAGCCGGCCTGATACATCCATCCGTACAACACCATGAACAGCACAGCGAGCAGCAAATTGATCAGCGGCCCGGCAGCGGACACGTACACAATCCCCAGCCGCTTGTTGCCGCGAAAATGCAGCGGGTTGATCGGCACAGGCTTGGCCCAGCCAAACGGCCCGAACAAAATCAGGATCAAGCCGAACGGATCGATATGGGGGATCGGATTGACCGTGAGCCGCCCCTCGTCCTTTGCCGTGTTGTCACCCAGCTTCCAGGCGACAAAAGCATGGGCCCATTCGTGCAAGGAAAAAGCGATGACGAACGCGATCATGCGAAACGGCACCGTCTCCCAATCAAAATGAAAAAACTCCATTGGTTCCTCCTCAAAAAAATCTTCTGATTTCTAGCATACCAGCAGATGGATAGGCTTACAAGCCTTCGCGCGCGCTTCCCGGCCGCAAACAAAAACACTGGCGCGCAAGGAGCGGCCAGTGTCTGGGCAAAGCCTTCTTATTCAGCGGCAACGGTTACAGTACCCATTTTCTCGCCTTGCTTGATCGCATCCACGTGCTCCATGCCGGAAGTCACCTTGCCGAAGACGGTATGTATGCCATCGAGATGCGGGAAGGCATCGTAGCAGACGAAGAACTGGCTGCCGCCCGTGTCCTTGCCTGCATGCGCCATGGACAAGGAGCCGCGCAAATGCTTGTGCGGATTTCCTTTTGTCTCGCATTTGATGGTATAGCCAGGGCCGCCGGTTCCCGTGCCGTACGGGCAGCCGCCTTGCGCCACAAAGCCTGGAATGACGCGGTGGAACGACAGACCGTTGTAGAAGCCCTCGTTTGCCAATTTCTCGAAGTTGGCTACAGTGCCGGGAGCTTCTTGATCGTACAGTTCCAGCTCGATCACGTTCCCATTTTCCATGGTGATTTGTGCTTTTTTCATTCGGTAAGCCTCCAGACCTCGTAAAGTTAACGTACCCATTTTACCATGCGTACGGTACGCCGTCCAACTTATCCGGTAGTTCGCCGGACTTCATCGGGGGAAAAGCTCCGATCGTCGAGGAACACGGTGCCTTCCTGCTCCTTCGCCTGCTTCTTGATGTAGGCCGCGCGCTCCGCGATCGCTTCCACATTTCCGAACTTCCCCGGGCTTACGTGGACGCCCGCCATGGAAATCGAGAGGACGGACTCTTCATCCGCGCGGCGCCTTTCATGAATATCGGCAAAACAAGGGCCAAAGGCATCGAGCAGAAACGCAACCAGCTCCGCGGCGTAGCTCGCCTGGGTGATCACGATGAAGTCATCACCGCCGATATGTCCGACAAAATCAGTCGGGCTCCCGAAGTTCCGGACTGCATCCGTCAGCAATTTCGCCGTCCTGACGATGATCTGGTCGCCCACTTCAAAGCCGTAGCGGTCATTGAACCATTTGAACCGATCCAGATCGCAGTAGATCACGAGCTGTGCCTGCGGCAGCTTGAGCCGCTTGTTCAGCTCCCGCTCGATCTGGACATTCCCGGGCAGCCCGGTGAGCGGATTGGCCGAAGTCGCCATCTCCAGCTTGATCGACGCCATTTTGTCGAGAAGATGCTGGACCGTGACGATCCCGATGTACTCATTTTCCTCCCCGGTAATGATGACAACATCGTAGAGATGATAGGAATCGCGGGCCATGGCAAGGCGCGCCACATCGTCGAGCTTGTCCTCCTTGTCGGCGATGAGCGGATTGGCATTCATGACTTGCGAGACAGGGCGCTCGTAATAGAGGGCGATTCCATATTGTCCCCCCAGGATTTGATAGAGCTGAAAGCACATGACCAGCCCGATCGGCCTCCCTTCCTCCAGCACGACCACACTCTCGATCCGCTTGTTTTGCTCGAAAATCTCGTGCACGCGCCGCACTCTGACATCCTTCTGTACGCACTTCGTCGTAACCAGCATCTCTGCCATCACGGGCGTAAAGCTCAACCGTTCCTCCTGCTCGCCCGTTCGCCTTTCTTGCATGGAGCTCAACACGTTCAACGCTTCCCCGCGGACATGCGTCATCCCTTTATTCGGCTTGCCGAGAAAGTACCCCTGTCCGTAGGTGACGCCCAACTCCATGATCGTTTCCAGCTCTTTTTGGGTCTCGATGCCTTCCGCGATGATTTTGCATTTGACCTTGTCGGCGAACTGCACGAATGTCTCCAGCAGCGCCTGCTTGATCGGGTCGACATCGATGTTGCGGATGAGCGACATATCGAGCTTGATATAATCGGGGTAGATTTCCGTGATCGACTCGAGGCTGGAATAGCCGGCCCCCGCATCATCAACAGCGATCAGGTAGCCTTTTTTCCGGTACTCCTCAATGATTTTGCGAAACACCGCATAATTGGAGATGGCGTGCCGCTCGGTGATTTCCAGCACGACATGATGCGGATTCAAGCCATATTGTTCAAAGTTCCCACGCAGCAAAAAAGGATCGTCAATCGCACGCGGATCGAGATTGAGAAACAGCTTGTGCTGCGGCTTTACGTAGCGCAGCTGCTGCAGCGCCCTTTTCCTGCAGAGATGCTCCAGCTGAAACACCGTATTGGTCTCCTCCGCATAGCGGAACAGGGCGGATGGAGTCGCAAACGGACTGCCCTCCGGCCCCCTCGCCAACGCCTCCCACCCCAGAGTCTGCGCATCCGGGAGATGAACGATCGGCATAAAATGCATGCTGACGTTTTCTTCTGCCAGCAGCTTATGGAACTTTGTGACATTCATATAGGCTTCCGAGGTAAGCCCGTATTTCGCCATATGCACGGCACGCTTTACGGAGGTGTACATTTCCTTGGCGAGATCTTGCCCCGGCAGGCTCGCGTAGCCGATATGGACGCGCAGCTCCTCCCGATTGACAAAGCTCACTTGCCGATTCAGCTGTTTTTCCGCCTGCTCCTGAAAATGGATGGAGAGCATCCGGCAGTCTTCCTCATTCAGGCTTCCTCCGAACGACACGTAAATGGCGTAATCGTCCCCCCACAGCTTTTGGATGGCCAGGGCTTTCCCTCTGAAATCAAACACATGACGGGTGACAGCAGGCAGAATCCGTTCGAAAATGTGGAGAACACGCTTGGCAATCATGTCCCCGTAACGGTTCTCCAGCTCTGTCAGCTTGACGATATCTACGTAAAATAAAATGACGCTGCGCCCTTTTTCGATCTCCTGCGAGATGACCTGCTTCATCCACTGCCTTTTGTCCAGCGAAAAAAAGGGGAAGCGTCTGAACCGATGCATGAGCGTCGACCACATGGTGAATCTTTCCTCCTCGCCACCCTCATTATGGCAGTTGCCCGTTAATTTCTTGTAAAAGAGATGTGGAAGATTCATAAAGACGCAAATAAATCCTCCCCGACCGCCCAAGGAGGCTGAGAAGGCTTGCAATCGATTAACGCTGCAGCTGCGCCCGCTTCGGCAGCAGGTCGTGACCGACGACGTCTGCGTAGCTCTCGCGCTTGACGACCAGCTCTGCTTCGCCTTCTTTTACGAAGACAACAGCCGGGCGTGCGATCCGGTTGTAGTTGTTGGACATCGAATACCCGTAGGCTCCGGTGCTGGGTACCGCCAAAATGTCCCCGGCGACGGCCGGAGGAAGCTTGACATCCCAGATCAGCATATCGCCGGATTCGCAGCACTTCCCGGCGATGGAGACGACTTCGGCCACAGGCTCGTTCAGCTTGTTGGCGATCGCCGCCTCATACTCCGCCTGGTACAGGGCCGGTCTGAGATTATCCGTCATCCCGCCGTCGACTGCGATGTATTTTCGCACATTCGGAATTTCTTTTTGCGATCCGATCCGGTACAAGGTCGTGCCGGCGTCGCCGACGATGCTGCGTCCCGGCTCGATCCACAGCTCTGGCAGGGGAATGTGGCGGGCGGTCAGCTCTTCTCGTGCGGCATCCGTGATCGCTTTGACATACGTCCCAGCGGGCTGCGGGGTATCTCCCTCCACATAGCGAATGCCGAAGCCGCCTCCTACGTTCAGCACTTCCGGCAAGAAACCGAACGCGTCTTTTGCTTCGCCCAGCAGTTCCGTCAGCTTTCTCACGGCGACGAGGAAGCCCTCCGTCTCGAAAATTTGCGAACCGATGTGGCTATGCACGCCCAATAAATGAAGATGCTGGCTTTCAAAAGCGTATTTCATCGCTTCCAGCGCTTGCCCGTGTTGCACGTCAAATCCGAATTTTGAGTCGACCTGGCCAGTCGAAATGTACACGTGGGTATGCGCCTCTACACCCGGGGTCACGCGAAGCAGCACCGCTACCTTTTCCCCGCGCTCCGCAGCCAGCTGGTCGAGCAGGTGCAACTCATAAAAATTGTCGACGACGAAGCAGCCGATCCTGGCGTCGAGCGCCATGATGATTTCATCGAGCGACTTGTTGTTTCCGTGGAAGTGGATGCGCTCCACCGGGAAGCCGGCTTGCAGCGCCGTGTACAGCTCTCCTCCCGAGACGACGTCGAGAGACAGGCCTTCTTCTTCTACCAGCTTGCACATGGCCATGGTACAGAAAGCCTTGCTCGCATAGGCCACCTGAAAAGCGAAACCGGTATTGCGGAACGCCTCGATGTAGTCCCGGCATTTGCTGCGGATTTGTGCTTCGTCGTACACGTAGAGCGGCGTGCCGTATTGGGCCGCGAGCTGCGTCGTGTCGCAGCCGCCAATTTCCAGGTGTCCCTGCTCGTTTACTCGACTTGTCCCGTGTAAAAACATGTGTCTTTCCTCCCCAATCCTCTGCCCAGGTGTCAATTTTCTATAAGAGAAAGGCAACCGACCCGCTGTCAGTTGCCGTACAAACCAAGCTCCGTAAGGCTTCCCATCCAATTTACTACATGGCCGTTCATTTGACAATGGGTGTAGATGGGCTGTTTTCAGAATATTATTGTCTGGAACTATTTTGCGAGCGGACAATGCTCGGACGGTTGTTTTTGCTCGGCACGGGGATCCGGATCAGGATGTCCTTGAACGCCTTGTAATTGAACGGGATGAACGGCCACAGATAAGGCGTGTCGAGCGAACGAGTCACGGCAAGCCCGATCAGCACGAGTGTAAAGCCGATCATCAGGCCAGGCGTGGAGAAGAAGCCGACCATGAGAATCAAAAAGATGCGCACCAGGCGGTTGGCCAGTCCCAATTCATAGCTGGGCGTAGCAAACATCCCGATCGCGGCGACCGCCAAGTAGAGGATGACCTCCGGCGCGAACAGCCCGACCTTGATCGCCACATCTCCGACCAGAATGGCTGCCAACAGGCCCATCGCCACCGACAGCGGCGCGGGAGTGTGAATCGCTGCCATCCGCATCAGATCAAGGCCGACCTCCGCCATCAAAAATTGGGCTAGCAGCGGAATGCTGCCTTTGTCTTTGATCCCCAGAAAATGCAGCGAGTCCGGAATCATGGACGGATGCATCACGAGCAGCAGCCAGATCGGCAAAATAAAAAGAGACACGAAGATGCCAAAAAAACGGACCCAGCGCAGGTAGGCTCCCACCACCGGCGTTTGCCGGTATTCCTCTGCGTGCTGGACGTGGTGGAAATAGGTCGCCGGAGTGATCATGACGCTGGGCGAGTTGTCGACGTAGATCAGGACGTGCCCTTCCAGCAAATGCACCGCCGCCACATCCGGCCGCTCCGTATAGCGCACCAGCGGAAACGGGTTGAAGCTCTTTCCGATAATAAACTCCTCCACCGTCTTTTCCGCCATCGGAATTCCGTCGATTTGAATGTTTTGCAGGCGTTCCTTCAAGGTGTCCACGAGCTTCGGATTGGCCACATCCTGCAAGTAGGCGACCGCCACATCCGTCTTCGTCCGCTCGCCGATCTGCATGATTTCAAAGCGGAGCCGCTCGTCGCGAATCCGTCTGCGCGTCAGCACGGTATTCAAGACCAGCGCTTCCGTAAAGCCGTCGTGCGCACCCCGAACGATCCGCTCGGTGTCCGGCTCCTGGGGGGAGCGTACGGGCAATATTTTCGTATCCATGATAATGGCATCACTGGAACGGTCGATGATCATCCCGACCTGCCCGACGAGCAGCTTGTCCATGAACTCGTCGGTCTTGGTGACTTTTTCCAGCTGGAAATAAGGGATGTACTTGTAGAACAGATAGTCAAAAATGTTGCTGTGGACATCCCTGCTGCGCAAATCGTTCAGATCGCGCAAAATGTGCGAGACCAGGTGGCTGTCCGCAAAGCCGTTTATGTAATACATCACCACTTTGGTGCTGCCGATGAAAAATTCGTGGGCGCCGATATCGAAGGTCGTGCCTACGCCCAGCCGATCGTTCAGGTACTCCTTGTTTTCATCGACCCGGTCAGAGATGGGGCGGCGTTTTTCCGTTACCTGTGTCATGCGTACCACTCCTTTCCAAGATCCACTGCACGGCGATTCTGGTGATCGGACAGCCGTTTTGCAGGCTATCTATGCCCTCCATTTTGCCGATGTCTCCAATGCCTATCACATTGGGCACGTGAAGCGCGTTCAGGATATCTACCGTGTCACCGTAGATGCGATGCTTCAGCTCCTCGTCCGCGTAGCCGTCCTTGTCCACCGCTGCTTCCACGACGCGTCCATGCCTGTCGACGGAATAGGCGACGGTCGCTCCATGAACGAACCGTGTATTGGAGGCCACTGCAATCGCACCGATCACCTCAATCTCCGGATGCTGGACCACATACTCGATGGCCTGCTCCCCCCGCCCCCTGCCAAAATCGCCGTTATCATCGAACATGACGATGACAGGATCATGCGGAGCCATCTTGATCAGCTCCACCATCTGACTGCCCCGAAGCGGGGTCGGATTTCCGGCTGAAAGCGAAATGCACCGGCCTCCGAACTCTGTGGCGACCGTCTCGACTGCCTTTTGCGCGACATGGTCTCCATCCGTCACCAGGATCACCTTTCTTGGCTGCCGATCCATGCTCGTTCACCGCCTTTGCCTGCATGATCCCGCTCAGCTTACCCTTTGGGCTTGAAGACGAGAGAGGCGAGAAACCCGAAGGCAATCGCCGCAGAGATCCCTGGGCTGGTCACTTCGAAAATCCCGGTTACGACACCGATCAGCCCGTGCTTCTCCGCCTCTCCGATCGCTCCATGATAGAGAGAATGGCCAAAGCTCGTGATCGGTACGGTCGCCCCCGCCCCCGCGAAGTCGATGAACTTGTCGTACACGCCGACGAAGTCGAGAACGACGCCTGCCACGACCAATGTGCTCATGACGTGCGCCGGGGTGAGCCTGCCTACATCCATCATCAGCTGACCCACGACGCAAACCAGCCCTCCGACCACAAACGCAATCACGTATTCCATCATGCTCCTCCTTCTAGCGCGACCGCATGCGCGATACACGGAATGGAATTTCCTTGCTGATAACTCACGGGACTGAGCAGCGCGCCTGTCGCGCAGACGAGCGCTTTTTGCAAAAGCCCCTTCTGCAGCTGATCCATGATGTGGCTGTACGTGACGACGGCGCTGCTCGCACAGCCGCTGGCCCCGGCGAAGACGTCCTGATCCGGCCTGAAAACCATCAATCCGCAGTCGTTGTACATGGGCTCCATATTGTAGCCGTCCTGGCGCATCAGCTCCTTGACGATCGGATAGCCGACGGAAGCCAAATCTCCCGTCACGATGAGGTCATAGGTTTGCGGGGAACGGCCGGTATCGCGAAAATGCGCCTGCAAGGTGGAGACGGCGGCAGGGGCCATAGCCGAGCCCATGTCAAACGGGTCTTTGATGCCCATATCCACGACTTTGCCGATCGTGGCATAGGTGATGCGCGGTCCGGAACCGCCAATGCCGACCAGGCCCGCTCCCGCTCCCGTCACCGTCCATTGCGCGGTGGGCGGCTTCTGGCCGCCGTATTCGGTCGGATAGCGGTACTGCCGCTCCGCCGTGGCGTTGTGGCTGCTGCATGCTGCGATGACCTTGTTGGCGTATCCCGCGTTGACCAGCGCAGCCGCATTGGACAGCGTCAGCATCGAAGTCGAGCATGCGCCGTACATCCCGAGCAGCGGGATCGCCAGCTTTTCAGCGGCGAAATTGGTCGTGATGTTCTGGTTGAGCAAATCCCCCGCGAGAATGGCGTCCACATCCTGGTCCGTGATTCCCGCCTTCCGCAGAACCGTCGTGACCGCATCCTCCATCAGCTGCCTCTCCGCGTCTTCCCACGTCTGCTGCCCCGCGTACATATCTTCATGAATTTTGTCAAACAAAGCTGCAAGAGGCCCTTCCCCTTCTTTGGGACCGACTGCCACAGCCGAAGCCTGCAAGCGAACGTCTTGCGAGAAATGCCATGTCTGCCGATTGACGCGGGACATTTGCTTTTTGCTGTCCACCGTTATCCCTCCCTCAGAAGATCATGTTGAACAAGGTCTTGACGATGCCCGCGATGAATGCAGCCACCACCCCGAACACGATGACAGAGCCGGCGAGCTTGAACATGTTCCCGCCCACCCCGAGGACAAAGCCTTCGCTGCGGTGTTCGATCGCGGCTGCAGCGATCGAATTGGCAAAGCCGGTGACAGGCACAGCCGAGCCCGCCCCTGCGTACTGTCCGATGTTGTCGTAGACACCGAGTCCGGTCAACAGCACGGAAAGAAAGATCAGGGTGGCAACCGTTGGATTGCTCGCCGCTTTTTCCGTAAAGCCAAAAAAGTGGATGTACATATTTTGCAGGATTTGCCCCAACAGACAGATGGCTCCTCCTACCCAAAAAGCGCGAATGGAATTGAGCAAAACGTTCCGCTTCGGCTGATATTTGGATGCTTGCTGCTGATACAGCTGCTTGCTCATCTGCATGGAGCCGATCGATTTTGATTTCGTCTTGGTCGCCATTGTTCCACTCCTTCTTTCTCTCAGATACAATGCCCATGGCCAGCTATACCTCTATCTTTCCTTTTTCAAAAGATGCCTATGAATAGCGGTATTTACCAGTTCACAGGCGAAGAAACCACTGCAAAAGCGAGCCGGTCACTTTGCCGAAGACCATGGCCATGAGCAAATAGAGCAGCTTCCCGTCCATATGGATGCGCTTGGCCAGGATCGGAAACACATTCAGCACCTCCGTCAGGCCCGCCGCCAGCGTGCCTATGAAGACGCCTGCCAATGCCCCGTAGATGGAGGTCAGGAAAACGGGAAGTCTGGTTCGCCAGTGAAAAAAGTCGATGAGCGTGAAAAAGAGAGCCCCCATCACCAAGGACCATTCGAATGCGCGAATAAATCGCCTGGCATTGGTCAACTGCGTCAAACGCGGAATGATATCCAGCACCGTAATGAAAGCAACCAGCCCGCTGCCCACAGCCAGCCCTCCGCCCAGCCCGATGATGACAAGCAGCAATCCGATCCAGATCGTCATACCTTGGTCCGCTGGTTTTCCTTGTTTTCGTGCTGGATGTAGTATTGGTCCAGGCTTTGCTGGTACATGAACAGTTCCACTTCCAGGGGGCTGGGCTCTTCATTGATTTTTTTCTTGAAAATATGGTTGAAAAACAGGATCATCCCCAGCCCGATTCCGATCGAGTACGGAATTTGCAGCCACAACGGCTGCTTGTTTTCCTGGCCGGTGATCAGGTAAAAGATACGCTGATGGACCTGGAGCATGCTCACGTCGGTGTGAAAGTTCATGATCGCCAGGCCGGAGCCGACGAACAGCAGCAGCCAGACGAGGACCACCAGTACGGGATTCGCATTCTTTTTCGGATTGAGCACTTCGACGATGAGCTGGGGTGCGCCCTGAATGTCCAGCTCGACTTCCGGATAGGCGGAGCGAAGCCGCTGGATCACCTGCATGATGTCGATGATGATCAGGTTGCCGTCCTGCGGCTTTACGCGGTAGATGGGCATTCGCTTGATGGCCTCTTCCCGCTCTCCGTCCCAGTAAATCTGGCAGACATCGCCCATCGTGATGAGGGCTTCCGGCTTGACCGCCAGCCGCTTGCGCAAGCGCAAAAACATCGGTTGCTTCAAAAAGCTTCCCCTCCTTCTTGCTCCCTCTCCTGTATTCGCTAGTATGTGCCCCTCCCCGAATGCCATACCCCCACCTGCCAGGCTTGGCATCTCCCTCCATTTGGACGCATCGGGAAAACCGCTCCGCCAAGCCTTTGCACCCGCCAAAGGACATCAGGCTCGCTATGCAGCACGGATAGCGGATCATGCACAAAAAAACACCAAAGCCATCGCTCTGGTGCGTTCCTGTTTTCTGCTACTGGTCGATCTGATCCTTGATCGTCTGCAAAATGCGCTTCTCCAGACGCGATACCTGCACCTGCGAGATGCCGAGCCGCTCGGCCACCTCTGACTGGGTCTGATCCTTGTAGTAGCGCAAATAGACGATGAGTTGCTCGCGTTCGCTCAAGCGGCTGATGGCATCCTTCAGCGCGATTTTCTCAAACCATTTGTTCACGCCGTCATCGGCAATCTGGTCGATCAGCGTGATCGGATCCCCGTCGTTTTCAAAGACGGTCTCGTGAATGGAGGACGGCGCCCTGCTCGCTTCCTGCGCAAAGACGACCTCCTCCGGCGTGATGCCCACTGCTTTCGCCACCTCTGAAATCGTGGGGGTACGCCCGAATTGCTTGTACAGTTCGTCCTTTGCTCGTCGTACCTTGTTCGCTGTTTCTTTTAACGATCGGCTGACCTTCACGGTGCCGTCATCGCGTAAGAACCGTTGAATTTCCCCAATGATCATCGGCACGGCATACGTCGAAAAACGCACGTCATAAGAAAGATCAAACTTGTCCACGGCTTTCAGCAAGCCAATACAACCGATCTGAAACAAATCATCCGCTTCATAGCCGCGGTTGATGAAGCGCTGGACGACGGACCAGACCAGCCGGATGTTGCTGTTCACGAGCAGCTCCCGCGCATCGGCATCACCCGCCTGGCTCTTGGCGATCAAATCTTTCACTTGGTCATTGGTCAGAAATGGCTGACTCGCGTTTTTGATATCGGCACCCATTTGGCACTACCCCTAATTTTGCAAGGCTTTGGCAAACGACAGGCGTTTGGTCAGGCGAACCGTCGTTCCTTTACCGACAGAGGTCGCCACTTCCAAAGAATCCATGAAATTCTCCATAATGGTGAAGCCCATGCCGGAACGCTCCAGTTCCGGCTTCGTGGTAAACAGCGGCTGCATCGCCTGTTCCACGTCCTCGATCCCTTTTCCCTTGTCCTCGACGACAACTTCGACAGTTCCATCCTCCATTTGCACGGAGATAAGTACCACACCCTCCGGATTCTCGTCATACCCGTGGATAATCGCATTGGTCACCGCCTCGGAGATCACGGTCTTGATCTCTTCCAGTTCATCCATGGTAATATCCAGCTGCGAGATGAACGAGGCTACAGCCACGCGGGCGAACGATTCGTTTTGACTCAATGCTGCGAACGACACCGACATGAAATTGCGTTGTGCCATGATTACGCCACCCCCAGAACAAGCAGTGCATCTGCTTCGTTTTCACGAAACTTAATCACCTTGAATAATCCAGACATCTCGAAGATCCGGTAAATCGTCGGATTGATGGAGGTCACGTACATCTCTCCAGAGCGTGCGGATATTTGCTTGTATCTGCCCAAAATGACGCCAATGCCTGAACTGTCCATGAACGTCAGCTCAGCCAGGCTCAGGACCATATGGCGAATGCCCGGGGCGCGTAAAATTTCATCCACCTTACCGCGCAGCTCTTCTGCCGCATGATGGTCCAGCTCTCCCTGCAAACGGATCACCAGCACATCCTGCCTGGTCTCCATCGCGATGCGCAAACTCATGGCTGACTCACTCCTTCATCCCGTAATGAAAGTCTCTTTCTGCTTCTTCCAAACCAATTCCTGCCAGTCGACAAAAGAACAAAAAAATCGAGCAGCCACCGTATTCCATTCGAGGCGACTCGATTCTTTTCGCGTTCATGCTGACTGTCTAATAGCTGATAAGAACGTTCTTGGTGGTCCGCTGAAGAATCTCCCACATGCCTGCTTTGGCCACGGATTGCTCCGGATACAGATCGATCCGGTTGATTTCCTTGCCGTCTTTCGTCCGAATGAAAATATGGCCGATGATCTGATCCTTGTTGACCGGCGCGTTGACTTGCTGGTCGAGTACGACTTCCCGCTTGTACTGATCCGCCGACTCGCCTTTTTTCATCAGCAGGCTGACGGAATGGGGCGTGACGGCGTTGATCTGCGTCTGCTGCCCCTTGTCGACGGTAATCGGCTGGACCGCTTCTCCTTTTTTGTACATCGGCATGACCTGGAAGTGCGTGAACGCGTAGTTGAACATGGTAGACACCTCGTTGTTCCGCTTCTTCACATCCGGTTCGCCCATGACCACCGCGATGATGCGCATGTTGTTGCGTTTGGCCGTAGCGGTCAGGCAGTACTTGGCTTCCCCTGTATACCCTGTCTTCAGGCCGTCTACCCCTTCATAAAAGCGGACGAGCCGATTGGTATTGACGAGCCAGAACGGATTCGCGCTATCTTTGCGCAAATAGTCCTGGTAGGTCCCGGTAAAGCGTGTGATCCCCTCATGCTTCAACAGCTCTCTCGACATGATGGCGATATCCTCTGCCGAAGAGTAATGATTTTCGGCCGGCAGTCCATTAGAATTGACGAACCGGGTATTTTTCATGCCCAGCTGCTTGGCCCGCTCGTTCATCCGGGTGACGAAGCCTTCTTCCGTGCCCCCCAGATGCTCCGCCATGGCTACAGAGGCATCATTGCCCGAGGCGATCGCAATTCCTTTGACCATATCTTCTACCGTCATTTCTTCGCCGGGCTGGAGGAAGATTTGCGATCCGCCCATCGAAGCCGCTCTTTCGCTCGTTCTCACTTTATCGGTTAGCTTTAGCTCTCCCCGTTCGATCGCCTCCATGATGAGCAGCATCGTCATCACTTTGGTGATACTCGCTGGCGGCATTTTTTCAGTCGCATTCTTATCGTACAAGACCGTGCCCGTATCCGCCTCGATCAGGACAGCCGAACGCGCGTGTGGTGCAAAATTCATCTCTCCATTCTGGGATCCAGACTTCTCGGCAGCAAAGGCAGCCATCGGAGAAAAGAAGGTGAAGCACATGATGAAGCATAGAGCGAGATATCCATTCCGTTTCATAGCATTCTCTTCCCTCCATTCATGGTTTTATTCTCACCAATGAGTGAGGAAAATATTCACTGGAAAAGTGGGTTTTGCCAAGCCGTGATGCTGGCCAGGCGTTTGGCATAGAAAAATCCCTTCCGCTTGAAACAGAAGGGATTTTTTTCTCAGATGACGAAGCGACTTACGTTTTCCGTCAATTCATCCGCCATTTTTTTCAGTTGCTCCACATTTTCATTGATGCGTGCGATCGAGTGGAGCTGTTCATCAACCGTGTCGACTACTCCCGTGATGGATTCGTTGATCTCATCCGACATCGATGCGAGGCGCTGCATGGAATTGGTGACGACCTGATTGCCCGCCGCCATCTCCTCGGAAGTGGCTGTCATCGACTCGCTCTGTTCGGCAGCCGACTGAATTTCCGCCACGATGTTCTGGAAAGCCGTGCCCACGGATTCAACCGATTGGAGGCCGCCGCTTACCATCGTCACAATTTCGTCCATGTGCTTGCTCATATCCATCGATTCGTCGTTGATCGAATGCGCGATGGAGGCGATTTTTTCTGAAAACGAGCTGCTTTCCTCCGCCAGCTTGCGCACTTCGCTCGCCACCACGGAGAATCCTCGGCCGGCATCGCCCGCCCGCGCTGCTTCAATCGCTGCATTCAGCGCCAGCAGGTTGGTCTGAGACGCGATGCTGCTGATCATTTCGACGATGCTCGTAATTTGCCGCGCCCGCTCGCGCAGGCTGTGCATTTGCCCGGCCGTGCGCTCGACCTCGGCGGTAGCCTGACGCACCGTTCCGATGACGTCCTCCACCAGCTGCATACCGCCCTGCGCCCGCTCGAAGGTGCGCGTCGTCGCCACGGACGTGGACTCAGCCGCGATCGCTACCTGCTCGACGCCTTGTGAAATCTCGGATAGAGTTTGTGCCGTCGCCTGCACTTCGCTTGTCTGCGTAGAGACGCGCTGGGCGATCGTGGAAATATTGCTCGTAATGACATTGATGGCCCCTTTGTTTTCTAAAGCAAACAGCGTCAGTTCGTCTGTCGCGATATTCAATTGGCTCGCCTGTCCTTGGACCAGGGCGATGAGCTTGCGCAGCTCGGCCGCCATCTCGTTCATCTTGCGCCCGACCATGGCCAGCTCGTCGTTGCCTTGCACCTTGACATGGATATCGAAATGGCCGGAACCGATCTTGTCCATATCCTGGGCGATCGCGTACAGCGAGGAGCGAATGCGTTTGGCAAACCACCAGATCAGCCAGACCGAGATCGCGATGACCGGAATGCTGATGAGCGCAAAGTACCAGCCCATGCCGTTGACTTCGCCATACACTTCATTCACGTCTGTCGACAGGACGATGTGCCAGTGCAGGATCGGGATGGGCGCGAACGCCGCGAAGCTCGCCTCTCCGCGATCCGTATAGAGCAAGCTGTTGCTGGAAGGCTGCTTCAGCATCTCAAGCATCTCGTGGTACTCGCTTTTCCCGGCAATGGAGAGCTTGTTGTTCTGCTCTGGATCTTTATGCGCGACGACCAGTCCATCCGGTCTTACCACGAAGGCGTATCCGTTTTGCATGAAAGAAATTTCCTGCGTCTTTCTCACAATCTCGTCGATGCTAAACCCGACGACAAACAACCGGCTCGTATCTTTATTCTGTTCTCCGACAGGCGTCGAAATATAAAGAAAACTCTTGTTAATTCCTTCAACGACTTCCTCGTCCGACACGACTGTAGTCTTGCTGTTCAAGGCATCTTGGAAATACTTTTTCTGCTTGAAATCGATCTCGGTTTTCCCGGTAAGGGAGTACAACGCTTTCCCCGTCGCCGTGTCAATCAAATAGATTTTGGAAATTTCCTTGTGGCTTTGCCGCAGCAGGGTGAACTGCTCCCGAATGAGCGGCTCCAGATCGGTCCTCATGACGCGCTTGGCTGCCGCCTCCTGCGTCGAGGACAAAACGGATTGCAGCCAGTCGTTCATGCTGGTGGCATGCTGCTCCGCCAGCATCTTCGCTTGGTTCGAGGTAATGTTGATCAGCGTGGATTTGGAAAAAGAAAGAGCTATGTATTGCAGGGAGCCAATAATGATAAGTACGAGAATCAGGCCAAACACGATCATTTTCGTAGCGAGCGAGCCTTTCAGCTGTTCCGCAGAAGTCTCGACCAAGCTCTTGAATGTCTGAAGGTACTTTGCTCGGCCTCCCGATCCCTTCCTGTTCCAGCGCGGAACTGAAATCTTTTTCATGGTAAGTTACCCCCTTTTTCTAATTACTCTACAATTTACCAAAAATTCCTCGAATAGAGATACTCCTGGATCATATACCCTTTTTATCAGAGGCAAAACCACATTTGTGAACTACCCTCCACCTACGCTAACACTTAGAGGTGGGGGCTTCTAAGGTAATCGCACCTAACGGTGCGAAATTGACTTAGCTATCGAGCCTGAACCATGCTCTATATGACTATAATTGTGCCA